>LNFM01000707.1_pt1 | contig 87522 bp, 74 predicted proteins | sample 596031 | NCBI WGS metagenome assembly LNFM01 (sample SAMN04254537, study PRJNA301005) | activated carbon metagenome | isolation source: dual media filters at the Ann Arbor, Michigan drinking water treatment plant | place: USA: Ann Arbor | reverse complement strand
GCGCTGTACCTGCTCGCCAACGTGCTCGGCAAGATCAAGGGCACGCTCACGCCGGAGCGCGAGCGCATCGCGCACCAGGCGCTGCGCCACCTGCCGGCCGCGGTGCAAAGCGTGCTGGCGCTGGAGCCGGCGATCATCAGCTGGGCCGAGATCTTCGCGCGCAAGGAGAACGCGCTCTTCCTGGGTCGCGGCCTGCACTACCCGATCGCGCTCGAGGGTGCGCTCAAGCTCAAGGAGATCAGCTACATCCACGCCGAGGCGTATCCGGCCGGCGAACTCAAGCACGGCCCGCTGGCGCTGGTGACCGAAGCGATGCCGGTGGTCACCGTGGCGCCCAACGACGCGCTGCTGGAAAAGCTCAAGAGCAACATCCAGGAAGTGCGCGCCCGCGGCGGCCAGCTCTTCGTGTTCGCCGATGCCGACACGCATATCGAGTCGAGCCCCGGCGTGCATGTGATCCGCCTGCCCGAACACTACGGCGACCTGTCACCGATCCTGCACGTGGTGCCGCTGCAGCTGCTCGCGTATCACACCGCGCTGGCGCGGGGCACGGATGTGGACAAGCCGCGCAACTTGGCCAAGTCGGTGACGGTGGAGTAGCCGCAGGCCCACCGCCGCTGCCACCGCCTGACTCGAACAAACTAAGTCCGTCGAGGACGAATCAAGTCGGTCGGGCAGCGCGAGAGATCCGGGTTCGACTGAGTTCGGCACCTCGCGAGAGGAACAGTTTCCGAGAAGTCGCATACGAGTCAACTTCCGTTCAGGGCGCCGGAAAGCCGACGCTCTGAACAACGGAGTTCGACCCTCTGCGGCTGTTGTCCACTGCCCTGAAGCAGTCACTCAACGCCTGGAGCCGCGCTGCCGTAGGGGGGGCAGCTTGAGTGATGGGATGGACCCCACCGGCGTCGCCCAAGAAGCGGGTTTATGGTTCTGACGGAAGTACACAAATCTCGCCCGTTCCGCCGGCTTCGTGGTTCGGGCCGCCTTCCAAAAAGTACTCGTCAGTTACGGCGGCCGTCACGTTACCGTCAAGGCTTGCCACGTCTTGCCGTCCCTTGCGCATCCGCCCTCGCGTCAACGGCACCAATGAAAGCGTAAGCGTTACTGAAACAGTGGTGTGACATATCGGGACTCAGTATCGGATAGGGAAGGCGCGCGGATTGGACGCGCTTCAGGGAAGCAGCCTGAGCTTCGGCGTCTCGCGCTTCGGCTGCCTCGACGGCTCGGCGCTCCTCGTCGCTCAACTGAGGAAACGTGAACTTGGCCACCGCCTCTCGCGTCCTCTGCTCGATCTCATCGTGAGTCATGCCAAGAGAATTCACCGGCGGTATGGCAGTGGGTCCCTCGCTGAGCGCACCCTTGAACGCACTTATGGCGCTCTTCCCTCGCTCGCTGGAGAAGGCAGCCATCGAACGATCATGAAACTCGGTCGTTCGCTTGACCATATCCTCACCTTCATGGCGGAGGAGTGCAAAGCAGTTGGCTTGCATGCGCAAAGACGGCATTACTAGCTTTTCAGCGCCCTCGGCGGGCAGCTGCAAGGGCGCGTAGTAGGTCTGATATAGCCAAGCGGCGTCCTCAAATTGCTGGGGATTGCCGGGCGACGATTCACCGAGAAGCTGTGTCGACTTCCCGCAGCCGAGCACGCTGATTACCAAGCCCAACACGGTGGCAGGCAGGACCAACTGCCGAGTTGATCGGTGCTGAGTGCTCAAGCTCGGCGATCCAAAAAAATCGCGCCGAGGGGTTTGGTCATGACAGTTCCCTCCGCAAAGTCCGCTCCTGGCCGACTGCGGCGCTCGTCAGCTGGCGAGCAAGCGGACATCAGGCTATCGGGATTGAATGCCATTTGGAAGGGCCCCAGAGCGGCAACTGCAGCAACTCCGAAGGACGGCGAATCCGGTGGTCTGCGACAGATGCGCGGTGCTCCACCTGGCCGGGCCATAGATCCTCGACGCATATCGAGACGAACACCGTTTGAAGGCCCACTGCCTTGGCTCCCTCCAGTTCGTTAGACCCACCATCGCCGACGAAAGCGCATTCGGCTGCGTCCAGCCCAAGCTGCCGCAACGCGTGGCGGTAAATCTCCGGCTCCGGCTTGACCAGTCCCACCTTGCAGGAAAATACCTCGCAGTCGAAGCGCCCAGCCAACGGGGACGCCGCGTACGCTGCCACCTCCATGGCATCCGCGTTGCTGACGAGCGCGGTCCGGACGCCTCTGCGCCGCAGCTCGTCGATCAAGGCGACGTTGGCCGAAGGAATGCGCTCGAACGTGTGTTGAAAGCGTTTGATCCTTATTGCCACGGCCTGGTCGATTTGGCCATCACTGATGCCGGGCCGAAGCGCTCGAGCAAGCGCGCTCACAATCTCGCGCGGGTCATTGACTTCGCCGGCGAGCCGCCAGCGTGATCGCTGGGTCAAGGCGGTATTCCATTCCGCGCGATCGATGCCGAGGACGTCGGAGGTCCAAGGCAAGTCGGACCAGTTCGACTCAATGTCGGTGAGCGTATGGAAAAGATCGAAGAGAACACCTTTGACCATTCGCCTTCACCCTATGTCTGACTGACTAGTCTCAACGCTGGTCGGAAGGACTGCTCATGGCCAAGCAGCGCCGCAACCCAATCGCCCGCCGAGCCCCTTCTACTTCAGCGGGTCGCGTAGCTAACGCGCCCGTCCAGAGGCAGTTACGACGGCGGGCGTTGCTGTGCCTCGGTGTATGGCCCTCGCGTAGTGCCTCGCGGCAGGGCCTCGGGTGGACCGAGGAGTCAAGCCACGCGCTCATAGCGGACGAGCATTTCCTCAAGGGTGTCGCGCGCCGTTTGAGGAGCGAGATCAGAGAAGTCGGACAGGATGCCCCGGACTAGGTAGTACTCGGTTTCAGTTCTGATGTGCCCGCGCTTAATGATGCGCCGATACGCGCTGCCATAGCGACGCCGCACCTCAGAAAACGTAATGATCCGGCTCTCTCGAAGAGCGGCGTCCAAGCGCGAATGAAGTTAGCTGGCTTGTCGCCAAGGCCTTCCACAGTGTCATTGACTGCCTGCTTCAGCCCTTCCAGCGCCTTCGACTTACCGAACTCTGCGACGATTCGCTTGCTGACGTTCGTCGGGTGAATCGGATCGGCCGGATCGATACCCGAGACGTGCGTTGAGATGAAGTCTAGGAACGCGTGGAGTTCTTCGTACTCGCGCTCGCGCTCGGGAGACATCTTTCGGGACATGGCGGGGCCTCTGAAAATCGATCACGAACGATTGCGCAAAGTCGCCTTCTGGCCGACAGTCGCGATTGCCACAGCGCCGCAATGCCGACATTCCAGCCGATTCGAAGCGCGGCGTCCAGCGTTGCGACATCGCGCGCAGTTGCCTGGCAAGACGGCCGCTTTGGGCGCTTCCGCTGGTTGCGCTGTCCGACCCGAAGCCGACGAAGCCGATCCTCAGGTGGCTCGGGTCTTCCGCACTGCGTCGCTACCCTTTCGGATAGCCAGCAGCGATCGCGCACTCGATGACACTCTCAATAAACGGCCCCTTCGCCTCCGTGTACCGAAGTTTGGCTTCTCTGCTAATCAAACCGTTGGCCTCAGCCAGGTCCCTCTTCAGCGATGCGTACTTCTTCGCGGTGTCGACGTGATCGCGCAGATAGTCTCGGAACGCCAGGTGACGGCGTTCCATTTCGGACCCTGATACACAAAGATGGACGTGGCAAGTTGCGACGCCGGCAGCTGGTTTGCGAAAGTGCGGATAAGCGCGCTCGAACTCAGGATCAGGGTCGGGAACGTGAACGTAACCGACAGAAGCTAGAGGAGTTGCGAAGGCTTCGAGCCGCTCGAGAGACGCCACAGAGATCTGGACATCAATGATCGACTTCGCTGCCAGCCCGATTATCGAGGTCGAACCAACGTGCTCGATGCGCACGGCGAGGGACCCCAGAGCCGCCCTAAGCGCTTCGGCCTCAGCGTCAAACTGGCGCGGCCAATTTTGGTCGTATGGAGCGATCGTGAGCACGGGTCAACAAGACCTCCCTTCGGTCGATCTTGACTCAACTGTCAGCCGACCGCTCCTGGCCGATCTCAGCGGTCAATCCAGCGCCGCAAAGCAGGCATTCAAGCGGATGTCTTTGCGCTCGTCCAGATGCGACGCGACTCCTGTGTTGCCCGAGCGGACGCCGGATCTTCGCCTTCCTTTCGGCCCGTGTCGTCCACCGAATCAGTCGATCAACGGCGGAGGTGGTACTGGTGGTACTGGCGCGCTGGACGCCACCGACGTCAAGCACCTGCGGTCGCTGCAGCGTAAGAACGAGCGGCTGAAGAAGATGCTCGCCGAGAACGATCTCGCCATCGAGATCATGAAGGAGATCAACGCAAAAAAAGTGGTGAGCGCCCCCGTGCTTGCGGACTATCGGCCAGCGCGCAGACCGTCAGCATGTCGCACCCGCGAAGCAAACCGGCAGTCGCGCGGGCTCGCTTGCCGGCCATCGGCCTCTCGGATGCGGCGCCTGCTGTCGACCTGCGAAATTGCTCCGCAACCGGCTTGCGAACGCACTTCCGGTGCGTGGCCCATGCACGTGCGTCTACAAAACAGGTCCGCACTATCGCCGAGAAACGCCAGTGGCTACCTGCTCGGCAACCGGCGCGGCGGCGGGCGCGCTGCGGATCGTCGGCAGCTCGATGCGGATCCGGGCCGGGGAGAGATCGACTCGCGCCTGCATGTCGTCCAGGCGGCGCCGGATCAACTCGAAGCGCGGGTTGGCCGTGACGTAGTCGATCGGCAGCACCGCGCCGCTGGCCGGGCAGACGCAGTCGACGTCGATGGTCACGCTCTGCGCGGCGGCGGCCGTCGTCACCCGGATGCTGCGCTCGGCACCGGCCGGCTCGGACACGTCGGCGCAGGCCTGCAGCAGGTTCATCATCACCTCGTTCAGGTGATCCGGCACGAGTTCGCAGGCAGGCAGCGCGGCCCCGGCGATGAACTCGATCGGCTTGCGACGGAAGCGATGGTCGAACGTATGGAAGTCGCACACCGCCCCGATCACCGGATTGATCTCGATCCACTCGGCTGCTTCGCTGCGCGCCGCGGCGAACGCGGTGATCTTGCGCATCATCCCGGCGATGCGATTAGTCTGCTCCAGGATGCGGCGAGACAGCTGGGCCGGGGTCTCGCGGTCGGGGCCGTCGTTGTCGGGCAGCATCTGCGCAATGCACGAGATTACGGTCAGCGGATTGCCCACTTCGTGCGAAACGCTCGCCGCCATCGTCGACAGCGCCGCCATCTTCTCGCGATGCCACAGCTGCTCGCGCGCCGCCGCCTGCTCCTGGGCGCGCTCCTGGCGATCGATGATCTTCTGGCCGATGCGCACGATCACCAGCGAGGCCCCGTAAAGCAGCACGATGAGGCCGCCGATCACCAGCAAAAACCAGGTCGAATTGGCGCTGAGCTGGCGCAAATTGGCGTCAGCGCTGGCTGCGAGGCGGGCCTGATTGGCAGCGATGTTGTCGGACAGTGCTTTGGAAGCATCCTGGATCTGCTGCAGGAACGGCGTGACATCGGAGTACAACTCGAACACGCCGACCACCGGGCCATCGGCGTCCGCGCGCACCGGCACGTAGCTGGAGATGAGATCGCGGTTCTCGACCACGCCTTCGAACGCGCTGAAGCGGTCGCGGTGCGTGAGCTCGGTCGCGGCACGGCCGCCGACGGCTGACTTCCAGCCCTGATTGGCCGACGCGTCTTCGCCGATCTGCGCGTGTTCGGACGAATACACGGTGATGCCGCGCAGGTCGAACACCTTGATCTTGAAGACCGTGCTGGCGTGCATCGCGGCGTACGCCTTGCGGTCGAGCGTGTCGAATCCGGGCAGGGCCCGAATGGACCGGCCCAGCTGGGTGAAGCAGTCGCGGCGTGCGGCGGCTTGCTCGGTCTCGTAGCCACCGCGCGAAGGCAAGGAACGGCAGGCTTCGACCGACAGCCGCTGGCTGCGCGCCACCAACGGCGCAATGTCGGAGTCCCACATCGTGTTGGCCACCAGTCGCGTCAAGTTCAGGTGGCTGGCTTCGTGCACGGCAAGCAGGCTGCCGAGCGCGGCCAGTTCGTTCTGGCGCGCAAGGTCGGCCTGCGCCTTGGTAAAGAACTGCGCCTGCTGCTGCTGCGACTGCTCGAAGAAGTCCTTCTCCATGCCCTGCAGAACGAACAACGCAATGCAGACGGACGCGAAGACGAACAATGTGGTCGTCGTGTAGAAGCGCATCAGCCGGAAGCGGCTCGGCTGATCGGTGCGGCCGCTCGGCGGTGGGGGGGTGGCGTCAGGCATCGTTTCTTGAAAGCGGGTCGTTCGCCTAGCCCACGCGGCGACAGGTCGCGCGAATGTTAGCCCGCGGCGCGCCGGCGGCAGTGGACTTCTGACGACCTTTGAGCAATGGAGCACGCAATGAAAAAGTTGCGTTGCGGTGGTCGACACGCACGGGCAGACGGTCGGGAATGCTTCACGCGTCATCTCGCCAGCTGCGCGCGGTGGGCCAGCCAGGCGCAAAGTTAGGTGAACGGGCGAACAGCGGTGGCAAAGACTTTCAGAACCACTCAGCCAGGTTTCTCGAACCGTTTATGCGAATCGCGATGAGCGCCGTCCGTTGCCTTTCCGGTCGGTACGCAGGGGTCGTTGCGTGCTTCGCTGCGGGCTGTCGCTTGCGCTGCTGCCAACGCTGCCGGCGCCGACGTGGCGCCTGCGCGGCGACGCGCGGCGTCCTACCGCCCGGGCGGCCCGGCCGCCGTTGCCGGTGCCAGTGCGCGGCTCGAATGGAACACGGCCCGACTCAGGTAGTCGGCGATCGCCTCGATCTCGGCCGCCGTCAGCACGTCCTTCCAGGCCGGCATCGAGGTGTCGGTCAGACCGTCGCGAATGGTGGCGACCAGCTGCGGCGCCGGCATCGACGCCGGCGTGAGTCGACGCAGGTCGCGTGCCGGCGGCTCCATGAACTGGCCGATCCAGTTCTTGCCGCTGCCATCGGCGCCATGGCAAAAGGCACAGTTGGCCTCGAACAGCGCCTTGCCGCGCGTGGACGCCGCGCCATGGCGCCCGTCGTTCGGCGCCACGTCGTGTCTGGCGTACACCGAGGGCCCCGAGAGTGCATCGACCGGCAGGGGTGCCTGCGGATCGAACACGAAGCCTGCACGCGGGTAAGACACCGGCCGCGCACTCCAAGCCGGCCCCTCGTCGTTCACGTGCGCGCGGTCATGGCAGCTGATGCAGGTCGACAGGAACAGGCGCTTGCCGGCGGCCTGCTCGACAGTCAGTTCTTCCCAGGCAGTGTCCAGCCGCACGGCGCCGGTGACGAACGGGAAGGCGATCGCGAAACGCTCGTGCGCGGGCCAGCCGTTTTCGACCGTGTGGTAGGCGGTATTGCGCGCCTTGTTCTTGACGAACTCCTGCGCGACGAAGCGGGCCACCGCTGCAATCTCGGACTCGTCCAGGATGCCGGCGAACGACTTCATCGCCGTTCCCGGCCGCCCGGCGCGCAGCGCCTGCGCAATGCTCGCTTCCGGCAACTGCTCAGGCGTGGCCGTGGTGAAGTCGCGCGGCGGCGGTGCCAGATAGGTGGTGGCCAGAGTACGGGCGTTGCCGGAGTAGCCGTGGCAGAAGTAGCAGCGGAAGTTGTAGATCTGTCGGCCGCGCTCGAACACGGCCGTGGCCGTGGACGTGATCGCCGCAGTCGGTGGCGGCGCGGCCGCGGGCGCGCCGCCGCCCGGGCGGACGCAGCCGGAGGCTGCCGCCAGCGCGGCGACCAGCAGCGATGCCAGGACGAGTCTCACTTGCCGGCTTGCAGCGGCGTGCCGTCGGCGCGGATGAACGCCTGGAACACGTACTCACCAACGTCGGCGATCTGCTGCTCGTCGAACACCTTGTTCCAGGCCGGCATCTCGGCACCGAGGCGGCCTTCGGCGATCGCAGTGTGCAGCAGTGGGCGGTTGAAGCGCGAGCGCGTGGCAGGCTCGATGAAGTTGCGCGGCTTCGGGTTGATGAAGTAGGCGCGCGGGCCCTGGCCATCGCCGCGGCTGCCGTGGCAGGTGGCGCAGTTGGACAGGTAAAGGGCGCTCCCGCGCTTGGCATCTCCCTTCAGGCCGTTGGGGAAGGAGGCCGTCATGTTGACACCGGCGGGAGCACGAGCCGCATCGGCTTCGCGTCCGCCGTGCGCGCGCGTGCCAGAAATCGAGGGTGCCGAAGTGGCCGGCATCAGCGCGGTGCGCACGAAGTCGACCACCTGTTCGATGTCGGCGCGCGTCAGGCGCGGGCTGAATCCGGCCATCGCGGTTCCGGCCCGGCCGTGGGTAACGGTGGCGATCATCGTTTCGCGGCTCAGGTCAGCGCCAGCTGCGGCGAAGTTGCGCGGCGGACGCGCCATGTTGGCGCCGGCCCACGCCGCGCCCTGGCCGCGGTCGCCGTGGCACACCGAGCAGTTGGCTGCATAAAGTTGACGGCCGCGCGTGTCGGCCCCGGCCCCGGCGCCGGTGCCGGCCTCGCGCCTGACGAACGTGGCGAGCACGTGGTCGGCCAGGCGCTCGATGTCGCGATCCGACAGTTGTGTGCTGTACCCGACCATTGCCGTGCCAGGGCGCCCGTACTTGATCGCGCTGATGATCCGCGCGCGCGACAACTCGTTGCGCGACGCTGGGCTGGTGAAGTCGCGCGGCACCGGTTGCAGCGCGTGGGCTGCGCGACTGCGGCCGTCGCCCTTGTCGCCGTGGCATACCGAGCAGTAGTTGTGATACAGCGTGGCAGGTTGCGGTTCGGCTGCGTCGGCCGATCCGGCGCACAGGTTGGCCCACAGGCAGGTGGCCAGCAGGCAGGCTCGCAGGAGGCCGATGCGCAGGAGGCAGATGCGCAGGAGGCAGATGTGCAGGAGATGGTCGCGCATGCCGGGCGGCGGCGTCCGTACCCGGCTGATGCCGGGTCGGCCGATAGCATTGCCCGCATTGGGCCAGAGGCAGCCCGCCGCGCGGCGGGCGGCCATGGTCGATGCCGTCACGGATATGGCCGCCTCGGCGTGGCCCGCGCGATACACCATTGCCTCGCTCTCCCCTGGGTGCGTGTGCACGCCATGCGCACCGGTCGGCGGCGTTATCGGCACGCTCCGGCACATTCCGGCCAGGTTCTGCAAGTTCCTTGCCGGGGTCGGCATGCCGATTGCAGTCTCCGCTTGAAGAATGCGCGCCCGCCATCGCGACGCACGCACCGACGCGACGTCGAGCCCACGAGCGGCGCCACGCTCGACAGCGCGCGCAATTGGGGAGAGGCCACGTGGATCGACCACCATCACAGCGGGGCGGGCGGGCCTCGCCCGTGCGCCGGCGCCTGCCGGCGATCGTGCTCGCCGGCGGGTTGGCGGCGCTGGCGGGTTGCGCCGCCATGAGTGAAGCGCCGCCGCCGCGGGCAAGCGCGCCGATCGTGTTTCCGGCGCCGCCGGACGAACCGCGCTTCGTCTATGAACACACCATCTACTCAAGTGCCGACATCGTCGCCGAGGCGCCATCGGCCGACTTCCGACGCGCCGTCACCGGCGAGCAGCGCATCGGCGAGTCGCTGTCGAAGCCGTACGCCATCGCCGCGTTCCGCGGCAAGCTCTTTGTCTCGGACACGGTCGCCCGCTTCGTGCGGGTGCTCGACCTGCCGGCCGGTCGCTACGCGCGTATCGGCGACGAAGAAGGACCGGGCGGACTGGTCAAGCCGGTCGGGCTCGATGTCGATGCGCAAGGCAACTTGTATGTGGCCGACATCAGCCAGAAAGTGATCATCGTCTATGGGCCGGGCGGCAACTTCCTGCGTCGTATTGGCGGCGACAAGTGGTTCGACCGTCTGTCGAGCGTCACGGTCGATGCTGCAGGCACGCGCGTGTACGCAGTGGACATCGGCGGTGTGTCCTCCGACAGGCACGTGGTGCGGGTGTTCGACGCGACGACCGGCAGCCACCTGCAGGACATCGGCAAGCGCGGCAAGGGCCCGGGCGAGTTCAACCTGCCACGTGACGTGGCTATCGGCAAGGACGGACAACTGTATGTGGTTGACGGCGGCAACTTCCGCGTGGTCGTGTTCGATCGCGACGGACGCCATCTGCACGCGTTCGGCAGCGTAGGCAAGCAGTACGGACAGTTTGCGCGGCCGAAGGAGATCGCCAGCGATGGCGAGGGCAATGTGTACGTCGTCGACTCGGCGTTCGGCAACTTCCAGGTCTTCAACGCCGACGGTGAACTGCTGCTGTTCGTCGGCGACCGCTCGGAGCGTGATGGGCCGGCCAAGTACATGCTGCCTTCGGGCATCGCGGTCGATGCGGACGGCCGCGTCTACGTGGTCGATCAGTGGTTCCGCAAGATCGATGTGTTCCGACCGGCCAACCTGGCGGCCGACGGCGGTTTCGCGGCACGCGTGCGGCCCAAGCGCTGACTCGCCGCCCGTGGCACGCGGCGCGCTCTCACTTCCCGGAAACAGGAAGCGCCTTCCGAACTTCGGGATGGCAGCGCCGATGGCGCCCTTGCCGCCGCTCGACAGCGCAACGACCACAGATCGGCGCGCCTGTGAGTTTGGGACAGGTGCGACAACTTGCCTCAATGGCACGGAGTGTGCAGAAGTTCTGGCGTCGAGCTGGCATTGGGGAGTGTCGGGTCCGACAGGTGCGTTCGATCAATCCACTTGGAGGAGACCAAATGAGGCACCAGCGAGACTCAGGAAGAAGTGGGCGCGGATGGCGTCAGTGGTTGCGCGCAGGCAGTGCGGCTGCGGTGGCGCTGCTGGCCACCGGCTTTCTTGAAGAGGCCAGCGCCCAGATCACCAACACGCGCCACAATCTCGGGGCGGGGGCCGGCATCGCCGGTCGCAACCAGGTGTCGGACACGGCGGATGTCTGCGTGTTCTGCCACACGCCGCACGGCGGCAGCACGACGGCACCGGTGCCGCTGTGGAACAAGCGCCTCGGGGCCGGCGGCACGCCGCCCGGCGGCGGCACCTACAACACGTATGCATCGCTGAATTCGCCGTCGATCGACGGCACCATCCTGCCGGTGGGCTCGATCTCGGTGGCCTGTCTGTCGTGTCATGACGGCACGCAGGCGATGGACAACATCATCAATGCGCCGGGCTCAGGCGGCGTCACGGCCGACGGTGGCGGCAATGCTGGCCTCGCCTTCACCTGGACCGGGACCACCGTCAATGCCGCCGGCGCCCTGTCCAGCGGCGCCTCGTTGATCGGCACAGACATCTCGAACGACCATCCGATCGGCATCCAGTATTGCGGCGGCGGCCTCACTGGCGCCGGGACCGCCGTGGCGGGCGCCTGCCGCGACACCGACTTCGTGCAGCCGCAGACGCAGGCGATCAACGGCGCGCAGGTGTTCTGGATCGAGACCGGTGGTACCGGCAAGCAGCGCACCGACCTGCCGCTGTACTTGCGCGACTTCGGCGCCGGCGCCGGCAATGGCATCGGTCCGGCGGTCGAGTGCGGCAGCTGCCATGACCCGCATGTCTCGACCGGCCAGGCCGGCCCGACCGGGACCGGTCGCGTATCGGGCGATACGTTCCTGCGCATTTCAAACGCCAACAGTGCGGTGTGCACGGCCTGCCACGTCAAGTGAGATAGGTCGGGCGGCGGCCCGCGGGTCGCCGCCCACCTCGCCGGGCGTCGTTGTCTGGCCCCGTGCTGCCTTCGACGATGCGTGCTGCGCGCATCGGCAACAAAGATGGAGAACGACCATGCGCCACGCTCGATGGGTGCTGTGGCTGGGCCTCGCTCTGCCCGGTCTTGCGCCGGCCCAGCCTGCAACGGCCTCGCCGACACCCGCCCGCACCGACGCCGTTTTCGCGATGCTGGGGGACCGGGTGATCACGGTCAGCGAATACCGCCAGGCGCTGAATGTGGCCATGCGAAAGAAGTACTACCACGCCAAGCCTCCCGAAGGCGAACTGGCTCAGTTCCAGCGCGAGGTGGGCGACGATCTCGTCAACCGGACCCTGCTTGAAGCGGAGGCGCGGCGCCGCGGCATCCAGCCCGACCGGTCGCGCATCGCCGCCACGCTCAAGGACTACGAGGCGCGCTACGGCGGCAGCAAGAGCTGGGAGGCCGGCAAGGACCGCATGATCTCTGCAGTCAGCCAGCAACTGGAGGCCGACAGCCTGCTCGAGCAGCTCGAGCGCCAGGTCCGGCAGGTCCGCGCGCCGGCCGACAAGGACGCACGCGCCTTCTACGAAGCCAACCAGTCACTGTTCGTCGAACCCGAGCAGGTCAAGTTGAGCGTGATCCTGCTGAAGGTCGATCCCAGCTCGCCGCAGGCCGCCTGGAATGCGGCGCATGCCGAGGCCAAATCGATCCATGCGCGCCTGCAAAAAGGCGTCTCGTTCACGGAACTGGCGCAACTGCACTCGGGCGACAGCTCGGCCGCGCGCGGCGGCGAGATGGGCTACGTCCATCGCGGCATGCTGCCGCAGTCGATCCATGCCGCGGTCGATGCCCTGCAGCCGAACGGCATGTCGACGCCGGTGCAGGTGCTGGAAGGCGTGGCAATCCTCAAGCTGGACGATCGCAAGCTGGCGCGCCAGCGTTCGTTCGTCGACGTGCGCGAGCGTGCCGGCGACCTATGGCAGCGCGCCGAGTCCGACGCCGCCTGGAAAGGTCTGATCGCGCAGTTGCGTCGTGCCACCACGGTACGGATCGACGAGTCGAACTTCCTGCCGCTCGCCAAGCCGTCGACGCCGGCGCGTCCGAGTTGATGGCCGGTACGCATGCGTCTATGGCCCTGTCGCGCGTCCATCGCTGCAGGCATCGGCCAGGGCCGGATGCTGCTGGTCTGCACCTGCCTGTCGACCTGGGGGCTCGGCAGCGATGGCGCTGCGGCGCTGGCCGCCTCGCCGAGCCCACGCGACAGCACCGCCGCCGGTGAGCGCGCCGATGCTCCCACCCCTGCAGCGACGAGCGAGTCGCCACCGCCCTGGTCGCTCATGAACGCCCGCCTGCGGTCCGCCAGCGCGGCAACAAGCTCCGCGGCGGGGGCCGCGCCGGCGCCGCTGCTGATGGCGGCGGCAATCACGGCGGTCGGCGCCGACAACGACGCCAGCGGCCCCGGTCGGCCATTGCCGCTTGATCGCAACGGCGAACGTGATGGGCCGGTGCGCTGGACGCTGGCGCCGGTGCGTTTCGAAGGCAACATCGGGATCGAGAAGCGCTACTCGCAGGCCGAGGATGGCCTGCGCAGCGAACGTGGGCTGCTCGGCGCACGGGTCGATGCGTCGAGCTACATCTGGCAGCCGTGGTTCATCCAGCTGCGGGCCGGGCTCGGGCTGATCCTGACGCAGGGCGACGAGCGCCAGCCGATGGCCGCGCCGCGCGCTGACGACACGTCCTCATGGGTCGGCCGACTGGGGATACAGGTGTTCCCGGCCAGTCGCTTCCCGTTCGAGCTGCGCGCCGACGTCACCGACAGCCGCAGCAACGGCGACTTCGTCGGCAGCGACTACCGCTCGAAGCGCCTGGGTGTCAGCCAGAGCTATCGGCCAGTTCGCGGCGGCGCCAACTACAACCTCAGCTACGAGACCAACACGCTGTCGTCCGAAGGCCGACCCGACGACACCGTGTCGGTGGTGCGCGGGCTGATGGTCAATACCTTCGGGCTACAGACGATCGAGCTGGCCGCCAGCGAGACGCTCAACGAGCGCGGTGGCCGCAACGACATGAATCGCATCACCTCGCTGTCGGGTCGCCACACCTACCGGCAGAACGGCGTGTTCCTGGCCGACAACCTGGCCACCTACAACGACATTCGCGTGCGCAACGCTGCCGCCGACATCGACCTCGTCACCAACATCACGCAATTGTCGAGCTTCGTTACCTGGCGTCCGCAGATCGGCAATGCCCTGTACTCCGAGTCGCATCCGATGTACTTCACCGGCAGCATGCGGGTGGCCGAAAACGAATTGACCAGCAATGCGGCGGCCGGCACGCGGCAATCGGCCGACGGTACGGTGGGCGTCAACTACGACGTCAGTCGCAACCTGCGGGTCGGTGGCGGCCTAGGCGCCGGTCGCCAGAGGCTGCGCACCGACGGCATCGCGGTCGCCGGCAGTGACACGACCATCACCAGCCAGACCGCGATCGTCAGCTACACGCCGGACCAGATCACGCTCGGCGTCTGGCGCTACGGGCCCTCGGTCTCGCTCGGTGTGAGCGCCACCCAGACCAGTATCGACGGCAACCGCGACACCGAGACCGCGCAGCTCGGCCACACGATCTCGCGCGCCTGGCTGGGCGAGCAGCAGGGCATGCTGATGCTCAATGTCTCGCAGTCGGTCGGCGCCACGCTCGACTCGACTCTGCCGGACGTCACACGCACACTGATCAACTCCATCAGCCTGTATCGCCAGTTCGCCAATGGCGGCATGACCCAGGCCTATGCCGGGCTGTCGTTCTCCGACTCGCGCAGCCAGGGGCCGGTCGACAGCGTGTTCCAGATCGTCAACGCGCAGTTCACGCGCCGCAGCCAGCTGACCCGCTACTCGAGCTGGTCCGGCAGCCTGACGGCGCAGCTCACGCGCATCCGGATCGAGCAGGACAGCCTGCTGCCGCAGGCGGGCATCAACCGCACGGACTCCGACTGGAACAGCTACTACAGCATGGGCCTGACCTACGAGCACTACCAGGCCTTCGGCGTGCGCCGGCTGCGGTTCGTGGCGCTGGCCAACGCCGACAGCCAGCAGATCGACAGCCGCGCGCAAGGCGACCTCGATGCGCCGCGCGACCGCGTCAACCACCTGATCGAGGCGCGCCTCGAGTATCCGATCGGGCGCCTCGAGACGCGCCTGGTGGCGCGTTCGTCGGAGGTCGAGCGGCGCCGCGTCGACTCGGTCTTCGTCCGCATCAACCGTCGTTTCGGCAATTTCTGATGACTCCCATGAAGCCCCTGCTACCTCTCGCTCCACAGCCGCGCTGCAACTTGCGGGCGCGGCTGCGTGCCCTTTTGGTGGCGGCGCTGGCCGTTGCCGCCCTGATCCTGGGCGTCGCCCCGGCCCAGGCCGAGTACGGCGATGTCGTAATGAACAACTTCTCCGACAAGGCCGGCATGCGGCCGGTGGTGTTTCCGCACTGGTTCCACCGCGTGCGCTATCGCTGCAAGGTGTGCCACGGTGACCTCGGTTTCCAGTTCAAGGCCGGCGGCAATCAGATCAACATGCTGAAGATCATCGACGGCCAGTTCTGCGGCGCCTGCCACAACGGCGAGGTGGCATGGAACGTCGAAAGCTGCAATCTGTGCCACTCGGGCAAGCCGGGCCTGCCGACCCAGGTGCATGAGAGCACGGTGCATGTGCTGACCGGCGGCGCCGCCCCGACGGCGCCGGCCACCGCCCCGGCTGCACCGGCCACACCTGCTGCGGCGGGCACGCGCAAATGAGGCCGGCGATGATTCGACTCGCATGGGCGATCACCACCGGGGCGCTGCTTGGCGCGGCCTTCAATGCGGCGGCGGCACCAAAGGACACCTATGCCGCCACCTGCGCCGCCTGCCACGCCAACGGCGTGGCCAACGCGCCCCGACCCGGCGACGCCGCCGAGTGGCAGCGTCGGTTGCAGCGGGCCGGGCAGGCCGGACTGATCGAGTCCGCGCTCAAGGGACGTGGCGCGATGCCGGCCAAGGGCGGCCATGCTGGCCTGAGCGACGACGACGTGCGCGCGACCGTGTTGTTCATGCTCGGTGCGGCGGCCGCGCCCGGCGCCAGCGCCACGAAGGCTGGGGCGACGGCGGCTCCCGTGGCCGCCAGCGCGCCCGCGCTCGGCGGCGGCAAGGCCACCTACGATCTGGCCTGCGCGCCCTGCCATCAGCACGCGCTGCTGGGTGCGCCCAAGCTCGCCGACGCTACGGCCTGGGCGCCCCGCCTGGCAGCCGGCCTGGCCCAGTTGCAGCAGAACGCGATCAGCGGCAAGGGCGCGATGCCGCCCAAGGGTGCCAACCCCAACCTGAGCGACGCGCAGGTGCGGGCGGCGGTCGAGTTCATGGTGGCGCAGGCACAACCGAAGGCGGGCGCGGCAAGCAAGCCGGCGGTGGCATCGGCGGCGCCCGCACCAGCGGCGCGTCCCGCCGTCGCCGCGGCGCCCGCATCCTCCGCATCCTCCGCGGCATCCGCCGCATCCGCCGGCAAGGGACAGGGCGTGTACCAGTCGGCCTGCATGGCCTGCCACACCAGCGGGGCGGCCGGCGCACCCAAGCTCGGCGATGCCACTGCCTGGGCACCGCGCATCAGGGCCGGCACCAGCGCGCTCTATGGCAGCGCGCTGAAGGGCAAGGGCGCGATGCCCGCCAAGGGCGGCCAGGCGGCGCTGGCCGATGCCGACGTGCGCGCTGCGGTCGACTACATGGTGGCGCAGTCCGGCGGCGGTGGCGGCGCATCGGCTGCTTCGGCTGCGCCTGCGGCACCTGCCAGAGCGGCACCCGCGCTACCGGCAGTCCCTGCGGCCGGCGCTGCGGTGGCCGCCGCCGCGCCCGCGTCACCGCCTGCCGCGAGCGCCGCAACGCCAACCGCAGCGCCGGCCGCGGTTGCCGCACCGGGCGTCGCACCGAGTATTCCCCTGACAGCGACCGATGCCGAGCATGAAGTCAACGCGTTCAACCGCCTGCTGCGACCGCCGGGCCGGCGCAATCTGCCGCCGTCGCAAGACGGCATCCACGATCCGACCAATGAGGACACCGCGCGCCTGCAGTCGCCGATGGATGCGTTCGCGAAGTTGCCGCGCAGCAGCGCCGGCAATGGCGTCGACTGGGTCAAGGCGCTGACCGACAAGCGGATCCGGCCGCGCGCCGATCTCCTCGATCCGAAGGTCAGCATGGCGGTGATGGACCTCAATATCGTGCGCGAGGTCAAGGGGTCGATGCCGGACGTCGTCTATCCGCACCTGCAGCACACCGAGTGGCTTGATTGCTCGAACTGCCACCCCGCCATTTTCATCCCGCAAAAGGGGGCAAACCAGATCAGCATGGCGTCGATCCTGCTCGGCCAGAAGTGCGGCGTGTGCCATGGCAAGGTCGCCTTCCCGGTCTCCGAGTGCCGCGCCTGCCATTCGCGCAAGAAGACCAGCGCGGTGGCGCAGGGCGGCGAGGCCAAGTGATGCCGGGCCGCATTCGGTGCCGGCTGCGCGCCAGTGGCTTCGTGCTGCTGGCCGGGCTGGCGCTGCACGCCCCGCTGCCGGCGCAGGAGACCGGCGCGCGCCGCGGTGTCGAGCAGAAGCTGGTGTTCGTGCGCCAGTTGCTGACCGACTCGCCGGCCACGCGCCGCATCGCGGCCAGCAACAATGCCGCGGCCATCCAGCACGTCGAGGAAGGGCGTGCGCAACTTGAGCGGGCGACCACCGCGTTCGAGGCGGGCGATCTGGTTGCCGCCGAGACGGCGGCGAACGCCGCAATCTGGGCGCTCGGTCGGGCGCGTCAGCTGGTGCCCGACGACATGAATCGCGTGATTGCCGAGCGCGTGCGCTACCAGCAACTGCTGTTGAGCGCCGAGCGCATGGTGCCGACCTTTCGCGCCCATCTGGCGCGGGCCGGCGTCGAAGATGCACCCGACCTGAGCGCAGCCCAAGCGCTGGTGGAGCAAGCACGCGCGCTCGCCGCTTCGGAGCGGCTGGTCGATGCCAACCGCGCGCTGCTGCAGGCCGAGCGTCACCTGCTGGTCGGTCTGGATCGCACGATTGCCGACCGCACCCTCGTCTACACCGCCCACTTCGAGTCGCCGGAAAAGGAGTTCGACTACGAGCTGGAGCGGTTCAAGAGCTTTGTCGCGCTGGTGCCGATCGCGCTGGCCGAGTTCAAGCCAGGCGCCCAGGCGCAGGCGCAGGTGCAGGAGCTGATCGAGCAGGGGCAGGGCATGAGCGCGCAGGCGACCACGCAGGCCGGCAACCTGCGCTATGACGCCGCGCTCGCCACGCTGCGTGCCGGCACCCAACTGATCCAACGCGCGCTTAGCGCCGCCGGACTCGTGATACCGACGCAGTGAGGAAACGATGTTCGTTCTTGCCCGCCGCTTGATGCGCGCCCGCCGCCTGATGGTCGCCATGTTGGTAGCCTGCCTCGGCGCTGCCGCCGCCGGTGCCGCGGCCGCAGACCGCAGCACGGTCGAACGCCGCCTGCAGTCGGTCGGCACCCTGATCGAAAGCTCGTCGGCGGCGCGCCAAATAGACAGCAGCGCCGACCCCAAGGCGCTCGAGCATCGCCAGCGCGCGCGCCAGCTGCATCGCCAGGCCGGCGCGGCGCTCGGTCAGGACGACCTGGCGGCGGTGACCCGACTGCTGAATGACGCCGCGCGCGAGATGATCGCCGGCGCGCGCCTGGCCAGACCCGACCAGGTCACCGAGGAGAAGAAGCGCCGCGACTTCGACGCGCGCCAGGACAGCGTCAAGGCGCTGCTGGCGGCGCAGCAGCGCATCGCGCAGGAGAAGTCGGCCGGGCCTGAGGCGCAGGAGGCGGCGCGCAGCGTGCAGGCGCAACTGGCGCAGGCGCAACAGCTGGCGCAGTCGAACCGCCTCGACGATGGACGCGTGATGCTCGATCGCGCCTATCTGACCGCGAAGGTCTCGATCGAGTCGATGCGGCGCGGCGACACCCTGGTGCGCTCGCTGCACTTCTCAAGCAAGATCGAGGAGTTCGACTATGAAGTCGACCGCAACGACACCCACCGCATGCTGATCCGCGTGCTGCTCGGCGAGAAGCCGGGCGCGCAGGAGTCGGCCCAGACCGCGGTCGACGAATCGGGCCGCTTGCGCGCCGCTGCCGAGCAGGCCGCCGCCCGCAACGACCACGAGGGCGCGATCCGGCTGCTCGAAGACTCGACCCGCGCGCTGGTGCGCGCCATTCGTAGTGCCGGCGTCTACATCCCCGGCTGAGCGCGCCGGCTGGCGCCGCGGGCTGCTGGCGCTGCTGTGCCTGCCGCTGCTGGCGTGGGCTGATGGCCGCCAATGGCAGCCGCTCGCCAAGGACGGGCTGCACGACCCGGCCAGTCCCGGTCTGCGCATGAAGCAGGAGCCGGCCGCCGCCCTGTCGAAACTGCCGCCGGATACCGCCGGCAACCAGGTGCGCTGGGTGCGCGCGATCGACGAGGGCGCGATCAGTCCGCGCACCAGCATCCTGCCGCAGACCGAGGTCAAGCTGCGCGACGACGAGATCATCGTCTCCAAGTTCGGATCGATGCCCGCGGTCAAGTTTCCGCATCGCGCCCACACGCTGTGGCTGGATTGCAGCAACTGCCATGACCGCCTGTTCGTCGCCAAGCTCGGCGCCAACCGCTTCAGTATGCAGAAGATCCTCGACGGCGAGCAATGCGGGCTGTGCCATGGCGCGGTGGCCTTCCCGCTGACCGAGTGCAATCGGTGCCACAACACCGCCAACGAGTCGCTGCGCCGCAGCGCTCAGCCATGACGGGGCGCTCAGCCATCGCGGGGATCGGGCTGCTGGCGCTGCTGCTCGCCGCCTCGCCCGGCACAGTTCATGCTGAATACGGCGACGTGGTGCTGAACAAGCGTTCCGAGAAGGAAGGCGTGCGACCCGTGATCTTTCCGCACTGGTTCCACCGCATCCGCTTTCGCTGCAAGGTCTGTCATTTCGAACTGGGCTTCGAGATGCGTGCCGGAGCCAACGACGTGAAAATGCTGGACATGGTCGAGGGGAAGTTCTGCGGCATGTGCCATAACGGCACCGTTGCCTGGGACATGCAGCGCTGCGACCTGTGCCACGTCGGCCGACCGGGCCTGGCCGCCGGCGTGGTCGGCGGTAATCAGACGTCCGGCCCGGGTCGCTGGTGAAGGCGGGCGCCAGATGACCATCGACCTCAACCGACGCACGCTGCTGGCGGCAGCGGCCACGGCTGCGGGCATGCAGGCGGCTGGCTGCGCATCGGGGCCGCCGGCGGCGCCGCCCGCTGGCGCCGGTAGCGCCCTGCGGCCCTGGCGCACCGTGCAGGGCGGCTTCCTCGGCAGCGCCGCCCCGCTGGTCGGCGGTCCGGTGCGGCCCGGCAGCGGTGCTTTCGTGCGCCTGGTGTTTCCGTCCGCGCTGGCGGTGCGCGACAACGAGCTGCTGATTGTCGACAGTGGCGTGGGGCGGCTGTACCGCTGCGACATCGCGTTCAATACGCTGCTGCCGCTCGCCGGCGCACCGGCGACGCCGCTGACGCGGGTCGCGCTCGGGCCTGACCTGTCGGCCTACGTGCTCGATGTACCGGCGCGGCGCGTACTGCGCTTTGCGCGCGATGGCCGCCTGCTGCAGACCTTGCGCGCCGACGACAGTGTGGCCACGCCGACCGATTTCATGCTGACGCGCAACGGCGCGGCAGTGGTGATCGCCGACCGCACGCTGGCGCAGGTGGCGGTGATCGGCATGGCCGGCGGCACCGTGGTGCCGCTGCGCGCGTTGCGCGCCGATGGCGTGGCCACCGGCGGCGCCAGCGCGATCGCCGCCGGCGCCAGCGACATGTACCTGCTCGATGTCGCGGCCGGCGTCGTGCATCGCGTGGCAGCCGATGGCGCGATCCGCGCCAGCTTCGGTCAGGCCCAGTTTTCTGCCCCCAGCGGCCTCGCGGTCGATCGCTTCGAGCGCGTGTACGTGATCGATCCCGCCGCCGGTCGGATCCATGTGTTCGCCGACGGCACGCCCGCTCGTTCCTGGTCTGCGGCCGAGCTCGGCGTGCAGCGCATCGGCGGCGTGGCGGTCGATGGCGACCAACTCGCGGTGGCCGACCTCGGCACCGGCATCGTCAACCTGTTTCGGCTGGGAGCGCCGCCTTGATTGGCGTCATGCGTGGCGTCATGAATGGCTCCATGCACGCTTGCATGAGGGCCGCCGCCATCGCCGCAGCGAATGACGCGGCGCGGCCGGCGCGGTCTGGGCGACGCGCGCGTCTCGGGGCGCTGCTGCTGGCCGCCGTGGTGCTGCTGCTGACGGCCTGTGCCAGCCCGCCCGCGCCGCAGACACTGCGCTTTGGCCTGGACGATGCGCCCGAGGGTCGGCGGCTGATGTGGCCGCCGCTGGACGACGTGCCGCGCTATGTCTACGCCGGCACACTGACGGGTGAAGCCAACTTCGCGCCGACCACGCCGGCTCGCGGCATCGGCATCGGTCGCTTCCTGCGCTGGCTGGCGGGCATCGACGGCAGCGGGCAGCGGCCGGACGTGCTGCAGCGGCCGGTGGCGGTGGTCAGCGATGAAGCCGGCCGTATCTACGTCAGCGATGTCAGCCGCCAGGCCATATTCGTGTTCGACGAGCGCGCGGGCGCGCTGGCGGTATGGGACCGCGCCGATGGCATGCTGGGGTTCGTCGCGCCCAGCGGGCTGGCGCTCGACAGCGGGCGCGGGCTGCTGGTGGCCGATGCGGAGCTCGGCGCAGTGGTGCGCCTGGATGCGAGCGGCACGCCACGCGCGCTGCTCGGAAAAGGGCTGCTCAAGCGCCCCACCGGCGTAGCGCGCGATGCCGGCAGCGGCCGCATCTACGTGGCCGACACCTATGCGCACGACATCAAGGTGTTCGATGACGCCGGCAGCCTGCTGCAGGTGATCGGCCGGCGCGGCGAAGCGGCGGGCGAATTCAACTTCCCGACCCATCTTGCCTTCGCCAATGAGCGCCTGTTCGTCACCGACTCCCTGAACAGCCGGGTGCAGGTGCTCGATGGCGCGGGCAAGCTGCCGCCGACCCAGATCGGCACGCGCGGCCTGTACGTCGGCAACCTGGTGCGTCCCAAAGGCGTGGCAGTGGACGGCGAAGGCAATGTGTACGTGGTCGAGTCGTACTTCGATGCGCTGCTGGTGTTTGCGTCGGGCGGCGAATTCCTGATGCCGATCGGCGGCACGGGCACCGGCACCGGCCGCTTCTATCTGCCGTCGGGCGTCTGGGTGGACAGCCGCAACCGGGTGTTCGTGGCCGACATGTTCAACGGTCGCGTCGTGGTGTTCCAGTTTCTCGGCGGCGGTGATGCGCACTAGCGGGCGCGCCCGGAGCGCGCTCGGCGCCACCGTGATGGCGGTGCTGGCCGTGGTCGCCAGCGCCTTGCTGCTGGCAACCGGCGTCGGGCCGGCGCAGGCCGAGCGCATCTCCGACGTGCGCGGTACGCGTCACAACTTGTCAGCCACCGGCCCGGGCCCGACGCGCGCGGCCGCGGCCGGCACCAGCGAAGTCTGCGTGTTCTGCCACACGCCGCACGGCGCCACCTCGCAGGACGCCGGCGGTGTGGGCGTGCGCGCGCCGCTGTGGAACCGGCGCATACCGGCCGGCGCGACCTACACGCCGTACACCTCGGCTTCGCTCGATGCGCAGTACATCGTCGACGGCCTGAACAACACGCCCGGCGGCAGCTCCAAGCTGTGCCTGTCGTGCCACGACGGCACCCTCGCCATCGGCAACGTCAACGTGCTCAACGGCAATGCCGACGTGGCCATCCCGATGCTCAATACCGGTCCCGGCGGCGTGATGCCGGCAGGCGAAGGCACCGCCTCCGGCTTCACGCGTTTTCTCGGTACCGACCTGCGCAACGACCATCCGATCTCGATCACCTTCAACCGCGCACTGGCCGATCGCGACGGCGAACTGCGCCCGCTGGATGCGGCCCAGCGCTGGCCCAGCCCGGATGGCGCGGTGCTCGGCGTGCGCGCGCCCGGCTACCGGCCGCGCCTGCCGCTCGAGCCGACCAGCACCACCGGCCAGGGCCAGGTCCAGTGCGCCACCTGCCACGACCCGCACCTGCGCGAAACCAACACCGCGCTCGGCAACCAGAAGTTCCTTCGCATGAACCGCTTCCAGGAAGCGCCGCCGAGCGCCGCCTTCGCCCTCGAGACCGACACCATCTGCCTGTCGTGCCACGACAAGAACGGCACCTTCGGCGTATGGGCTTATTCGGCTCATGCCCATCCCGACGTAGCCAACGAGACCTACAAGGACCAGCCGGCGCAGTTGCGCGAGTTCCCGAACGGCCTGCCGGTGTGGAAGGCCGCCTGCCTGAACTGCCACGACACCCACACGGTGCAGGGCGCGCGCCGCCTGACGCGCGAGGGCACCGACGCGCCGGTGGCGCCGCTGACGCCGTTCGCCGCCAAGCAAGGCGGCAATCCGGCGCTCGAGGCGACCTGCTACCAGTGCCACACCAACGCCGGCAAGTCGGTGATCAACCCGGCCGCCAACGGCGTCGTGCCGAACATCGAAACCGAGTTCGCGCTGCCGGTGCGCATGCCGATCACCACCCCCGAGCAGGGCGGTGCGACCGAGGAAGTGCACGACGTCTCGTCCAACTTCAACGACGGCTTCGTCGACTGCACCAGCGCCGTCAACCGCTGTGGCGCCGACGGCATGGAACCGGCTAGCCGCCTGGCGCAGCGCCACGCCGAGTGCACCGACTGCCACAACCCGCACCGGGTGATCCGCAACCGCGTCTTCAACGCCAATCCGGCGATCCCTGACGCGCGCGGCACCCATCGCAACGACGCCACCGCCGGCTATGTACCGAGCAACATCGCTTCAGGTGTGCTGCGCGGCGCCTGGGGTGTGGAACCCAACTACGGTTCGCCGTCGTTCCACCAGATCCCGACCACCTTCACGGTCAAGCGCGGCGACCCGGGCAGTGATGTCGGCACCGACATCGCCCGCACCTATGTCACGCGCGAGTACCAGATCTGCCTGAAGTGCCACTCGAACTACGCCTACGGCAACACGCCGCCGTCGCTCGGTCGGATCGGCGGCACCACCGTCGGCACCAATGGCCTGACCCGCTACACGAACCAGGCGCGCGAGTTCCAGGGGCCGACTGCGCACCGGGGCGGCGGCATCGGCGACCCGAGGTCGCTCGGCGCCGATGGCGGCGCCGGCTCGACCTACAGCACCAATAATCACCGTTCCTGGCATCCGGTGATGGTGCCGACCGGGCGAGACATCGCACGCCGCGGCATTACACAGGCCAAGATGCCGTGGCGTGCGCCGTTCGGCAATACGGGCGCGGTCGGCACGCAGACGATGTACTGCTCCGATTGCCACGGCTCCAGCGCGACCGGCGGCACGCTGACGCCCAACAGCGGCGTCGAAGGCCCGCACGGCTCGACCAATGCGTTCCTGCTCAAGCAGCCGTGGAACGCCAACGATCCCTCGCTGTGCTTCCTGTGCCATGAGCGCCAGGTGTATTCGCCGACCGGCGATACACGCAGGTCCGGCTTCTACACCGGGTTCTGCTGCGAGAACGGTCGTGACGACGGCAACGACCAGTTGCACTGGTTGCACTGGAACAAGATCCTGGGCGACGCGCGGCCGCTCAAGTGCAACTGGTGCCATGCCGCCGTACCGCACGGCTGGAAGAACAAGGCGCTGCTGGTCAACCTGAACGACGTCGGCGAAGAAGCGGGCCAGGTCGGCGGCAATCGCGAGTGGCGGATGAACACCAACGCCCAGGCTTTCACCCAGGAACCGTATTACCTGAACGCCAAGCTCAAGGTGCGCACCTTCGCCGTCAGCGGCAACTGGACCGATGCCAATTGCGGCTCCAACAACTCAACCCTGCAGTTCGGCACCAACGCCAACAACGGCACCAGCGGCCGCGACTGGATGAGGGACGTATGCAGCAATCCGCCCTGATCCGGCCCCTGCTTGAGCACGTCGGCTCGCTGCGCCTGACGCTGGCGTGGCTGCTGCTGCTCGGGCTCGGGGTGGTGGTCGGCTACGTGCATGAGCCGTCGCGCCTGGCGGCGCTCGGCATTCCGTTCGTGTTGCTGGCGCTCGGGCTCGGCGCGGCGCTCGCGGTCAATCCGCGCTTTCGCCGCCAGTTGCCTCTGCTGGTCTTTCATCTGGCGCTGTTGGCACTGCTGGTGCTCGCGGTGATCGGCCGGCTGACGACGCTGCAGGGCCGCTTCGAGCTGACCGAGGGCTTTCGCTTCGACGGCGTGCTGCTCGACCACGAGGCCGGGCCGCTGCATCGCTGGCGGCTGCAGGACGCCGCGTTCGAGCAGCACGGCTTTCGCATCGACTATGCCCCGGGCTTGAAGCGTGGGCCGACGCGCAACACGGTCCAGTGGCACGACATCGACGGGCAGTTGCAGCGCGCCGTGATCGGCGACCACCAACCGCTGGTGCTGTCCGGCTATCGCTTCTACACCTCGCCAAACAAGGGCTTCGCACCGGTGTTCACCTGGTGGCCGGCCGACGGTCAGGCGCCGGTGCACGGCGCGGTTCACTTGCCGAGCTTTCCGGCGCAGGCGCTGCGCCAGGCCCGCGAGTGGACCCTGCCCGACGGCGTGCCGGTGTGGGTGATGCTCGCCACCGAGGAGACGGTGATCGATCCCGAGCGGCACGGCGAATTTCGCATGCCCCGCCAGCAGCAGGTCGTCGTGCGCAGCGGCGAGCTGCGCCACGAGATGCAGCCGGGTGAGCACCTGACGCTGGCCGGCGGCGTGCTGCGCTACGACGGCCTGCGAACCTGGATGGGCTATCGCGTCTATGCCGACTGGACCCTGCCGTGGCTGCTGGCCGCCAGCCTGCTGGCCGCGCTCGCCCTCGGCCTGCACTACGCGCAGCGCTTCCGCGCGGTCTCATGGGAAAGCCGGTGCGCCGGGCCCGCGCGCGACGTCCCACACGCAAACGGCATCCGCGCAGCGGCGGCCGATCTCCGCGGAACGCAGTGCCGATGAGCATCGAAGCCTTGTTGCTGCCGCCGGCGCTGGGCTGCTATGCATTGGCCGGTGCCGGTGCCGCCACCACGCTGCATCGCGGGCTGCGGCGGGCCGAGCGCTATGTGTTCGGGCTGCTGCTGCTCGGTCTTGGTCTGCACACGGCAGCGCTGGCCGCCCGCTGGTACACGCTCGGCCACGGTCCGTTCACCACCATGTACGAGATTCTCAGCAGCAACGTGTGGAGCCTGCTGGTGGTGATGGCCTTCGCCTACCTGCGCTGGGCACCGGCGCGGCCGGCGCTGCTTGTCGGCCTGCCCATCGTCGGCCTGCTGGCGACCTGGATGCTGGCGGCCGATCCGTCACCGGGCCACCTGCCGCCGACCTATGCCACGTTCCTGCTCTATGTGCATGTCGGGCTCGGCAAGATGTTCCTCGGTCTGCTGATCGTCGCGGTCAGCATCGGCGGGCTGGTGTGGATGCGGCAGACCGCGTGGGGCGCACAGCGCCTGGCCGCGTTGCCGGGCGACGCCGCGCTCGACGAGCTCTCGTATCGCCTTGCGGCCGGCGCCGTCGTGTTCGAGACGCTGATGCTGATCAGCGGCGCAATGTGGGCGCAGGACGCCTGGGGTCGCTACTGGGCCTGGGATCCGCTCGAGACCTGGTCCTTCCTGACCTGGCTCGCCCTGATCGCCACGCTGCATGCGCGGGCCACCTGGAAGCTGCCGCCGCGCCTGTCGGCCGCGTTGCTGCTGGGCGTGTTCGTGCTGGCGTTCCTGACTTTCTTCGGCATCCCGTTCGTCTCCACCTCGCCACACAAGGGCGCGATCTAGCGGTCCCCTGCGACGGCGCCGGGCACGCGTCCTGCAGCGTCCTGCGGCATGGCGGCCGATCTGTCCACTTCACGCAAGGCGCGCGCCGATCTGCGCTGGCGCGCGGTGGCGATCACGCTCGGGCTGGTGCTGGTCGGCGGCGCGCTGATCCAGTGGTCGCCGGCGACCGATGTCGTTGTGCCCGACGCAGCGCGCAAGGCCGATCCGCACCGCGATCCGGCCGGCCACGCGACGCAACTGCGCGAGCGCGAGATCCAGTTGCGCTTCGAGCAGGCGACCGTGATGCTGCACGCGGGACAGCACGAGTACGCGGTGGCAGCGTTGCATCGACTGCTCGCGCTCGCGCCGCAGATGCCGGAGGCGCACGTCAACATGGGCTTCGCGCTGATCGGCCTGAAGCAGACGGTGGCTGCGCGCGACTTCTTCGCCACCGCGATCGAGCTGAATCCGATGCAGGCCAACGCGTACTACGGGTTGGCGATGGCAGCCGACGAACTGGGCCAACGCCCCGAGGCCATCGGCGCCATGCGCAGCTACCTGCATCTGGCGCGCGCCGAGGACCCGCGCCACCTGGCCAAGGCGCGCGCCGCGCTGTGGGAATGGGAGGCGGCGCCGTCTCCCGACGCCGTGCCGTCGCGTTGATCGAAGCGCGACCTGCGGCGCCCCAGCGCTGGTGCGCATGCGAGGCTGGCATTTGGCAGGGCCTTTGCTTTAGGTCAAGCAAAGCTGTTCGGGGGGCATGGATGCGCCAAGTGACACACGGTTCCGGGGGAGGCCGCAGCGGTCGGGTTTGCTGCGGCATCGCGTGGCAGCGCATCGGCGGAACCACGCCGGCACGCTGGTCCTCTCAAGTCCTGGAATCGATTCCCGGAATTGGAACGGCGCGTGGCTGCGCCCGTGCCGGACTCGGCATCGTTGCCGATGTGAACAGCCGATGGCCATCGAAAGTGAAGCCGGGACCGGTCCTCAGGGAGTGGCAATGGGGCTGACCGAGGCCATCGCGGCACAGTTCGCGGGCGACTGCTTGGGCAATCGGGTGGGCAAAGCAACCGCCGCCCACGCCCTCCAGCGGCGTGCGCTGCTGATCGCCGTGGCGGCAGTGGGCGCCGGCTGCCGGGCCGAACCAGCGGCCACCGATGCGCAGGCGAACGCGCCGGTTGCGCTCGCGCACGTGGGCCTGGACGGCGCGCCAGGCTCGCTGGCGCAGTGGCAGGGTCGGCAGGTCGTGCTGAACGTCTGGGCCAGCTGGTGCCCGCCGTGTCGCGCCGAGATGGCGTCGCTGCAAACGCTCAGCGATCAGCTCGATCCGGCACGGGCACTGGTGGTGGGGCTGGCGATCGACGATGACCCCAACCTGGTCCGCGAGTACCTGCGCCGCGCACCCGTGCGGTTTCCGATCGTGCTGCAGGCGCAGCAGCACAGCGCGGCGCGCGAGCTGGCGGTGCGGGCGCTGCCGGAAACGCTGCTGCTCGATGCCGCAGGTCGGGTGACCGGCCGCGAATTAGGCGCGCGCGACTGGACCGATGCGACGCTGCAGGCGCGCTGGCGGCTGCCGCTGCGGGCGCGCCTCGATGGGGCGCAGGCCGATGCCTAGCCGCTGCGATCTACCTGCCGCGCAGGTAGGCGGAGGCGTCAGCGTGGCCCTGGTCGGCCGCGCGGCGAATCCACTTTTCGGCCTCCTGCGGGTTCTGCACCACGCCTTTGCCGGCCAGGAACAGGATGCCGAGGCTGTACTGGGCGTCGGCATGTCCCTGGCGTCCGGCGGCGAAGTACCACAGCGCCGCCTGGCGATCATGGTCTTCGCCGAGGCCGCCATCGACCAGCCCGTACAGATACATGTTCGCAAGCTGGAACTGCGCCTCGGCATTGCCCTGACGCGCAGCGCGCTCGAACCACAGCTTCGACTCGGTGTCGCTCTCGCGCACACCATGCCCGTGGTAGTAGAGCAGGCCCAGGCGCAACTGCGCCGCTGGATTGCCTTCGCGCGCCAGCGGCGCGAGCAGCTGGAAGGCCTTCGGGTAGTCCTTGCGGTTCATCGCCGCGATGCCGGCCTCGAGGTCGCTGGCCCACGCCGTCGACGCAGCAAGCCAAACGCAGACACACAGGGCGAGACGACGCATGGCAGGACTCCGGGCCGCAGGTTGCCCCATCGTTTAGCAAGGGTCGTTCCAGTGGCGCGTGCGCGCATGACAGGCGATGACTGTGCTTAGCGCATCGTCGCGCGCTCTGCCCTGGGCGAGGATGCGTCGCTGGCCGCTGCCGCGCACGCTACGCGGCAAGGGCGTGCTGGCGATGGCCGCGGCACTCGTGTACGCGCTGGGTGCCGCGGTTTACCTGACGAGCCTGCGTGGCGGGCTGCAGGCCGATGTCGCGACGCTGGATCGGCTGCACTGGTATGAACGCATGCTCGCCAAGGCCGAGGTGGCGGTGGCGGGTGCCAGTGTCGAAGTCCAGGAAGCGATCCTGGCGCCGCTGCCGCCCGACCTGGCGCCGACGCGCGCAACGGTGCTGGCGGTGGACGGCGCGCAGCGCGCGGTCGAAGGCCTGGTGGAGCACAACGCCGCGGCCGAGCGTTCGCTGCGAGCGATCGGACGCGCCCGAGGCGCGTTCGAGGCGCAGCCGCTGCGCTCGACCGCGAGTGATCTGCGCGACGTCCTGCTCCGGGTCCAGGAAGAGGTGGCGATCGAGCGCGATCGCGCGGCGCTGGAACGGCAGGCGGTCACCGAGCACTACCAGGCGCGCTTCGGCGAGGTCACTCGCATCTCGTACCTGCTGCTGCTGATCGGTGCCGCCGCCTTCGGTGCGCTGGTGGTGACGTTCTTCACGCGCATGACGCGCGACATCGCGCGCCTGCAGGCATGGGCGAGCGAGATCGTGCGCAGCGAGCGGCAGCCGCCGCTGGCGGTCGATCGCGACGACGAGCTCGGCCAGCTCACGCGCGCGCTGAACACCATGGCCGCAGACCTCGACGCGCGCGCGCGCCAGCTCGAGCTCGAGCAGCAGCGCCACGCGCACCAGGAGAAGATGGCCACGCTGGGCGCGCTGGCGGCCAGCGTCGCGCATGAGGTCAACAACCCGCTGATGGCGATCGCCGGCGTGGCGCAGGACCTGGCGGCAAGCGACGGTGGCCTGTCGGCCGGCGACGCCGAGCAGCGGGCGCACCGGCTGCTGGGCGAAGTGCACCGGCTGGCGACCGTGACGCGCCAGATCTCCCATGTCGCCACGCCGCGCGCCGACAACCTCACCTGGCTCGACGTCAACGGGCTGCTGCGGCCGATGCTGCAGTTCCTGCGCTACGACAAGCGATTCCGTGGTGCCGAGTTCGTGCTGGCGCTCGATCCGCAACTGCCGGCAGCGCGCGCGCTGGCCGACCCGGTCGAGCTGGTGCTGCTGCGTCTGCTCAACGAGGTGTCGGCGGCGGTCGTGGCCGACCACGTCGGTGGCCGGATTACGCTGCGCACGCGGCATGCCGAAACCGCCGCGGCGGACGCCGGCGCGGTGGCGCTGGCGGTCGTGGTGGAGATCGTGGCCGAAGGCATGCCGCCACGCGCTGCGGCGGTGGAACACGCGGTCGAGGTATGCGGCTCGATCGTCGGTTCGCTGGGCGGCCGACTGACACTGCAGCGCGACAGACACGGACTATGCTCCATCGTGCTGCGACTGCCGGCCGAGGACGCGGCCTCGCTGGCGCAGTAGACAAGAAAGAACCGGTCCGCCGGCACGCCCGATCGCGGCGCCGTCAGGGCCAGAGGGGGAAGGATGGCATTGCTCAATGTGCTGGTCGTCGATGACGAGCCGGCAATCCGTCAGGTGCTGTCGGCCGCCATCACCAAGGCCGGGCACACCGCAGAGTCGGCCGCCTCGGCGACAGAGGCGCTGGCCAAGCTCAGCAGGGGATCGTTCGACGTCGTCGTCTCCGACATCTTCATGCCGGTCACCGACGGCATTGAACTGCTGAAGCAGGCGCGCGCGCAGGGGGTCGAAGCCACCTTCATCATGGTCACCGCGTTCTCGTCGGTCGACTCCGCGATCGAGGCGATCCGCGCCGGCGCCCACGACTACATCTCCAAGCCGGTACGCAACGAGGAAATCCTGTTGCGGCTCGACCAGATCGCCGCGCTGCGCGGCCTGCGCGACGAGAACCGCGCGCTGCGCAACCTCGTGATGGGCGGGGCAGCGCGCCGCTTCACGTTCGCCGCAGCATCGATGCGCGAAGTCGACCGCCTGGTGTCGCGCGTGGCGCCGACCACCAGCACCGTGCTGATCGTCGGTGAAAGCGGCACCGGCAAGGGCGTCATCGCCGGTCAGCTCCATGAGCTGTCGCCGCGTGCAAAAGGGTCATTCATTCCGGTCAATTGCAGCGCGATTCCCGAGGCGCTGCTGGAAAGCGAGTTCTTCGGCCACACCAAGGGCGCCTTCACCAGCGCCGACCGTGCGCGCAAGGGGCTGTTCCTGCAGGCCAGCGGCGGCACCTTGTTCCTCGACGAGATCGGCGAACTGCCGCTGTCGATGCAGACCAAGCTGCTGCACGTGATCGAGGCCAAGCAGGTGCGTCCGGTCGGTGCCGACCAGAGCCAGAAAGTGGACGTGCGGATCATCGCCGCCACCAACCGCGATCTGCCGAAAATGGTGGCCGACGGCCGCTTCCGCGAGGACCTGTTCTTCCGGCTCTCGGTTTTCCAGATTCGGATGCCGCCGCTGCGCGAGCGACGCAGCGACATCCCTGGCCTGATCCGCTTCGTGCTGGCGCAGCAGGGCAAGAGCGGCACGCCGCTGCAGCTCGAAGCCGACGCCGAAGACATCCTGGTCCACTACGACTGGCCGGGCAACGTGCGCCAGTTCGAAAACGTCATGCACCGCGCGGCCATCCTCGCCGATGACGGCCGCATCGAGATCGGCGACCTGCCCGACGAAGTCACCCGGGCCGCGCCCAACCGCGGTCGCGCCGAAGTCATGGTCGCCGGCACCGGCACCGGCAGCCTGCGCGAGCGCGTGCGCGCCTACGAGTTCAAGCTGATCCAGCAGGCGATCGAGGATGCCGGTGGCGACCGCCGACTGGCTGCGCAGCGCCTCGGCATCGGCCTGTCCAGCCTGTATCGCAAGATCGACGAGGCACAGTCGGAGTCGGCGCACTGAGCCGCCGGCCTCGATCGCTGGCACGAAAATCGCAGCACCCGTCGCATGACAAGGGGAGGTCATGTGCAGCGCGCGCGGCGGACACGGCAGGTACTGGCGATGTTGATCGGCGCGTGCATCACCGGCAGCGCCGGTGCCGCCGAACCGGCCGCAGATTTCGCGGCCGGGCTGCAGGCGTTTCGCGGCGGCGATGTGACCGGCGCCATGACGCCGTTGCGACGCGCGTCCGAGGCGGGCCATGCCCCCTCGCAGTCCCTGCTTGCATTCATTCTCGACAACGCCGGACTGACACAGGAAGCGCTGGCGCTGTACCGGCGCGCCGCGGCACAGGGCCATGCGGATGCGCAGGTGGCACTGGCCGGGCTGCTGATCGAAGGGCGCGCGGCACCGCGCGATCCGCGCGCTGCGTTTCGGCTGTACGCGAGCGCCGCGGAGCAGGGCCAGCCGGCGGCGATCCGGGCGGTGGCCGATGCGTACCTGCGCACAGACGCAGCGATGCTTGGCGACGATGCGACCGACATCCAGGCACTCGCCGCGCTGCGCCGCGCCGCCGAGACAGGAGACCTGCGCAGCATCGAGCGCCTGGTGGCGGTCTATCAGCAGGGCCAGCATGGCGTCGCGCCCGACGCCGCCGAGGCTGCGCGCTGGCAGGCGCGGCTGGCGAGCCAGCGGCCGCGCGCCGCCGGAGCCAGGAAGTGAGTGCCCAACCTGTGGCAGGCGCGCGCCCGCGCCGACGCCGTCCGCTGCAGTTCGCGACTGCCTGCCTGCTGGCGCTGAGCGCCGGCACCGGATCGGCTGCCGACGTCATCCGTGGTGGCGAGATCTACCGCGCCTATTGCGCCAACTGCCACGGCCCCTCCGGCCGCCCCGTGTTGCCGACCGCGCCCGACTTCTCGCGCCAGGAGCGGCTGTTCCAGCCCGACCCGTCGCTGATGCAATCGGTGCGCAACGGCAAGGGCGCGATGCCGGCCTTCCAGGGGCTGCTGCGCGACCGCGAGATCCTCGATGTCGTCGCCTATCTGCGCACGCTGCGCTGAGGAGGTTTGCTTGTTCCGTCTGATGCTGCGCGCTGGCATGGCCGCGGTTCTGATGCTGGTTGCATCGCTGGCCGCCGCCCAACCCGCCTTCAAGGTGAAGGACGTCTTCGAAGTCGGGCCTGCCGTCTATGTGCGGGCGTTGACCATCGAACGGGGCCAGAACGCCTTGTGGGTCGGCACCTCGGCCGGCGTGCACGAAGTCGCGCTCGGCAGCGGCCAGCTGCGCCGCACCTTCACGCGCAAGGAGGGTCTGGCCAACGAGTACGTGTTCGCGGTCGGCATCGACAAGCAGGGTTACAAATGGTTCGGCACCAACTCGGGCGGTGCGTCGCGCTACAAGGACGGCAAGTGGAAGACCTTCTTCCCGATGCACGGCCTGGCCGACTACTGGGTCTACGCCTTTGACAGCCAGAAGGACGGCACCCTGTGGATCGGCACCTGGGCCGGCGCCAACCGCTACGACCTCGCCACCGGCAAGCTCACCACCTACGTGAAGGAGCTTGTCAACGAGTGGGTGTACGGCATCGCCATCGACGCCCGTGACCGGGTGTGGTTCGGCACCGAGGGCGGAGTGTCGATGCTCGACGGCAAGACCTGGAGCGCGTGGACGCACAAGGACGGCCTGGGCGCGCCCAACGTCGAAAACTTGCCTTTCAGCACCAACACCGGTCTGGGCACGCGTTCGCGCCACGACCTGTCGGTCGGCGTCGAAGGCAAGGCCACCTACAACCCGAACTATGTGTTCTCGATGCTGGCCGCCGCCGATGGCGCCATCTGGGCCGGCACCTGGGGCGGTGGCGCTTCGCGCTTCGACGGCAAGGCCTGGCGCAATTACACGGCCAGGGACGGGCTCGCCGCCAACATCGTCTACGCCATCGTGCAGGCGCCCGACGGTGCGCTGTGGTTCGGCACCAGCAATGGCGTGTCGCGCTGGGACGGCAAGCAATGGACCACGTTGCGCGAGGCCGACGGCCTGCCCGGTCCGCATGTGTACGCGATCGCCGTGGCGGCCAACGGCGACGCGTGGGTCGGCACCCGCAAGGGCGTGGCGCGCATCGCGCGCTGAGGTGCCGCGGCACGACGCCGCGGCGCGAACGGAGGAAGTCATCGTGTTGAGCAATCGAAAGATCGTCGTGCTGGCGGCGCTGAGCATTGGCGCGACCGCGGCTGTCAGCTACTTCGCCGGCCGCGCTGCGATCGGCGCGCCGCCTGCGCCGGCGGCGCCCAGCACCACCGCTGCAGTCGCGCCGGCCAACGGCGTGCCGCTGAACCACCCGCCGCTGCCCCCGGCGCAGGAGCCGCAGCGCGAAGGCAAGGTGGTCGGCCATGACCCGGCGCAGAAGTTCACTCACTTCCGCGTCGGCAACAAGAACGTCAAGCGCATCTTCGTCGACGGCGACGTGACCTGGGTCGGCACCTCGGGCGGCGCGGTGCGCTACGACATTCGCACCGACGAGTACAAGCTGTACGACATCAAGAGCGGGCTGCTATCCAATGGCGTCTTCTACGTCGGTCGCCTGCAGGGCCGGCTGGCGCTGGGCACCTACGGCGGCGGCCTGTCGCTGCTGGACGAAGCGAAGCAGACCTGGGAGACCTACAACATCCCCGAAGGGCTGGGCGACGCCTTCGTCTACGACGTGCTGCATGCGAAAAACGGCGACGTCTGGGTGGCGACCTGGTCCGGCGTCAACCGGATCCGCGGCGGTGCGCTCAAGGATCGCAGCAAGTGGGATCTGTTCACGGTCGACAGCACCAAGGGCGGCCTGCCCAATGACTGGGTCTATGGCCTGGCCGAGGGCCGCAACGGCGACATCTGGCTGGCCACCGAGGGCGGACTGGCGCGGTATCGGGGCGGCGACTGGCACAACTGGAACCACGCCAAGGGGCTCGGCGCGCCCTACGAGAAGGTCAAGCACCAGATCGAATTCAAGACCGATCCGTCAACCGTGTCGCAGCATCACGCCAAGCAGAAGGAAGAGATGGGTCTGACCGGGGTCGACGTCGCCTATAACCCCAATTACATCGTCGCGTTGGCGGTCGACGACAACGGCATGGTGTGGGCCGGCACCTGGGGCGGCGGCCTGTCGCGCTTCGACGGCAAGGCGTGGAAGACCTTTACGGTCGACGACGGTCTACCCGGCAATCACGTGTTCATGTTGCACATCGATGCGCGCAAGCGCCTGTGGATCGGCACCAACAACGGCCTGGCCACGCCGCGCGACGGCAAGTTCGAGGTGATGACGACGGCCGATGGCCTGTTCAGCAACCGCGTGTTCTCGATGGCCACCGGCGCCGACGGCACCCTCTGGGTCGGCAGCTACGGCGGCGTGGCACGCATCCGTCCGGGGGTGCGCTGATCTGTCGCTTTGCGGGAATACATCCCGATCGTCTAGTGTTCGTGCCCGGAGGGGCGGTCATGTCGTCGATGCGCAAACATCGGGGCGGCGATCGCGCTGACAGTCGCAGAATTTCGATCGCGGCTGCGGGGGACGTGTGGACGACAACAGCTGCAGCGATGTGGGTGGGCTGGACCGCAACGCGGTCCCGCAGCTGTTGGCACGGCTGCTGGCGGTTGCCGATGACGCCATCGTCATTGCCGACGACGCTTCGCGCATCGTGCTTTTCAACGCGGGGGCCGAGCACATGTTCGGCCATCCGGCGGCGGCCGTCATCGGCACGCCGATCGAGTGCCTGCTGCCGCCGGCGGCGCGTGCCCGGCACGCCACACAGATGCGCGAGTTCGCGTGCGGCGCCCAGGCGGCGCGCCGCATGGGCGAGCGCGGCACGATCTTCGGCGTGCGCGCCAATGGCGAGCACTTCACGGTTGAAGCCTCGATTGCGCACGTCGAGATCGACGGCCGTGCCTACTTCACCGCGTTCCTGCGCGACGTCGACCAGCGCCAGCGCGCCGAGCAGGCGCTGGCGGCCAGCGAGGCGCGCTTCCGCGCCCTGGCCGAGAACGCGCCGGTCGGCGTGTTCGAGACCGATGGCAGCGGCGCGATCACCTTCGTCAATCCCTGCTGGAGCCACCTGACCGGGCTGGCGGCGGCCGAGTCGGCCGGGGTCGGCTGGCTGCGTGCGCTGCATGCCGAGGAACGCGTCGCAGTCGCCGAGACCTGGCGTCGCGCGGTTGCCGAGCGGCGCCCGTTTCATGGCGAGCTGCGCTTCGCGCGGCCCAACGGCAGCGAAGCCTTCGTCGTCGCCAATGCGGTCGCAAGACGCGATGCGCAAGGCAACGTGCTCGGCTACATCGGCACCATCACCGACATCACCGAGACGCGCCGGCAGGCCGAGGTGCTCGAGCGGGCGCGTGCCGAAGCCGAGTCGGCCACCCGCGCCAAGAGCCTGTTCCTCGCCAACATGAGCCACGAGATCCGTACCCCGCTCAATGCGGTGGTCGGCATGACGTCGCTGCTGCTCGACACGCCGATGAACGAGGAGCAGCGCGACTTCGCGCAGACCATCCGCGCCAGCGGCGAGGCGCTGCAGGCGATCATCAACGACATCCTCGACTACTCGAAGGCCGATCTGGGCAAGGTCGACCTCGAGCACGAACTGTTCGACCTGCGCCTGTGCGTCGAGGAGTCGCTTGATCTGGTGACACCGCGCGCCACCGAGAAGCGCCTGAACCTGGCCTACCTGATCGAGGACGGCACGCCCGAGTCGCTGATCGGCGATTGCACCCGGCTGCGGCAGATCCTGGTCAACCTGCTGTCCAACGCGGTCAAGTTCACGCCGCAGGGCGAGGTGCTGGTCACGGTCGAGGCACAGCCGGCGCGCGACGGTCGCTGGCAGGTGCACTTCGCGGTCAAGGACACCGGTATCGGCATCGATCGCCAGCACCTGCCGCGCCTGTTCCACTCGTTCTCCCAGGTCGATGCCTCCACCACGCGCCGCTTTGGCGGCACCGGGCTCGGCCTGGCGATCACCAAGCGCCTGGCGGAGATGATGGATGGCCGGGCCTGGGTCGAGAGCGAACTGGGCAGCGGCTCGACCTTCCACGTGGTGATCGAGGCGCCGGCCGGGCCCGCCAGCGACCAACCCCACCTGCGCCGCGATCCGCCGCTTCTCGCCGGCAAGCGCGTGCTGATCGTCGACGACAACCCGACCAATCGTCGCATCTTCGTGCGTCAGGTCATGGGCTGGGGGATGACACCGACGGCTCTCGCCACCCCGCTCGAGGCGCTCGACCGCATTCGCCACGGCGAGTTGTTCGATGTCGCCGTACTCGACATGAGCATGCCTCACATGGACGGCCTCGCCCTGGCCGAGCAACTGCGTCGCCACTACAGCGTCGATCAGTTGCCGATCCTGATCCTGACCTCGGTCGAGCAGCATGCGCTGAGGCGTTCGCCGCAGCAGGCGGGGCTGTCGGCCTTCCTGCGCAAGCCGCTCAAGCCGGCGCGCCTGTTCAGCGCACTGGTGACGGCGCTCGGCGGCGAGTCCAGCCCGGTCGCACCGGTGCCGGCCGACAGCCCGTCGCGCCGCCTGGCCGAGCGGCTGCCGCTGCGCATCCTGGTGGCCGAGGATATCCCGATGAACCAGAAGGTCGCACTGAGCCTGCTGCGCCGGCTCGGCTACGCGGCCGACCTTGTCACCAGCGGGCGCGCGGCGGTGGAGGCGGTGCGCCGCGCGCCGTACGACGTGATCCTGATGGACGTGCAGATGCCCGAAATGGATGGCGTGCAGGCGGCGCGTCTGATCGGGCGCGAGCTGCTCGGCGCGGCGCGGCCGCTGATCATCGCGATGACGGCACACGCCATGCCGGGTGACCGCGAGACCTATCTGGCGGCCGGCATGGACGGCTACATCGCCAAGCCGATCGACCTGGCGGACCTGGCGGCGACCCTGGCGCGCCTCGGCCGCACCGTGGCGGCGGCCGACGCCGGCGGCGGCGCGCCCGCCCGGCTGGTGAGCGAGGCCAACGCGGTCGACCCGCTGCGCCTGGCGCATCTGCGCGCGTTGCAGGATGACAGCCAGCCGGAGCTGCTGCGCGAACTGATCGACATGTTCATCGCCGACGCGCCGGACCACCTGAACGCGATCGCCGAGGCGGCCGGCACCGCCAGCCCGGATCGGCTGCGCATGGCTGCACACCGGTTCCTGTCGATCACTGACAACATCGGCGCGCGCCGCATGTCGGACCTGTGCCGCCAGATCGAGCACGCCGCGCGGCGCCGGGCGCTGGCCGACCTCGACGACCTGATCGTGCCGCTGCGCGAGGAGTTCGAGCGCGCGCGCGAAACGCTGGTGGCCGAGCGCTCGCCCCGTTAGGGCCAGCGCGCGACCGCGCTCAGGTCGCTTCGAGCGGATCGGCCGCCGGCTGGTCGGGCGCATCCTGCAGCACCGATCGGTACAGCGCGAGGTAGCCGTCGCTCATGCCCTCGGCGGTGAAGCGGCGCATGAAGCGCTCGCGTGCCTGCTTGCCGAGCCGCGCGCACAGGCGATCGTCGGTGGCCAGCCGCAGCAGGGCGGCCTTCAGCGCGGCCGGATCGGACGGCGGCACCACGATGCCGGTGATGCCGTCGAGATTGATGTAGCTGGAGCCGGTGCCCAGCTCGGAGGAGACGAGCGGCTTGCCGAACAGCGCGCCTTCGAGCAGCGAGATGCCGAAGGCCTCGCTGCGCAAGTGCGACGGAAACACCAGCGCGCGCGACAGGTGCAGCAGGGCGGCCTTGTCGGCCTCGGGCAAGGCGCCGAGGAACACCGTGTTCTGAAGCTGCAGCGCGGCGGCCTGCCGTTTCAGGTCGGCCTCGACCGGCCCGGCGCCCACGATCACCAGCGGCAGATCGAGTCCGGCGATCGCCTGCAGCAGGATGTGCAGGCCCTTGTAGTAGCGCAGCACGCCGACGAACAGGAAGAACCCGCTGCCCAGACGCGCGCGCCAGTGCGCCAAGCGCGCTGACTCCGGCGGCGGGTAGTGCGCCGGGTCGAGCCCGATCGGGATCACGCGCGTCTTGTGGCGCAGCGCCTGCAGCGTCGCGCTGGTCGCCAGGTAGTTGGCGGAAGTCGCCACGATCGACGTGGCGCCGGCAAGGAAGTGGCGGCGCGCCGGCGCGTACAGCGTCTCGAGGCGCTTTTGCCGCACGATGTCGGAGTGGTAGGTGACCACGTACGGCAGGCGCGCCGGCCGCAGCAGCGCCAGCAGGTCGCCGAACGGCCACGGATAGTGAAAGTGCAGCAGGTCAAAGCCGCGGCTCAAGTGACGGAAGCGCAGCGCCGCCTCCAGTGAGAACGGGGTGGAGGCGATCTCGAAGCTCTGGCGCAGGCGCAGCGTGCGCAGTCCGGCTGGCATGTCCTCGACCAGCGGGTCGGCCATGGCGATCGACAGCACGGTATTGCGCACGCCACAGCGCTCGGTCGAGGTCACCAGTTGATGCAGCATGCGCTCGACCCCGCCGTAGCGGTCGGGATAGAAGCGCTTGTAGACATGCAGGACCTTCATTGCAGCGTCCCGGGCACGATGGCGCTGGCAGCAAGCCGGTCGGCGGGCATTCCGCCGAGGGCGTTGGACCGGGCCGGGCGGCGGCAAGAGGCCGGCAGGCAGACATCGGTGAATCGCTGCCGGAAGCGCGCCTCGGAGAAGTCGCCGGCCCGCCGCTCGCACGCGTCACGCATGTCGCGCGAACGCTGGGCATTCATCGCACCCACCGCGTCGCACAGGTCGTCGCGCCGGAAATCTGGTGGCAGCAGCAGGCCGGTGCGCGCGTGCTGCACGGTCTCGCACAGGCCGCCTTCCTGCACGCCGATCACCGGCTTGCCGGCCGCCATCGACTCCACCGGCGACAAGCCGAAATCCTCATCGACCGGCACGTAGATCGTGGCGCGGCAGCGGCCGATCAGCTCGCTGCGCTCGGCATCCGAGACCCAGCCGGTGAACCGGATGTTGGCCGCGCCGGCCGCCAGCGCCCGCAGCCGGCGCTCGTCGGGTCCGCCCGACAGCACCACTAGGCGCTGCTGCGGCAGGCGCAGGAAGGCACGCACGATCGCCTCGACCCGCTTGAGCGGCGCGATGCGCGCGGACGAGACGAAGTAGTCGCCGGCGGCGAGCCAGCGGAAGGCCGCCGTGTCCACCGGAGGATGCACGACCTGCGCATCGCGGTGGAGATAGCGCTGCACGCGCGCGCGCACCGTTTCCGAATTGGCCAGGATCAGGTCGCTGCGGTCGATCGCCGAGCGATAGCGCTGCTCGAAATCGCGCAGCAGGGCGTTGGCCAGCGGGCGCAGGGTGGCCGGCACGCGCCGACGCAGCAAGTCGCGCTGGTCGAACAGGTAGCGCGGCGGCGAGTGGCAGTAGATCACGCTGCGTCCGGGCCGCTGGCCAAGAAGCGAGCATGCGGCGCTGTTGCCGCTGAGCACGGCCAGCCGGTAGTCGGCGAGCGGCACGCGCGGCATCCGGTAGCTCAGCAGCAGCGTGCGCACCAGTGGCACCGGCAGGCGCGGCGCCACCGTGCGCAGATGGTCGAGTTCGCGCCCGAGCAGCGCACGCGCCGGCGCACCGTGCACGAAGCCTGTCCACAGGTCGGCATCGAGCGTCGTGCGCAGTGCGAGCGCAGTGCGTTCGCCGCCGCCCGGCATCGAGAAGTGGTCGTGCACGACGGCGGCAGCGCGCTGCGGGCGGGGCGAGGCGGTCATCGGCAGCGGTTCGCTCAGTGCGACGTGCGATAGGCGGCGGCGACCTCGGCGCTCGGTCCGTCGCGCACGATGGTGCCGTGCTCCAGCCACACCAGGCGGCTGCACTGCGTCACCAGCAGGTCGAGGCTGTGCGACACCAGGATCACGGTCGAACCCTGCGCCATCAGCTTCTGCATGCGGGCGATGCTCTTCTTGGCGAAGAACTGGTCGCCCACTGACAACACCTCGTCGACCAGCAGCACGTCGGGCCGGATGCTGGTCGCAAGCGCAAAGGCCAGCCGCGCGAACATGCCCGACGAATAGGTCTTGACCGGCTGGTCGATGAACTGCTCGAGTTCGGCGAAGGCGATGATCTCGTCGATGCGCCGATCCATCTCGCGCGGCGCGTGGCCGATCAGCGTGCCGCCCAGATAGCAGTTCTCGCGTCCGGACAGCTCGGGATGAAAGCCGATGCCCAGCTCGATCAGCGGCGACAGCGTCAGCCCCGGCGCCAGCGCCACCTGGCCGGTCTGCGGCGCGATCACGCCTGCCATCACGCGCAGCAGCGTCGACTTGCCGGCGCCGTTGCGGCCGATCAGTCCGACCCGTTCGCCGCCGCGGATCTGCAGGCTGACGTCGCGCAGCGCCTGGAACGGCTCGCCGCCGCCGCGCCAGCGACGCGGATCGAGCGCATCGACCAGCCGGCGCGAACGCACGCGCTGGCGATCGAAGCCGACCGACACATGCTCGAGGCGGATCGCGTCGTTCATAGGTAGAAGTAGAAGCGGCGCGCCTTCCAGCGCACCAGTGCCAAGCCGATGGCGCAGGCCACCAGCCCGGCGCCGAACGACAGCAGCCAGTCGCTCGCTGCTGGCCACTGCTGGGCATGGATCGGCTTCTGGAACAGCGCCAGCAGCGGCGCCAGCGGGTGCCACTCGAAGATCTGCTGCACCAGACTGCCGGCGGGCACGCTCGCCTTCATGATCAGCACCGGCGACGAAAAGAACAGCAGCATCAGCGCCACCTGCAACAGTGGCTTGACGTCGCGCGCGAACACGTTGAGCACCGCGAAGATCATGCCGAAGCCGAGACTCACCAGGCCGATCGCGGCGATCGACAGCGGCAGCACCAGCAGGTGCACGGTCCACTGGTTCAGCAGCAGCCCGAGTGCCAGCAGCAGCGCGACGAAGCTGAAGGCGAAATCGACGGTCGCCGACAGCCACGCCACCAGCGGCAGCACCTGGGCCGGCGCGGCGGTCCGCTTGAGCAGCCAGGCACCGTCGGCGATCGAGTCCGCGCCGCTGCAAATCGCGCGCTCCATGTAGCGCCATGGCACCAGGCCGGCGAACAGATAGACGGCGAAGTCGCGCAGGTCGGCCCGGTTGACCACCGAGAACACCACGCTCAGCACGCCCAGGAACAGCAGCGGCTCCAGCAGGTTCCACACGCGGCCGAGCCAGGCGCGGCGGTAGCGCAGCTTGAGCTGGCTGGTTGCGAACAGCAGCGCGAACGACAGATAGCGCGCGCGCGGGCGGGCCGCCGAGTCCAGCGGCTGGCCGCCGTCGGCTAGTTGAACAGCCATGCCTGCACGCCGGGATAGCCGCCCCAGGTCACGCGGCGGGCGACGCCGAGCTGCTCCGCAGCCCGCTCCAGCGAGCGCGCCGAGTGCAACGAGATATGGCCGTTGGCCGGTCCCAGGTACCACCAGGTCCGGTCACATGCGGCCGGGTCGTAGTAGGCGGTCTGGAAGGCGAACACGCCGGGCCGCTTCAAGCTGCGCGCGATCGCGGCGAAGGCGTCCATCGGCTGCCCCAGGTGCTCGATGACCTCGCACGCCACCACCACGTCGTACCCTGCCGCCGGCAGCTCGGTGCCGACGAAGAACTCGCGGCCGAAGCGCGGCGAGATCAGGTCGCTGCCCCAAGCCCGCAGTTGCAGGTCGCGCCGCGCGCTTTCGACAAAGCAGCCCATGCCACAGCCGAAGTCGAGCACGTCGAGCTGGCTCGGGTCCTTGCCAAGCAGGTAGTTCGACAGCATCACCAGCCGCAGTGTCTGGCCGACGCGGCCGTGCCAGTCGGGATCCTGATGCTTCCAGTAGTCGTCGTCGTACAGCCGGGCGTGGTCGGCCTGGTCGTGCTGCGTGCAGAACAGGAACTCGCAGCGCATGCACTCGTAGTACGGGCAGTCGTCGGGCGCAGCGGGGATCGGTTGGCCGGTCAGCTTGGACTGCGGCAACGCAAACGCAATCTTGGTCGGACCGCCGCAGATCTTGCAGGCCACGGCCGGCGCGAGCGCCGGGGGCGCCTTGCCGCGCAGCAGGTCGGAAAGGAAGGTCATGCGTGGCTCCGGGTGAGCTGCCGCACGCGCGCGGCCACGCCGGCCGGCGCGATCGCGCGCAGGCAGGCGCTTTCGCGCTGGCCGGTCAGCCGGCACGGCGTGTATTCGCTGCGCCAGCAGGGCGCGCAGGGGAAGTCGGCCGGGGCGGGCGCGACCACGGTCACGGTCGGGAAGCGGCGCGTGCGCACCGCGCCGTCGATCGGCCCGAAGATCGCGACCACCGGCTTGCCGAGGGCGGCGCCCAGGTGCACGAACGACGAGTCGGGCGCGACCAGCAGATCACAACGCGCGGCGACCGCGAACGAGTGGCGCAGCGGCAGCACCACCTTGTGCCGATCGGGACCGTCGAAGCCGGCGAACGGCTGGCTATCGAACAGCAGCACGCAGTGGTCGCGTGCCAGCTCCGCAGCCAGCGCCTCGACATGCGGGTAGTCGCGATAGCTCTCGGCCGAATGCAGCTGGATGCCGACCACCGACCGCCGCTGCGGGTTCAGCGCCGCGACATGCGCGCTCGCGAACTCGGCCTCGTCGGCCGCCACGGCGTAATGCGGCGCGAAGCCGCGGCGCGCCAGCGCCGCGCTGTCCACGCCCATGGCCGCGGCGAAGATCTGCACGCGATCACGGCGCACGTTCGGCTGCTGGCGCGATTCGACGCGCGCCGCCGGGCAATCGGTGAGGTCGAACCACTGGCGATAGCTGCCCGGGTCGAGCTCGGGGGACTCGATGTCGATCAACTCCACGTCCGGATTGCCGGCGAACAGCGCAAAGAAACCGCGCGGCAGCGCAAGGTGGATGGAGGTGGCGGGTCGGCACGCGCGCAAGGCGCGCAGTCCGGGCGTCATCATCAGCAGATCGCCCAGACCGCCCATGGCGCGGGTAACGAGAATGCGGTCAGCCACCGCGCCTGGCACCGGCGGCGCCAGCACGCGGCGGGCCGGGCGGCCGTACTGCAGGTAGTAGGCGAGCGCGAAGTTGCCCCACCGCAGCGCGCGATCCAGGCGCAGCCAGCGCACCGGCCGCAGGCGTCCGAGCGCGTCGCAGCCAACATGCAGCGCGAACTGCAGACGCAGCGCGGCCGGCATGTCCGAGCGCAGCAGCGTGCGCAGCGTGCCGCGGTAGGTCACGCGCGCCTGCTGCACGAACCACGCGCGCTCGGTTTCATCGAAGTAGACGTCGCTCAGGCCGCGCCACAGCAGCGCGCGGTACTCGGCCACGCGTCCCATCAGGATCAACGCAGCCATCAGGCGCCGGTAGATCTGCGGCCGCAGGCGCCGGTCCGGCAGCAGGTAGGGCCGCAGCGCGTAGCGGACCGCGATCTGCGCCGCCTCGTCGGTGCGGCCGAGCGTGGCCAGCAGCAAGGCCTCGGTCGCGCGCAGGGCCTGGTGCACGCCGGCGAAGCGATGCGCGCCGCTGCGGTAGGCCAGTTGCAGCGTCTGCTCGGCACGGTCGAACAGATGCTGGCGCAGCAACGCATCGGCCCAGCGCTCGAGCCCCTGGAACCATTCGATCGTGAACGGCTGCCCGCGTGCCTGCAGGGTTGAGTGCAGCGCCAGAAACTGGCGCTGCAGGCGCTCCACGTAGACGATCAGGCGAGTGCGGTTGGCTGCCGCCACCGTGTCCAGGCGGTCGGCTGCGCTCGAGGCGATCGACAGGAACACATAGCGGTCGAGCAGCGCTTCGCCCTGAAAGTGCGCATCGCGCACGCGCCACTGGTCGAAGGCCGCGGCATCGTGCCGCTCGAAGGCCAGGTGGCGCAGTGTGCGCAGGTCGGGCCCAGCCAGGGCCGGTACGCGCAAAGCGGTGGCCGTATCGAATGGGGTGGTGTCGTCCGGCATGTCGGCCCTAGGCCGCGGCAACAGCGCGCGCGATCTGCGCCGCTTCGTCGCGCGCCAGCGTGCGCAACGCTTGCAGGCGGATCGGGTCGCGCACGGGCACAGACCGCTCCAGCAGCGCTGCCGCCGCCCCGGCTGCGCCGCGCAAGTCGCCGACCTGGGACAGGCACAGCAGACGCCGGTAGGCGGCCTCGTGCCACAGATCGGCGTTGCCCTCTTCGACGATCGGTGCGTAGCGCGCGGCGGCCTCGACCAGTTGACCATCATGTTCGAGACACACGGCGTGCCAGTAGCGTGCGTGCTCGACCGTGGCGCCGGCGCATGCAGAGCGATCGGCCAGGTCCAGCAGCGCCGACAACTGCTCGCGCCCGGCCTGCATGTCGTGCGCCTCGATCGCGATCCAGCCGAGCCGGAACAGCGTCTCGATGCGCAGAAACGGCTCCGCGGGCTGCGCCATGAGCTGCCGATACAGCGGTTCGGCGGAGGTGGGCTGCTGCGCGAGTTCGAGGCACCAGGCGGCATTGAAAAGCGCCGGCGAACGTCCGCGCAACGGATCGGGCGGGCAGGCGAGGTAGGCCGCCGCCGCCGCGAGGTAGTGCCCCGCCTGCTGTGCCGCGACCGCACCCGTCCAGGCCGCCGCGTGCTTGGTTGGTGCGATGCCGATAACCAGCGAGTCTTTCACGCGGTCCAAACGTTTCCAACGGTCACTGGCGGCATGCACCGGGCCGTGTGGAACGGTGTGCTCGATGCCGATTCAGGTCGTGAGAGCGCTGCACGATTCGGGCCCGACCGAGGGGGCAGCGCGCGACCTTTCGTCGCACCGCGCGAAGGCGTCGCTCGGGGAAGGCCGATGGGACATCGGCGAAGGCGCAGCCCGCCGGTCCGGAACCGGCGGCGCGCCGCTCAGCGCCGCATCGGGCGCTTGGCGAGCTTGCGTTGCAGCGTGCGCCGGTGCATGCCGAGCGCGCGCGCTGCGGCCGAGATGTTGCCGCCGTGCTGGGCCAGCGTGCGCTGGATGTGCTCCCAGGCCAGCCGGTCCACCGAGATCAGATGCTCGCCGTCCGGGTTGTCGGCAGCGCGCTGTTTCATGGCCTTGGCGTCGGCCACGCCGAACGAGACCTCGATCGCATCGGCATCGACCGGCTTGATCAGGTAGTCGTTCGCCCCTTTCTTGACGGCTTCGACAGCGGTGGCGATGCTGGCAAAGCCGGTCAGCATCACGATGCGCGTCTCCGGGTCGGCTTCGTGCAGTTTCTGCACCAGCGACAGGCCCGACGGGCCGGGCATGCGCAGGTCGACCACCGCGTACTCCGGGCTGAAGTCGCGCAGCAGTTCGATCGCCACCGGCACGCAGTCGGCAGTGCGCACCTGGTAGCCGCGTCGCTCGAACGCGCGGCCCATCGCCCAGCGGCAGGACTCATCATCGTCGACCAGCAGCAGCGTCGGACGATCATCCTCTCGCGCCGCCGCGGGCGCGCTGGCTGGGCTATCCGGCATGGCTGTCCTCGCGATCTCGACTTTCATTGGTCAGCCTTTGCCGGTCGGCAACACCACGCGCGCGCAGGTGCCGCCGCCGTCGCGTGGCAGGTAGGCGAGGCTGCCGCCAAGCCGGGTGATCGTCATGTTGGTCAGGTACACGCCGACGCCGTTGCCGAGCTGCGCCGGCTTGGTGGTGACGACCGAGTGGCCGAGCTTGGCGAGCACCTCGGGCGCAATGCCCGGGCCGCGATCGAGCACGTCGATCCGCGTCTCGGTAGCAGAGCAGCGCAGGCGCACCTCGATGCCGCTCGGGGACGCATCGGCCGCATTGGTGATCAGGTTCATCAGTGCCTGTCGCAGGGGCGCGCTGGTCTCGATCAGGCAGTGCTCCGGGCACTCCATGGTCACTGCCAACGGGACGCTCGGGCGCATCGGACGAAAACGTTCGACCAACTGCTCCAGCATCTGTCGCGAGGACACCCAGCACGTTTCGTTCAGTCGATGGGCGCCGATTGCCGTGACCATGTCGCCCATCGAGTGCTTGCAGGCCTGCACCGCATCGGCAATCGCCTGCAGGCTGGCCTTGCGGTCGGCCTCCGACAGCCGGCAGTCGCGCAGGTCGCTCACCAGCACGGAGATCGTCGTCAATGGGGTGCCCATCTCGTGCGCCGTGCCGGCTGCCAGCGCGGCCAGGTTGACCGCCGATTCGCTGCGCGCCTCGCGCTCGCGGACCAGCGCCTGCGCCTCGCAGAAGCGGCGCGTGGTCTGCGACAGGCGGAACCCGAAAAACGCCACGATCGCGCTGAACAGGACGAAGTGCGCCAGCAGCGCCAGTGCCTCCATCCGTTCATGCTCGACGCCGGGCGGCACGAACCAGATGTCGTGATGAACGCTCATAAGCAGCAGGTACAGCGCGAGCGCAACTGCGAGCGCGGCCGCGATATAGGCACGCTTGAGCACGAGCGCAGCCAGCCCGACGTAGAGCACGAACAGATCGGCGAACGGGTTGTGGGCCGACCCGCCGAGCCAATAGATGATGTTGCTCAGGCCCAGCATGTCGACCATCAGGTGCGTGAAGAACTCACCCTCGGTCACGCTGCGCGGCTGATCGAGCCGGTGGAACAGCCAGACGTTGGCTGAAACCAACAGCGCCAGCCCGATCAACAGCGGCGCCATGGGCAGCGCGGCATTGAACTGGGTCATCAACATAACGAGCGCGCCCAGTAGTGAGACCGCCGCCACGGCGCGCAGCAATCCCAGGTTCCGCAACTGGGCCCGCAGCGCGCTGTCGCCTCCGGCAGGCTGAGCCGCTTTCGTCCCCGGCAGCCACTCGCCCAGGCCTGCCCACAGCGAGCGCGCCTGCGACAACTTGACGCGCGGCAATGCGCCGCGCGTCAACGTGTCGTCTTTCCGGATGGCACTCATCTGTTTACGTTTCGATTACCGAAGAAAGGGGACTGACTACCACCCGGAGGCTAGTGACGGGTACGTACGGGTGGTTGATCCAGCTTAAGGGAAAGGGTCCCGGTAGTAAGAAACATGGCGTGAGATTGGACTTTTGATGGGAAGCGGTCCCGATAGTAAGAATCGATGCGTCGGGGTGGGTCTTTTTACTAGCGCGTTGGCCTCAAAAATGAGAATTCGAGCGAAACATGAAGAGCAACTCACCTTCACACAACAGCTGGAGGGCTCGATGAGCGACTTGACACTGACCTCGCGGTGCGATGGCGATACGGCGTTGCACAGGTTGGCCTGGCTTGGCGTGCTGGCGGGCGCCGCGATCGCCGCCATGATGGCCACCGGCACGGCACACGCGCAGACCTGCGTGCGCACCCTGACGGCCAACGTGGTGACGATCGACATGCCGATCGTCAACAACCGGCTCGGCGCGTCCAACGTCAACGGCATGATGTTCGCGCTGCGCGAGGACATCGTCTCGATCAGCGCCAGCAACACCGACATCACGGCACTGACCACCGACCCGATCACCGGCGTGCAGCGCCGCAACGCCAAGTTGCGCGACGACAAGCGGCCGCGGCCGCTGGTGCTGCGGGTGGCCGAGGGCGACTGCCTGAACGTCAGCTTCCAGAACCTGGTGTCGCCGGTGCCCAATCCGCTGAACGCGCCAGTCGATCGCGACGGCATCGGCAACGACCCGAACCCGGTCACCGCCGACGGCATGCCGCAGATCCCGACCTTCGTCGACGAGCAGGTGCTGGATCGCCGCACCAGCTTTCATGCTGCCGGCATGCAGTTGCGCGGCAGCATCGCCAGCGACGGGTCGTTCGTCGGGCGCAACGCCTCGAGCCTGATGGCCCCGGGCCAGAGCACCACCTACCAGCTCTACGCGGAGAAGGAGCAGGTCTACCAGGTGATCAGCAAGGGGCCGATCGTCGGTTCCGACGCCAACCAGGGCAACGTCGCCAACGGTCTGTTTGGCCAGATCATCGTCGAGCCGCGTGGCGCGCGCATCTATCGCAACACGGTCACCGAGGAGGAACTGCGGCTGGCCACGCGCACGGCAGCGGCAACCTCCGCCAGTTGCCCGCGGCTGGGCGACGTGGCGGGTACGACGACGACCGGCAGGGGGAGGAACGTCACCACCGTTACCACCCGTTACTGCCTGACGACGGCCGGCCATCCGGTGCTCAACTACGAGGCCGTCTATCCGAACACCGCCCCGTGGACGCAGGAAGGCCGGGCGGGCCGCACCGTTCTCAACATGGTCCAGAACAACCGGATCGTGCATACCGAAGTGGATGCGGTGATCTCGGGCCCCAATGCCGACGGCTCGTTCCCTGCCAGCACCTACCCGCTGGAAGCCGCCGGCAAGCGCAACCCCGCGTATCCGAACCGCCTCGAACCGTTCCGCGACTTCGCGCAGGTCTGGCATGACGAAGTGGCGACCGCGCAGGCGTTCCCCGGCTTCTACAGCGCGGGCTTCATCCCGCCGGGCGGCGTCCAGGATCCGCTGACCCACGTGTTCGCCTACTTGCTGAAGGGCGTGCGCGACAAGTTCATGATCAATTACTTCAGCGGCGGCATTGGCACCGAGATCCTGTCGAACCGCCTCGGCGTCGGCCCGATGTACGACTGCCTGACCTGCGCTTATGAAGAATTCTTCCTGACGCACTTCACGGTCGGGGAGGTTGGCCAACTGGTCGATATCCCGGCCAACGCCGGCCTCGAGACCATCACGCCGCAAAACGTGCTGAACATCCTGCTGGCGATCAAGGCAGGCAATCTGGGGACGCTGAGCGCCGCTGAGCTTGAGTTCGTTGCGTCGCTGGGTCCGAAGGCGACCAAGCCGTTCTATCCGGGCGATCCATCGTCCGTCAACCACAGCTACGTCGGCGACTTCGTCAAGTTCCGCAACACCCACAACGGCTTCGAGCAGCACGTCTTTCATTTGCACAACCACCAGTGGCTGTACAACCCGAACGACGACAACTCGAACTACCTCGACGCGCAGGGCATCGGCCCCGGCATGGGCTACACGTATGAGATCGCCAACGGCGGCTCGGGTAACCGCAACAAGAGCGCGGGCGATGCGATCTACCACTGCCACTTCTACCCGCACTTCGCGCAGGGCATGTGGTACATGTGGCGCATCCATGACGTGTTCGAGACCGGCACCAAGCTGCAGGTCTCGGGTAACGGCTTCCACACGGTGCCGTTTGCTCTGAAGGACGGCACGCCCGCCGCCGGCGCACGCGCGCTGCCTGACGGTGAATTGACGGTCGGCGTGCCGATCCCGGCGGTCGTGCCGCTCCCGGGCAAAGGCCTGGCGCCCATGCCAGCTGCCGGCGTGACCGTGATGGCAGTGGACCGCAATGGTGCCGCCCCCGGCGGCACCTCGAGCGTGGCCAAGCTTGACTACGCGGCGATCGCAGGCGCAGACGGCAAGTTCGGCACGGCCGACGACGTCAACCCCGGCTATCCGTTCTGGATCGCCGGCATTGCCTGCGGCGCCAACGATGTGAACTGCGACGAAGGCATTGTCGGCCAGCGTCCGACCACGCCGCCGCTGGACATGGTGACCAAGGCTCAAGCGCAGGCCATGGTCCATCCGGTCACCGGTGTGGAGCCATTCAAAAGCTACTCGGCCGCGATGAAGACCAACTTCGTCAACCTGGCCGGCGACTACACGCAGATGCACGGCGGCCTGCCGCGCCACGCACTGCATGGTGTCGCCGCGGGCGGCGAGGCTGGCCCGACGATCGCTGGCGTGGTGAGCCCGGTCGACCTGACCAAGTTCGTCAAGAAGGCGAAGCCGGTGTACTTCCCCGAGGGCGGCACCGAAATCGAACGCGCCGCGATGTCGTTCCATTCGCGCGGCAACATTGCAACGCAGGCGGTGCGGACCGACGGTCAGATCGTGAACTCTACGTTCCGCGTGAACAACAATCCCGCGGTGCCCGGCGGTGCGTTCTCCGACCCGTGCACGGACGATGCCGGCAATGCGGTGCAGTCCAACGGCACCAATCGCTGGTTCAGCAACAGTTACGGCAGTCCGCTGATCTCGCTGCCGGGTGGCCCCTTCGGCGCCTATTCGCCACGTGTCTACAAGGGCGTGAACATCCAGTACGACGCGGTGCTGAACAAGGTCGGCTACCACTACCCGCAGCAGCGCATCGTCTCGCTTTGGGAAGACGCGATCCCGGTGATCGAGAAGATCAAGCCGGGCGAGCCGCTGGTGATGCGGATGAACACGTTCGACTGCACGATGTACCACCACACGAACCTCGTGCCCGAGACGTTCGAGATGGACGACTACCAGCTACGCACGCCGACCGACATCATCGGCCAGCACATCCACCTGCCAAAGTGGGATCTGACCACGACCGACGGCGCGGCCAACGGCTGGAACTATGAAGACGGCACGCTGGCCGCCGGCGCGATTCGCGAGCGCATCGAGGCGATCCGCGTGTTCAACGGCTGCACGGCGGGCGAGCACGACGAGTTCCGCTGCCCTGAGGCGCTGCAGCATCCGTTCTTCCCGGCCGCTGGCCCCGGTGGCAACAATTGGCTGGGCTCGCGCATCACGCTGCAGCGCTGGTTCACCGACCCGGTGCTGAACGTCCAGCACGTGGATCGCGGCCTGGGCGTGATTTTCACGCACGACCACTACGGCCCGTCGACGTTCCAGCAGATCGGCCTGTACTCGACCGTGCTGGTCGAGCCGGCGCGCTCGACCTGGGCGCACAACGAAACCGGTGACCAACTGGGCTGCAACACCCCGGGCGAGTACCCCGGCCTGAGCTCGGCGACGGCGCGGGCCAACGACAACAACGGTTGCCGCAACGATGGTGGCCCGGTCTCGTGGCAAGCGGTGATTCGCACTGGCGACATCGATAACGACGGAAAGAATGACAGCTACCGCGAGTTCTACGTCGAGTACACCGACTTCCAGCACGCCTACGAGGCGGGGGTCTACGTCGGTGCCGGCACCAAGGGCGAATACAACGGCGACTTCGACGAAAAGGCGTACTTGGCCTTCAGCCCGGCCCTGCAGGACCTGTTTTATCCGAAGGCCCACCCCGGCCCGGCGGACACGCTCTTCCCGGCCGGCCTCGACACGTTCCGGTTCGCGATCGCCCCGCCGCTGATCAAGCCGGTGATGCCGGTCTTCCCGGACCTGGTGCTCGACAAGGCGGTGCTTCCGTCGACCGGCGCGCTCGCGAGCGTGCTGGGCGGGACGGTGCAGGTGCCCGAGTGCATCCAGCGTCCGTGCCCGACGTCGATCGACTTCCTCGAGCCGGGCATGTTCGTCGTCAACTATCGCAATGAGCCCGGCGCGCTGCGCGTGTACGACCCCAACAAGGCCGGGCCGGATGCGGCGGCCGGCAAGGACTGCTCGCCGGCGAACCCGGATCGCACCGGCTGCGGCGCGCAGGCCGATGGCCTGGCGGGCGACCTCGCTTACGTGTTCTCGTCGCAGATTGATCGCAAGATCCCGGCACTGAACCGGATGCCAGCCCGGGGCGACATCGCGACCACGCAGCCGGAGGCCATCGTGAAGCTGCCGCCGACCAACATCGCCGCGACCACGTTCCCGCCGCACGTCAACGTGGCCGGCTTCGACGGCAAGGATCCGTTCACGCCGATGCTGCGGACCTACTCAGGCGACCGTGTCCGCATCAAGGCGCAGGCCGGTGGCGATGAGGAGGAGCACAGCGTCTCGATCCATGGCATGAAGTGGCTGAAGGCCGGTTCCGGCTTCGGTCGCGCGCCGAACTCAGGCTGGGTCAACCAGTCGGCCGGCGGCATTTCCGAGCAGTTCGCGTTCGCCTCGCCGGTGTTCATGGACTTCGGTCAGCGCGCTGGCACCGCCGACTACCTGTACATGATGGATGCCCATCAGGACGGCGTGTGGCACGGCAACTGGGGGATCATGCGCAACTACAACACGTTGCAGGCCAACCTCGTGGCGCTGCCGAACAACGTGCGCCCGGTGCAGCCACTCAACCGCGCTTCGTTCCAGACGGGCGATCGGGCGGTGTGCCCGGTGGGCGCGCCGGTGAAGCGGTTCGACATCACCGCGGTGGCGGCCAACCTGGCGTTGCCGGCCGTGCCGGGCGTCACCGTCACGCCAACCGGTGGGCAGGTGCTGCGCGCCGGTACGCCTGACGCGCAGGCGGTGCCGAACGTCGCCATCAACACGCTGCACGCTGGCGGCCCGCTGACCGGACCGGGCACGCTGGTCTACAACCCGCGCACCAGTTCCGTCCGCGGCTTCGCGCAGGGCGTCACGGTGAACGAGCAGGGTCCGTTGCATGACCCGACCGCGATGATGTATGTGCTGACGAGCGACCTGAACGCGAATGGCACGCTGAAGGCCGGCGTGCCGGTCGAGCCGCTCGCGTTGCGCGTCAACGCCGGCGACTGCGTGGAGATCACGCTGAGCAACCGACTGCCTGCGGTGGCGTCCGACCTGCCGAACTACAACACGATGCGTCTGACCAACAAGCGCGATCGTATGAATGTGGAGGGCTCGACCTACTTCGGCGTCAACCTGATCCGTCCGTCCAGCCACGTGGGCTTCCATACGCAGCTGCTGGAGTACGACGTGACCAAGTCCGACGGCATGAATGTCGGCATCAACCCGGTGCAGACGGTCGCGCCGGGCGGCACGCCGAAGACCTACACGTTCTACGCGGGCGACCTGCGCTTGGCCGAGTTGCCGCAGATCGGCGACCCGACCCGGTTCAACCTCGACGCCGTGCTGGCGACCGCGGTGGAGTTCGGGCCCGTCAACGTGTTGCCGGCCGACAAGGTCAAGCAGCCGCAAAAGGCGCTGTACGGCCAGATCGTGGTGCAGCCGCGCGGCGCAACCTTCACGAACCTGCCGGGCACCCGCCTGCAGGCCGTCGTGACGGCACCGGCCCTGGGCCTTCAATTCACCAACATTCTGACCAACACGCTGCCGGCCACGCAGGCGCAGACCTACCGCGACTTCAGCCTGATCTGGGCAAAGATGCACAACCAGCGCTATGCCTCGGGCAACGCGGTGCAAAACGAGTCTGAAGAAGGTGCGGGCACGCCAGAAAATCCGCCGCACACGATGCACTCGGTCGCGAACTACAAGGCTGATCCCACCTTCTTCCGCTTCGGCATCTCGCCGCTGTCGGCGGCGGGCAATGCGGCTTGCGCCGGTCCGATCACGGCACCCTTCAACGGTCCGGCCAGTACCCCGACCTGCTTCGGTGCGGTGGTCAATGCGGGCAGCCTGTTCAGCAACACGATCGCAGTCCCGGCGGGTGACCCGGCCACGCCGATCTTCGTGGCGCAGGCAGGGCAGCAGTTCCGCATCGGCATGACGGTGCCGAATTCGAGCAACCGTGCCACCACGTTCCAGCTGCATGGACACGTGTGGCCGCGCGATCCGTTCCTCGCGCTGTGGATCGACGCCGGCGGCTTCCCGCTGAACGCCAACATCGACAACGTGGGCTCGGTGCGGATCGGCGACAACCCGATGCAGTTCTACATCGGAGCGCAGGAAAGCCTGATCGGCTCGTCGCACTACGTGATCAAGCCGGTCAACGGCGCGGGTGGTGCGGGCCGTGTGGCAGGTGACTACCTGTTCCGCGACGCTGCAAGCGCCGGCATGGGCGGCGGCGCGTGGGGCATCCTGCGGGTCCAGTAGATGAGGCGCGTACACAGCGGGTCGAGTAAGGCGCGATGACCCGGTAGATCGGGCCGGGGATCCAACCCGGCGCGGAACAAAGGGAAGGGTGCGGGCTTGCAGAGCTGCACCCTTTCTTGACACTCCGCACCCGGTGCGTGAGGGAGATGAGGATGAAGTTGGAACTGCGCGGTTTCCTGGGACTTCTGTGTGCCGCTGCCGTGGGCGCGGCCGCTGCCACGTCCGCGGCGCCCGCCGCGCCGGCTGCGCCGGCTGCCAAGGCAGCCGCGCCTGCCAGTACATCACGCCTGGTGAAAGACGGCGTGGTGATCGACTTCGAGGCGCGCCCGCTCGAAGGCAGCGAACTGGTGGAAGGTGCGCTGACCGAGGTGCGCTTTCGCTTCAGCGACGAGCGCACCGGTGCGCCGGTGCGCGGCAGCCGGCCCGCCGCGTGGCTGGACGTCGGCGCCAACATCCAGGCCCAGGCCGGCGGTGCGCAACGCCAGTGCGTGGAGAAGATCGGCCTGTACCTGAAGGGCGCGGTCGGCATCCGGCCCCTGGTGGACATGAACGGCTACTACCTGCTGGTGATGAACAACGATGCCAGCATCACGGTGATCGATCCGATGGTGTCGATGGCGGGCCGCACCAGCACGCTCACCACGATCCAGCTCAAGCGTCCCGCCGTCGACTGGGTCAACCACGGCGACCTCAAGCGCCTGTACGTGAGCATGCCGAGCGCCGGCCAGGTCGCGGTGGTGGACACCGAGACGTTTCAGGTCGTGGCCAGCATCGACGCCGGCGCCGATCCGACCCGAATCGTGCTGCAGCCGGATGGTCGTTACCTGTGGGTCGGCAACAATGCCCGCGATGCGGCCGCCAGCGGCATCACGGTGATCGACACCCGCGATCGCAAGGTGGTGATGCAGACCCAGACCGGTCGTGGCCACCATGAGATTGCCATCTCGCCTGACAGCCGCCGCGCGTTCGTGACCAACCGCGACGATGGCACGGTCACCGTGTTCGATATCGCCACACTGAAGAAGATCAAGGACGTGACGGTCGGCGCGGTGCCGCTGTCGGTGGCGTATTCGACGCTGTCGCGCGCGGCGTATGTGTCCAACGGCAAGTCGGGCACGATCAGCGTGATCGACGGCGCCCGGCTCGAGGTGGTCAAGACGATCGAAGCCAAGCCCGGCCTCGGGCCGGTGCGATTCACGCCGGACGGCCGTTTCGCGATGGTGGTCAACACGCCCCAGAGCGTGGTGCACGTGATCGACCCGGGCACCAACGAAATCATCCACAGCCCGAAGGTGCAGTCGGACCCGTTCCAGGTCTCGTACACACAGGGCTTCGCCTATGTGCGCGCGCTGTCGAGCGAGCGGGTGACGATGATCAACCTGACCTCGCTCGGGGTGGGCAAGGAGCCGATCGTGCAGAGCTTCGCTGCCGGCAGCTATGCGCCCAAGATGGGCGGCGACCTGCCGCTGGCCGACGCGGTGGTGGCCGGCCTCGGCGAGGCGGCGGCGTTCGTCGTCAGCCCGGCCGACAACGCAACGTATTTCTACATGGAAGGCATGAACGCGCCGATGTCCAGCTACCCGAGCCGCGGCAAGCTGGCACGCGCGGTCACCGTGGTCGATCGCAGCCTGCGCGAACTGGAGCCGGGCGTGTACGCCGGGCGCTTCCGCATGCCCGCCGCCGGCACCTTCGACGTCGCGATGTCGCTCGACCAGCCGCGCATGGTCCATTGCTTCTCGACCCAGGCCAAGGTCAATCCGCAGCTCGAAGCGCTGCGCCAGACGGTGGCCGTCGAGTTCCTGCCGCAGGGGCGCAGCTTCAAGCAGAAGGACGTGGCCAAGGTGCGATTCCGCGTGATCGAGGGCACCGGGGTGCCGAAGGCCGGGTTGAAGGACGTGATCGTCCGCTACTTCCTGGTGCCGGCGTCGCCGCCGCGCGACGCGATCGCAAAAGAGGTGGCCGACGGCGTCTACGAGGTCCCGGTGGAGTTGGAGGAGACGGGCGCCTACTACGTCTTCGTCAGCGTGCCATCGCTCAAGCTCGGTTACAACGACAGCGGCTTCCTGAGCCTGATGGCGCGCGCCGAGCCCGGTTCGCCGCCCAGGCCGCGCATGTCGGACAAATAGGGCTGAGCACGCTGAACTGCCAACTGCTCACGAACTTCGTTCCAAGGGGACCCCGCTTGAAGCATCGATTGATCCTGCTTTCGACCACGCTGCTGGGCGCGCTCGCGCTGCCGGCCCTGGCATCCGACCCGCATGCTCACCACAAGCATCACGCGCCCGCCGCCAAGGACACCAAGGCCAGCACCGTAAAGGTCCGCTACGACGACTCGGCGCTGCTCGACCAGGCCGGCAAGTCGCTGAAGCTCAAGTCGGAGGTGATGGCGGACCGCATCGTGGTTCTCGACTTCGTCTTCACGACCTGCACCACGATCTGCCCGGTGCTGACGGCCACCATGGTGCGCGTGCAGAACGAACTCGACGCCAAGGCGCGCGAGGACGTGCGCATGGTCACGATCACGGTCGACCCCGCGCGCGATACGCCGGCGCGCATGAAGGAGTACGGCGACAAGATGGGCGTGAAGCCGGGCTGGGTGTGGCTCACCGGGCCGACTGGCCGCGTGAACGAAGTGCTCAAGGGCTTCGGCGCCTACGCGCCGAGCTTTGAGGACCATCCGCCGTTGATTTTGGTCGGCGACGCGCGCAGCGGACAGTGGACCCGTTTTTTCGGCTTTGCCGATCCGAAGGACGTGATCGCCAAGGTCAATGAACTGCGCGCCGCACGGGGCACGGCCACGCATGCCGGACACAAGCACTGACAGGACGATTCGATGAACACGCGGCTACTTTCCCTTCCGCTGGCGCTTGCACTGGCGGCGGCGTCCAGCGGCCTGCTGGCGCACGACGGCCATGCCAAACCATCCGCCGGCACGGCGCCCGCAGCCACCGCAGCGCCGACAGCGCCGATCGCGCCGATGGCAAAGCCCAAGCGCGATCCGCAGGCCTACTTCTCCGACCGCGAGTTCTTCACGCAGGACGGCCAGAAGCTGCGCTTCTACTCCGACGTGCTCAAGGGCCGTACCGTGGTGCTCAGCACGATCTACACCCATTGCGACGGAGCCTGCCCGCTGATCACCCAGCAGCTAAACCAGGTCAGGAACAACCTCGGCGACAGCTTCGGCAAGGACATCTTCTTCGTCGTCATCAGCAGCGATCCCGAGCGCGACTCGCCGCAGGCGCTGAAGAAGTACGCCGCCAAGCACTCGTCCGACGGCCCCGGCTGGATCTACCTGACCGGCCGCAAGGGCGACGTCGACTTCGTGCTGCGCCGGCTCGGCCAATGGGCAGCCAACATCGAGTCGCACTCGACGCAGCTGATCGCGTGGAGCTTCGTCACCGATCGCGGCCGCAAGATGCTGCCCAATTTGCCGCCGGAGATGCTGGCGACACAGATCAAAATGCTCGCCAGCACCGACGGCCTGCCGCTGTCCGAGCTGCCGGCGCTACGCGCCGACTGAGCCGCCATGGCCTCGCTCGGCGCGTCAGGGTGGGCGCGCGCGCTGGCCGCGACGCTGCTGGGCGCGCTGCTGCCGGCGGCGCATGGTGCACCGCTGACGCCGCTCGAGGCGGCGGGCAAGAAGGTCTACACGGAAGGCGTCAGTCCAACCGGCAAGCCGCTGCGCGCCATCGTCGCGCAGGACCTGCAGGTCGACGGCGCCACCTTGCCCTGCGCCAACTGCCACGGCACCGATGGCCTGGGCCGGCCCGAGGGCAGCGTCAAGCCGTCGAATGTGACCTGGACCGATCTGGCCAAGTCCTATGGCCACCGACGCGACAACGGCCGCACGCTGCCGGCCTACACGGAGCAGACCTTCGCCGACGCGCTCACCTACGGCAAGGATCCGGCCGGCAACCGGCTCGACAGCTCGATGCCGCGCTACCTGATCTCGCTTGACGACATGGCTGCGCTGATCGCCTACCTCAAGCGCATCGAAAGCGACTTCGACCCGGGCATCAGTGCCGATCGCCTGCGCATCGGCACCCTGCTGCCCGGCAGCGGACGGCTGGCGGGGCTTGGCAGTGCGATGGGCGCGGTGCTGCAGGCGCACGTCAAGGGGCTGAATGCCAAGGGCGGCCTGTTCGGCCGGCAGATCGACCTCGTGATCGCCGAGTACACCGATGACCGCGCCACGACGCTGAAGAACGCCGAGCGGCTGTTCGGCGAGCAGCAGGTGTTCGCCGTGGTCAGCCCGCTGACCTCGGGCATGGAGCAGGACGTCGGCGCGCTGGCCGAGCGCCTGCGCGTGCCGGTGGTGGGCCCGGTCACGTTGCGCACCCAGGCCACCCAGGAGATCAACCGCTACACGTTCTTCGTGCTGCCCGGACTGGCCGAGCAGGCGCGCGTGCTGGCCGAGTTCGCCACCAAGCAATTGAATCTGATCGATCCGGCGGTGGCCGTGGTGCATCCGGACGATGCGGAGCTGCGGCAGGTGGGCGAGGCCGCGGTCAACGCGTTCCGCGAGCGGGGCTGGAAACGCTCGGTTGCCGTCCATTACCCGGTTGGCCGCCTACAGGCGCGCGCCATGGTTGCCCGCCTGCAGCAAAGTGGCGTGCAGGTGGTGCTGTTCCTCGGGACCGATGCCGAACTCGAGCAGATCGGCGGCGATGTGCGCGACGCCATCTGGACCCCGTACCTGCTGGCACCCGGCGTGCGCGTGGCGCGCGCGGCGGTTGGCCTGCCGAACACGCTTGGCGACCGCGTGTTCCTGGCCTACCCGACCCAGCCGGCCGACATCACGCGCGCCGGCGCCTCGGCCATCGCCGAGTTTCAGCGCGAAGCCGGTCTCGGCGCGCGTCATCAGCCGGCGCAGGCGGCTGCCTATGCGTCGATGCAGGTGCTCGAAGAAGGATTGAAGCGCGCCGGCCGCGACCTGAGTCGTGCCAAGCTGGTCGGCGCACTCGAGAACCTGTTCAGCTTCGAGACCACGGTGACGCCGCCGCTGTCGTATGGTCCCACCCGGCGCATCGGCGCGATGGGCGGCTACGTGGTCGCGGTCGACCCCGCCACGCGCAGCCTGCGACCGGCCAGCGGCTACATCCGGATCGAGTGATCGCATGCACGGCCGACGTCGACTCCTGAACGGTCTTCTGCTTGCGCTGACGGCCGCACTGGGCGCCGGCCCGGTGGCGGCGCAGAGCATCCCGGGCGCGGCCGCGCGCGTCAACGGCGTGGAGATCTCGAACTTCCGCCTCGAACGCCACTTCGAGGACTACCTGAAGAACCAGCGGCGCAACGTGTCGTCGATGATCCACCCGCGCGTGTACAAGAAGCTCAAGCGCGAAGCGCTCGACCAGTTGATCGAGCGCGAGGTTCTGTGGCAGGCGGCCCAGGCCGGGAGCGTGGCGGTCGACGACGCCGAACTGCAGGCGGCGCTCACGCAGATGCAGGCACAGCTCAAGGATCGCACGGCCTGGTCGCGCCGCCTGGCGCATGCCGGCTTCGACGAGCGCAGCTATGCCGAGTACGTGCGTCAGGATTTGATGGGGGCAAAGTATCTGCTGCGCAACTCGTCCGAGGTGGCGCCGGTCGGTGACGACGAGGTTGCTGCGTTCTACCGCGCCAATTTGCATCGCTATCAGCAGCCCGAGACAGCGCGCGCGCGGCACATCCTGATCAAGGCCACGCCGGGCGCGGCGTCCGATGTGCGGGCCGCTGCGCGCGAGCGGATCGACGCGCTCGTGCCGCAACTGCGCGCCGGGGCGGACTTCGCCGACCTGGCGCGTCGCTATTCGGAGGACAACTCGGCGGCGGCGGGCGGCGACCTCGGCGAGGTGCCGCGGGGACGCACCGTCAAGCCGTTCGAGGACGCCCTGTTCGCCCTGCAGCCAGGTCAGGTGTCCGATGTCGTCCCCACCCAGTTCGGCTTTCACCTGATCCGGCAGGAGGGGTTGACGCCAGCTTCGACCCGCTCGCTTGAAGAGGCCGCCGAATCGATCCGTGCGCGGCTGCTGGCGGACAAGCGCACCGCGGCCGCACGCGAGGTGGTGGCGCGCCTGAAGTCCGAGGCGCGCATCGAGCGCATTGCGCAACTCGACTGATTTGGCCGACTGAATTCCCCCGCTTGATTCCCTCGCCCGCTTCGGCCGCCTGCTTCCGCTGCCTGCGTCAGCGACCGCGTCCGCCGCCTAAGCCTAAGGCGCCACCCGGGATGATCGCCCCGCTTGGCATCGCCCCCTCAGAACCGTCCGCCTCGGGTCGCAACCGTTGCCTGTGGCAACGGCGTGTCGGGGGCGACGGCAACCGGCACGCGTCGCACTCGTGGCGCGCAGGCTCAGCGTCGCAAGACAGTCGTTCCCTCGGTGGCCGAGTTGTTCGAGGCGACCGGATCGGTCTCGGCCGCGCTGACCTCGACGCTGGTCACAATGAAGCCGCGCGTACGGGTGCCGACCGTGATGACGACCGTGGCCCGCCCACCCGCGGCGATGCTGCCGAGGGCACAACTGGTCGATGTGCCGATCGTGCAGCGCCCCTGTGAAGCGGCCACGCCCTGCAAGCTCGTACCCTGCGGCAAGCGGGCGATCAGGCTGACCTGTGTGGCCACCGACGGTCCGCGGTTAAGTACCGTCGCCGTATACACCACCCGACTGGAGGCGCGCACCGGATCCGGCGAGTCGGTCAGCACCACGCTGAGGTCGGCGCTCGGCGCCGACGGCGGCGGCGATGGTGACGGCGGTGGCGATGGTGACGGCGTCGGTGTTGGTGATGGCGTTGGTGACGGTGACGGCGTTGGTGTTGGCGTTGGTGTTGGCGTCGGCGATGGTGTCGGCGATGGTGTCGGCGTCGGCGTCGGCGATGGCGATGGTGTCGGTGTTGGTGTTGGTGAAGGCGATGGTGTCGGCGTCGGTGTCGGTGTCGGCGTTGGCGTTGGCGTTGGCGTTGGCGTCGGCGTCGGGGTTGGTGATGGCGTGGGTGAAGGTGCCGGCGGCTCCGTGGTGCCCCCCTGGCTGTTGATGCGCGCCGTCGTGCCACCGACCACGTAGACCCGCTCGCTGGCGCCGAATGCCAGCCCGTAGGCGTAGCCGAACGGAATCAGCGCGGTCCAGGCCGAACTGCCGTCGGCGTTGACGCGGGTCACGCCCATCTCCGACATGTTGCCCGCCGCAAGATAGGCGTTGTCGTTCGCGTCGAGCCGCATCTGCGCATGCGCCAGCAGGGCGACGCTCGGACCGTCGGCATCGGCATGGGTCCACAGCAGCGCGCCTGCGCTGCTGAACTTCATGAAGGCGGCGCCGAACGCGCTTGCGCTGGGGTAGCCGCTGATGACCGCGGCGCCGTCGCGGCTGACTTCGACCCGCAACCCGACCATCGAATGGCTGCGCTCCCACAACGTGGCGCCGTCCGCGCTCACCTTGCGCAGCAGGCTGCCGCCATTGCTGCCGCCCGCGTAGTTCTGGTTGATCAGGTAGCTGTTGCCAGCGGCGTCGCCGGCGATGTCGCCGGCGGTCAGGCTGCTGATCGTGGCCAGCGTCCAGACGGTGCGACCGTCGCGGTCGATGCGCGCGTAGCCATTGAGGCTGCCGAAAATGGCGCGCGCACTGATCACCAGCGCACCGTCCGCGCTCCATTTGATGTTCAGTGGCGCGCCGATGCCGACCGGATCGAACCAGGCCCACAGCAGCGTGCCGTCCGGTGCGAACTTGCGCACGGTCGTGCGCTGGCCGCTGCTCGGCGAGGTGCCCAGGCCGAGCACGTAGGCATTGCCCTCGGCATCGACCAGCAGCTTGCGCGTGGAGGAACCGTCGAAGCTGCTGTCATACACGCGCCGCCACAACTGGCGGCCGTCCGGCGCGTACTTCATCAGCAGGCTGTTGGCATTGACCGGGCTCGAGTAGCCAGAGCGCACCGTACCGCTGACGAACAGATTGCCGGCGGCATCGGTGTCGACCCAGGTGGCCACTTCATGGCGCGTGGTGTCGGTGTTGTCGTGACGCACCTCCCACTGCAGCGCGCCGGCGGCGTTGCGCTTGGCGAGGTAGATGTCGCCGGCCGGGTTGTAATCCCAACGCACCGTGTAGATGTTCTCGCCAGCGTCAGCGGCGATGGCCACGCCGCCCGGGGTATTCGACCAGCCGATGGTTGCCGTGCCGGTGTCGAGCGAGCGCGCCGGGACATCACCGCCGGCAACCGGCTCGACTGCCACCTCGCCGCCGCCGCACGCGGCGATCAAGGCGAGCGCCGCGAGCGCTGCCAGATGACGGGGGAATGATTTCAGCGGCAGTGAGACATCAAGCATGTCCATCTCCTATCCGGTTGGACATCGACCACGCCCGGCGCCGGGCGTGGAAAAAGGTGCGATGCCTAGGCAATCGAGCTGCCAATCGGGTGTCTGCCGTGGAACGTAATCCCATGGCAGTGCCCCGAATTGACTCAGGGCAACGCGCTCGTCGTGCGAGGCGCGTGCTGATGCATTAGCGGGACCGGGATGGACGCAGGGGTCCACCGCATGCGTCATGTTTTGGGACGCCCGATGCAGTTCACAGTGCTTTTCTAGCTTTTCTCATTCTCGGCAAAGCGGATCGGTCAGGTCGATCGGCCTGGCCCCCAACGTGCGCCTGCGCAGTCACCGGTTGTGTTCAAAAGGTCCAGGGCAGGTTCAACGTGAACGCCATGTCTGGCCGCTCGCCTCCCAAGCGGATGGCGACGGCGGGCTCGATGAACAAGCCGCGCGCCAGCAGCCAGGTCGCGCCGAACTGCAGCGTATAGACCTGGCGCGAGGGTGGCAGCGAGCCTGCAAGTGCGCCGGTGGCCTCGGTGCGGTAGTTGCGATAGATACCGTCGAACGTCGTGTTCAGCGCCACCAGATCGTTCAGCGCATAGGTGAGGCCCAGGGTGACAGCGAAATTCTGGCGCGCGATGCCGTTGCGGTCGTCGACGCGCTCGCTCTGCAGGGCGTGCAGGTAACTGACGCCGGCAAACAGCACGGCCGGATCGGCGCTCTTGCTGACAACGACGCTGGCGCCCATCCCGCTGCTCCGGGTGCTGCCGGCGGCGGCCGTCGCGTTGAGCGAAACCAGCAGGTTGGGTAAGCCGGAACGCTCGCGCACGAGTTCACCGAGGAGCGACACGCCGGCATCGCCGCTGCCTTCGCTGCGCGACGTGCTTTGCGCCGGGCCGGTGAGCGTGCTGGTATCGATGAATCGGTCGGAGCGCTGCCAGACGTAGGGCAGACGCGCCGCGAACTGCAGGCCGTCGCGCGGGACGTAGCGGAGCACGGCGCTGGCGACCGTGGTGGTGGTCTCGGAGCGCAGGACCGGGTAGAGCGAATCTTCGTTGCGCCCGTAGGACAAGCCGAGTTCCACGGTGCCGCTGCCCTTGCGCAGCAGGCCGCCCTGGTCGCGCAGCGCGATCGCCTCGGCCGACGGCGCGGCAGGCTGTTGGCCGATCGCGGTCGCACTCGACCCGGTCGGCTGCTGGCGTCCGCTCGTACGCACCAGGTCGTCGATCGGCAGGGGCGTACTGACCGCCCCCGAACCGGCCAGCCAGTCGATCAGCGCCCGGCGCGAGAAGCGCCACTGGCCGTCGATGTCGCGGCCGGGCAGGCGCCCGGCACGTGCCATCTGCTCGACCGCCGTCGACGGCACGCGCAACAACTGCGCGGCCTGCGTCAGATCGAGGATCTCGTCCTGCGCGGCGACCGCGCCGCTTGCGCCGAGCCAGATCAGCAGTGCCGCGATCAGCGGCGCCGAGCGCGGCCGCGCCTGGGTTCGCTGACGGGCGAGCGCGCCGCCGGCGGCTGCGGGCGGGCTGGGATGAAGCGTTTGACGCGGAGGGTTCATGGGTCAGCGGTTCAGAGTGAATCGTGTGGCAGTCGACGTCGGGTCCGTGAGTCGCAGGGCAGCCTCGGACTCGACCGGCGGCGTTAGGCTGCGGTCAATCTGCAGCGCGTAGCGGGCGGGCCAGGCGCCGTCGTCGCGTTCGACGGCGAATATGACGCCGCGCTCGTCCGGATCGGCAGCGTCGGCCCACTGCTCGACGAACCGCGTGAGCGGCATCCGCAGATTGCCCAGCGACGGATCGGCGAGGTAGGCACGGCCGTCACGCACACCCTTGAGCACGGCGAAGTGACGATAGCCGCCGGGGCGGATGAACACGATCACCGGTCGCTGCAGTTTCGACAACTGGTCGGCACGCAGCCGAAAGCCCTGGGCCTTGAAGCCGCGCTGCGCGGCGACGACCTGCAAATGGCGCAGCGACAGCCCGTTCTTCTGCAGTTCGACCAGCTGGTCGCCCGACAGCGGGGCGAACACGGCGCGCAGGATGCTCTCTTCCGTGGTCGACTCACCCAGGCCAAAGGTGAGGAGGGTGGCCAGGGCCGCGGCCCCGCACGAGTAGTCACGTTGCTGGCGCACCACCCCGCGGTCGCGTAACTCGCGCATCGAGGCCACCCGCAGCTCGCGCGGCGCATCGAAGACCGCTTGGGCCAGGGCCGGGGCGGGCGCAGCGCACAGCACCAGGAGGAGTGCAAAGAAAACCGCGGTAGCGGACAGGCCGTTACCGCGGTTCGGAAGCTTGAATCCGCGCGCGCCCGAGGGCTCGCGCGTCGATCGGTTCATCGCGTCACGGGGTGCAGGACTTGCACTCCGTGAGGACGCCCAGCTTCTTGAAGGCTGCGTTGAGACGATCGGCGTTGACGAGCGTCTTGGCGGCAAGCGATGCGAAGTAGGCCGACAGTCTCGGGGCGCTGGTCGCGTACTTGGCCGACAGGGCGGACAGTTCGGCCGCGATGTCGTAGGCGTTCAGTTCACCCGTTACTGCCTGCATCTCTTCGATCGACATCTCCTGGGCAACGATGCCCTCGAGCGACTGGATGTTGCTGGCCGAGGCCGGCGCTGCGAGCAGCGTGGCACTGACCGTCAGTGCCGCGGCTGCCGCGGCAAGTTTGGCTTTGAGCATTCGAGTTCTCCGTCCCTGAAGTGGTTGTCCTGCCGTCAACTTTTGAGCGGTGACGTAGTTGCGCGAGTGGCGCGCAAGGGAAATCTACCCCTGCCGCCACGGGCGCGGACGCGGCGAATTGCCGCATGCGGCGGCTTTTGCGACCGGCGCAACACCCAACATCGGCAGCACAGCCTTTAGCGGCGCCGCAGCCTGACCGCCACCAGCCGGCCGTCGGCGTCGACCGTCGCCTCGAGTTGCACCGCGCTGCCCACGCTGACGCCACGATCGATCCGGCCGCCCGGCTTGAAGCGGGCGCCATCCACGGCGTCGGGTGCCGTGAGCACCCCGCGCAGTCGCACACGCGCACCGACCGGGTTCGGCATCGGCGTGCCGCTCGCGTCGCGTGCGCCCGCGGCGATCCAGGCTTCAATCAAGGCGACCTGCGCATCGTCCAGCCAGGGCGGTCCATCGAAAGGCATGCGCGGCTGCGACACGCCGTGGATCCGGCGCCACAGTTCGCTTGCCCGCGGCTGGCCGGGAACGATACGGGCGCGGTCCAGGCTCGACACCGCATTGGCATAGTTGTTGAGCCGATAGCCTTCGGGCGGTGGTCCCATCAGCCCGTTGTCGGTGTGACACTTGGCGCAGCGCGCGCCGAGGATCGGTTGCACATCGGCGAAGGTCACGGGAGCCGCCGGGTCGCGCGGCGCAGCCGGCTGCGGCGGCGCGGCCGTCGCCGCGAGCGCCGGGCGCGCGGCACCGGCGACGATCCAGCGCTCGACCAGCGCGGTCTCGGCGTCGGACAGGAACGGCGGTCCGGTCAGTGGCATGCGCGGCTGGCTCTGGCCACGGATGCGCCGCACAAGTTCGCTGCCGGACGCATCGCCGGGCTTGACCACCGGCCCCTTGGCGCTGCCCTTGAGCAGCGCGTCGATCGAGTCCAGACGCAGGCCGCCGGGGGCGGCGTCCCCCTGGTGGCACAGCACGCATTTGTCGGCCAGAAGCCGTGCCACCGCGTCGGCGTCCTGCGCCGCCGCGACGACCGGGCAGGCGGCGAGGCCGACGGCCGCCGCCCGCAGCGCGATGCGCGCAATCTGCGCGATCTGCGCAATCCGGACCGGAAAAGCAAAGCGCTGTGTCATGCGCCGCATCTTATCGATCACGCCGGGATAGGGCGGAGCCCACCCGCGGTCCGACCTGCGGCCGGTCACCGCCGCGCTGCGCCCGGCAGCGCGGTGCGCGGCGTGTAGTCGAACTGCCAGTCTGCGTAGGTCTTTGCCTCCTCGAACGTCTCGAGGCCGGCCGGGAAGCGTGCCGACTTCAGCGGCGCCTGCGTCGAACGGCTGAAGACGCCGCGGATGCGGCCATCCGGCAGCTTGACCAGCCCCCACTCGGATGAACGCGTCATCGGATCGACGTACAGCTTGCGCAAATGCCGGCGCACCTGCGGGCCGCGCTGGTCTTCGAGCAGATCGTCAAGGCTGCGCGGGAACGACGGCGTGCCGGCGCGCGTGCTGGCGTGGTAGCTGATGATGGCGCGCCGGATTTCGCTGCCGACGCGCAGCAACTCGGCCTCGCGCTCGCGCTGCGCCTGCGTTCTCCACAACTCACCGATGCCGGCCAGCGCGACGCCGAAGACAGCGACCGCGAGGATCACGCTGAAGTAGCCGAAGCCGGCCTGCGCGCGCAAGGTGGGCCCCCGCATGGCGTCGTCACCAGTCGGCGAAGGCGACACCGCTGGCATCGGCCCCGGGCGCACCGCTGCGGACGTCATACAGCCCGCCGCGCGCCGGATCGTTCAGCGCGACCCAGGTGGTCGCGCTTTCGGTCAACGGGTCGACCGGCACGGCGCGCAGGTAGCGGCGCTTGACCAACTCGTCCAGGCTGTCGGGATAGCGCCCCTGGTCACCGTGAAACTTGTCGAGCGCGTCGCGCATCACCGCCAGATCCGCCTTCAGCACGGTTTCCTTGGAGCGATCCAGGTGCGCGAAGTAGCGCGGCATCGCAATCGTCACCAGCAGCGCAACGATCGTCATCACGACGATCAGCTCGATCAGCGTGAAGCCGCGCGCGTACAGCGAAGCCCGCGCCGCGTCGATCCGGCCTGGCATCCGGCACTGCATCGGCTGACTCGTCACAGGCGTCACCTCACCATTGGCGGAAGGCAACGCCGTTCAGGCCAGTGCCTTCGACGCGCGAGTACACATCGAACACGTCGTCGCCTTCCTTGGGCTCGTTGGCGGTGCTGGCGTAGCTGCGCAGGCCCCAGGTCTCGGCGGCCGGCAGTCGCGCATCCGGATGCAGGGGGTCACGCGGCAGGCGGCGCAGGAAGAAGATGCGTCGCTTGTCCGGGCTGCGCGCATCCTCCACACCGTCCACCAGCACCTCGAGTGACGGCGGATAGCCGGTGGCGTTGACCTTGCGCTGGATGCGGCCCTCGTCGAAGGCGCGCTTGTAGGCATCGATTCCCTCGCGGATCTGCCACAGGCTGCGCCGCAGCTCCTGTTCCTTGGCGCGCTGCACCGTCAGTTGCGCGATCGGCACGGCAACCGACGCCAGCAAGCCCATGATCGCCAGCGTGATGACGAGTTCGATCAGCGTGAAGCCGCGCGTTCGCCGCATGCCTAGTCCTTCGTGACGTTCATCGCCAGCGGCGCGCTGGGCGTGGCGGTCAGGCGCATGCCGGCGATGCCGACGGGCGACGAGAGCACCACCTGGAACTCGGCCTTGGCAACTGGCGCGATCGGCTTGAGCCGCAGTCTCACCAGCGGGCCTTCGCCGATCAGGGGCTGTCCGCTGCGGGCAATGCTGACCATGACCTTGCCGGCGGCGGCGTCGACCTTGTGGTTGAGCAGCGTGCTGGCCTGCCCGGTGCGCAGCAGGTCGCCTTCGTCGACGCCGAGCACCTGGAACGCCTTGGCGTCATAGCTGAATTGCAGCGTGGCGCTGGTGAGCGGGCGCTTGAGCGTGCCCACCAGGTCGACCACAACCTCGGTGCCGACTCGGGCGCGATCCGGCCCGGACCAGCGCAGCGTCACCTCGCTCGGCGGTGCCGGGGCGGCCGGATCGGCAGGTGGCGCGCCGGCCGGCGGCGCCGCCGCGATCTTGGCTGCCGCCTCGTTGTTGCCGGCCACGGCTGCGCTGGAGGGCTTGAGCAAGATCGGTTGCGAGCGAAGGGCGGCCTCGGTGCCGGACCAGAACTCGGCGACCGCGACGTCGGCGCGCTCGACATTGCGCACCACGCGTGGCGTGATCGACAGCACGATCTCGGATTTCTGGCTGTCGTCCAGGTGATTGGCAAACAGTCGGCCGAGCACCGGCATGGCACCCAGCCCCGGCAGCCCGGACGAGGCACGCCGATCGTCGTCGCGGATCAGGCCCATCAGCACCTGCGTCTCGCCGTTCTTCAGGCGCAGCGTGGTGTTGGCGTTGCGCGTGCCGATGTCATAGACGGTGGTGCCATTTTGCGTCGTGCGGCGGTTGCTCGCGTTGCTGACTTCCAGCGCCACCTTGATGGCGACGTCGTCCTCGAGGAAGACGGTCGGCTCGACCTCGAGCTTCAGGCCGACGTCCAGGTACGACACCGACTCGGTCGTCACCGGCGTGCCGGTGGAGGGGGTGACGATCGCCGAGATCACGGGCAGGCGATCGCCCACCAGGATGCGGGCGCGCTCACGGTTCTTGACCCGGATGCGTGGATTGGCGAGCAAATTGGTGTCGCCGCGCGCAGCCCGTGCGCTGATCGACACGCTCGGTGTCGGGCCGACTGCGATGTTGCCGCTGTTGATGTTGCGCAGTTCGTTCAGCAGCAGCGGCGCCGCACCGCTCGGATCGAGCAGCGTCAGGTTCAGGCTGTCCGGCCAGCGCACGCCGAGTTCGGTCAGGCGCGTGCGCGAGATCTCCAGCACCGCGACTTCGAGCACCACCTCGGGCTCGGCAATGTCCTGCGCGGCCACCAGCTTCTCCGCCAGGCGGATGGCGTCCGGCGTGTCGCGCATCACCAGCATGTTCAGCTTCTCGTCAATGTGGATGTCCTTGGTCTTGAGCATCGTCTTGATAAGCCCCAGCACCACCTTCACATCGGCGTTGGCAAGGTAGAAGGTCTTGATCACGAGGTCCTGGTACTCGCGCTGCTTGGCGGGCGTGTTCGGATAGATCAGCACGCTGTTCTCGGACAGCACCTTCTTCTCGAGTTGCGCCGGCAACAGGATCAGGTCGATCGCGTCCTCGACCGCGACGTTGGTCACGTAGATGGTGGCGCGGGCGTCGGACCGCACCTCGCGATCGAACACGAAGTTGATGCCGGTCGAGCGCGCCAGGGCGTCGAACACCTGCCTCACCGGCGCCTCGCGGAACTGCAGCGACACCGGCTTGGTCAGGCGCGATCGCATGGCGGGTACGACCAGTCCCTCCTTCTGGCGCTCCTCCTCGATGCGACGCATCAGCGCCTGGGCGTCGCGTTGACCCGGGTTCTCCACCAGGATCGTGCGCACGATGTCGCTGGCGCCGTCGCGGTCGCCTTTCTTGAAGCTGCCGTTGGCCTGCTCCAGCAGATCGCGGTGACGGCGGTCACGCTGCACATTGTTCAGTCGTGACCTGACTGAACCGGCGTCGCCGCCGAGGGCAAGCGCGCGCTCGTAGGTGACCTGCGCGTCGTCGAGGCTGCCGGCGGCGCGCATGCCGTCGCCGGCCTTGAGCAGGCGCTCGACAGCCAGGTCGCGCTGGATCAGGTACTGGGCGCGGTACTCGGCGTTGGTCGGTTCGGCCTTCACGACCTTCTCGAGCTTGGCGAGGCCTTGCTCGTACTGGCCCTCGGCGATCAGCCATCGTCCATCGTCCAGCGCCTTCTGGTTGGCGCAACCGGCCGCCAAGGCAACGGCTATCGCCAGGAAGTTCAGGGCCAGGGGGCGGAGCGTGGGTCGATTCATGATTGCGGCCGGTTCAAAGGCAGAAGCTGCTTGGCGTTCAGCGGCAGGTAGACCAGCGCAAGCTGCGCCCCCTCCTGTGCCAGCAAGCGATACACGCCGTCGATGGTGTCGCCGATCTTCACCAGCAGCACGCGCTCTCCCTGTGCCAGGTAGTAAACGGTCGGTTCGCCCTGCACATCGAGCTGCCCGAGATAGGCGAAGGTCAGTGGCGGCGGCGGTGGTGGTGCCGGCGGACCCTGGATTTCCACCGGCGGCACCGGCTTCGGCGGCGGCGCCGGCGGCGGCAGCCAGCTGTGCGGCGCGAAGACGTCACGTCTGGGCGCGACCGCCGGCTTGCGCGCCACGTCGGCCTGCGCCTGCTCCACGCGGGCGTCGCGCGGCGCCACCGAGGCCAGCGGCTTGGCGGGCGCCTGAGCCTGCACCGGCAGTGCCGTCACGCATGCGAAGAAAAGGGCGGCGAACGCGCCGCGAGACGCCACGTGCAGACCGCTGCGCTTCATCGGCTGACCTCGAGCGGGCCGATCTGCGGTGCACGCGACACATCGGCCGGCGTCTGCGCAGTGCCCGCGCTGAGCGTGCGACCGGCCCGCAGGTAAAGCGTCATCTCGATGCGGGCCTCGAGCTGCCCCTGCCCGATGCGCTCACGCTGCATGTTGATCTGGGTGATCGCGGCCGCCGGGATCTCGCTCAGCGCAGCCGCCACGAACCTGCGCATGGCCGGGTACGACGCCACCACCGGCAGCGCGATCTTGTACTGGACCATGCCCAGGGCGTCAGCCTCGACCAATCGGTACTCGCCCGCGCTCAGGCGCACGCCCTCTCGCTCGCCCACCGCGTACAGGCGACCCAGCAGGTCCGCCAGGTCGCGCTCCTGAGGAAACGTCGCCGCGAACTGCAGCAGCTGGGTGCCGGCATCGCTCGCCGCGTTACGTGCCGGACGCGCACCGGGCAGTGCTTCCAGCTCGGCGCGCAGCACGTGCATTTGCGCGCGCTGCGGTGCGATCGAGCCGGCGATGTAGCCGGTGCAAGTGGCCAGGATCGCCACCCCGATCAGGCCGACCGGCCCGATCCGATCGGCCCAGCGCCGCAATCGGCGGCGGACGGCGCCCGCATCGAAGGCCAGTCCCGGCCGCTTCATCTGGCTTGTTCCCAGGTTGCCGTCAACACGAACTGCACCGGTGCGACGCCGCCGATCGCGCGCTCCTGATGCGACTCGAGCACGGCACGCACCATCGGCGTCTGATCGCCCAGCCGTTGCATGTAGTCGAGCATGGCATTCTTGCTGCGCGCCTCGCCGCTGATGCGCAGTGCCGAGCGGCGTGCGTCGGGCTCGATCGCCAACAGCGCGATCGCACGCGGATCGGCGGCCGATTCGACGGCATCGAACAGTTGCAGCCAGGGCAGGCGCAGCTCGAGCGAGACCATCTGCGCACGGCGCGCGGCGTCGTCGAGCCGGCCCGGCTCGATCGGCGGGCGCACGGCCACCGGCCGGCGAGGCGCCAGTTGCGCCTGCTGCAGCTCGAGCAGCTCGATCTGGTCGACCAGGTGCTGCTGCCACACTGCCAGCAGGGCAGCGACGGCGACCGCCACACCGAGCACGGCGACCCCCGCAAGCGAAACGCGCCGCGGCGGCGCGAAGTGATCGAGCTGCAGGGCGCGGCGCATCATGCGGCCTGCTCGGTGGCGCCGACTTCCGGCGCCGCCCACAACGCAGGCAGGATGCGCAGCGCGGTACCGTCGGCCAGCGCGGCCGGCAGCGACTCGGCGAGCAGCGGCATCACGCAGACCGTTTCCGGCGCGAGCGGCGCGTCGTCGAGCGCGCGCTCGTACTGAACGATGCGCTCGAGCTCGGTGCCGTCTGCGATGCGCTGGCTGCGAATGCGACGCCAGCCGGGGGCCAGCAGCGCACTTACTGCCATGCCGGGCTCGCTGCAGATGAGGCGGGCGGCACCGGCGGGCAGGGCGCCGCGCGCGGCGTTGAACGCCGCCATCAGGGCAGGCTGCAGCGAGCGCGGCCGCAGATCGTGCGCGCGCAACGCGGCGCGCAGCGCATCGATCAGGTCGGTTGCCACGCCGCTGGCCAGCAGGGGTGCGCCGGGGCCGTCGGCGCTGACGCTGACCTGCCAGCGCTCGGCCGCCGGGCCGTAGACGCGGGCAAAGTCCTGCTGCGCGAAGCGGACCTCGTCGTCGTGCGTGACCAGCAGGTCGCTGGCCGGCACCAGGGTGTAGCGCACGAAGTGATTCGACAGGATCACCACGACGTCGGCCGCGCGCCGCGGCCGGGCGCTGAGCAGGGCGGCCATCGCCTCCACCGCGGCGGCCCAATCGAAGCCGTTGCCGCCGTCGACGTCAATGGCTCGCCGCTCGACCACCCGTGGCCGCGCACCGCGCGCACGACACTGCAGCAGCACGCGGCGAGGGGTCAGCAGCACCCGCAGTTCATCCCGCCACAGCCACGACACGATTGACCTCTTGTAAAGTGGTTTCGCCGCGTTTCACCAGGTCCAGCGCTGCCTGGCGCAGCAGGCGCGTGCCCGCTTTGGCGGCCGCCTCGCGCAGGGCTCGGGCGGGGGCGCGCGCCACGATCAGCTCGGCAATCTCGGGCGTCATGCGCAGCAGTTCGCCGACCGCCTTGCGGCCCTTGTAGCCGGTTCCGCGGCACACGCCGCAGCCGCAGCCGCGACGGAACTTGTAGCCGGCGACCTGCTGGCGCGTGAGCCCGGAATCGGCCAGCAGTGCGTTGTCCGGCCGGACCGGCGCCGTGCATTCTGGGCAGTTGATGCGCACCAGTCGCTGCGCCAGCACGCCGTTCAGCGCCGAGGTCAGGCTGTACGGATCGACGTTCATGTGGGTGAAGCGGCCGATCACGTCGAACACGTTGTTGGCGTGCACCGTGGTCAACACCAGGTGGCCGGTGAGTGCCGCCTGCACGCCGATCTGCGCCGTCTCCGGGTCGCGGATCTCGCCCACCATGATCTTGTCCGGATCGTGACGCAGTATCGAGCGCAGGCCGCGCGCGAACGTCAGGCCCTTTTTTTCATTGACCGGAATCTGCAGCACGCCGGCCAGCTGGTACTCGACCGGGTCTTCGATGGTGATGATCTTGTCCTGGCCGCGGTTGATCTCGGTGATCGCCGCATACAGGGTGGTGGTCTTGCCACTGCCGGTGGGGCCGGTGACCAGCAGCATGCCGTAGGGCTCGCGCGACAGCCGCCGCACGTCGCGGATGATGGTCTCGTCGAAGCCGAGCTGGGCGAGGTTCAGGCCGGCGGCCTGGTCTGCGAGCGACTGCTTGTCGAGAATCCGCAGCACCGCGTCCTCGCCGAAGATGCTCGGCATGATCGACACGCGCAGGTCGACCTCGCGCCCGCGCAGGGCGACCTTCAGACGACCGTCCTGCGGCACGCGCGTCTCGGCGATGTCGAGTTCGGACATGACCTTGACGCGTGAAATGACCTGCTGGGCTGCTTCGCGCCCCGGCACGGTGCCGACGCTGGAGATCACGCCGTCGATGCGGTACTTGATCTCGAGCCCGTCGACGCGCGACTCGAGGTGGATGTCGCTCGCGCCGGCCTTCAGCGCGTCATACAGCGTGGAGTTCACCAGCCGGACGGTCGGGTTGGTGTCCTCGCTGATCGAGGTGAGCGACAGGTCCGCGAGCTTGGTCTGCGCGGCAGCCGCGTGCGAGGGCGCCAGTGCGGCGTCGATCGCGCGCAGCGCGTCTTCCTGACGCGCCAAGTACACGGCGAGGTCGTCGCGGTGGGCGAGGGTCCACGTGAAGGGCAGCGCGATGCGCGCCTCAGCCCAGTCGATCAGGCCTGGCGCCAGAGGATCAGCGCATACCACCACCAGATCCTCACCGGCGGTGCGGCCGGCGGCGACGCGATGGCGCGCCGCTTCCGCGAACGGCAGCAGCTCGAAGTCGGGAACCAGCTCCGCCAACTGTTCGTTGGTGAATACCGGGAAGTGCAGCAGCCGGCCCAGTTGCGCCGTGAATTCGCGCGGCGGCAGCGCAGCGGACTCCTGCAGCAGCTCGAAGGTGTCGCGGCCGGTGCCCGCAGCCTGGGCGCGTGCGGATCGCAGGGCGTCGGCATCGAGCACGAGCGGCGCGTCCGGCGCGTTCACTGCAGGGTCCCGGCCAGATCGAACACCGGCACGTACATCATCAACACGATCAGCCCGATCACCGCGCCGATCGCAAGCATCAGGATCGGCTCGAACAGGCGCGTGAACCACTCGACGGCGCGCGCCATCTCGTCTTCATGAAAGGTGGCGATGCGTCCCATCAGCTCGCTCATCCGACCCGACCGCTCGCCCACGCGCAGCATCCGCAGCGCCACCGGAGTGGTCAGGCCATGGTCATGCATCGCGGCAGAGATCAGCTGACCCGTACCCACCGACTCGATCGCCAGTGCCAGTCGCGGCTGCAGTTGGGGCGGCAACATGTCGCTGCTCTGCTTGAGCGCGGCCACGATCGGCAAGCCGCTTTGCAGCAGCATGCCGAGCGTGCGATACAGGCGTGCCAGCTGGTACACGCGTAGACGATCACCGACCGCCGGGATGCGCCAGACAGCAGCCGTCAAGGCCGGCCCGAGCGACGAACGATGCAACGCGAGCGCCCCGCCGGCCACACCAAGCACCAGCGCGCCGAGGACGATCGACCAGTGGGCCTCGAAGAACCGGCCCCAGACAAGCAGCAGTTCCGACAGGAACGGCAGATCGTGCCCGGCATCCTCGTACACCGCCGCGAAGCGAGGCACCACGTAGGCCAGCAGAAAGAGCGTGACCAGGGTACCGACCGCGAGAAGCAGCACCGGGTAGATCAGCGCGCCGACGATCTTCTTGCGTACCTCATCGATCTGCGTGCGGTAGGCGACGAAGCGCGCCAGCGCCTCCGGCAGGTCGCCGGTGCGCTCGGCGGCGCGCACGGTCGCCACGAACAACGGTGGGAATGAGGTGGCATGCGCACGCAGCGCGGCCGACAGCGGCTCGCCGGCCGACACTGTCTGCACGACGTCGTGCAGCACGCGGCGGACGGCGGGCCGCTCTTCCTTGTCGGCCAGCGTCTGGATCGATTCGACCAAGCCGAGTCCTGCCGCCAGCAGCGCGCACAGTTCCTGGGCAAACGGCAACAGCGGAAAGCGCGCAGCGCGGCCCGACCAGCGCGGCCAGGCATTGACAGCGCGCACGGAGATCACGCGGTAGCCACGCTCGTGCGTTTCGCGCTGCGCATGCGCAGCGTCGCCCGCATCGACATCGAGCCGAATCAGTTGCGCGGAGCCCGACAGGGCCGTCACTTCGTAGCGCATTGCGCCCGCTACCAGCTGGTGATGTCGGCGTCGTCGCCGCTGCCGCCCGGGCGGCCGTCTTTGCCGAACGAGAACAGGTCGAACTCGTCGTGCTCACCTGGCGACTTGTAGACATACGGGCGGCCCCAGGGATCTGCCGGCACGGCCTTTTTCAGGTAGGGCCCGCCCCACTTGGGATCGTTTGGCGGCTTGGTCACCAGCACCGCGAGTCCCGCCTCGGTGGTCGGATAGCGGCCGGCGTCGAGCCGGTACTGGTCGAGTGCCTTCTCGAGCGCGACGATCTGCGCCTTGGCGGCTTTGACTTCCGACTTGCCGATCTGCCCAAAGTAGCGAGGTCCGACGAGGCCCGCCAAAAGCCCGATGATCACGAGCACGACGAGCAATTCCAGAAGCGTAAAGCCCCGTCGCAGGGCAGGTCGGCAACTGCCCATGCCGAACCTGGATCTCATGATCCCTCCTTGAGTCCTAACGCGTTTGCGTGACCATTTGTGCCGTTCGATTCTATGGTGCCGCCCTCGCCGGGCGCTGCGGCGATGTGTCGCATGCGCGCGCCCGGGCTACGCGCCGGTGCGGGGTGGACCTCCCGTCGAGGCGCCGTGTCCTCGCACGCATGTCAGCGCGGGCGCGACCTTGTCTGGATCAGGGACGCATTGCGATCTGCGCCGCGCTGGTCGGCGGCGGGCGCTCCCGCTCGCGGTCACGTTCGGTCGCAGGTGGCCGCGGCTGCGCACCAGGTGCCGTCGTCCCGCGGCTTCTGAAGTCCGGGTCTGGTGACACGAAGCCGTCCCTCATGGACCGCGTAACCGCTTGAATATTTGAAAATATTGACGGTCACCGAAGTCTGACCGGGTGCATAACCGGTCCAACGGGTGCACCTGCACACGCAGCGCAGGACCGATGCCTGATTTTTGCCAGGCGGCTGCCGCGGCCGTGATTGCGCCATGACGGCGCGCAGGCAGTGGCGGCTCAGTGCGGGCTGGACAGCACCTCAGCGGACTCCTCGGCGCTGCAAACCGCCAGACCAGCCATCTGCTTCAGCAAACCGAACAGCTCATCGGCGAGTTCACGCGAGTTGTCGACCGCAACGCGCCGGAGCAGGTGTTCGGCGTGCGCGCGCTGCGCTACGGTGCCGACCACCAGCCGCATGCCGATCGCCGCGAACGACAGCGACATCGTGTGTTGCGAGTCGATGATGGTGACACTGTGGTGCCGCCGATCGGACAGGATGCGCGTCATGGCCGAGTAGACGCCATCCGACGGCCCTTCGATGCACTGGACAAAGCGGCCGCCGACCGCGAGCAGGATGCTGGCGATGCCCAGCGGCGCGTTGTACCGGGTCGAGTCGGCGACGATCTGGGCGGTGTGGTCGCCCGGATAGCTGTCCTCGACCACACTGGTAAAGATGATTCGCAGCAGCGGCATGGTTCCACTCGATCGGCAGCGGCGCATTGTCACTGTCCGCTGCGCCTGCCGGCAGCGGTGACGGCCCGCGACCTGCACAGGGCTTTCCTTGTTGCTGATGGGGATCACAGCACGCGGGGCGGCATGGCAGTCCGTTGAAACGGCGGGTGCCTCGCGTCCATTTTCACGTTGCAGCACGCGGTTCGTACAAACCTTCAGCGTTGACGTGGGTGGTGCCGACCGCGCGCTCTCGGCCATCCCCAATTGCGATGGCGTGTCGGCGCGATCACAAATTCCCCCGGAAAACCGCGCGAATGCGCGGTACGCAAAGCCACCGGCCTAACGCGATCGCATCGCCACGGCAGCGGGGCCGCCGGCTGAGGTCCGTCATCCCCACCGGCCTCTTGTCGACACCGCCAGCGCGCCGCCCGCCACGAGGCACGCTGAGTGCGCAAGATGGGCGACGGCATGGCGTTGTTGAGCGACCCCGCCGGCTTCGGTGTGCTGCGCGAGCAGGTGCCCGATGCGATCGCCTCGCTCGATGCCGACGCCGCAGCCGCGCGAACCACGAGCAGCCGCGCCGGTGCCAAGCGCTTTGCGCCGTTGAAGTCGATTCCGGCCGCGCCCTGGTACTTCGGGCAGGCCCACTGACCTTGCAGGCGCGGCGCCCGGCAACCGGACGGCGTTGCGGCTTGTGTCGTGCGCGGCCGGTGCGTACCGTCAGGTCCGTCTCGACTTTCATGAGCGGTGCGCAATGCGCTGCCCCTGGCCAACGGCCGTTCGATTCTCGTCGAGTGCGGCACTCGGCAGACGCATTGCCTGCCGGATGCGCCTCGCGGGTTACCGATGAAGATCGACAACGTCGAGATCCAGATTGACGGGACAGGTCACGAGTCGATCGTGCTGATCCACGGCTGGCCCGATACGCATCGCCTGTGGGACCCGCAGGTGGCAGCACTGCAGGCGCAGTACCGCTGTGTCCGCTTCACGCTGCCGGGTTTTGCACCGGGCGACGCGCGCGGCGTCCACACGCTCGATGAGATCGTCGCCCTGATCCATCGCGTGATCGAGCGTGCGTGCGGCGGCGGTCCGGTGACGCTGCTGCTGCACGACTGGGGCTGCTTCTTCGGCTATCAGTTCGCGCTGCGCCACCCGGCGTGTGTCCGCCGCATCATCGGCGTCGACATCGGCGACGCCGGGTCGCGGCGGCATCTGCGCGAGACCGGCCTGAAGGCCAAGCTGTCGATCGTGGGCTACCAGCTGTGGCTGGCGGCCGCCTGGCGCATCGGCGGCCGCATCGGCGACCGCATGGCGCGTGCCATGGCAGGTGCCGCGCGCGCGCCGGCCGCGCGCCACCAGGTGAGCGCGCAGATGGGCTACCCGTACTACCTGCAATGGACCGGCGGCTATCGCCAGGCCAAGGCGTTCAAGCCGGCGTGCCCGATGCTGTTCATCCACGGAACCCGCAAGCCGTTCATGTTCCACGCGTCGGCCTGGGCGCAGGACCTGGCAGCGCGGCCGGGCAATCGCGTGGTGGCCTGCGAGACCGGCCACTGGGTGATGGTGGAGCAGCCGGCGCAGTTCAACGCTGCCGTCATCGACTGGCTGGCACAGGGGGACGGAGCGACAGGCAAGAAGGCGCGAACTGGTACCCCGCCGTCAGCCGGTTGCTGATGATCTGCCTCGGGGTGCATCGTCGAGGCCGGTGCCCATGTCAGCCGGTCGCGGCGGCATAGGTCGATCGCTCCAAAGATTGCTGGTCACACGGAGCACACAGAGACCGCAGAGGCTTACTCATCACGCGTCGTCGCGTGTTCTCCGCGCGCTCTGTGCTCTTCGTGCTCTCCGTGTGATTCGACGGCGCCATGCGACTACAGCAGGCGCCTCACCACCGGCGCGTCGGCCATCTGCCAGACCTGGGCAATCACCCGCTGCATCTCGTCGGCGGTGGCGCCGCCCTGGTACTGCGCCAGGCGCAGCGCCTTGTCCTCGATCTCCGCGCGCGACAGCGTGTTGCCGGGGTCGCCTTTCGGTTCGTCGACGCGACCGTGCAGCTCGCGCCCATCCACCGTGCGCACGGTGACCTTGCCGATCCAGCGCTGCGGATACGCGCCATCGACCTCGGCATCGAGCTGCATCGTCACCTTGGTGCGCAGGCGCGCAACCGCGGTATCGCGCAGCGCGGCGTCGAACTCGGTGAGTCCCGCGCGCCGCTGCACGGCAATCAGCCCGAGCACCGTGCCCATCGAGAACTTGGCCTGGTGCACGGTCTGCGGGTCGGTCACCGCGCCGAGTACATCGATCGCGCCCTGGTGCACGTGGGTGGTCACGGCGGCGATATCGTCGGCCTGCAGGTCGTGCTGCTGCATCACCTGCAGCAGCGCATCGGCGGCCGGGTGGGTGTGACGGCACGATGCGTGGAACTTGAACGAGGTCTCGGCCAGCGCCCAGCGCGTGCCGAGGCCGTCGGTCAGCTTGGCGGGATCTGCATCGCTCGACATGCCGGCCGCCATCCCCTGCGTGCCGGTGAGGATGCGGCGCGCGCCGGTAAAGCCGTCGGCCGCGAGGTACGCAGCGGTGAGCCCGGCCGCGGCCGCATGTGCGGTGTGCAGCTGCTTGGAATCGGCCGCGTCACGCAGGAACTCCCACAAGCCTGCGGCCTGTGTACCGGCCGAGCCGAAGGCGTTGAGCATGGTCACCGGATCGAGCCGCAGCAGGCGCCCGACCGCCGCGGCGGCGGCCACCGAGCCGGCGGTGCCGGTGGTGTGGAAGATCTTGTAATGCGAGCGGCCGAGAAACTCGCCGATGCGGATGCCGACCTCGTAGCCGGCCACGCAGGCGGCCAGCAGCTCGGCCCCGGAGCGGCCCAGCGCCTGCGCCACGGCCAGCGCGGGCGGGAACACCACCGCGGCCGGATGGAACACCGAGCCGTTGTGCACGTCGTCCTGCTCGGCCACGTGCGAGGCGGCGGCGTTGACCATCGCGGCGAACAGCGGCGAAGTCAGGCGGCGCGAGATCAGCACTTCGCTGGCACCGGCGCCGCCCATCGCGGCGGCAAACCGCTCGATGCTTTCCACCGCGCGCGCGCCCTTGCCGGCCAGCGCGGAGCCGATCCAGTCGAGCAGCAGGTCTTCGGTCCGCCGCAGCACCGGCGGTGGAATGTCTTCGAATCTCAACGTGGCGGCAAAGGTGGCCAGTGCGGCGTCGGGCGTGGCCGGTTCGTGCGTGGCGAGTCCGGCGCGTTGGGCCTGTTGCGGTTGTTGCGCGTGCTTGGCCTCGGCGGGGGCGTTCATGCGGATCTCCTCAAGGTCGTTGTGTCGTGGTCGGGCGCGTGGTCACGCACGCAGTCGCGCACGCTTGCAATCAAACCGCGCCCTCGCTGCGCAGCTGCGCGATGGCGCCGTCGTCGAAGCCGAGTTCGCGCAGGATCGGCGCGGTGTGTTCGCCCAGGGCCGGAATCGCATCCATGCGTGGCTGCACGTCGCTCGGCAGACCGGGTGGCAGCAGCGCCGGCACCGCGCCCGCGGGCGAGCCGACCTCGGTCCAGCGGCTGCGCGCCGCCAGCTGCGGGTGCGCCCACAGCTCGTGCATGTCGTTCACGTGCGCGTTGGCGATCTGCGCGGCGTCGAGCCGGCGCAGCACCTCCTCGGCAGTCAGTGCCGCGAACACGCCTTCGATCAGCGCACGCAGCGCGTCGCGGTGCCGGCGAAGCGCGCATCGGTGGCGAGCGCCGGCTGCTGCAGCACCTTGTCGCAGAACGCCTGCCACTCGCGCTCGTTCTGGATGCCGAGCATGACGTTGCCGTCTTTCGCGGCAAACGGGCCGTACGGGTAGATGGTGGCGTGCGCGGCGGCGGCGCGCGGCGGCGGCGGCGCGCCGTCGTACGCGTAGTACAGCGGGTAGCTCATCCACTCCGCCATCGCCTCCAGCATCGAGACATCGAGCCGCGCGCCCACACCCGTGCGGCCGCGTGCGATCAGCGCTGCCAGCACGTTGCTGTAGGCGTACATGCCGGCGGCAATGTCGGCGATCGAGCAGCCGGCCTTGGCCGGATCGTCCGGCGTGCCGGTGATCGACAGGAAGCCCGACTCGCTCTGGATCAAGAGGTCGTACGCCTTCTTGTCGCGGTACGGGCCGGGCACTTTCGGATCGTCGCCGTAGCCGGAGATGTCGCACACGATCAGGCGCGGATGCCTGGCATGCAGCGTCTCGAACGACAGGCCCAGCCGCGCGGCCGCACCCGGCACCAGGTTCTGCATCAGCACGTCGGTGCGCTGGAGCAGGCGCGCCAGGATCTCGGCTGCCTGCGGGTGCTTCACATCCAGCGTGAGGCTTTCCTTCGAGCGGTTGGCCCAGACGAAATGCGAGGCCAGCCCCTTGACGCGGGTGTCGTAGCCGCGCGCGAAGTCGCCCACGCCGGGACGCTCGATCTTGATCACGCGCGCGCCCAGGTCGGCCAGCTGGCGCGTGGCGAAGGGTGCGGCCACCGCCTGTTCGAGCGAGACGACGGTGATGCCCTCCAGCGGTCGCATCGGCGGCAGCCTCAGAACGAGCGCGGCATGCCGAGCACGTGCTCGGCGATGTGCGCCAGGATCAGGTTGGTGGAGATCGGCGCGACGAGGTACAGCCGGGTCTCGCGGAACTTGCGCTCGATGTCGTACTCGTTGGCAAAGCCGAAGCCGCCGTAGGTCTGCAGGCAGACGTTGGCCGCCTCCCATGAGGCCTTGGCCGCCAGGTGCTTGGCCATGTTGGCCTCGGCGCCGCAGGGCTGATGCGCATCGAACATCTCGCAGGCGCGCCAGCGCATCAGGTTGGCCGCCTCGATCTCCATGTACGACTCGGCGATCGGAAAGCTCACGCCCTGGTTCTGGCCGATCGGCCGGCCAAAGACCACGCGCTCGCCGGCGTACTTGCGCGCGCGCTCGATGAACCAGTAGCCATCGCCGATGCACTCGGCGGCGATCAGCGTGCGTTCGGCATTCAGGCCGTCGAGGATGTACTTGAAGCCCTTGCCCTCGTCGCCGATCAGGTTCTCGGCGGGGATCTCCAGGTCCTCGAAGAACAGTTCGTTGGTCTCGTGGTTGACCAGGTTGGGAATCGGCCGCACCGTCATGCCGCTCTTCTCGGCCGCGCGCAGATCGACCACGAAGATCGACATGCCCTCGCTCTTGCGCTTGCACTCGGCCGCCGGGGTGGTTCGCGCCAAGAGGATCATGAGATCAGAGTGCTGCACGCGCGAGATCCACACCTTCTGGCCGTTGACGACGTAGCGGTCGCCCTTCTTCACCGCGGTGGTCTTCAGATTGGTGGTGTCGGTGCCGGTGGTCGGTTCGGTCACGCCCATCGACTGCAACCGCAACTCGCCGCTGGCGATCTTGGGCAGGTAGCGCTGCTTCTGCTCGGCCGAACCGTGCCGCAGCAGCGTGCCCATGTTGTACATCTGACCGTGGCAGGCACCCGAGTTGCCGCCGCAGCGGTTGATCTCTTCCATGATGACCGAGGCCTCGGTCAGCCCCAGGCCCGAGCCGCCGTACTCCTGCGGGATCAGCGCGGCCAGCCAGCCGGCCTTCGTCAGTGCGTCGACAAACTCGACCGGATAGGCGCGCTCGGCATCGACCTTGCGGAAGTACTCGTCGGGGAACTCGGCGCACAGCGCGCGGATCGCGTCGCGCAGGTCGGTGTGGGTGGTTTCGATCATCGGCATGGTGGGGTCCGGCTTTGAGGTCAGAAGAGCAAAGTGAGCAAGAGGCAAGCGCGCAAGAAGGGATCAGTCGAACTCGGCCTGCGCGTCCATCGTCAGCCAGCCGTCGGCATCGCGCGCCCACAGCTGCGCGTGGCGGCCGTCATCGGCGATGCGGCCGCACACCGAGAACGGCGCGATATCGAACACCGGCCGCACGGCGCGGAACGAGAAGCGCCTGAGCTGCGCCTGCGGGCGCTCGCGCAGCAAGAGGTCCATCAGCAGCGTGGCCAGCAGCGGGCCGTGCACCACCAGGCCGGGATAGCCTTCCTGCGTGGTGCAGTAGCTGCGGTCGTAGTGGATGCGATGGCCATTGAAGGTCAGCGCCGAGTAGCGAAACAGCAGTACCGGGTCGGGCACGATCGTGCGCTCGAACGCGGCCGCCGGCGCCGGCTGCGGCTTGGCCGGCGGCTCGTCGGCACGCGGCGGATCGCGGTAGACGATGTCGTGTTCCTCGGCCAGCGCCAGGCGGCTGCCGCGCGCGGTCTCGTGCGCCACTTCATGGCGCACCTTGACGAACACCAGGGCGCCGCTGCGGCCGCTCTTTTCGGTCACGTCGAGGATGCGCGAGCTGCGCAGCACCGACTCACCGATGGCGAGCGGCTCATGGAACTCGATCCGGCTGCCGGCCCACATGCGACGCGGCAGCGGCACCGGCGGCAGGAAGCCGCCGCGGCGCGCGTGGCCATCGTCGCCCAGTTCGCTGTGCCGGTGCAGCGGCAGGAAGTACAGCCAGTGCCATAGCGGCGGCAGGGCGTCGCCGGCGAGCCAGGCGCGCTCCGCATGGTCGAGGGTGGCGGCCAGGGCGGTGGTGGGGGTGGACGCAATGACGTCGCTCGCCTCGGTGGTGCGGCCGATCCAGGCGCGCAGGTCGAGCGGCGAGTCGGTACGGGGTGAGGCGAGGGTGTCGGACATGGTGGCGGCCGGAGGAGGGAGGCGGCCTATCATCGGCGCGCCGGGGAGACGGAGCAATTCGCAATGGCTGAAGGGGGGCTTTCGCAAACGCGAAGCGGCGCTGCAGCACGCAGCGTGGCGGTGGACTCGCGTGCCGATGCGGCGGGTGTCGCGGGTGCCGTCAGCGATGTGGGTGCGAGCGACGTGCCCGACGTGCCGAGCCTGCCAGGCGGGCCAAGCGGGTCAGTCCGGCCAGGCGTCCCGGAGGTGCCCGACGTGCGTCAAGAGGCGCGCGACCTGCGCCTGCACTTCGACCTGGTCGACCTGCGCCTGATCGTCAACGTTGCCGCGTGCAACAGCCTGACCGGCGGCGCGCAGCGCTCGTGCATCTCGCTGCCGGCGGCGAGCACGCGCATCAAGCATCTGGAGGCGTCGGTCGGCGCGCGCCTGCTCAACCGCACGCCGCAGGGGGTGACACTGACGCCGCCGGGCCAGGCACTGTTGCATCACGCGCGCCTGGTGCTCAACCAGCTCGAACAGCTGCGCGGCGACCTGCAGGAGTACGCGCGTGGCCTCAAGGGCCACCTGCGGGTGGCCGCCAGCACCACCGCGATCACCGAGTTCCTGCCGCCGGTGCTGGGGCGCTACCTGAAGTCGCACCCGGACGTGAGCGTCGACCTGCGCGAACGCCTGAGTTCGGAGATCGTGCGCGCGGTGAGCGACGGCACGATCGACATCGGCATCGTCTCGGGCGCGGTGCGCACCGAGGGGCTGCAGACGATTGCCTATCGGCAGGATGCGCTGGTGGTGGCGCTGCCGCCGCAGCATCCGCTCGACGGCGCCGGCCCGCTGCCATTTGCCGACACGCTGGCATTCGACCACGTGGGATTGCATGAGGCGAGCGCGATCCACCAGTTCCTGCAGCAGCGCGCGCAGGAGCTCAATCGCGCGCTGCGACTGCGCATCCAGGTCGGCAACTTCGAAGGCGCCTGCCGGATGATCGCTGCCGGCGTGGGCATCGGCATCCTGCCGCGCTCGGCCGCCGAGCGCCACGCGCAGACGCTGCCGGTGCGCGTGGTCGCGCTGGCCGATGACTGGGCGCAGCGGCAGATGCAGGTGTGTGTGCGCGATCGTGCGGCGCTGCCGGCATTCGCCGCCGATCTCATCGACCTGCTGGTGGCCGACGCCGGATAGGTTTGCGGCTGCCGTGGCGCACCAAGCCCGCGGGGCGTGACGCCGCCGGCGGCTCGCCGTGGCAGACGCGATGCGCGCCACGCTGCGTGATGACCTGCACACAGTGACGTGCGCCGGGCGATGTCCCGGCGCTGCGCAGGTAGGGTCGCGCCCGGTGCGGCGCGCCGGCCGACCACCCGTTCCACTGTCCGATCTCTTGACCATGCCGACCCGCTGCCTCGCCGACCGCGCCCCTGCGCCTGTCCTCAACCTGATGCGCCGCCGCGCGCTCGTCGCCGTGCTCGGCGCGGGTCTGATGGCCGGGAGCGCGTGGGCCAATCCGGCAGACATCGTCGTCACGCTGGAAGCTGCCCGCGCCGACGCGCAGGCCGGTCGCGCGGTGCTGATCGACATTCGCGAGCCGAACGAGCACGCCAAGGGCGTGGCGGCCGGTGCCCTGCTGCTGCCGATGAGCCAGATCGGCCAACGCCTGGCCGAGATTCCGACCGATCCGGCCAAGCCGGTGCTGCTGATCTGCAATACCCAGAATCGATCGAGCGCAACGCTGCGCGCCTTGCGTGAGCGCCCCGGCTACAGCCATGTGCGCTACGTGAACGGTGGCATGAGCGAGTGGGCCACGCGCGGTTGGCCGATGGTGGCGCCAACGCGCTGACCCTGCCCCGCGCCGCTGTGTTCAGTGGCGCTTAGTAGCGCAGCTGCGTGCCGAACACCACCATCGCCACCGGCCAGCCGGTGAATGCGGCGACCAGGCCGAGGGTCTGCAGCGCGCTGCCTTCACGGGCATGCAGCAGCAACAGCACCGGCGCGACGGCGCAGGCCAGGGCAACGAGCAATTGAAGACGGACGGCGTGGCTGATGGGCATGGCGTGGCAAGAGCGTGAACGACGCCGCACGGGGATGGCGCGAGCGAGCATCGTGAGCGGGCGCGGTGCCCGCCGGGACGGCGAAGGCGGGGATTGTGACGCAGCGCGCCGCTAGGCAGCGCCGCGCAAGAGAGGGAAGAACGCGCGGTCGGCGGTCATCAGATGGCGGGCGACCACGTCCTGTGCGATGAACTCCACCACCGCGCCCAGGTTCGCCTCACCCACGGCAGCGCGATCGCGCAGCCAGCCGGACCGCTTGAGCAAGGCTTCGTGGGCACGCTTGTGCTCCTCGTAGTGGTCGTAGTTCATGCGCGCGAGGAGCGCTTCCTCGTCGGCGAAGTGCTGGCTGATATGGCCGAGCAGCGCATCGAGTGACGCCAGCGCACCGTCGCCGCCGGCCACCATGGCATCGATCAGCGCGTTGGCGCGGACGAACAGTTCGCGATGCTGTTCATCGATGGTCGCGTCGCCGCACTCGTACGCCTCCTTCCACTCGATGTGCAAGGACGGCATCGGCGACTCGTCGGCCCAGCAGTCGGAGTTGCCGCGCCGATCGACCACCACCTGATTGCGGCCCAGGCGCTTGGCGGCATACAGGCTGCAGTCCAGGCGCTGGAACCACGACCACGGGCTCTCCTCGCCCACGTGCTCGGCCGCGCTGACGCTGACGGTGACGCGCCCGACGCCGCCGAAGTCGTGCATCTCGACGACGGCGCGCAGCTTTTGCGCCACCCGCTCGGCACCGCGGTAGCCAACCCCGCCCAGCAGCACCGCGAATTCCTCGCCGCCCCAGCGAAACAGGGTGTCGGAGCCGCGCAGCTGCGAGGTGATCACCGCCACCAGCTCGCGCAGCACCCGGTCGCCGGCGTCGTGTCCATGGGTGTCATTGATGCGCTTGAAGTGATCGAGGTCGAGCAGCACCAGCGACAGCGGCTGCCGGCAGGCGTGGCTGCGTGCCAGCTCGGCACTGATCACGCGATCGAAGTGCGCGCGGTTCCAGGCACCGGTCAAGTGATCAGTGGCCGCCACGCGTTCCAGGCGTTCCACGCGCTCGCGCAGCTCGGCGACTTCGTTCACCAGCGGGGACGCATCGCTGTCGCCCAGAAGCAGCAGAAACCAGTTCTGCAACGGTACCGCCAGCGCATGAGCGTCGATCGGCTCATTCAGTCGCGGCGGCGCGCGCATCTTGATGTCGTATTGGCCACCGGCGCCGCGCAGCATCGGCGCCAGGCCCTCACGGTCGACCACGGCCGCGCCGTAGCGGCGGGCGAGTGCGGCGTTGACGAGCAAGGTGGCGCCGTGGCGATCGACGACCGCAACAGGCGCCGGAAACTCCTGCAGCGCTGCCAGGACGGCAGTGTCGACTGCATTGACGCCGGCGCCCGCCGTAGCGTGCAAGGGCTTCTCGATCACTTCATTCGACGCGTAAGTCATGGGATGGACTGCATAACTGCCGAGGTCCGGCCGCGGCCCGCGCCGCGCCCGGACAGGCGTCACGTGCCTAGAACTCTTTCCAGTCACCGCCCGCGTCAGCCGCCGGTGTGACCGCTGCCGGCCTGCGCGCTGCCGGTGCCGCTGCTCGGGCCGGCTTCGCTGCCGGGGCTGCCTTCGCCCGCGGCTCCACCCGCGGTTCGACCCGCGCCGCGCCGCTGCGCGCCGCACTTTGCGCCTGCGCGATCACCTCGTGCGCCTGCGCCTGGCTCAGCCGGAACACCGACACCGACTGCGCCAGCTTGTGCGCCTGCGCCTTCATGCTCTCGGCCGCTGCCGCGCTTTCTTCGACCAGCGCCGCGTTCTGCTGCGTCACCTGATCGAGCTGCGTCACCGCGTTGTTGACCTGGCCGATGCCGCTGTTTTGCTCCAGCGTGGCACTGGTGATCTCGCCGATCAGGTCACTCACCCGCTTGACCTGGGCCACGATGTCCTGCATCGCATCGCCGGCCTGGTGCACCAGCTTGCCGCCGGCGTCCACCTTCTCCACCGAGTCGGAGATCAGGCTCTTGATCTCGCGTGCGGCCTGTGCGCTCCTCTGCGCCAGGTTGCGCACCTCGCCCGCCACCACCGCGAAACCGCGGCCCTGCTCGCCGGCACGAGCGGCTTCGACCGCGGCGTTGAGTGCCAGGATGTTGGTCTGGAAGGCGATGCCGTCGATCACGTTGATGATGTCGGCGATCTTGTGGCTGGCGGCACTGATGCCTTCCATCGTGCTGA
>LNFM01000324.1_pt1 | contig 87606 bp, 80 predicted proteins | sample 596031 | NCBI WGS metagenome assembly LNFM01 (sample SAMN04254537, study PRJNA301005) | activated carbon metagenome | isolation source: dual media filters at the Ann Arbor, Michigan drinking water treatment plant | place: USA: Ann Arbor | reverse complement strand
TGCCCGGATGGTCTTGCATGGCCTTTTCGGCAAGGCCGCCCGTTTCCGGCTTCGCTGTCGGCGTGGCAGTGGTGCCACCGCCGGTTACGCCCGGCGCATCTTTCATGGCCTTTTCGGCCAAGCCGGATGTTGCAGGTTTTGCAGTGGGATCGGCCGTGGGGCCGGGGCCGGTTACGCCGGGGTTATCCTTCATTTCCTTTTCGGAAATGTCCTCAGCCGCGGCGTAGGATGCCGATAGGCCAAGCGCCAGAAGTGCAACAAGTGCTGCTTTCATGGGTAATCTCCTTAGACGATTGTTCCGAGCGATAGGGGACGGCTATCGTAGATTGCATTGCGCGGAGGCTATCAACACACTGTCCTAGGATTAACCTTACATCGCAATTTGGACAATGGAAGGGCAGTTCCGCGAGAGCGGCCGTCGTTCTCTCTAATGAAGTTACGCGCCGTTCGTTCCTGGGTTTCACCGATACGATCCGGTCCGAGGGAGAGCCCATTATGTTTGAATTCCGCACCCTTGCGAATGCCAGTTGGCCATCGCGCCGTGACCGTCTTAAGGCGGGTGTAAAACCGCACGCCCTCGGGCCCATAAATCGCGTGATCGCCAAACAGCGACCGCTTCCAACCGCCGAAGGAGTGGTAGGCGACGGGAACGGGGAGCGGCACGTTGATGCCCACCATTCCGACTTCGATTTTGTCGGCGAAGGCGCGGGCGGCGTCGCCGTCACGGGTGAAGATTGCCGTGCCGTTGCCGTACTCGTGATCGTTGATCAGCTTGGCTGCCTCGTCGAACGAGCCGGCGCGCACGACCGACAGCACGGGGCCAAAAATTTCCTGCTTGTAAATCGTCATCTCTGGCGTGACGCGATCAAAGAGTGAGCCGCCAAGGAAATAGCCGTTCTCGTAGCCCTGCAGAACGAGGCCGCGCCCATCGACAACGAGTTCGGCACCTTCCTTGACACCCTGATCGATCAAGCCGGCGATTTTGCGCTTGGCTTCAGCGGTGACGACGGGTCCCATTTCGGCGTCCGGATCGGTTGCCGGTCCGATCTTTAGGGCGCGCACCTTCGGCGCCAAGGCTTCGACGAGCTTGTTCGCAGTCGTCTCGCCGACCGGAACTGCGACGGAAATCGCCATGCAGCGTTCTCCGGCGGACCCATATCCGGCGCCCATGAGCGCATCGACAGCCTGATCAATGTCGGCGTCCGGCATGACGATCATGTGGTTCTTGGCGCCACCGAGCGCCTGCACGCGTTTGCCCTTCGCGGTGCCGCGAGCGTAGATGTATTCAGCGATCGGCGTCGACCCGACGAAACTTACAGCGGCGATATCGGGATGATCGAGGATCGCGTCGACGGCTTCCTTGTCGCCGTGGACGACATTGAAAACGCCCTTGGGCAGCCCGGCTTCAGCGAGCAGTTCCCAGATCAGCATCGGGGCCGAGGGGTCACGCTCGGACGGCTTCAGGATGAATGTGTTGCCGCAGGCGATGGCCACCGGAAACATCCACATCGGCACCATGACGGGGAAGTTGAACGGCGTGATACCGGCGACGACGCCAAGCGGCTGACGGTCGGACCAGCTGTCGATATCAGGGCCGACATTGCGGCTGAATTCGCCCTTCAGAAGATGGGGAATGCCGCACGCGAAGTCGACGACGTCGATCCCGCGCTGCAGTTCGCCGAGCGCGTCGGAATGGGTCTTGCCATGTTCGAGAGAGATGGCGCGGGCGATGTCGTCGGCGCGCTTTTCGAGAAGCTCCTTATATTTGAAAAGGACCTTGGCTCGCTTCATGGGAGGCAATGCGCCCCACGCGGGCGCGGCGGCCTTGGCAACGGCGACGGCCGCGTCAACCTCGGCCTTGGCCGACAGCGGAAGGCTCGCGATCTGTTCGCCCGTGGCGGGATTAAAGACCGCAGCAAAGCGGGTCGACGCCGACGTCACCTTGCGGCCGTCGATGGCATTCTGGATCGTGAGCATGATGAGGGCCTCGGCTACGGCGTCGTCGTGAGAACGTCGGTCAGGACGTCGAACAGGTGGTCGATTTCGGATTTCGTAATGATGAGCGGTGGCGAGAGAGCCATGATGTCGCCCGTGGTGCGCACAAGAACGCCTTTCTCGAATGCGCTCACGAAGCGATCGAAGGCGCGCTTGGTGGGCTGATCGGGAATGGGCTGGAATTCGATGGCCCCGATGAGACCGATGTTGCGGATGTCGATGACGTGGGGCATCTCGCGCATCGCATGAAGGCGTTCTTCCCAATAGGGCGCAAGCTCGGTCGCGCGGGTCATCAAACCTTCTTCGGCAAAGGTGTCGAGCGTGCCGAGTGCAGCGGCGCAGGCCATCGGATGACCGGAGTAGGTGTAGCCGTGAAAGAAGTCGATGACCCAGTCGGGTCCGGTCTGGAAAGCACCGTGGACCTTATCGTTGACGAACACCGCACCCATCGGGATCGTGCCATTGGTTACACCCTTGGCGGTGGTGATGATGTCGGGCTTGATGCCGAAATAATCCGAGCCGAACGCGGTCCCCATGCGCCCGAACGCGGTGATCACCTCGTCGGCGATGAGCAGGATGTCGTGCTTGCGGCAGATCGCTTCGAGGCGTTTCAGATAGCCCTTGGGCGGGATCAGGACACCGGTCGAGCAGGCCACGGGCTCGACAATGACAGCGGCGATCGTTGAGGCGTCATGCAAGGCGACCAGCCGTTCCAGATCGTCGGCGAGTTCGGCGCCATGCTCTGGCTCGCCTTTCGAGAAGGCGTTGCGCGCCAGATCATGGGTGTGGCGAAGATGATCGACGCCGGCGACGAGGGCGCCGAACCACTTGCGGTTGTTGACCATGCCGCCGACCGACATGCCGCCAAAATTCACGCCGTGGTAGCCGCGCTCGCGGCCGATGAGGCGAACCTTGGCCGCGTTGCCCTTGGCGCGGTGATAGGCGAGAGCCATCTTCAGAGCGGTCTCGACCGACTCTGAGCCGGAGTTGGTGAAAAAGACGTGGTTGAACCCTTCGGGAGCGACGTTGACGAGGCGGGATGCCGCTTCAAACGCCTTGACGTGTCCCATCTGGAATGTGCCGGCGAAGTCGAGCGTCTCGGCTTGCTCCTTGATGGCCGCGACGATCTTCGGGCGGCAGTGACCGGCGTTGACGCACCACAGACCGGACGTCCCATCGAGCACGCGGCGGCCGTCGGGCGTGAAGTAGTTGACCCCGTCGGCGCGCGCGAACAGTCGCGGCGCGTTCTTGAACTGCCGGTTTGCCGTGAACGGCATCCAGAAGGCTTCGAGATCGTTGGTTTTCAACTGCACGTTCATGTGGCTGTCCCCGGGAGATCGAATTCCCCCTAAAATTATGGTGCGGTTTAGGAGGCTTGCGTGACGGCCTCGGTGAGGGCCGCTTCAAAAACGTCCATGCCTTCGCGAACAATTTCGTCGCTGGCCGTCAACGGCGAGAGAAAACGGATGACGTTGCCGTAGGTGCCGCACGACAGGAGAATGAGCCCGCGCGCGTTGGCGGCTTTCAGCAGCGCCTGGGTCAACTGCGGTGCGGGTTCATGCGTCGTCTGATCCTTGACCAGTTCGACAGCGCACATGGCGCCGAGGCCACGAACATCGCCGATGCAGTTGAGGTTGGAGCGGCCGGCAAGTTCGCGGCAGCGGTCCATCATGATCGTGCCAATGGCGACCGCGCGATCGCACAGCTTCTCATCCTCGATGATGTCGAGCACCGCGTGGGCCGCGGCGCAGGCGACTGGATTGCCGGCGTAGGTGCCGCCAAGCCCGCCGGGGCCCGAGGCATCCATGATATCGGCGCGGCCGGTGATGGCGGCGAGCGGCATCCCGCCTGCCAAGCCTTTCGCCAGGGTGACGACGTCGGCCTTTACGCCGGCGTGGTCCATCGCGAACATCTTGCCGGTGCGCGCGAAGCCCGACTGGATTTCGTCGGCGATGAGCACGATGCCGTGTTCGTCACAGATTTCGCGCAGCGCGTGGAGGAACTCGGGCGGGGCAATATTGAAGCCGCCTTCGCCTTGCACCGGCTCGATGATGATGGCCGCGATGCTCGATGGATCGGCGGTGTGCTTGAACAGGCTCTTCAGGCTGTAGAGGCTCTGCTCGACCGAAACGCAGTGGTAGGCGTTGGGGAATTCCACCTGGTAGACGTCGGCGGGAAAGGGTCCGAAACCCTTCTTGTAGGGGACAACTTTGCCGGTCAAGGCCATACCCATCAGCGTGCGACCATGAAACCCCGCGGTAAACGAAATGATGCCCGGACGGCCGGTATAAACGCGCGCGACCTTGACCGCGTTTTCGACGGCTTCGGCTCCAGTCGAGATCAGCATCGTCTTGGCCGGGCCTGCAACGGGTGCGACGGCATTGAGACGCTCGGCAAGGCGCACGTAAGATTCGTAGGGCGTCACCTGAAAGCAGACGTGGCTGAACGCCTTCATCTGTTCTTCGACGGCCTTCAGGATGCGCGGGTGCTGGTGGCCGGTGTTGGTGACGGCGATGCCGGCCGCAAAGTCGATGTAGCGTTTGCCGTCCTCGCTCCAGATTTCGGAATTCAGCGCGCGGGCGGCGTAAATCGATGTCGCATGCCCGATGCCGCGCGGAATGGCAGCGGTTCGGCGCTCGTGCAATTCGGCAGAAGTGGCCATGTGTCTTATGCTCCCTATGCGAACGCCTGGATGCCGGTCTGCGCGCGACCCAGGATCAAGGCATGAATGTCGGCTGTCCCCTCGTACGTGTTGACCGCTTCGAGGTTCAGCATGTGACGGATAACGGGATACTCGTCGGAAATGCCGTTGCCGCCGAGCATGTCGCGCGCGTTCCGCGCGATGTCGAGGGCTTTGAGGCAGCTGTTGCGCTTGATGAGCGAAATGGCTTCCGGCGCGAGGTGGCCGTTATCCTTCATGCGGCCCGCTTGCAGGCAGGCTCCGAAGGCGAGTGCGATTTCGGTCTGCATGTCGGCAAGTTTTTTCTGGATCAGCTGGTTGGCTGCCAGTGGACGTCCGAACTGGGTGCGGTCGAGAACATACTGCCGCGCCGTGCGCCAGCAGCTTTCGGCGGCGCCGATCGCGCCCCAGGCAATACCGAAGCGGGCGTTGTTCAGACAGCCAAACGGACCTTTAAGCCCGGCCACGTTGGGCAGAAGATTGGCGTCGGGAACGAACACGTCTTCGAGCACGATTTCACCGGTGACGGACGCGCGCAGCGACAGTTTGCTATCGATGCGAGGTGTCGAAAATCCAGCCATGCCACGTTCGACGATGAACCCGCGAATGGCACCATCTTCGGTCTTGGCCCAAATCACGGCGATGTCGGCAAGCGGCGAATTGGTGATCCAGGTCTTGGCGCCGTCGAGGCGATAACCGCCGGTCTCGCGGCGGGCGCGGGTCGTCATGCCGCCGGGGTCCGAGCCATGATCGGGTTCGGTGAGGCCGAAGCAGCCAATGAGGTCGGCGTTGGCAAGGGCCGGCAGGAAGCGCTGCCGCTGGGCCTCGGAGCCATAGGCCCAGATCGGATACATGACGAGGCTCGACTGCACGCTCATTGCCGAACGATAGCCGCTGTCAACAGCCTCGATCTCGCGTGCGATCAATCCATATGCAACGGCGCTGACACCTGCGCCCCCATAAGCTTCGGGTATCGTGGGCCCAAGGAAACCCATGGCGCCCAAATCGCGCATGATCGAGCGATCGAACCCTTCGGTGCGAAAATCCTGAACGACACGTGGAGCGAGCTTGTCGGCCGCAAACCTGCGTGCCGTTTCGCGCAACATGCGCTCGTCTTCGGTGAGCATCGCATCGAAGCCGAGCGGATCGGCCCAGTCGAATGAAGCGCGCGACGAGGGCTCTGCGCCGGCCAGGGCGTCCACACCTTCGATCCTCTGAGTTGCCACTGACATCGCCAGGCCCATCCTTTGCTACATTCCGCCGAGGCAGATGAACTTGGTTTCCAGATACTCTTCCAGGCCCTCGGCAGCGCCTTCGCGGCCAAGCCCCGATTCCTTGACGCCGCCGAATGGTACGACTTCGTTGGAAAAAATCCCCTCGTTGACACCGACCATGCCGGCTTCCAGCCGTTCCGCAGCCTTCCAGGCGCGTTGGATGTTCTGGCTGAAGAGATAAGCGGCGAGCCCGAACGGGGTGCTGTTGGCAAGCGCGATGGCTTCGTCGTCCGTCTCGAACTTGATCAGCGATGCGACGGGGCCGAAAATTTCCTGGCTGACAATGTCCATCTCGGTCGTGACGCCGGTCAGCACGGTGGGTTTATAGAACAGCGACCCCGCCGCATCCTTTGCGCCGCCGGTCTTGACGGTTCCGCCCTTGGCCACGGCGTCCGCCATCAAACTTTCAACCTTGGCGATGGCCTCGGCATTGATGAGCGGGCCGAGGTTGACGCCTTTGCCCGTGCCCGCACCGACCACGAGTTTTTCCGCCGCGCTGGCGAGGGTGTCGGCAAAGCGGTCGTAAATTCCGGATTGGACAAGGATGCGGTTGGCGCACACGCAGGTCTGACCGGCGTTGCGGTATTTCGATGCCATGGCCCCCGCAATCGCCTGATCCAGGTCGGCGTCGTTGAAAACAATGAGGGGCGCATTGCCGCCAAGTTCGAGCGTCAGCTTTTTGACGGTGTCGGCGCACTGTCGGTAGAGAATTTTGCCGACTTCGGTCGAGCCGGTAAACGTCAGCTTGCGCACGCGCGGGTCGGCGCACAGGACTTCGCCGACGCCGCGCGCGTCATGGGTCGTGACGACATTGAGCACGCCGCCCGGAACGCCGGCCTTTTCGGCGAGCTTGGCAAGTGCCAGCGCGCAGAGCGGCGTATCCTCGGCGGGCTTGACGATGATGGTGCAGCCGGCGGCGAGCGCAGGCGCCACCTTGCGCGTGATCATGGCGATCGGGAAATTCCACGGCGTGATCGCGGCGACGACGCCGATCGGCTGCTTGATGGTGAGATAACGCTTCGAGGCGGCGGTTGTTGGGATTGTGCGGCCGTAGGCGCGCTTGCCTTCTTCGGCAAACCATTCGACGAACGATGCGCCATAGGCGACCTCGCCACGCGATTCCGCCAACGGCTTGCCTTGCTCGGCCGTCATCAGTTGGGCCAGGGCTTCTGATTCCGACATGATCAAGTCGAACCAGCGCTTCAATATCGCGGCGCGGTCCTTGGCCGTTTTCGCCGACCACGCGGGCAGGGCAGCACTGGCTGCATCGACGGCGCGGCGGGCGTCGGCCGGCGTCAGGTTCGGCACGCTTGCAATGTCGAGGCCGGTCGCCGGATTGACGACCGCGAACCGGTCCTTCGACGTCACCCATTCGCCGCCAATGTAGGCGGATGTGGGAAACTCGTCAGGGGTCATGTCCATGGGCGCGGTCTCCGTCAACGCAGCGTAATCGATATGGCTTTGAGGTCTGCATATTTGTGCAAGGCGTGCAGCGAGCGGTCACGGCCGAAGCCCGACTGTTTGAAGCCGCCGAACGGCATGGTGATATCGCAGGCATCCCAGCCGTTGACCCAGACCAGGCCGGCCCTCAGTTCGCGCGCGGCGCGATGGGCCAGCGAAAGGTCGCGGGTCCATAATCCGGCGGCCAGTCCATAGACCGTGCCGTTGGCGATTTTGATCGCCTCTTGCGAAGTTTTGAACCGTGTGACGGCCAGGACCGGACCAAACACTTCTTCCCTTGCCAGCGTGTTGGATGGCTGCACGGCATCGAATACGGTCGGCTCAACGAAGTAGCCGCCGGTCTCTTCGCGGACACGCTTGCCGCCGAGGCGCAGCGTGTTGCCTTCGTTCGTTGCGGTGCCGATGTAGCGCAGCGCCGTCTTCATCTGCTCTTCACTCACCATTGCGCCAAACGTGGTCGACGGGCTCAATGGATCACCGGGTATGATCTTCCGGGCAACCTGCAGCAGCTTGTCGACGAACGCATCGGCGATCTCGTCCTGGACGAGAAGACGTGAGGCGGACGTGCACACTTCGCCCTGGTTGAAGAACACACCCCAGGCCGCGCTCACGGCGGCAGCGTTGAGGTCCGGGCAGTCGGCAAAAACGATCTGCGGAGACTTGCCGCCCAGTTCCAGCGATACGCGCTTCAGGTTCGACTGGCCGGAATACTGCATCAACAGTTTGCCGACCGGGCCGGAGCCGGTGAACGCGATCATGTCCACGTCCATATGCAAGGCGAGCGCCTTGCCGGCGCGCGCGCCAAAGCCCGGCACGATGTTGAGAACACCGGCGGGAAGGCCCGCTTCGAGGGCCAGTTCGCCCATCTTGAGCGCGGTCAGCGGGGACTGCTCGGCCGGCTTCAGGACGATTGAATTGCCCATCGCGAGCGCGGGTCCGACCTTCCACATCGCCATCAGCAGCGGGAAATTCCAGGGTACGATGACGCCGATGACGCCCAGCGGTTCGTGGACGGCAAACGAGAGGCGGTCATTCGTTTCGGGTCCAACCTCACCGTAAACTTTGTCGAGGGCCTCGGCGTAGTAGCGCAACGTGCGTATGGCGCCGGGGACATCGACGGCGAGCGCGTCCTTGATCGGCTTGCCCACGTCGAGGCTTTCAAGCAGCGCCAACTGCTCTGCATCGCGTTCCATGAGTTCGGCGAACCTGAACAAAATCGCTTTCTTCTGGCGGTAGTGCATGCGCCGCCAGGTGCCGGCTTCGAAGACGCGGCGGGCTGCGGCGACGGCGATATCGATGTCGGCCGCGTCGGTTTCCGCGACTTGATTGATGATGGAGCCATTGCGCGGCGTCGTGTTGGCGAACGTTTTGCCCGACACGGCGGGCACAATCTTACCGTCGATGACCGCGTGAGCGGGAATCGCGATCTGGCCGGCCAGCGTCTCGAAGTGGGCGAGCGAGGTCATATCAATTCATCCTCACGCAACGCGAGCGTACCATTGGTGATCGAGGGACGTCACGACGCGTTCGAAGTCGCGACGTTCGGTGTCTTTCATCTCGGCATAGGTTTTCTGGAATATCACGCCCAGTTGTTCCGTTGCGACGGTGGATTCGCGGAATTGCGCGATCGCATTGATCCAGGCGGTCGGCACTTTTGGTGCGTTCGAGCCGTCGCAGTTTCCCTCCGCGGCCGGACCGGGGTCGAGCTTATTGACGATGCCATGATGGATGCCGCCGAGGACGGCTGCGAGGACAAGATAGGGGTTTGCATCGGCGCCAGCGATGCGATGCTCAACGCGGGTTGCATTCGGCGACGAATTCAACACGCGCAGCGAAGCGGTGCGGTTGTTGAAGCCCCAGTGAGCTGCCATCGGCACATAGGACTTCGGCTGATAGCGGCGGTAGGCGTTCGCCGACTGAGCCCAGATCGCCATGAAGTCGCCCATCGTCTCGCGTAATCCGCCAAGTGCATTGCGAAACAGCGGGGAGATCGGATCGCCGGCAAAGACGTTCTTGCCGCCGTTGTCGAGGAGCGAGACGTGGATGTGCATGCCTGAACCCGACCAGTCATGGTGGGGCTTGGCCATGAAGGTGGCTTCCATTTTGTGCGCGCGGGCGGCGGCTTTGACGGCTCGTTTCAAAAGCAGCGCATCGAGGGCCGCCCCGGCAGCGTCCTTCTTGTGCTTCAGGTTGATCTCGAACTGTCCCGGTCCGGCTTCCTGGAGGACGGCATCGACGGGTAGCCCCTGGGATTCCGAGACGCGATAGATGTCGTCGATGAAGGGCGCGACGCAATCCAATTCTTCGAACTGATACAGCTGCTGCCAATCGGGATTTTCGACAAGGCCACAGGGCGTCTTTAGTTCGAAGGCGCCGTGGGACGATACGGAACTGACGTAAAATTCGAGTTCGACGGCCGTTACCGGGTGAAAACCCATTTTGGCGAGCGCCGCTGTTTGTCGCTGTAGGATGCGGCGTGGGTCGAGACCGCCATCGTCCTCGACCGGAACCATAACCGCCTGCGCATGGGTTGCGCCGTCGACGTCGATCGGCACCAGCGTGTCGGCCAGAACCCGGAACTGAAGGTCGGGATCGCCTGTCTCCCACAAACGGCCCGTCTCTTCGACACACGAGCCGCGCATGTCCATGATGTAGCACGTCGAGGGCACCATGAAGCCCTTGTCGGCGAAGGCATGCAGGTCACCAGAGCGGATCCGCTTACCACGCGGAATGCCGTTCAGATCGTGCATGAAAATATCGATCCACCGGACGCTCGGGTTTTTGGCGAGAAATTCGGTCGCATGCTCGGTGGTGAGGTACGTTTCAGTCATGACAGCTTGGCTCCTGCTGCGCTGCCAAACCGGCGGAACAGCTTCACGGACACGGGGTTTTCTGAGGCTCGCCATTCGGGGTGCCACTGCACACCGAGGCAAAAGGGATGATCGTCGGGGCCGCGGACGGCTTCGACAAGGCCATCTTCGGCGAAGGCTTCCGGCGTGAGACGAGAGGACAAATCCTTCAAGCCTTGACCGTGCAGCGAGTTGACCATGATCTCGTCTTGGCCAATCCACTCGCGCAGCTTGCCGGTGATGTTCAATGCGTGCACGGGACCCCAGCGTTCTTCCAGGGGCATCTCCTTGCGCTCGCGATGGTCGCGCTTGCCGTTCTGGACGTGGACGGCCTGGTGCAGCGTACCGCCGAGCGCCACGTTCAGTTCCTGAAATCCCCGGCAAATCGCCATCATCGGGATCTTCCGTTCCAGCGCGGTGCGGATCAGGGGCAAGGTAACCGCGTCGCGCGCCGGATCGAGGGCGTCCGGCATGACGGGGTCTTCCTGGCTGTAGAAACTCGGCGCGACATTTGACGGACTGCCCGAGAACAGGATTCCGTCGGCCACGTCGAGCACCGCGCTAATGTCGACGAGCGCGACATCGAGCGGGATCAACAAAGGCTGGCATTCAGCGACCTCTGCCACCGCTGCGGAATATTTCCGACTGACGGCGTCAAAGGTGTAACCCTCGATGATCTTGGTGCAGCAGGGAATAACAACGACCGGCCGGCTCATGCTGCGAGTTCTCCGGCAACATCGTTGAGCGTCAGATCAAGAACCTTGGCCATGACGCGTTCGGCTTCGGCAAAATGTTCCTCGGTGAAGATCAACGGCGGTGCGGTGACCATGGTGTCGCCGATCGCACGCATGATGAAGCCTTCGCGTGAGAAGTGGTTGCGGCAGATGGTGCCGACGCGGCCGGGATCGTCGAAGCGGCGACGGGTCCGCTTGTCGGCCACGAGTTCAAGCGCGCCCAGCAAGCCGATCGAGCGGACTTCGCCGACGAGCGGGTGATCCTTGAATTTGCCGAGCATGGCGGCGAGCGCCGGTCCGGTGGTTTCGCCGACTTTTTCGACAAGGCGCTCACGCTGCATGATCTCGATGTTCTTCAAAGCCACGGCGCAAGCCACCGGGTGACCGGCGTAGGTGTAGCCGTGGTAGAATTCATCGTCGTGCTCGGCGAACGCATTAGCGACGCGATCGCCGACAAGCAGGCCCGACAGGGGGATGTATCCCGACGTCGCGGCCTTGGCGAACGTCACGAGATCGGGCTTGGTGCCGTAATAGTCGGCCGCAAACCACTTTCCAGTGCGTCCGAAGCCGGTGATGACTTCATCGTGCAGAAGCAAAATGCCATACTTATCGACGATTTTCTGCACGGCCGGCCAATAGGTGGACGGCGGGATCTTGAGGCCGCCAGCCCCCATGACCGGCTCGCCGACGAACGCTGCGACATTTTCCGGTCCAACGGCCAGAATTTCGTCCTCGACGGCTTTTGCGGCGCGCAGGCCGAACGCTTCGGGTGTCTCGCCATCGACGGCATTGCCGTACCAGTAGGGTTCCATGACATGACGGAAGTCGCTGTAGGCAGGGTACAGCTGCCCGTGCATCAGCGACATGCCACCCATCGACGCCGCCGTGATGGTGGAGCCGTGATAAGCATTGCGGCGGCTGATGATGATGCGCCGCTTCGGTTCGCCCTTGATCACCCAGTAATGGCGGATCATGCGAACGGCGGTATCGTTGGATTCCGAGCCCGATGAGCCGTAGAAAACCTGCTGGATTCCGGCGGGAGCGATTTCGGAAAGTTTCTGCGACAGCTCAACAACGCGCGGGTGGGTCGTCTGGAAAAACGTGTTGTAATACGGCAATTCGATCATTTGCTCGTAGGCGGCCTTGGCCAGTTCCTCGCGGCCATAGCCGACATTGGTCGTCCACAGTCCCGACATGCCGTCGAGAACGCGCTTGCCGTCACTGTCGATGAAATGTGCGCCTTCGCCGCCGACAATCACGCGAGCACCAGACGCGCGCAGTGATTTATGATTGCTGAATGGATGCAGATGGTGGCGCGCATCCAGCTCTTTCATTTGAGCCGTGGAGTATTTGTTCGACATGTGGGCTTCGTCTCCAGCTAGGGCATGACCCCCCCGTGGGGTCTCACGAGATCAAGGCTGGAGATCTCCCGGGGGTGTAAATCCGACGCGTGCGCATAGGCGCAGAAGTTCTTTCTTCAAGGTGCGAGGGTTGCAAATGTTGGCGGTAAGCGGGGGGCGATTTTTGTGCGTCATGACGGTCTCGCTCCTCCCTCGTTCAAATTGCGATCGGCTCGCGGGCCTCGTTAGAAAGTGTCGCTCAGTACGGCCTTACCGGCAATTTGTTATTGCCGGATTGCGGCGCGAGGAACTTTAGATTGTCTTGGCGATCAAAGACACGTTATGATCTACGCTGTAGAAGTGTCAAGAGCGAACCGTGAAAAAAGCAAAACAGCGCTCCCGCACGCCCCGTGGATTGGATCGATCCGCGATCCTGGAGACGGCCTTCGGCTTGTTGGACGAGGCCGGCGAGGCCGGATTTTCGGTGCGCAAGGTCGGGGCCACGATGGGGATCGACCCCATGACGGTGCTGCATCACTTCAGATCCAAGGAAGAGTTGCTCCGCCAGATTGCCGACAGGGCGCTGGGTTCGATCAATCTGCCGCCGCCGACCGGGGTCTGGCGTACCGATTTGCGCAACGTTGCCGACGCCTACCGATCGCTTGCGCACCGCCATCCGCGGCTGTTCCATCTTCATTTCCGTTTTCACGCGACCGGCATGGCCGATCACGTGTCGAGTGAAATCGTCTACCGGGCGCTATTGGAGGCTGGGCTTTCACCGCATCGGGCGGCCGGGCTCGGACTGGCTTTTTACGCCTTCGTGCTCGGATTTGCGCTGGCGGAAATCGAAGGGCTGCTGACGCCGCTCGATGGTGCGGAGGAGGAAGAGATGGCCGCTCTGGCCGCAGATACGTTTCCGGCGACGGCGATGCTGCTGCCGGCGTTTCGCACGCTCAACTCCGACGAGGCATTCGCAGACGCGATGACTGCCTTCATCAATGGGATCGACACGGTGGCAACGGTGCGCCGTGAAGGACCTGCAGTTCAGGCTTCGTTGTCAAAAACGTAGCCGGCGCCGCGCACGGTCCGGATGGGATCGGGTTCCATGCCGCGGACGATCGCCTTGCGCAGCCTCCCGACGTGAACGTCGACGGTGCGCTCGTCGACCTCTGCATCCCGACCCCAAGTGCCATCCAGAAGTTGCGATCGGCTGAGCACACGGCCGATGTTTTCCATGAATTGTTCGAGCAGCCGATATTCGGTCGGGCCGACATTTACTTCGCGACCGAAGCGGGTGACACGGTGCGCGACCCGGTCGACCTTGATGCCGTTGCCTTCGAGGACGTCAGCAATCCGTTCGGGAGCCGAGCGGCGCAACAGGGCTTTTACACGGGCGACAAGTTCGGAAACAGAGAACGGCTTGACGACATAGTCATCCGCGCCGGTCTGAAGGCCGCGGATGCGATCGCCTTCTTCGCCGCGCGCAGTGAGCATGATGACGGGGAGTGCCTTGGTCTCGGGGCGGGCGCGTATCTGGCGGCAAATTTCGATGCCGGCAAGACCGGGAAGCATCCAATCGAGAATAACGAGGTCGGGCCGCTCCTCCTTGACGGTCATGATGGCGTCCGTGCCTGACGCCGTATGGACGACGTTGTAGCCTTCCGACTGAAGATTGTAGGTCAGTAGCGTGACGAGCGATTCCTCGTCTTCCACAATGAGTACCTTAGCCGACATTCTCTGATCTTTTCTCGTTCACAAGCTTAGCGCAGTGGACCCGACACAAGCGTCGAACTCGTGATGTCGCTTTTCGGCCGCTCGCCTTCCGGCATCGTACCGCGGGTCATGTAGTTGACGGTTTCGGCGATGTTGGTGGTGTGGTCGCCGATCCGCTCGAGGTTTTTGGCGACGAACAGGAGATGACTACACAGACCGATGTTGCGCGGATCTTCCATCATGTAGGTTAGGAGCTCGCGGAACACGGAATTGTACACGGCGTCGAGATTTTCATCCTTGCGCCAGACGACCATGGCGCGCTCAGCATCACGTGCGGCGAAGGCGTCGAGTACATCCTTCAACTGGCGCGAAGCGAGTTCCGTCATGTGCTGCAGGCCCGTCAGAAGGCCCTTGGGATGCGTTTCCCCGGACACGGTCTGGGCACGCTTGGCGACGTTCTTGGCCAGATCGCCGACACGTTCCAGTTCCCCGGCAACCTTGAGCACCGAAATCACCTGGCGGAGATCGTTGGCGAGCGGCTGCCGGCGCGCGATCATCATAATGACCTGCTCTTCCAGTTCGCGATGCAAAAGATCGATGGTGGCATCGCTCGCCACGGTCGCCTGGGCACGCGTCGGGTTGTGGCTCGCAAGACTATCAAATGCTTCGCCAACCAGTTGTTCGGCAAGGCCGCCCATCTGACTGATTTTGGAATCGAGCGTTGAAAGTTCCTGCTCGTAAGACTTGACGATGTGTTCGGACATGGCGTCTCCTTCTCCGGATCACGGAGATATTGTTCTGGATGGTTGCCAGTAGGTCAGCCGAAGCGGCCCGTGATGTAATCCTGGGTGCGTTTGTCCGTCGGATTGGTGAAGATCTGGCTTGTCTCGCCTTTCTCCACCAAAATCCCCAGATGAAAAAAGGCGGTCCGTTGAGATACGCGCGCTGCTTGCTGCATCGAATGCGTCACGATGATGATCGTGAAATTTGACCGCAGTTCCGCCATCAATTCTTCGATGCGGGCCGTCGCGATCGGATCGAGCGCCGAGCACGGTTCGTCCATGAGAATGATTTCAGGATTGATGGCGATCGTGCGCGCGATGCACAGCCGCTGCTGCTGGCCGCCAGACAGGCCTGTGCCGCTGTCCTTGAGGCGATCCTTCACTTCCTCCCAAAGGCTCGCCTTGCGCAGGCTGTGTTCGACGATTTCATCCAATTCTGCTTTTGACCGCGACAAGCCGTGGATGCGCGGGCCGTAGGCCACGTTGTCGTAGATCGATTTTGGGAATGGATTGGGTTTCTGGAAGACCATGCCGACGCGGGCCCGCAGCTGGACCGGATCGAGTGCAGGGTCATAGATGTCCTTGCCGTCGATCTGAATGAGACCTTCCACCCGGCAAGAAGCAACCGTGTCATTCATACGGTTGATGCAGCGCAGAAATGTCGACTTGCCACAGCCCGAGGGGCCAATAAAAGCCGTTACGGCCTTGACCGGGATATCGACGGACACGTCTTTAAGGGCTTGCTTCGCCCCATAGTAAACGTTCACGTTTTTCGCAGCCACCTTAACCGGTTTGGGTGCCTGATCTTGTACGGAGCTGGTCATCATGACGAGGGGATCGGGGCGCATGTCCATGAGAGTTCTCATTGTTCCTATAACGACTACCAGCGACGTTCAAACTTCTTGCGCAGCCAAATGGATATTCCGTTCATCAGGAAGAGGACGGCGAGGAGCACCAAGATGGCCGCCGCCGTCTTCATTTTGAAGGCCGGTTCGGGAAGGTCAGACCAGAGGAAGATCTGGACGGGCAGAACGGTAGCAGCCTGAGTGAGACTGGTCGGGACGTCGACGATGAACGCAATCATGCCGATCATCAGAAGCGGCGCTGTTTCGCCCAGGGCGTGCGCCATTCCGATAATTGTGCCGGTCATGATGCCCGGCATCGCCAGCGGCAGGACATGATGAAAGACGGCTTGTTGATGCGAAGCCCCAACGCCGAGTGCGGCCTCGCGGATTGATGGGGGGACTGATTTCAAAGCTGCCCGCGAGGCGATGATGATTGTTGGCAGCACAAGCAGGGCCAGGACGAGGCCGCCGACGAGTGGCGCCGACCGGGGCAAGCCGAAGAAATTCAAGAAGACCGCCAGACCCAGGAGACCGAAAACGATTGAGGGCACCGCAGCCAGATTGTTGATGTTGATTTCGATGAGTTCCGTGAAGCGATTTTTTGGAGCAAACTCCTCCAGGTAAATGGCCGCGAGAACGCCGATCGGTAAGCACAGCCCGATGGTCACTAGGAGCGTCAGAATTGAACCGACGAGTGCACCCTGAATGCCGGCAAGTTCTGCCTCTCGGCTGTCGCCGCGGGTGAAGAACGCCCAGTTGAACTTGCTTTCAATCAGGCCTTTCGACTTTAGCTGTTCCAAGAACGTCGCGGCGCGATCGTTCATGTTGCGATCAGCCTCGGGCCGGTCGTAGACGCGGATCTGCCAAGTTCCCGGAGCGGCCTCAGCCGTCGTTGTGAGTGGGACGATGACATCACCGCGAACCGATGTCGGGGTCATTTCTTTGACCTTGACGACGCCGCCGTTGATGGCGACGAGACGGCTGGCGGTCTTGGAATCGAGCGTTTCGGACGCGGTACCAGCCGCGCGTTGGCGAAGTTCAGCGGCCTGCGCCTTGAGATCGGCAAGGCTTTCCGCCGAAGCACCGCGTCCCGCGCGAAGTGCGATGTTTTTTTCCAGCGCAACCGCCGAATTTACGAGTTCTGCTTTGATCAGAGCCACGTCATCAGCGAAGTCATTCCCGCTGACGAGAATGGTGATGTCACCGGTTGTCGCAGAAGGCGTCGCGCTACCGCGCGTATCGGCAAAGACCCGTACTGCACTCTCGGTTTCTTTCAAGAAGATATCGGCTTGGTCGGCCAAGAGCAGCGGTGTCCTGATGCGTTGCCCCAACAGGGACGGATTGGCCAAGACCATTTCGCGCAGATCGTCTCCGGCGCCCGAACTGAGAAGCCCATTCAGTTCCTTTTTCAGTTGCCGTTCGTTAATGCCGGGAATGGCTTCCGCGAGAGCTGCGCGGGCGACGGCCGAGTAGTCGCCGGCGCGCAGCGCTTCGGGCGTGCCTTTGCCCTGCGGATCAATCTTGGCAGCGTCCACCAAAACTTCGGTCACAAGGTAGTTCTGGAAAAAGCCCGGAACACCGCGCGAGACGATACTGGTCAGAAGGGCCAACAGGAATGACGTCGTTATGACCAATGCAACGATACCGTAAGCCTTGAAACGGGCTTCGGATTTGTAACGGCCGCGCAACCGCGCCTTAGACTCGGCGCTGTCGAACTCGACCCGCCGAATGCTGGATGGAAATTCGCCCGAGGTGATATCAGTCATATTGCTCTCGATATTTCTGGACCACCTTCAGTGCGATGTAGTTGAGCACCAAGGTCACAAAGAAGAGGACGAAGCCGAGTGCAAATGCCGCCAGCGTTTTGGCACTGTCAAATTCCTGATCGCCGACCAGAATGGTTTTGATCTGAACGGTGATGGTCGTGACGGCCTCGAGCGGATTGAACGTCAGGTTTGCCGCAAGGCCCGCGGCCATCACCACGATCATGGTTTCGCCAATGGCGCGGCTGATGGCCAACATGAAAGCGGAGACGATGCCCGGCAGTGCGGCCGGAAGAATGACCTGACGGATGGTTTCCGACTTCGTCGCGCCCATGGCATAAGCGCCATCTCGGAGTGATTGCGGAACGGCATTGATGACGTCGTCGGACAGCGATGAGATGAATGGGATGATCATCATGCCCATCACCACGCCAGCGGCGAGCGCGCTTTCCGATGCGACGTTCAAACCGAAAGTCTCGCCCCAGCCGCGAATGAACGGAGCGACCGTTAGAGCCGCGAAGAACCCGAGGACGACGGTGGGGATGCCAGCCAGAATTTCAAGAATTGGCTTGGCGATGGCCCGGAACCGCGGGGACGCATACTCGGCGAGATAGATGGCGGAGAACAAACCCAGCGGACCTGCAACCGCAATAGCGATCGTGGTGATCAGAAGCGTGCCGGTCAGCAGCGGCAAGAAGCCGTAAGCGGTTTGAATTTCGCCCTGGTCGGCGCGCAGAGCGGCCTGAGGGTTCCACTCGGTGCCGAACAGGAATTCAAAGACGGTAGGTTTGCCTGTGATAGCGGGGTCAAAGAAGAACCGGTACGTCTCGCCGACGACTGAAAAGACAATCCCGATCGTGGTCAGAACGGCGATCGTCGCGCACACCCACAAAAGACCGTGAACCAGCTTTTCGAAGCCGTTGCGAGCGCGAAAGTTCATTGAGACGCGGCTAAGTCCCCATGACAAACCGGCTAGGCCGGTGAACGTACCGATCGCGAGTGTTATCCACTGACCAGCCGACAGAACCGACGCATAGCCCGCCGCAGCGCTCTGAATCTCGGCACTGGAGGAATTGATGGGGCCGCCGGCAGCGATATTGAATGCTTCGCGCAGCGCAGCGCCCTGTTTCAAGACATCGTTCTGGACGTCACCGGGGAGCGCGGCTATCGCGGTTTGAGTGGCGAAATAGCTGGCCAGCTGACTTCCAATCAGGAAGCAAATCAGGGCCGGAAGCATAGCCAAAGCCGCCGTGTAGAGGCCATGATACGCCGGCAGCGAATGCATTTCGGCATAGTTGCCGCCAGCAATCGATCGGGCCCGGGCGCTGGATATGACATATCCCGCGGTCAAAAGAGCCAAGATCAGCAGCGCATACCACCCAGCCATCGCCAACGTTCCTTCGTGAACCAAGCGGCTAACGAGCCGGTCGCGTGTCGCACTTCAAGTCGTGCTCAATCAGTGTGTCGGGGCGGCGCACAGTACCTGCTCTGCGCCGCCCCAAGCTTGAGTTATTTCAGTTCATCAGCCTTGAGCGTCACACCTTCGTTGGCTGCTTTGGCAGATTTAGCAAAGGCTTCCTTCGGTAGAGCAACGAGGCCCTTTTCCGTGAGATAGCCTTCTTCGCCCAGTGCCTTTTCAGACGTGTATTCGGCGATGAATTTGTCGAGGCCCGGGATCACGCCAATGTGCGCCTTTTTAAAATAAACGAACAGAGGCCTCGCACCTTTGTACTTACCGCCGGAGATGTTTTCGAATGTCGGCTCTGCGCCTTCGATTGAGACACCGCGCAGTTTGTCGGCATTTTCTTCCAGGAAGGAGTATCCGAAAATACCAAAGGCGTTCTTGTTGCCTTCGAGCTTCTGGACGATCACGTTATCGTTCTCACCGGCTTCGACGTAGGCGCCGTCCTTGCGGATCGACTTCCAGACCTTCTCAAAATCCTTGGTCTTTGCTTCCTCGTCCTTCTTCTTCATCGCTTTGAGGCTGTCGAAGGCTTCGGCGCCCTTTTCAAGGAAAAGTTCGTGGAACGAGTCGCGCGTGCCTGAGGTCGGCGGGGGCCCAAGAACTTCGATTTTGGTCGCCGGCAGCGACGGATCGATATCCGACCAATTCTTATATGGGTTGTCGACCAGTTCACCCTTGTCGTTGGGAACCTTCTCGGCGAGCGCCTGGAAGACCTGCTTACGCGTCAGGTTGAGAGCTGGGCCGTCCTTTGACTGGGCAATCGTCAGGCCATCGAAGCCGACCGTGAGTTCGATGATATCCTTGACACCGTTCTTATCGCATAGTTCGAATTCGCTTTTCTTGATACGGCGCGAGGCGTTCGAAGCGTCTGCTTTATCGACGCCGACACCTTCACAGAAAATCTTGAAGCCGCCGCCCGTGCCGGTCGATTCAACAACCGGAGTTTTGCCACCTGACGATTTGCCGAATTGTTCGGCGACGGCTGTCGTGAATGGGTAGACGGTCGAGGATCCGACGACGCGGATCTGGTCCCGGGCCTCGGCGGCGGTTGCGAATGCGCAAGCGCTCACGACTGCAAGCGCGAGAATGGGTGCCTTGTTCATAAAGGAAAACTCCTATTGTCTGGAGGGGCGCTACGTCCAGCCTCCGGCATCGATGCGCGCAGGGACAATTAACGACCTGAGGCAAATCTTTTATGACAGGCTAAGTTGCTGAAATATATTGTTAAAATAAAAGTGCAACAATGTGGTTGCCCGTATCAGGCCGAAAGCGCCTCAAGCACGACCTTAAACTCCGACCCGCGACCGAGATTCGAGCTGATTTCGAGTTCGCCGTGGTGGCGATTGAGGATGTGCTTGACGATGGCCAGCCCTAGCCCCGTGCCGCCCTGTTCGCGGCTGCGGGCGGTATCCACCCGGTAGAAACGCTCTGTCAGGCGAGGCAGGTGCTCGGGGGCGATACCGGGACCGTCGTCGACGACCGTGACGACCAGGGCACGGCGGGCCCCCTGAGCCGCCGAACGCTCGCTAAACTTGACTTCAACCAGACCACCGTCGCGGCCATATTTGATCGCGTTGTGGACCAAGTTCTGCATCACCTGTTCGAGTTCGTAGCGGTCACCACGAACGCGTGCCGACACATTGGCGGGAATATACTTGAGTTCGATTTTGGCCTTCCTGGCGAGCGGGTCTAGCCCGCGGATCACATGCGCGACGACCTCACCGACATCGACCTCACCTTCAGGTCTCAGATGGGCCCGCATCTCGATGCGGCTCAACGATAAGAGATCGTCGAGGATGCGGTTCATGCGCTGGGCCTGTGTGGCCATGACGGCGAGAAATTGTTTGCGGGCCGTGGCATCGTCGCGCGCCGGACCGAGCAGGGTTTCAATGAAGCCCTTGATCGACGCCAAGGGAGTGCGCAACTCGTGGCTGGCATTAGCGATGAAGTCGGCGCGCAGTTGCGCCAGCCTCGATTGTTCGCTGGTGTCGCGGAATTGAATGAGCAGCATTGGCCCGGTTAGAGGGCTCGATGTCACGATGAAGCGCCGCCCCTGAAGCATGCGCTCCGTTATCTCAGTCGATTCGCTGCGACCCTCGGCAAATACGCGATCAATTGATTGCATCAGCTCGGGGTTCCGCGTCGCGAGCGCCATCGGGTCGCCGGTGGAAATTGTTGGAAAAAGGTCTGCGGCGTGCCGATTGAAAACGAGGATGCGGCGCTGCGCATCGAGTACGATGGCGGCAATGTCGAGCGCGCGAACGATTTCTCCTAAATCGGCGATTGGTGCGGAGCCGGGTCCAACCGCTGCGGCGGCGGGAATGGTTCCGTCGGGATCGCGGCCGGCACGCCAGCCTGAAAAGACCGCCGCCATGAAGATCGGGGCCTCAAGGCCGTGAAACGAGCCCGACCACGCCACAATTGCCGCAATCCCCAGTGTCGCGAGACAAATCGGAACAAGCCCGCGCAAAGCCGGCGACAAATGCGAAAGTTTGGAATGCGGCCTTATCCTCATGGCCGTTTCTATATTCGGATACCCGCCGCGGCGCCACTGCGGGGTGCTTTCAAATCACATTATGTGAACCGTCGCAGTAGGGTTCATCGTCCGTGGTCTTGCAACCGCACAGGTTGAACGTGCCGCTCGATGGAGGGGTGAAGGCCAGTGGTTCGATGCCCGTGGTCTTGTGTGCGCCATCACAAAAGGGCTGCCGCTGTGAACGCCCGCAGCGGCAGTAGTAGTAGGTCTTGCCTTCGATCAGCTCGACTTGATAGGGCCCCTTTTGCGCGACGATTGGTTCCTCGGCCATGATGTTCCCCTCGTCTGGCACGGCGGCCGCCGGTGCGTGTGATGATGACCCGAGGCGTAGCGGCTTACGGCTTCTGCGACAAGCGGATCGGCTCAGTTTTGATACAGGTCAGTGGTGGCATCACCCTCAGGCGACGTTGAGAGGCGTGCGCTCGATGGTCGTGTGGCCGTCGTCGTCTTCCCAGGTGAAGACAAACTCACCCGGCCCGGGCACCCGCATGTAGAACGCTACGAACGGGTTGGACGATATTCCCGGCCCGAACTCGGCGCTGAAAACAGGGATGCTGGCAAAAGTCACGGTTAACGACTTGACGATATTGCGCGGGATCACCTGACCGGCGGCATCCTTGCGATTGCCGGTTTCCATGACGTGATTGATGAGCGCGCGGATCTCGATGACGTCGCCCACCGCCGGATTTTCGGGCAGCTTTATGCGGGTTTTGTTGGTCATCGGCGCCTACTCATTGCCGCAGCCACCGATTGTCACCTCAACTTTGCGGACAGCGACCAGCAATTGTCCGGTGAAGAGTTCGGCAACAGCGACCACGTCTTGGGTTTTGGCAAGTCGCATGCGGCCGGAGACAGATGCCTTGCCGGTTGCGGGAATGAGGTGGAACTTCGCCACGGCAGCCTGCGGATTGGCGCTCGACAGGAGATGCAGCGTGCGAACGTAGTCCGCATCCGTCATGGGGCTTTCGACGGCCAGGGTGTAGGGCACGACGTTGCCATTCTCGGCCAATTCCGGAAGCTCGATTGTGAGTGGTCCGTCGAGGACGGGTTCGGCGTCGGCAAGAACCTCCTGCAAGACTTGCTCGAATTGCGGCGAATGAGAGAGCCCAGGCGAAACTGGAATGCGGCCGGCGAGACTTGGGGCAGGGCTCGCACCACCCGGTGCCGGCGACGTTGCGGAACTGTTGGTCTCAGCGTGTCCTGGGGCCGATCGCAGCATCAGCGCCAACATGGCCGCAGACGCACCTCCGACCATAAAATCCCGGCGGGCGAAAACACGGACACGTCGTTCCGGGGCATGTTTTTTGACGTCGGTCAGCATCGCAATTGCGTGCATATCACAGACGATGGAGATGTTTCCACGACAACCGGACAATCAAGGATTACGTCTCGGTTAGGATAGCCCGGTTCGGCTTCTCACGGTGCTGTGTCACTGCTACGGTTGGCCAGTTAAGTCGTTCCCCGACAAGCCGGAGTGCACCCGTGCGTGGCGTTCTGATTTTACTCATCGCCATCGTGGCGTCCGTCGCGGTCGGGGCAGCCGCCCTGCGCGCGCAGCCGCCGAGCGGCGGGACATCTGACAGCGCGCCAACTGTTGGATTGATCATGGTTGACGATCCGGCGTGTAGCTATTGCAAGCGCTGGCACCGCGATGTCGGAGGAGGGTATGGCCGCACTGCGGAGGGCCGGGCCGCACCGCTCCAGCGGGTCGGCCGAGATGCCAAAGTTCTGCGGAATTTCGCGGTGGTCGTCTACACGCCAACGTTCATTTTGGTGCGTGACGGGCGCGAAGTGGGCCGGATCACAGGTTATCCCGGGCAGTTTTATTTTTGGGAAGAGTTGGCGAGCTTGATGTCGTCGGCCGGTATCAGCATAAAGGGATGACGGCATGGGTCTTGATCTGACGCGCCGCGAATTCGGAGCGGGTCTGGCCCTGGCGATGAGCGGTCTTCTGGCTCGTCCGGCACTAGCCCGCGGTCAAGCAAAAGTCGTCGTGATCGGGGGCGGCGCGGGCGGCGCGACGGTCGCGGGAGCCTTGAAGTCCAGTATTCCCGCGCTCGAAGTGACGCTTATCGAACCGCAGTCGCAATATACCAGCTGCTTTTTCTCCAACCCTTACATCGGCGGCCTTATCAACCGGGATGTGCTGACGCATGGCTATGCCGGGCTCACGCATCTGGGTGTGAAGGTGGTGCACGATCGTGCGGATGCGATCGACACGAATAAGAAAACGGTCACGCTGAGAAACAAGTCGATACTCGACTACGACCGGCTCGTCGTCGCTCCAGGGATTGATTTCAAGTGGGATGCAATAGAGGGCTATTCCGAAGAGGTTGCGCAAACGATGCCGCATGCGTGGCGGGGCGGTGACCAAAGTTATGCGCTGCGCAAGCGCCTGGAGACGATGGAGGACGGCGGCACGGTCGTCATCGCGGTTCCCAAGATGCCCTATCGCTGTCCGCCTGGACCCTACGAGCGGGCCTGCCTGATCGCAAATTATTTGCAACAGGCAAAGCCGAAGTCGAAGGTCATCATCCTCGACGCCAAATTGACGTTCTCCAAACAAGCCGCGTTCTTGGAAGCTTTTGAGCACTACTACAAGGACATCATCGAACTTAATCTCTCCAACGACATCGACGATTTTACCGTGACTCGTGTCGACCCGGGCGACGGTGCAATCCAGACTAAGGCGGGGCTCACCATCAAGGCCGCGGTGGGCAATATCATCCCGCCGCAGACGGCCGGCGCCATTGCGGTTCAGTCAGGCCTGGCAGATGGAGACTGGTGTCCGATCGAGCCGGATAGTTTCCAGTCGGCAAAGGCGCCAGGCGTCTATGTTCTAGGGGACAGTGCGATTGCCGCCGATATGCCAAAGTCGGCCTTTTCTGCTCATAGTCAAGGGCTTGGCGTTGCCGCACATATCGCCGCTGAGTTGGAGGCGCGCCGGCCGGATCCCGGACGGTATCGCAATACCTGCTGGTCGATCGTCGCACCGGACGACGCAATCAAGATCGGGGCTGATTACGCGGCTGGCGTCCTCGCTGGCAACAAGACCGGACTGGTGCCTTCGAACGCGTTCGTCTCCAAGCCCGGTGAAAGCCAGCAAGTTCGCAAGATCGTCTACGATGAAACCTTCGCGTGGTACCCCACACTCATTACGCAGATATTTAAAAAGGAAATGGTTGGGGTTCCGGCCGCCATAAAATCCGGTAATCTGAAAAGATAACGATCGGGCCAAACAGAGTGGTTGTGCAACCCGAGCGCGGCTACGGTTGTTTCGGCGGTGGTCGCCACTAGTTAAGTCCTTGTGATGACATTGCCTGCCATGCTTTTTGGCGTGGCGGCGGCCCGACCGGCGGGATCGTCCGCGCGTTGCGGCAATCACAGCCACAGCCCTTAGCGGGCACGGAAAGGGCGTAACGCCCTGGAGGTTCAGCGCATGTCCACGATCGTGTTTCTCGTCCTGCTCATCGGTACCATCACCGCGCTGGGAATTATGAAGGCGCGCATTTCGGTCTGGGCGATCGCGCTCGGCGCGCTGCTGTTCGTCTGGCAGACGGGTTTGTTTACCGACAACGCGGGCTTTCCGCTGACCAGTTTTTGGTCGCTGCTCGCTTGGATCCCGATTGGTATCCTGGCCGCGCTTTCCGTGCCCGAAGTCCGGCGCAAGTTTTTCGTCGCGCCGGCTTTCAATTTCCTGAAAAAGACGCTGCCCAAAGTCTCCGACACCGAGCAACAGGCCTTGGATGCCGGCACGGTCGGCTTTGATGCGGAACTGTTCTCGGGAACACCCGATTGGGCCAAATTGCGCGCCGTGCCGCCGGTGACGCTGACCGGGGAGGAGCAAGCGTTCCTCGACGGGCCGACGGAAGAACTCTGCCGCATGATCAACGACTGGCAGGTCCGACATGCCCAACGGGAAATACCCGAGCCGATCTGGGATTTCGTGAAGTCGCACGGATTTCTCGGCATGTTGATTTCAAAGGAGCACGGCGGACTTGGATTTTCCGCGCAGGCGCAGTCCTTGATCCTCGGCAAGATCGCGTCGCGGTCGCCCGATGTCGTCACCATCGTGATGGTGCCGAATTCTCTCGGTCCGGGCGAACTCATCGAAAAATACGGTTCTGAGGAACAAAAGCATCATTATTTGCCGCGACTGGCGCGCGGGGAGGAAGTGCCGTGCTTCTCGCTGACCGGGCCGACGTCGGGTTCGGACGCGGCAACCATGCGTGACATCGGCACGGTCGTGCGCGGCGTTCACGACGGACGCGAGACGCTCGGGGTGCGATTGTCGTGGGATAAGCGCTACATCACGCTCGGGCCAAAGGCGACGCTGGTGGGTCTCGCGTTCCGGCTCTTCGATCCGGACAACCTGCTCGGCAAGGGCGAGGATGTCGGCATCACGGTGGCGATGATCCCGGCCAACCATCCCGGCGTCAACATCGGCCGCCGTCACTTGCCGTCGGGCGCCGCGTTTCCCAATGGTCCGAACTGGGGCACCGACGTTTTCATGCCGATTGATTGGATCATCGGCGGGGAAAAAATGGCCGGCCAGGGCTGGCGCATGCTGATGGAATGTCTGGCCGCCGGCCGGGCCATCTCATTGCCCTCGTCGGCGACGGCGGGTGCCAAGGCGATGTTGCGGGTGACGTCGGCTTACGCTCGCATTCGGCGCCAATTTGGCTTGCCGGTGGGGCGCATGGAGGGCATCGAGGAGCCGCTGGCGCGGATCGTCGAGACGGCCTACGTCAACGAGGCCGCGCGCGGCGTTACAGCGTCCATGGTTTCGCGGGGCGAAAAGCCGTCGGTAATTTCAGCCTTGATGAAATACCAGACGACGGAACGGCTGCGAGTTGCTGTCAACGATGCGATGGATATTCACGGCGGGCGTGCGATCTGCGACGGACCGACCAATTATCTGCAGTCGGCTTATCAGATGGTGCCAGTCGGCATCACCGTCGAAGGGGCCAACATCTTGACCCGGACGCTGATCACGTTCGCGCAGGGCGCGCTGCGTTCGCATCCCTATCTCATTCGCGAAATTCAATCCGCGCAAAATTCAGACGCGGAAAAGGGCTTCCTGGACTTCGAGGACGCGTTTCTCGGCCACATTTCGCATTCGGTCGCCAATATGGCCGGCGCGTTCTTTCACAACGTGACGTTTGGATTTTTTGCTCCCGCGCCGACAGCGGTACCGGATTTGAAGAAGTATTACCGGCAGATCTCGCGCGGTTCGCGCAATTTTGCCGTCGTGTCCGACATGACGATTGCCGTGCTTGGCGGCGGTCTTAAAACGAAGCAGAAGATATGCGGACGCCTCGCGGATGCGCTCTCGGAACTCTATTTCTGTTCGTGCGTGCTGAAGCGCTACGAGGATGATGGGCAGCCGGCCGCCGACATGCCAATCGTGGATCTGGCGATCGCCAATGGGCTGGCGAGGTTTGACAACGCGTTGCGCGGGGTCATCGCGAATTTTCCGGTAGCACCTGTTCGCTGGCTGCTGTGGGCCATTGTCTTCCCGCTGGGCCGTCACTACGCGCCGGCGCCAGATCGGCTGGGCGGCACCGTTGCCGGACTTGTCCTGACGCCGGGCGAGGTCCGCGATCGGCTCACCCGCCATATCTTCGTGTCGCACGATGCCGCCGATCCGACCGGGGTCCTGGAGGTCACGCTTGTGAAGGTGGTGGCTGCGGAAGAGGCGGAGAAGAAACTGGAGAAGGCCATTCGCGCCGGCACGGTTCGCCGGTATCACGGTATCGACTGGATCGGTGACGCGGTGACCCAGGGTGCGATCAGCGAAAGTGAAGGTGCCTTGCTGCGCGAGGTGGAGACGTTGGTTGCCCGCGTCATTGCCGTGGATCATTTCGATCCGGCGGAACTGCGTCCGAACTATATGCAGCCTGGTCACAACAGCCGGGCGGTGGAACAAGCCGCTGCTGCCGAATGACGGTCCCGTTGGACGAAAGGTCAAACTGAATGACACTCGATTCCGCTTCACTGAAGGACTGGCGTTACGAGGTCGATCGGGAGGGTATCGGCTGGGCTACTTTCGATCGCGAAGATTCGAGTGCCAATGCACTCGGGCGGCGGCCGCTTGAGGAACTCGGTCGGATCATCGAAGTTGTTGAGCGGGCCGGTCGGTCCGGAGCCATCAAAGGGCTCGTGATCATTTCTGGCAAGCCAAAGGGCTTTATCGTCGGAGCCGATATCAACGAGTTTGAAAAATTAACGACGGAAGCAGACGTCATCGCGCAAGTCAGCATGGTCAATGCCATGCTGGAGCGCATCGAAAAGCTGCCTATCCCGGTCGTCGCGGCGGTGCACGGGGTGTGCGTCGGGGGCGGGCTCGAACTGATCCTGGCCTGCCATTATCGCATCGCCACCCGCGATCCTTCGACCAAGGTTGGCTTCCCGGAAGTGAAGCTCGGCATCTTCCCGGGTTTCAACGGCACGGCACGCTCGATCCGGCAGGCTGGACCGATGGCTGCCATGAACATCATGCTGTCGGGGTCGTTCATTTCGGCGTCGGCGGCCAAGGGCATGGGTCTGATCGACGAACTTGTCGCGGGGCCCGACAGTCTGCATTGGGCGGCCCGCAAGGCTGTGTTACAGGGTCGCAAATCCAAGCCCGCCGGTTTTGCCAAGGCAGCGCTCGGCAAGTGGCCGGCACGGTTGGCGCTGGCAAAAAAAATGCGTTCCGAGGTGGCCAAGAAGGCGAACGAAGATCACTATCCGGCGCCCTACCGGCTCATCGACCTGTTCGAAAAGCACGGCGGCGATCTGGAGGCCATGAAGCAGGCGGAACCGATCGCGTTCGCGCCTATGCTGATGTCGCCGCAGTCGAAGAGCCTGCGGCGGGTGTTCAAACTGTCGGAGGCGCTGAAGGCGCAGGCGCCCAAATCGATCAAATGGAAGCCGACGCATGTGCACGTGATCGGCGCGGGAACGATGGGCGCCGACATCGCGGGTGTGTGCGTTGCGGCCGGCATGGAAGTGACGCTGCAGGATATCTCGCCGGTTCAGCTCGAAGCCGGTATCAAGGCGCAGGGCAAGCTGTTTGCGAAGAAGTTCAAGACGAAGGCCACGCGTGACGCCGCCAAAGCGCGGCTTATTGCGGACCCGGACGGTAAAGGCGTCAGTCGTGCCGACGTCGTGATTGAAGCGATCGTCGAGCGCCTCGATATCAAGCAGGCACTGTTTTCCGATTTGGAATCGAAGGTGAAGCCCGGTGCGGTCCTGGCGACGAATACCTCATCGCTGAAGCTGGCTGATATCTCGCAGCCGATGCGCGAACCATCGCGGCTGATCGGCCTTCATTTCTTCTCGCCCGTCGCCTTGATGCCGCTGGTTGAAGTCGTTCAAGGTGAGGCGACCAACTCCGGCGAAGTTGAAAAGGGTGCCGCCTTCGTGACCGCCATCGGAAAGTTTCCGCTGATTACCAAGGATGTCCCCGGCTTCCTCGTCAACAAGGTGCTCACACCCTACATGTTCGCCGCCATGGCGCGGCTGGAGAAGGGGGAAGATAAGGAAAAAATCGACGAGGCCGTTCGGACCTTCGGCATGCCGATGGGGCCGATCGAACTCGCCGACAGCGTCGGCCTCGACATTTGCGCGCATGTGGCGCGCATTTTGGGCCAAGACCCTTCCGGTTCGCGGCTCGACAGTCTCGTCAAGGCCGGCAAACTCGGCAAGAAGTCGGGCGAGGGCTTCTACAAGTGGGTCGACGGCAAGCCGCAAAAGGGCACCAACACGTGGTCGAAAGAAGAACTGCAACGGCTGGGCCGTGAGCTTGTTTCGCCGATTATCGAGGAGGCGCAAAAGAGCCTCGATGAGGGCGTCGTCGCGTCTTCGGATCTCGTTGATGCCGGAATGATATTCGGAACGGGCTTTGCCCCTTTCCGCGGTGGTCCGCTCTACTTCAAGGAACAGGAAGCCGGCAAGCCGGCTCAGGTCGCGGCCTAAGACGACGTTCATTCACCGGAGATTCGCATGACACGAGAATTGAGGCGGGTGGCAGTCATCGGCGGCACGCGCATCCCGTTCTGCCGGTCGGGTACGCTTTATGCCGACCTGTCCAATCAAGACATGATGACGGCGGCGCTGAACGGGCTCGTCGATCGCTTCAAGCTCAAGGGCGAACACATCGACGAAGTCGTCGGTGGCGCGGTCGTCGCCCACTCGCGCGATTTCAATCTGACGCGAGAGAGCGTGCTGGGGACCAAGCTCGCCCCCTCGACACCGGGCGTGACGATGCAGCAAGCCTGCGGCACCAGCTTGCAAGCGGCGCTCGGCACGGCGGCCAAGATTGCGACCGGCGAGATCGAGAGCGGCATTGCATGCGGCTCGGATACAACGTCGGATGCGCCGATCGTGTTCTCGAAGAAGTTCTCGAAACGACTTATCGAGCTCAATACGAAAAAGACGATCCTGGACAAGATCCGCGTGTTCCAAGGGCTGACACCGGCGGAATTGACGCCGCAGCCGCCGGCGGTGAAAGAGCCGCGCACGGGGCTCGGCATGGGGGAACATTGCGAGCTGATGGCGCAGGAATGGGGCATCACACGCGCGGATCAGGATCAACTCGCTTTCGAGAGTCATACCAAGGCCGCAGCCGCCTACGCAGAGGGCTGGTTTGACGACCTCATCGTTGCGTGCGCGGGTGTCTATCGGGACAACAACTTGCGTGCCGACATCACGCTGGAGAAACTGGCGAGCCTCAAGACGGCTTTCGACAAAACGGACAAGGGCACGTTGACGGCGGGCAATTCGACGCCGCTCACCGACGGTGCTTCGGCAGCGTTGTTGGCGAGTGAAGAGTGGGCGCGGGCAAGAGGTCTGCCGATTGCTGCCTACCTCACCTATGGGCAGCACTGGAGCAATGACTTCGCTCACGGTGACGGGCTCTTGATGGCGCCGGCCATCGCGGTATCGAAGATGCTGGACCGGGCCGGCCTGACACTGCAGGATTTCGACTTTTATGAGATTCACGAGGCATTCGCCGCGCAGGTTCTGTGTACGCTGAAGGCGTGGGAAGATCCGGCGTATTGCGCCAAGCATATGGGCAAGAACGCGCCGCTCGGCTCGATCGACCGGTCGAAGATGAACGTGAAGGGATCGTCGATCGCCGTTGGACATCCGTTTGCTGCGACTGGTGCACGCATTATCGGCAATCTGGCGAAGATACTGTCGGTTAATGGTGGACGCGGGCTTATCTCCGTCTGCACTGCCGGCGGCATGGGCGTTACCGCTATCATGGAAAGTGCGAAAGCTGCTTGACGGTCCGCCGCCCCGGCTGGCAGCTACGCCGTGGACGAGCTGACGGGGACGGTTCATGGCGGCGGATAAACTGGAAAAACAACTCGCGGCGGCCAAGAGCCTTGCCGCGACACTGGCCGACAAGCTCGACCTCGATTTGTGGCTGACGCTATGGGATGGTTCCAGCGTACCGCTTGGCAAGTCTGTGTCGAGCCGGCGTGAAATTCTCGTTGCCGATCCCGGCGTCATTGCGACGATGCTCAGGCGACCTTCGCTCGATACGCTTATTCAGCTGTATATTGCCAAGCGGGTCGATTTCGACGGGGGAACACTCGTTGATTTTGGCCAGGAGTTCGTCAAACCAAAAGGCGGGGTCAAGTTCAAGAACCTTCCCAAGCTCGCCCTCGTCAAAGGTCTCTCGCCCTTTCTTTTTGCGCCAACCGAAGCGCCGCGCGAAGTGGGAGGATTTGAAGGTGAGATCACGGGCAAGCGCCGCAACCTCGCCGACAACAAGGCTTTCATCCAGTTCCACTATGACCTTTCGAACGAATTCTATGCGCTCTTTCTCGATCCCGAGATGGTGTACTCGTGCGCGTACTACACCGATTGGAAAAACGGCGTCGAGCAAGCTCAGGTCGACAAGCTGGAAATGATTTGCCGCAAGCTGCGGCTGAAGCCTGGCGACACGTTGCTCGATATCGGGTGCGGTTGGGGCGGGCTGGTCTGTCACGCGGCAAAGAACTTCGGCGTGAAAGCACATGGCATCACGCTATCTGAAGAGCAACTTGCCTTCGCACGCGAGAAGGTCAAGCGGCTCGGTCTGGAGCAGCTCGTAACGCTCGAACTCAAGGACTACATGCTGGCCGAAGGGCGCTACGACAAGATCGCATCGATCGGCATGTACGAGCATATCGGTTTAAAAAATATTCCGTCCTACATGGCCAAGGTTCGCTCGCTGCTGGCGGACAACGGAGTGTTTCTCAATCACGCCATTTCACGGCGGGCGCACAAACCGGCATCTGGCCTGCTGCCGCAGCGTATGCGGCCGGAGAAGAAGGCGATCGCCAAATACATCTTTCCGGGCGGTGAACTCGACGACATCGGCCACTCCGTGGCGGCGATGGAAATTGCCGGGTTCGAGGTGCAGGATGTGGAAGGCTGGCGGGAACACTATGCACGCACCTGCAAACTGTGGTGCGAACGGCTGACCGCCAATAAGGATCACGCGATCAGGCTCGTTGGCGAAGAGAAATACCGGATCTGGGTCGCTTATCTCGCAGGCGTTTCGCTGTCCTTCTCACGCGGTACGCTGCGCCTCTTCCAGACGGTTGCGACCAAATCGGCCAAGGGTCCTTCGCCGTTGCCGCCGACGCGGGCGGATCTCTATCGCTGACGCACTAGAAATCCAGCGGTAACACATCGACCTCTGCACCGGCGGGAAGCGGCGGGTCGTTCGCCATGCGCACGACAAGGGCGTTCGATGCGGCAAGCAGACGGACGAGCGAACTGTCCTGCGACGGCTGCAGCGTGACATGCAGTTGGCCGCCGGCATCCCGCGATGTGACCGCGCGCATGTAATGCTGACGCGGGCCGTTTTTTCCGGTCGCGTTTGTCAACAGCGCGCGCTGCGGCGGTGACGCCGACGCCTGGCGGCCGAGCAGTTTATCGATCAAGGGCAGAAGGAATATGCGGGCGCAAACCATCGCAGCCACCGGATTTCCGGGTAGCCCCAGCACACGCTGGGCGCCGAGGCGACCGAACAGCATCGGCTTGCCGGGGCGCATGGCGATTTTCCAGAAATCGAGGTCCATGCCGCGTGATCGAAGGACGGGGCCAACCAGATCATGATCTCCGACGGAGGCGCCGCCGGTCGTCAGCAAGATATCGGCGTCGGCGGCCGCGGCAATTTTTTCCTCCAGCGCGGCGCGGGTATCGGCCGCGATGCCGAGCAGCCGTGGTCGCGCGCCTGCGGCTGCAATCATGGCGGCAAGTCCGTACGGATTGGACGAGACGATCTGGTCGGGTCCGGGTTGAATGCCGGGCTCGACCAGTTCGTCGCCGGTGGCGAGGATGGCGACGACCGGCTTGCGGTGTACGGCCAGCGTGCCGTGTCCCATCGCGGCGGCAAGGAGCAGTGCGCGGGCATCGAGCACACGTCCGCTGGAAAGCAGGACTTGGTTTTCGGTGAAGTCGCCGCCCCGCGGGCGTATGTGATCGAAATCGACCGTGCCTTCTGCCACCGTGATGGTGCTTCCGTTCAATTCGGCGTTTTCTTGGATGACGACAGCATCGGCACCGGCAGGTACCGGCGCACCGGTGAAGATACGGGTGCATTCACCCGGACCGACGAGCCCTGCGAAGGCTTGTCCGGCGCGAGCTTCTCCGATGAGTTGCAGCCGTGCCGGCAAGACGGCCAGATCAGCCGCACGGGCCGCATATCCGTCCATGGCGGAGGCGTCGAACGGTGGCTGGGTGAGCGTCGCTCTCACATCCTCGGCCAGCACACGCTGGGCCGCTTCGAGGAGGGGGGTGCGTTCCGCCGGCAGGGGATCGGCACCTGCGAGGATGCGGTCGAGGGCTTCATCGACGGACAGGAGCGGCATGGCTCACACCTTACCGGGGGCGTGATAGGCGCCCGACCGACCCCCCGTTTTTTGCACGAGACGGATGCCCGTTATCGTCATGCCTTTGTCGGCGGCCTTGAGCATGTCGTAGATCGTCAGACAGGCAACCGAGACCGCGGTCAGCGCTTCCATTTCGACGCCGGTCTGCCCGCTGACTTTGACGGTGGCCGCGACGTGCAGTCCGGCGGGCGCTGTGGATGGCTCGAATTCCACAGTGACCTTCGTAATCGCCAGCGGATGACACAGCGGGATGAGGTCGTGTGTTCGCTTGGCGGCCATAATGCCGGCGATGCGCGCGGTGGCGAGCACGTCGCCCTTTTTGGCCTCGCCGCTGTTCACGAGCGCCAGTGTCGCGGGCAGCATGGAAATGAAGCCTTCCGCCAAGGCCGTTCGGCTGGTGACGTCCTTATCGGAAACGTCGACCATGTGGGCTTCGCCGGCGGCGTTGAGGTGAGACAGCTTGGTCATTCCCGGTTCCTCGCCAGCAGAGCCTTGGTCGCCGCTGTGACATCGTCCTGGCGCATCAGGCTTTCACCGACCAGGAAGGTGTTGACGCCAATCTTTTGCAATCGCGCGACATCGGCCGGCGTGAAGATCCCGCTTTCGCTGATGACGATGCGATCACTCGGTACGTGGGTTGCGAGGTTTTCCGTTGTCGCCAGCGTCGTCGCGAAGGTTTTGAGATTGCGATTGTTGATGCCGATCAGCGGGCAGGGAAGTTTCAGCGCGCGATCAAGTTCGGCTTCGTCGTGAACTTCAACGATGGCGTCCATGTGCCAATCGCGGGCCGCGGAAGCAAGATCGCTGGCCAGCGCATCATCGACTTCGGCCATGATGATGAGGATGCAATCGGCGCCCCAGGCGCGGGCTTCAACGACTTGGTAGGTGTCGACCATGAAATCTTTACGCAGAACCGGCAGGGACACGGCGGCGCGCGCCTTGGTGAGGTACTCGGCCTTGCCTTGAAACGAGGGTTCGTCGGTCAAGATCGACAGACAGGTCGCTCCGCCCGCAGCATACGCTTTCGCCAGCGCGGGGGGATCGAAGTCGGCGCGGATCAGGCCCTTTGACGGCGACGCCTTCTTGATTTCCGCAATCAGTGCCGCGCGGCCGTCGCGATGGGCTGCACGTATGGCATTGACGAAGGAGCGCACGGGCGGCGCCGAGCGGGCGTATTCGGCCATCACTTGCAAGGGCTGGCGGGCCTTGGCAGCGGCGACTTCGTCGAGTTTGTAGCTCGTGATTTTTGCAAGGATGTCGGACATCGGTGGACCTTATCGCCGGGGCACGCCGGTTGCTACCCGCATGCACTGCGGTGGTCAATCATCGGTCTGGCCCGCCGCCTACAACCCGGCTCGCGGGGGTTGGTTGCCACGATGCTGGTTGCTCTAGTGTGGCATCAGTTTGAATTCGCCCGACAGGCTGCCGCGCATGTTGCAGTACGTGTTGCACGGTTCGCTGGCAATGACCGTGACGAGACCGGTGCCCGGCGTGCGCTGAACCGTCAATTCGCAGCCCGGCACGTTCGGTGCACGGGCCACGAGCCGATCGGTCTCGCGACGGGCCTCAAGAGCGACCGTGCAGATGTAACGGGGACTTTCGCCGGCGGTCGAGAAGGCGAGGCGGGCCGGTTTGTCGGCGTCTTCCATAATGACCAGTCGGCCGGAAACGCCCGGGCTTGCCGCCGCATAGCGCCCGTTGAGCGCCGCGGCAGAACTTGCAATCTCGACGGCCTTCCAATCGCAGGGCACGTTCGTGGGGTTTGGCTTGCCGGCCGCTTCGACAGCGGCGGCGTGGCAGGCTGCAGGCGTCGCGGCAACATGGCGATCCCGGGCCGGTCCGAAGATATCGCCGATGTAGGCGGCCAGGAGCAATAGGGCGAGCACGAGGACGACTGTGGTCGTGGTACGCATCTTCATGGCTCCTGCAAGCGCTGGTGACTTAATCGGTGCGGTTGCTGGCGGCAACAAGTCGGTTGAGCGCGGCAGCGGCTGCGCCGCTATCGATCGAGGCTGCAGCGAGGGCGACACCGGCGGCGAGTGTTTCGGCCTTACCACCGACCAGGAGTGCTGCGCCGGCATTCATCAGCACGATGTCGCGGTAAGCATTGTGCTCGCCTGCGAGCACCGCGCGCAGCGCCGCCGCATTGACTGTGGCATCGCCGCCCTTCAGATCGGCGAGCGTTGCGCGCGCAAGGCCAGCGTCCTCGGGGGAGACTTCGAACGTCGAAACGGCGCCGTCTTTTAATTCGGCGACGAGGGTCGGGCCGGTCGTGGACAGTTCGTCGAGGCCGTCGCGGCCGTGAACGACCCAGGCATGGTTTGAGCCGAGCTTGTGCAGAACATGGGCGATCGGCTCGACCCATTCGGGGGCGAAGACGCCAACCACTTGCCGCGTCACGCCAGCCGGATTGCAGATCGGGCCCATCAGATTAAACAGCGTGCGCAGGCCGAGTTCGGCGCGGATCGGAGCCCATACTTTCATCGCCGGGTGGTGCATGGGCGCCCACAGGAATGCGAGGCCAGTTTCTTCGATGACGCGGCTGATTTCGATGGGTGCGAGGTCGATCTTGACGCCAAGCGCGGTCAACACATCGGAGGCGCCGGAAAGCGACGACACGGAGCGATTGCCGTGCTTGGCAACTTTGAGGCCGGCACCGGCGGCGACGAACACGGCGCAAGTCGAGATATTATAGGTTTTCAGTCCGTCGCCTCCGGTGCCGACGATGTCGACGGCATCGTTCGGCGCGTTGACCGGGATCATCCGCGCCCGCAGAAGGCGTGCAGCGCCGGTCAATTCATCGACAGTCTCGCCACGGACGCGCAATCCCATAAGGAACGCACCCATCTGGGCGGGTGTCGCCTCGCCGGCGGTCATGCGATCGAGGCCGTGGAAGGTCTCGTCGGCGGATAGGGCCCGGCCGCCGGCGATGGTGCCGAGTAGAACTTTGGCATCAAAGCCTTGGGTTGCGCTCATCGCAGGCTCATGCGGCGGGGCGCTGTGGAGCCGCCAGCCGCGTCTTCGGCGTCAATCCGGCTAGCGATAGGAAGTTGGCAAGCAGGGCGTGGCCTTGCTCAGAGGCGATGCTTTCAGGATGGAATTGCACGCCATGCACGGGATGGGATTTGTGCATGAGGCCCATGATGATGCCGTCGCTCGTTTCGGCTGTGATTTCGAGACAATCGGGCAGCGAGTCCCGTTCGACGATCAGCGAGTGATAGCGCGTGACCTGGAAGGTTTCGGGCAAGCCCTTGAACACGCTGGTGTTGAAATGACGAATGGTCGAGAGTTTGCCGTGCAGAGGTTCGGGCGCGCGAATGACCTTGCCGCCGTAGACTTGCCCGATGGATTGATGGCCTAGACAAACGCCCAGAAGTGGGATGTTGGGGCCCGCCTTGGCGATCAGATCGAGGCAGATGCCGGCGTCGTTGGGTGTGCACGGGCCGGGCGAGAGGACGATGGCCTGGGGCTTCTTTTTCAAAACCTCATCGGTCGTAATCTTGTCGTTGCGGTGGACTTCGCACGTTGCGCCAAGCTCGCCCAGAAAGTGGACGAGGTTATAGGTGAAGCTGTCGTAGTTATCGATGAGCAGGAGCATCGTTGTTCCTTTGGCCCGGAGCGCCGGTATTTGGCCGGACCCTAGCCTCTCGTTACCCGCCGCTCAAGGCGCGCGGGGTGACGAAATGAACGACGCGGCCTTTTCGAGGGCCAACGTCGGTCCATCTGTCGGTCGCGAATGTGTATATGGCCAAAGCGCAGGTCGGAAACTTACTCTTTGCAGCACGTTCCGTTCCGGGGGCCAACTCTCCGATGAGTGCGACGCTGAATTCGTGGAAGCCCGGATTGTGGCCGACCATCAGGACTGACCGCACGTCGCCGGGAATCTCGCCGATACGTTGCAGCAGTTGCGCTCCGCTCGCCATATAGAGCTGTTCTTCATGAAGGATGGCGCGTGGCGGCGGTGTGACGAATGGAAGTGCGAGGTCCAGCGTTCGTCGTGCGCGAAGGGCGCTCGAGCAGAGCACGAGATCGGGCGAGAAACCGATGCGGGCAATCTCGGCGCCCATGCGCGGGGCGGCTTCCAGTCCGCGCGGGGCCAGATCGCGATCGAAGTCGGGCATTCCATCGGCGTCCCAACTCGATTTTGCATGGCGCAAAAGCGCAAGGGTCAGCATCTGATCCGCCTTCAAGAGAACGGACCGCCGTTGTGTCTTGCGCCGCCCTTTTTGGAACGGGCCGCGAAACGGATGGCATCTTCCGCTGCGCGCACAATGGCCTTGGCTTTATTGATGCACTCCTGCTGCTCGTTTTCGGGTACGCTATCATAGACGATGCCGGCACCGGACTGCACATGCAGCACCCCGTCCTTGACGATCGCGGTGCGCAGGACAATGCACGTGTCCATTTCACCGTCGGCGGTAAAGTAGCCGACGCAGCCGGCGTAGGGGCCGCGCTTCGTTTTTTCCAGTTCGTCGATCACTTCCATGGCCCGTACTTTCGGCGCGCCGGAAACGGTGCCGGCGGGAAAACCGGCCATCAAAGCATCGACACTATCTTTATGCGGGTCGAGCCGTCCGGCCACGTTCGAGACGATATGCATGACGTGGCTATAGCGTTCGATCACGAATTGGTCGGTGACTTCCACGCTGCCGACTGCAGCGACGCGGCCGACGTCGTTGCGGCCGAGATCGAGCAGCATCAGGTGTTCAGCGCGCTCTTTGGGGTCGGAGATGAGTGCTGCGGCAAGGACCTTGTCTTCGGCTTCGTCGGCGCCGCGTCGGGCCGTGCCGGCAATGGGCCTGATGGTGACGCGGCCGTCGCGAACGCGCACGAGAATTTCTGGGCTTGAACCGACGAGGGAAAATGCGCCGAGGTCAAGGTGGAACAGGAAGGGCGACGGATTCATGCGCCGCAACGATCTATAGAGCGCGAATGACGAGAGCGCGAAGGGCGCTGAAAACCGCTGCGACAGGACGACTTGGAAGATATCGCCGGTGCGGATGTAGTCCTTCGCCTTGGCCACCATCGCGAGGTATTCGGCTTCAGTCGTGTTCGATGTCGGCTCGGGCGCGATGAGCTTGCGGGCGGCCGGCAGGCTGGCGTGTTCGACCGGTTCGCCGAGCGCATCGATGACCTTTTTCAGCCTCTTCGTTGCGGCCTTATAGGCCTTTTCGGGCTTTTCTCCTTCGACCGGCCGGACCGGGGTGACGAGTGTCATTTCGTCTTTCACGTTGTCGAAGATGACGACGATGGTTGGACGGATGAGCACAGCGTCCGGTACGCCCAGGGCATCGGGCTTGGTGCCGGGAAGGTGTTCGACGAGGCGGATGGTGTCGTAACCCATGTAGCCGAAGACGCCAGCGGCCATCGGCGGCAGTTCGGGCGGCAATTCAAGACGGGATGAGGCGAGCAGCGCACGCAGTGATGCAAGTGTGCCCAAGCTCTCGGTTTTGAACAGCGGCTTCTTTGCTTGCGGATTGACCGATACCTCGGCGGTGTCGCCTGAGGCGCGCCAGATGAGGTCGGGATCGAAGCCGATAATTGAAAAGCGTCCGCGCGAAGAGCCGCCCTCGACGCTTTCGAGCAGAAGGCTCATCGGACGGCCGGCGCAGAGTTTCAAGTAGGCGGAGACGGGGGTCTCAAGGTCTGCCACCAGTCGCGTCCAGACGACCTGCGGTTCTCCGGCCGCATACGTCGTGGTAAAGCTCTCCAAAGACGGATTAGCCTCGCTCGCGCCGACCCTGGCAGAATGCGTGCTCACGCGGCAATCGTCCTTCTAGCGAAACACAAGGGCCCGAGTGCGGGCTTGGCGTGGGGTTACTTGGCGGCCACGTCGGCCCCCGTCACGCGCGCCAGTTCGTTATCGTTGATGGCGACGCCCAACCGGTCCTGAAGGCTGGTGACATAGGCAATGAGCAGATCGTTTTGCAGTCCGCGGCGCAATTCTCCGACGAGTTTGTCCTTGTCGGCGCCGGGCAATTCTCCGGCCGGAGTGATCTTGGCAATCCTCATGACGACGCGCGTGCTCCGGTCGACGGTGAGTGCGGACCCGGCGCCACCGAGCGGGAGAGCGAAAGCGATGTCGATGGCCTCCTCTGTCAGGCCGGGCGGGACGAGGTTGCGCTTCACGGCTTCGACCTTGTCGGGCGTCCCGCCGGCGTCGGCGGCCACCTTGGCAAATTCTTCGCCGGACTTCAGCCGCTCTACAAGCTTATCGGCCAGTTCCTTGACGAGCCTGCGTCGCTCGCTGTCGATCACCGCCGCCTTGACTTCCGCCTTGACCGTATCGAACGGTTTTTCCTTCGGGGCTTCGACGCTTACCACTTCCACCCAACCGTAACCGTCGGAGCCGATTTCGACGGGTTCGGCCAGCGTTCCGGGATCGGTGCGAAAAACAAGGCGCGTGATTCGTTCCGGCGTCGGGATGTCGAGAACGGCGGCGCCAGCCGGATTCTTGCCGTTTGTATCGGCGGCCGGCACATCAATAAGGCGTAGCTTCACTTCGTCAGCGATTTGCTTTTTTGTTTTGCCGGCGTTGCGGCCCTCCTCGACCAGATCGACCTTCTCCTGCAACAAAGCGGTCGCTTTCGCCGTGGCGAGCTTATCGCGCACTTTGTCCTTGGTCTCATCATAGGTGCTGACGCGGCCGGGCGTGATCTCGATGACGCGGATGAGAACAGTTGCAAAGCGGCCATCGACGACGTCGGAGATGGCATCGCGCTCGATCTTGAAAGCCGTTTCGGCAATTTTGGGGTCTATGAGCTGCGATCTTGTCACCAAGCCAAGGTTAACGTCGCTCTCTTTGGCGCCGTTTTCCTTGGCGACGTCCATGAAGTTCTTGCCGCCCTTGACCAGCGCATCGCGGGCTGCTTCAGCCGTTGCCCGGTCTTTAAACGAGATCTGCTGGACGCGACGCTTCTCGGGCGTGTCGTAGGTCTCTTTCTCCGCTTCATACGCGATCTTCACCTCGTCTTCCGTGATGACGACGTCTTTTTTCAGCTCACCCGTTGTTGCCACGAGAACGTTGAACTTGCGGTATTCCGGCGTCATGAACGCCGATGTGTGATCGTTGTAGTAAGTCTGCAACTTGGCGTCGTCGGGTTCGGGTGCGTTGATCAATTTTGCCTCGTCGATCTTGAAGAATTCGATGTCCCGGGTTTCGTTGCTGAACGCATTATTGATGTCGACCATCGCCTGGGGCGTCACCGTTGCAGCGAGCACAGCGCTCGAGAATTGCTGGCGCAGGTCGTCATCAAGGCGCAATGCCAGGAACATGCTCTCGCTCATGCCGAGGCGGGAGAGAAGGTCATTGAATCCGGTTCGGGAGAATTTGCCGTCGGGTCCAGCAAAGCCCGGATCCTCGAACAGGTTCTTGACGACGCGGTCTTGCGACAGGCCGAGATTGATGTTGTGGGCATATTCTTTTAGTGCGGTCTGGCCGATCATTTTCGATAGCACGAGGCGGTCAAGACCCTGCTTGCGTGCGTCTTCCAAGGTTACGCGGCGCTGGGCCTCCGCGGAGAACCCATCGAGTTCCGTGCGCAGGACGCGGTCAAAATCCGTGACGGAAATTTTTGCGTTGCCGACGGTCGCCACGGCTCCGCGCGAGTAACCTGTGAAGACATCGGCAATACCCCAGACCGCAAAGCTCACGATCAGCAAGCTCAAAAGCAGCTTGGCGATCAGTCCGCTCGCGCCACGTCTCAGTGCATTCAACATCGTTCAAGTGCCCATGAATCGCGACGCGGCCCCGGATGCGCCCCGAAGGCGCGTCCAATCCGATTTGTCCGCGGCGGTTGAAACCTGAAAACCCGCGCGTGACGCGGGCGCTCGGCGTGATATGAAGCCCACCCGGTTCGCGAAAGCAAGAGGCGAGGGATCAGACGGCATGGCGGGTGAGGAAAAGCGGCCGAGGCCGCTCGTGGCCGGCAACTGGAAGATGAACGGGCTGCGGGGCGCGCTCGCCGAAGCGAAGGCCGTCGCCGATGCACTTGCGGCGCAACCCATGCCACTTGCTGCCAATGTCCTCATCTGCCCGCCGGCGACGCTGATTATGGTCATGGCCGAGATATTGCGGGGCAGCCCCGTCATGTTCGGCGCGCAGGACTGCCATCGGGCGGCTTCAGGCGCCCATACCGGAGACATATCTGCCGAAATTCTGGCGGATGCCGGGGCGTCGGCCATCGTTGTCGGTCACTCGGAGCGCCGCGCCGACCATGGCGAGACCGACGCTGTTGTGCGAGCCAAGCAGGCGGCTGTGCACCGGGCCGGTTTGACGGCCATCGTCTGTATCGGCGAAACAGCGGGGCAACGGCTTGCGGGACAAACACTCGATGTGGTGGTCCGGCAACTCGATCGTTCCGTGGCGGACGGTTCGACCGCTGCCAATACGGTGGTTGCTTATGAACCCGTGTGGGCTATCGGCACGGGTTTGACGCCGACCGTCGGGGATGTCGCGCTGGTGCATGGGGCCATCCGTGATCGGCTGGTTGAGCGCTTCGGCAAAGAAGGCCATGTCATGCGTATTCTCTACGGTGGGTCTGTAAAACCACAGAATGCGCGCGAACTGATGCACGTCGCCAATGTTGATGGCGCACTCGTTGGCGGGGCGAGCCTCAAGGCCGCCGATTTTCTCGGTATCCTCGCAGCCTACGGGTGAGCCCGTGGCATTGCCCGCCAAGGGCAGTCGCGCCATAACACGCGTGGTTGATTGCAATGGAAGTCGTCTGGATGTTCCGAGCCGTGTGCCGTTTCAGTCTTGCCTTGACGATGCTTGCGGGGATGTGCGGCTTTGCTCAGGCCCTGCCACTGTCACCTGACGAGTGCAATCGGGCGCGGTCGGAGCAGGCCGGATTGGAAACCGCGGGCGTCGCACTGGATTTGGCGCAAAAGCCTGAATGGGCGCGGGCTAACCTGTCTTCCGACCGGTTGAAAAGGATTGCGCGTTGGATCGAACTGGAGGAGCACGTACTTTTTCGGTGCCCTCGTCCAAAGCCGGTAAAGGCCCCTCAAACGGCTGCGGACGACAGCGATCCGGCGGGTGCGGGAGAGAAGCCGAAAGAGAAAAAATCGGTTCAGAAATCAAAGCCACAGCCGGCGGCTATTGAAGCGGCCTCGGGAGAGGGCGCAGAGCCGGCGCCGCCGAAGCCGGCGAAGAAAAAGCCAAAGTCAGAGGACGCATACAGGCCGCCGGTCCCTTTTTCAGGTGAGGAACTGCAGCATGCTGCGCCGGGACTGTCCGTTCCTGCCCCCGTCCAAGGCCTTGCGCCTTGACGTCAATCTACCCATTTCGTTGCTGGCGCAGGTCATGGACACCACTGCCTCTAGCCCTGGTGCGTAATATCAGCTAGACACCCGGCTTCCCATCATAACCGTTAGAAAGTCTGCATTCGATGGCCACCGTCCTGCTCGTTATTCACCTCATGATCGCGGCCGCATTGGTCGGCATCGTGCTCGTGCAGAAATCGGAGGGTGGTGCGCTTGGCATCGGTGGCGGCGGCGGCATGTTCGCCGGCCGGGGCAAGGCCAACCTGATGACGCGGGCGACCGCCGGGCTCGGCGTCGCGTTCTTCACCACAAGCCTGTTGCTGACCATCGCCTCGCAACAGGGTTCGACGCCAGCCTCCATCCTCGATAAGCCGGCAGCTACGGCACCAGCAACGCCTGGTTCGCCTGCAGCTCCCGCAGGTGATGCGCCGCGTGGCGGCATTCTCGATAAGCTGAAGTAATCCCCCGCGAGGCCACCTCCGGACATGGACTTTACCGTTCGTCTCGGTCAGATTGCCGGGACGTAACGGGGGGGCATCATGCGCACACCGACCAGCCATACGGCACGTCTGTGCTTTGGGCTTGCTGCTGTCTGGGCAGCGATGCTGCAGGGCTGCGCGTCATCGACGGGTGGCATCGGCCTCGGGTTCGGTGGAGGCCCTGGCGTCACCGGCTATCAAGAGGCGAATGCGGTTGCTCCGCAAGGGTATCAGATTTCGTCCAGTGACACCGGCGGCGTGCGCGTCACTGCAACGGGGTCGGCCGCCACGCCGAATGAGCGGTTGTTGAAAATAGCCTTGGCAAAGGCAGCGGAGCACGGGGCGGAAAACAACAAAAAGACCTTCCGGATTGGAGAGCCCGCCTATTCCACTCGGTGCGGCAAGACCATGGTCAGCGAGCGGGGGAATACCCGAAGCATCGTGCCGAACGATTACCGGGTTGTCGTCATAGACGCGACGTTCGGTGGTGCGTCAGCCGACCCTGCCGACAAACCGACGAAAGAAACATCGGCGGCCCTTATCGCCGAGCTGCAGGCCGAGATCATACCGCCGGAAACACAAGCGGCCCTCGTTGCACAGCTCAAGCAGGCGTGTGGACGATCCCCATCCTAGTCGTTTGACCGAAGGTCTGGTCTGTTTGGCAGACAACTCGAACTGGGGCGCACTAACCTCCCGTGGATGGGGCCATAAAACTGCTTCGAATCGTGCCGAGCCTCGTGTAAGCGTCAAACCCCATGCAGCGGTACATCTTCATTACCGGCGGCGTGGTCTCCTCCCTTGGAAAAGGCCTCGCGTCTGCCGCCCTCGGCGCGCTTCTTCAAGCGCGTGGATACTCCGTCCGTCTTCGCAAGCTCGATCCGTATCTCAATGTCGATCCGGGAACGATGAGCCCGTATCAGCACGGCGAGGTGTTCGTGACCGATGACGGTGCGGAGACCGATCTCGACCTTGGCCACTACGAGCGCTTCACGGGCGTGCCGGCCAAGAAATCCGACAACATCACCACCGGACGCATCTACCAGGACATCCTGGCCAAGGAGCGGCGCGGTGACTATCTCGGTGGCACCGTGCAGGTCATTCCGCACGTGACGGACGCGATCAAGCAGTTCGTCATTTCGGGTAACGAAGACGTCGACTTCGTACTGGTCGAAATCGGGGGTACGGTCGGCGACATCGAAGGCCTGCCGTTCTTCGAAGCGATCCGGCAGCTTGGTAACGATCTTCCGCGCGGGGCGTGCATTTACGTGCATCTGACGCTGATGCCCTACATTCCCTCGGCGGGCGAACTGAAAACCAAGCCGACGCAGCATTCCGTCAAGGAGTTGCGCTCAATTGGCATTCAACCCGACATTCTGCTGTGCCGGTCTGACCGTGAGATCCCGGTCGGGGAACGCAAGAAGATCGCGCTCTTCTGCAATGTGAGGCCCGAAGCCGTGATTCAGGCACTCGATGTCGCCTCGATCTACGACGTGCCGCTGGCCTATCACCGCGAAGGGCTCGACCGGGAAGTCCTTGCCGCGTTCGGAATCACGGGCGCGCCGAAGCCGGACTTATCGCGCTGGGAGACGATCTCGCACAACATCGCCAATCCGGAAGGCGAGGTGAACATCGCCATCGTCGGCAAATACACGGGTCTGAAAGACGCATACAAGTCGCTGATCGAAGCGCTCGTGCACGGCGGCATCGCCAATCGCGTCAAAGTGCGGCTGGAATGGATCGAGAGCGAGATTTTCGAACGCGAAGATCCCGCCCCCTATCTCGAAGGTGTGCACGGCATCCTGGTGCCAGGTGGGTTTGGAGAGCGCGGTTCGGAGGGCAAAATCTTAGCCGCCAAATTCGCGCGCGAGCGCAAAGTGCCGTATTTCGGTATTTGCTTTGGCATGCAGATGGCGTGCATCGAAGCGGCCCGCAACCTGTGCGGTGTCAGGGATGCGAGTTCGACCGAGTTCGGGCAAACGAGTGAACCTGTCGTTGGCCTGATGACCGAGTGGATGCGGGGCAACGAACTGGAGACGCGGCGTCTGGGCGGCGACCTCGGCGGGACCATGCGGCTCGGCGCCTTCCAGGCAGCGCTGGAGCCATCGTCGCGCATTGCCGGTGTGTACGGCGAGACCCAGATTTCCGAACGCCACCGGCACCGCTACGAAGTCAACACCGGCTACCGCACGCGCCTTGAACAGGCCGGTCTTAAGTTCGCAGGCTTGTCGCCCGACGGTCTCTTACCGGAGACGGTGGAATATCCCGACCACCCTTGGTTCATCGGCGTGCAGTTTCATCCTGAGTTGAAATCGCGGCCCTTCGAGCCCCACCCGTTGTTTCGGTCTTTCATCACGGCAGCTATCGAGCAGTCGCGCTTGGTGTAGGCTGCGGGCCGCGGGTGCCATTCCGACGTTTTTTGAAACTGACCGCAGCAGCGGTCCGTACAACGATCGGGGTCATCCGCCACCGCATGGCGGCCCCGGCTGCTTGTCCATCTCAACGAGGATTCAGACATGTTCAGAACCGTTGTCGTTATCGTCGCTGCTCTCACAATCAGCGCGGCACCCGCACTGGCAGACACCAAGAAGAAGCCGAAGTGTCCCGACGGCATGGTCTACAAGCCGTCAACCAACAAGTGCGTCTGGCCGTCAGGCTCGTTCTGACCTGCGGTCCCATGCCTAACGCCGGGCGGGTGGCGGCTGTAGCGGCTGTCCCGAGCGGGGATTTGAAAGGCACCTGTCGGCCTTGGTTGGTGGGTGGCGCGATTTTGATCCTCGCGGCCGCCAGTCTCGCATTGGCGTCGTATCGCTTTGATTATGACGGCAACCTCGTCGACAAGCCCGTGTTGTTATTCGCCGTGGCGTTCTGTGCTGCCGGGCTTGCGTTCTTTTTCTGCGTGCCGCGCCTAATCAGATCCGGGCTCGATTGTGACGACGGCCACGCCAAGGTGCTGCTCGGCATCGTGTTCGGAGCCGGTCTGCTCGCCCGCCTTGTCTTGTTTGCCAGCGTTCCTGTCCTCGAAGACGATTTCTACCGCTACCTGTGGGACGGGTCCGTCACCGCAGCCGGCCAAAGCCCCTATGCCGTTGCGCCGGCCGATGTCGTCGCGGCGCAACCAAGCGCAGCGGCCCTGCCGGCGAACGCTGCGCGCGTCCTCGACCGGGTCAGTTATGCTGACCTGCGGACTATTTACCCGCCCGTCGCCCAGGCGGCGTTCGCCGCGGCCTACTTTATCGAGCCGTGGAGCCTGACGGCGTGGCGTGCGGTCATCCTTGTTCTCGATATGGCGACGTTCGGGTTGATCCTGCTTCTCCTTCAACAAGCCGGACGATCGCCGCTTTGGGTGGCGCTTTACTGGTGGAACCCGCTTGTGGTGACGACGCTGTTCAACGGCGCGCACATGGATGTGATCGTCCTTCCCCCGCTGCTTCTGGCTCTGCTCTGCGCCGGCAGGGGATGGATCGTCGCCGCCGCCGGATTTCTTGCCTTGGCGGTGGGCGCCAAGATCTGGCCAATTCTATTGCTGCCACTCGTCCTTCAGCCGGCCCTGCGTTCCCCCGCGCGGCTGGGCGCTGCACAGGGCCTTTTTGCGGCGCTGATCGCGGTGCAATTTTTGCCGGTGATCGCAGCTGGTTTTGATCATACGTCCGGCTTTACCGCCTATTCGCAGGGCTGGCAGCGCAATAGTGCCCTGTTCCCGCTGTTGGAGCAGGGCTTTGCCCAGATCATCGGTGCCATCGGTCTGCCGGGGGAGCAGGCGGGCGCCGTCACGCGTGCTTTTCTCGCGCTGATATGCGCCAGTGTCAGCATTGCCGTTGCGGTACGGCCGTTGGTGTCAACCGCCGATCTCATGGCTCGCGCGGCAATTGTGATCGCCGTGCTGCTCTTGGTCGCGCCGGCCCAATACCCTTGGTACGCGATTTGGTTGGCGCCGTTTCTACCTTTTCAGCCCTTGGCCGCGTTCCTTTTGCTGCCCGCAACGCTGCCGCTGTACTACACCGCCTTCTATTTCGCGCCCCGCCAGCAGATCGACATTTTCAACACCATCGTCGTCTGGTTCGCGTGGGTTCCGATATGGGCTATGCTTCTGCGCGACCTGCTGCACCGGCAGCCCAAGGCACCAACGTGCTAAGAACGTCAACAGATATGGCGACGTCCTCGAAGATTGCCGTCGTCATTCCAGCGCTCGACGAAGAACAGGCGATCGGGCGTGTGATCGCCGACATTCCCGATTTTGTCGATGAGATCATGGTGGTCGACAACGGCTCATTCGATGCAACCGCCGCTGTGGCTCGTGCGGCCGGCGCTCGGGTCGTGACGGAACCCGAACGCGGTTACGGAGCCGCCTGCCTGGCCGGCATCGCGGCTCTCAATGCACCCGACATCATCGTGTTTCTGGACGGCGATTACAGTGATGATCCAGCCCGCATGGCGGCGCTCGTCGAACCGATTTTGTCGGGCAAGGTCGATCTCGTCATCGGATCGCGAACGCTTGGAAGGGCGGAGCCGGGCGCGCTGGCCGCACACCAAAGATTTGGCAACTGGCTGGCCTGCCGCCTGATCAGACTCATCTGGGGCGTACGGTTTACGGACCTGGGCCCATTCCGGGCGATCGACACACGAGCGTTGGAAAAGCTGGCAATGAGCGAGCGCACGTTTGGGTGGACGGTCGAGATGCAAATCAAGTCGGCGGCCTTGGGGCTGCGGCTCATGGAAATCCCCGTCAGTTATCGACCGCGCATCGGCAGATCGAAGATCACTGGAACGATCCGCGGCTCTTTCTATGCCGGCTCAACCATCCTGATCCTCATTGCGCGTTCAGCATTCTTGCCGGAGTCGAAGGGACAAAAATCTTGAACGGACCCGTGTGCAACACGTGCGTGCCTTACAGTGGGTTGAACAGCAATTTGATGAGGCTGGTGTGCGGCTTCTTGGGAGATTCCGGTTTCTTGGCCGGTTGCTGCCGGGCGGTGCGCCGTGCGGGAGATGCGTAGCGGACGCCAATCTGGGCCCCCTGACGCCACATCACCTGACAGTCAATCTCAAGCCGATCGGCGGGCATGAAGAGCGTGAAGTCATCTGGAACGCGGTCGCGGGTCATGCTGCCCCCCCGCTGGACAACCAATTCCAACCGGGCTCCGGTGGAGGACGTGTCGCGGATGGTGCAGGTGAGCGGCGTTGGCAGCGACTGGTGCATGATGTGAGCGCCGAGCCGCGACGTCGTGCGGCGGGCCCAGCGGGCGTCGCTGTCTGTCGCGGCATCCGACTGCACAGTCACCGGCACGGGCTCAGGGGTTGGCGGCGTCTCATTTTCATCGGCGTGCGCCGGCGGCGCGTCGATGGACGCGGTCTCGTGGGCCGCTGATTCAGCGGGCGCGGCGGTCGGCCGAAAGCTCGTCTGCGCGTGCAGCGGCGCTGCTGAATGACTGACGAGTGGAGCGACCTCCGGCATGCCGGCCGGCCGGCGCACAATCGTCGGCTGGCGAAGCGTCGTGCGCTGGCCGAAAGACGGAATTTTGGAATGCATCTCCCACCTCGATGCGGTGTCGCTTTTCCCCGTTATAGGGGGCGGCCATTGCGAGATGGTTTTCGAACTTAAGACAATTTTATCAATCGGCCGGTTTTTCAACGCCTCCGGACTAATTTTAAGATTGTTGCTGTTGCGCCGCCTCTGCCTTGAGTTCCTTTTTGGAAAGCTTTCCGATCATCGTTTTGGGCAAACTGTCGCGAAACTCGATTGCGGCCGGCATTTCGATTTTTGAAAGCTTTACTTCCAGATGCCGATGAATGTCTTCGGCGGTGGCGGTGTGCCCCGGGCGTAGTTTGATGAAGGCTTTGGGGGCCTCGCCTCGATACTTGTCGGGGATGCCAATCACGGTCACCTCTTCGACGGCGGGATGTTGGTAAATCGCTTCTTCGACGCGGCGCGGGTAGACGTTGTAGCCCGAGCAAATAATGAGATCTTTGATGCGGTCGACGATTTTAAAAAAGCCACTCTCTTCCATGATCGCCACGTCGCCGGTGCGCAAGAAGTCGCCCGTGAACTGGTTCGCCGTTTCCTCGGGCTTCTTCCAATAGCCGCGCATCACCTGCGGCCCCTTCACGCAGAGTTCGCCGCGTTCGCCTTGGGCCACGACAACGGAAGGGTCGGCTAGGCTGCGCAACGAAATGATGGTTCCGGGGAGGGGCAGGCCGATCGATCCGGGCGGTGGATCACCTTCGAGCGGGTTGCAGGTTACGACGGGAGACGCTTCGGACAGACCATAACCCTCCACGAGCTTGCAGGCCGTTGTCGCCTCGAACTTCTGCTTGACTTCCAGGGGCAGCGGCGCGCCCCCCGAAAGGCAGAATTTCAACGACGTTAAATCGAAGGATTTTATTTTGGGGTGATTTTGAATGGCGTTGAACAGCGTTGGAACGCCGGGCATGATTGTCGGCCGGACCTTGGCGATCAGTGCCAAGCCTTCGTCGAGCGTGAAGCGCGGCATCATGACGATTTCGGCCGCTTTTGCGATGCCGAAATTCAGGACGACCGTCATGGCAAACACGTGAAAGAAGGGCAGAACGCCCATGACGCGTTCCTGCCCCTGACCAAGTTCGGGCGCCCACATCATGACCTGACGCGTGTTGCACGTCAGGTTGGCATGCGTGAGCATTGCGCCTTTCGGCGTGCCTGTCGTGCCGCCGGTGTATTGCAGCACGGCGACGTCGTTGAGCGGATCGATGGCGACCGGTTTGGGCTTGGCACCGCGCGGTGCAAGGTTGCTTTCCAGAACAATGCGGTCCGCAACCGGCGATGCCTTGGGTTTGGCGATCTGTTTGCGTTTAAACAGCTTGAAAAGAGTTCCCTTCGGGGACGGCAGTAGGTTTGCAAACGAACAAACAACTGCGCGCCCCAAAACACCCGAACGTAGCAGTGCGTCGACCTTTTCAAACAACACGGCCAGATCGAGCGTCACCATTATTTCGGTTTCGCTATCGCTCACCTGAAACGAAAGTTCCTCCACGGTATAGAGCGGATTGTAATTGACGACGGTGGCGCCCGCCTTAAGGGCTGCATAGTAGTAGATGATGAACGTCGGCGAGTTCGGCAGGAACAGACCGACTTTTGTTCCTTTTGCGACACCAAGCTGCTGCAACCCGGCGGCCGCCCGATCGACCAGAGCCTGCGTTTCGGCGTAGGTTGTTAACCGGCCGAAGAAGTTGGTGCAGGGTCTTTGAGGAAACGTGCGGGCAGCATCGTCAAGCAAGCCGTACACGGGCCCGTCGGGAATGGGCGCGTACCAGTCGACGTTTTTTGGATAACGGCGCAGCCAAGGCTCTGCTGTGGATGTTCCAGCCGCGGCGGTGGGGCCTAAATCGGTCATGTCCTGCCTGCCAATTGGTTGACGCGTAACGATTTTTCATTCGTCAGTCGACGGCATTCCAGGTGTTGCCGGGCGTCCGCCCCGCTGCGTCGGGGCGATGCGGCGCCAAGGCCACTTCTCTCCGCTGCTGAACAATGCTCGAAAGCGTGTCGAAATGTTCGACCAGCGGATCCATTGAACACTTTTTCATGCTTTCGGACTAGACCCGGAGAAGCCCGAATGTCCCGATCGTTGGGGACGAGCGGTATGACGGCTTCTGAATGTTCGCCGGTGACGCGGCCGAACAGAGCAGGGACTGGTATGTCGATGCCGCGGGTTGCAGACTAAAGTCGGCTGGGGTAGCTCGGCTGGACTTGGAATGCCTTTAAGGTTATGTGACGGCCTAGCTTGTTGCGAAATCTGTCGTGACCTAGGAACGGATTAGGGAACCTGTATCCAGCTTCGGCCTTCACTGGGCCAGGGGTGGTGTGGAGAGCGATATGGACGAAGTGGCGACCAAAATCATCGAGATCCTTAAGAAGCACATGAAGGAGCCTCGGGACGACATTTCGCTTTCGACCCAATTGACGGACCTGAAGATCGAGTCACTCGATCTGGCGATGATCGTTTTCGACATCGAAGACACGTTCGGTATCGAGATCCCCTACAACGCCAACGAAGACGTCGAAGACTTCAAGACCGTTGGCTCGGTTGTCGATCGCGTCAAATCGCTGATGGCAGGCGGTCCCGCGGCAGCAGCGAAAGCCTGATGCGCGAGAGCGGTTGACGCCGCTCGCACCGATCGCCCTTCTGATCTGGGCCAGGCTGCAAAGCGCCCTCGTGAGACTGTATCTCTTGCGGTCCGGTATGCACCGGCCAGAGTGTGAGTATTGTCATGGCTGAAGAGAAGCGCGGCCGCCGTGTCGTCATCACCGGCATGGGAGCCGTCACGCCGATCGGCACCACGGTGGACGAATTCTGGGCGGGGTTGCGTGCCGGCAAGTCGGGCGTCAGCGCACTGGGTGGTTTCCCGCTCGAGGATCTGAAAATCCTGATCGCCGCGCAGATCAAGGATTTCGATCACAAGGCCCGACTGAAGCACTTCAAGCGCGACCGGATCATTTCGCTGGCCGATCGCTACTCGTGGTTTGCTGCCGTGGCCGCCGACGAAGCGGTGCGCATGTCGGGCTTGGAAATGCCGATCGCCGATCCGTACCGTTCGGCGTGCATCATCGGATCGGGCGCTGGCGGTCTCGTCACCTTTGAGACCGCCTATCGCGATCTCTTTATTCTGAACAAGCGTGCCACGCATCCGCTGACGCTGCTGCGCATTATCGGCTCATCGGCCGCGGCGCACGTCGGGATCGAGTTCGGGGTCAAGGGTCCGACCTTTGCGACCTGTTCGGCCTGTTCGACGGCAACGCATGCCATCGGAATTGCGCGCGACTACATCCAACATGGACTGGTTGATGTGGCCATCGCCGGGGCCTCGGAGAGCGTGATCAATTACGGCACGATGAAAGCCTGGCAGGCGCTGCACGTTCTGTCTCCGGAAGGCTGTTTCCCGTTCTCGAAAAGGCGGAACGGGACGGTGCTCGGCGAAGGCGCCGGCATCTTCGTGATGGAAAGTCTCGAGCACGCACAGGCGCGCGGTGCCACTATTCTCGCCGAACTCGTGGGCTATGGCATGGCTTCCGATAGCCAAGACATGGTCAAGCCAACCATCGAGGGCCCGAGCGTTGCGATGCAGAATGCTCTCGATGACGCGCGTCTCGCACCGTCCAGCATTCAGTACCTCAATGCCCACGGTACGGCGACGATGGACAACGACATCAACGAGACGCGGGCAATCAAGAACGTCTTTGGCGACCATGCGGCCAAGCTTGCGATCTCGTCGACAAAATCCATGCACGGGCATCCGCTCGGTGCTGGCGGCGGGATCGAAGCGGTCGCGTGCATCAAAGCGATGCAGGAGAATTGGGTGCCGCCCACGATCGGGCTCGATGAGCCAGGCGAGGGTTGTGATCTTGACTACGTTCCCAACGTCGGCCGCGACCTTGATGTCACCTATGCCATGTCGAACTCCTTCGCCTTCGGTGGTCTCAACGCAGTTCTGATCTTTGGCCCTCCGCCAGTCTGAGGTTGTCAGGGCCCTTGTAGACCGGTGCGGGCGATGAGAGACTAGGCAGATTAGATCCTGTCATTCGGGGTCCGCCGGAGGATATATGCGTCAGGTCGTGATCCACGCCGGCGACGTCTCTATTCGAGCCCGCTTGCTCGACACGCCCACCGCCGATGAAATATGGCGTTGCCTGCCCCTACATGGATCGGCGCGGACATGGGGACCGGAGATCTATTTCCACACCTCAGTTCAGGCCGAGGCAGAGCCCGAAGCCCGCGATATCGTCAGCCTGGGAGAGATCGTCTTCTGGCCTGCCGGTGATGCGATTGCGATCGCGTTCGGTCCCACGCCGCTGTCGCGGAACGGGGAGTTGCGCCTTGCCGCGCCTTGCAACATCTGGGCAATGGCACTCGATGACGTGGCTACGCTGCGCTCCGTCCATGCTGGTGAGGCCATTTCGATTTCGATGGCGACCTGACGCGGTGTCCTTCAAGCGCCGGCACGCGACGCACCAAACAGATCTGGCAGACGTTCAGCGAGCAGTCGCGCCAACTCGGTCTGAGGGTTCTCGTTCAGCGGCACGACTTCGCGCAGTGCCGAAGCGTATCGTTCGGCGGTGATGTCGGCCAAGCCAATCTCGCGGCACAGGTTGCGGCCTTCCAGCCAGCGACGGTATTCGTTTTCTTTAGGTGGCAGTTGCAGAGCTTTCGGCCGCAACGCCACGACCGGGCGCCGCATCCAAATACCTTCGGAAATCATGGCGCTCGAGTCCGATGTCACTGCGATGGCGCCGCTGGCCTCGAACAGCGCACCCAGCGTGCCCGATCCGGCATTGCGGACGTCGATGAAGTGCTTGATTGGCCCGTTGGGTTTGCCGGCGAGAGCTACACAACGCTGACTGATGGCATCCGGCGTGCGCCGGGAATTGGATACGATCCACGCCATCCCCAGCCGAAGCCGCGTTTCCTCGAGAAAGGCAAAGAGCTGCGACCAGTCTCGATCCGAGTAGCGCGCGTCGCCTGACGGGCCGCCGATCAGGAGACCCGATACTTTGGGCAGACGGCGATGATCCAGGTCTGGGACGGGCAGCGTGGCGGGGTCAGCGGGGGCGGGCTTCAGGATGCGGACCTGGTTCGCGGCCGGGCGGTCCGTCGTGTAGCAATTGAGAGCCAACGTGAAGTCGGTCGGCGAAAATCGTCGCAGAGAACCAAAGAACACATTGGGTTTACCGGTGAGGCGCGCTGCCGCGATGTTGGGGGGCAGCGTATCGCCGCCCGCGGACACGATAACGTCGATATCTTCAAGGCCGTCAGGATCGATGGCGTAGAATGTTTTGAGCAGGAACGATGACGATACGTTTTTAGCCGTTATCCATGCCAATGCGGCATTGGGGACGAGCGTTGGCCGCCGGATCGAGATGGTGGTGACCACCACCGGCCTCGAACGGCGGACGGCCTCGACAATAGCTTCAGCGCAACGGAAATGCCCCGGCTTGCCGTCGCTCAACAACAGGGCGCGCACGTTGGGCAGGGGGAACTCCTCGGTCGACGACTGGCGGCCCGATATTGATCGGTCAACATTGTCGGGGCGACCTTGTCCGGTCGACCGGGCGACATCATGGCCGATGAGCCTCAATGCCAGACACACGTCGCGGCGAGACCGTTCAGGCCTAGTTCAAAGTGAGCGGTAGAACCACAGGCACGCCAGCCCCATGACGGCGGCCACTGCGGCAGCTAGCCCGAGATGCGTCGAACGTCTCTTGCGGCGCAGGAGACGGGACTTCGTGCGGCTCACTTGCAGTTGTTCGATGATAGGTTCAGCGCCGTCGGCGTCGAAAACCTTGGAGTAGGCGACGGGCAGTGCGGTGATCGTCAGATCGACGGCCGCGTCAATGGCGCTGCAAAGGGTGTCCTCATCCACCTCATAATCTTCCGCTGCGGTCGAGCGCCGAGCCCAGTCATCGACGAGCTTGCGGGTTGTCGCGGTGTTACGAAAATAGATCGTGTTCGCAGAGGGCCGGAGCCATGTCCGCCCCCGTTTATTGACGCGGAACAGCCGGATCGCGATGTCTGTTGTGATGGTATCAAAAATCACAGGGGGTTTGCGCAAGCGCGCGTCGGCGTCGAGGTAAAGGATGTCCCGATCGGGGAACTTTGAAAGGCATTCGGCGATGAAATTGGCCTTGAGGCGTGTGTTGGCTTCCCAAGTGCCGGCGGGTTTGACTTCGCTCACATGGTATTCGAGCCCGAACCTGTCCAAGCTCTCCGCCAATCCGGCCGCAATGGGCGCATAGTCGGGAGTATGAAAAGCACAGACGATATAGGGCTTGGTCGCAATCTTGCGCGCTGCGTTGTCCATCGTGATCCGAACACAACCTTGAAATAAGTGGCCATGATGCGTTGTCTAACGTGAATAAACTTGATGCGTGGTACTGAAAATAAACCTTTCGCGCGTGGTTTCCGGTGATCCTCCCTTTCTGTCCTAAGATCGACCCCACGGTCAAACAAATCTACTTTGGCTTGAAAAACAAGTGCGATGCGGTCGGTCGGTCGGCTGGCGGGCGTGTGATCTCGATGGGGCGTCGCCAGCGCCGGTGACCTTGGCGCGGCGGACTTGCGCGCGCCGATTGCGATGGCGGGTGTCATCGCTTAGCACCGGATTTCCAGCCCAGCCAGAAAGGAACGGTAAGTCTGCGCAATGCCAACTTCTAGAGAGATCTGCGGCGTCCAACCCAGCCGGGCCAATTTTGCCCCGCTCATCAGCTTGCGCGGCGTTCCGTCTGGCTTCCTGGCATCAAAGTCGATCTGGCCTGTAAAGCCGACAACGCGCGCCACGAGCAGCGCCAGATCCCGAATGCTCAAGTCGCTGCCCGAGCCAACGTTGATATGCTCATCCTCTGAATAATGCGTCATGATGTGGATCAGTGCATCGGCGCAATCATCGGCGTGCAGGAATTCGCGCAGCGGCATACCGGTTCCCCACACCGAAAAAGATGGCGCACCGCTCACTTTTGCCTCGTGCGCCTTTCGAATGAGTGCCGGCAAGACGTGGCTATTGGCTAAATCAAAGTTGTCGCCGGGGCCGTAGAGGTTTGTCGGCATGGCCGAGATGTAATCGCAGCCGTGCTGGCGCCGATAGGCCTGTGTCAGCTTGATGCCCGCAATCTTGGCGATCGCGTACCACTCGTTGGTTTCTTCAAGGGGCCCGGTCAGAAGCGTGTCTTCCAAGATCGGCTGGGGTGCGAGCCTCGGATAGATGCAGGACGATCCCAAAAACAGCATCTTTTCCACGCCGGAGTTGTGGGCTGCGCGCGTGACATTGGCGGCGATCATCAGGTTGTCGTAGAGAAAATCGGCGGGATATGTGGAATTGGCAAGAATGCCACCCACCTTGGCCGCGGCCATGAAGACGGCCTGTGGTTTTGTGAGATCAAAGAAGCGTTCGACCTGATCTTGGCGCATGAGATCGGTCTCCCGCCGATCGACTGTCACAACGCGACAGGACTCTCTGGCGAGGCGCCGAACGATGGCCGCGCCGACCATCCCGCGGTGACCTGCAACAAAAACCCGCTTGCCCTCGAGAGAATATGGAATCACGCCACGTCTCTTGTCATTGGCCATTCAACGCGCTTGCCTGTCCTGACGCCACGCTTCATTGCCGATTTCCTTGATGTCGCTTGCGACCATCTCGGCGACCAGGTCCTTGAAGGACGTCGTGTGCTGCCACCCCAGTTTGGCGCGCGCCTTGGACGGATCGCCGAGAAGTTGATCCACTTCGGTTGGCCGGAAGTAGCGAGGGTCGATGCACACCAGAGCCGCTCCTGATGATGCGTCGATTCCCTGCTCATCGACACCCTGGCCCTTCCAGACAATTGTGCGTCCGACCTCGGCGAACGCGAGTTCGACGAATTCACGCACGGAATGCATTTCGCCGGTTGCCAGCACGTAGTCGTCGCCGTGCGACTGCTGCAGGATGCGCCACATCCCGTCCACGTAGTCGCGGGCATGGCCCCAATCGCGCTGGGCATCGAGGTTGCCAAGGTAAAGCTTGTCTTGCAGGCCGCGATCGATGGCGGCGACCGCGCGTGTGATTTTGCGCGTGACGAAGGTTTCGCCGCGTGTTGGGCCTTCGTGATTGAACAAAATTCCGTTTGAGGCATGCATGCCGTAGGCTTCGCGGTAGTTGACCGTGATCCAGTAGGCGTAGAGTTTCGCGGCCGCATAGGGCGAACGGGGATAGAAGGGCGTCGTCTCTTTCTGCGGGATTTCCTGAACCTTGCCATACAATTCGGACGTCGAAGCCTGATAGAATCGTGTCGTGCCTCCAATGCCGAGAATACGGAGTGCTTCGAGAAGCCGGAGCGTGCCGAGCGCATCGGAATTGGCGGTGTACTCCGGTGTCTCAAAGCTGACCTGCACATGGCTTTGAGCGGCGAGGTTGTAGATTTCGTCGGGCTGCGTTTCCTGGACTATGCGGATCAGGTTCGTCGCGTCCGTCAGGTCGCCGTAATGCATGAAGAACCGCGAGTCATTCTCGTGGGGGTCCACATACAGGTGATCGACGCGCGCGGTATTGAAGGATGACGAGCGGCGCTTGATGCCGTGAACGACGTAGCCCTTGCCCAGCAGAAGTTCGGCGAGATATGCGCCGTCCTGGCCGGTTACCCCAGTGATCAATGCGGTCTTGGGTTTCAAATCAAATCTCATACGTTGTGGGACGCGTTAGGGCGCTTCAGCGATGTCTCAAAAGCACGCGATGGGAGGGCTTGTCAGGGATACTCCATCATCTACCTTCATCAATCAAACGCTTCGACTTCATTGTTCTGCGGCGATCGAGGCGGCGGTGATTGAGGTTGCGAATAAACCAGAACGGCCCCTTCCGCGCGTGACGTTCTTTTCTCACCCACCGGTGATGGTGTCGCAGATAGTACAGGTAGGGTTCCAATTCATTGAAGCCGCCTGGCCCGCACGACACCGGTTCGGCGTGAATTGACTGCCAGAGCTTCAGATGGACGCCACGCGCAAGAACTTGCAGCGGAACATTGTCGACATCCTTGAACTGATCCAAAACCTCCGACAACAGTCCACCGGGTTTTGCCCGGGCAAGCCGCATCAGTTCACGCCGGAACAACTCACCGTTGCGAAGATAGACTTCTGGCTTGCGGTTGCGTTCATGTTCAAGGTGCGAAAGCAGAGGCAACATGCACTGCCGCACCGGCAATCCGTTTGCCAAGAATACGCAGGGAAACCAGAAATCCCACCACAAGTCTCCGAGACGAAAGGCGTAGCTCGCATCGATGTCGGCAATGATGGAGTCGGGCAACTGGCGGAAGAAGAACGCATCGAACCCACCAATAGGATTTGTAATAAACGACTGATCTACAGGATTGATATCAATGCGTTCAGCGAGAATCAGGCTGTCACGCGACTGGTCGAGGAGATGACGTGTCAGGTCCGCAAACGGATACAGCGCGCAGTCCGAGTTTATGATCCCCATAAGCAAGCTTGTGCTGGAACCTGCGACGCGAACCATGTCGCGGATCAATGGTGGACCGGAATAGGGGATCTCTTCGACCTGCAATGCGAGCCCGAGTTCGCGCACCACTTTGGCTTCTGCCGGAGAATTGACCGAGATGATCGAGAACCCAGCAGCCGACCAGGACTCGACGCACTGCCGTGTGTACTCCGTCCCGACTTCGACCTTGCCTCTGTAGCGGACGATGCCAGGCTGAACGGATGTGACAAGTGTGGCGATTGCGCTGGTTGGACTGGCAGGCATCTTCGACCCTGTTCGTGCAGCGGCGATTACGTCCACGCGGAGCGGAGTTTTTGTGAGGGCTGACTAGAGCACACGACTTGGTAATGCGTCCAGGCTTAGCTCACGTTCGCGTGACGACAAAGATGAAAAGCGCAGCAAGAAGCGCTCTGGCGCTTGTGAGCTTGCTAAGACAGTGCGATTTCTGCGCGCGATCCACACGGCCTGAGAGGATGATTGCGGTGGTTAAATCGAACTAATAGAGCCAAGGCTGAACTAAAGCACGAAGCCGTCCAAGAGACGTTTCGACATCCACGCGGTGTAGGATTTAGCGGGGCCAGCGTCGTGTCGCGCGGTTTTATGCTCGCGGATACCAGCATGGCGGAAGGGAAAAATCTGCATATGCAGGGACATTCGGTGCGTCCAGCGGATGCGGATATGCAGTAATCCTCTTTAATAGTTTTGAATCATTTACAAAGCGGTCATTTCTCAGAAAAGTGAATTCCATAACTCTCGGAATTTCGTAGATTCCGTTTTTGACAGACCCGCAGCAGTTGTTGGGGTGAATGTGAACTACCGAAAAGTCGTTTAGTATTTTTTTAAAAGTAAGATTTATTAGACGAAAGCCGTCGGGCGTTAATAGCTTTTCCATGTCGTGAAATTCTATTGCCATAATTCTAAATTTCTTTAATGTTGATCGGCTTGCTCCACAAATTGCGTCGAATTCAGAACCTTCAATATCCATTTGCAAGATCAAATTATGCGCCTCTGGCGCGTTCATGCCTACCCATGTGTCGAGAGATTTAAAATTAGGCTCATCGACAACGCCAATAAATGTGCTCTCGAACGCAAGAAGTGGATTTATTTCTGGAATTGATTTAACGGAGGCATCAGCCATAAAGCTTTTTATATTTCGTTCTGCTAGATCTAATTCAAAGTCATAGACATTCGAAACTCCGGGTGAAAAACACGCTTCTATCCCACAAAGATCATCTGGAATTAAGTAACCCCCATCGCCCGGCCCGCCGATCCGAACGATTGGCAGCCCGCATTCGACGGCATGAGCGGCTTTCAAAAATCCTTCGAGTTGGTCGATGTGCTCAATCGGCTCAATCTTTGGCACATTAGCTTTCTCTGGCGCATTGGCTTTACCCAATAATTCAACTGCAGATTTAAGTTCTTGGGTTTCACGACGCAGGGCATAAATGTGCCGCTTGGTCGCGGGTAGACCATTTCTTATTGCTTGAAATAACCGTTTTGCGGTGAGTGATATTTTAAATTTGGCGTTCTGAGAGGATGTCATATCTGGTTGTCGACTTTGGGTGCGAGAGAAAATTAGAGAACATATCGCAGTACGATGACTGGTACGTACGAAATTAGGTCTTCAGTCTTTCCACGGGTTGGATACTTCCATTCTGCGCCGCCTCCGTCTGGCCAACCGTTCCCGGTTTTTGTTGCGAAGCGTTTGCTCCAGCCACCTTAACAGTGTGGTCGGCTTTCGGATTGAAACTTCGACCTTAGGTTTTTGGTCATATAGTCGCTGGCCTTTTTTGGCGGGATGGAGGTAGGCTTGAGTGGCAGCGTCACGGATTCTGCACAACATTATCTCCAAGAAATGAGCTTCCTCTCCGACGTCGTATAGGAAGACGGGTACGCAGGCCGATGAAGACCAGACATAGTCGCCAATGCTAGGAATTTTTATCACTGAATTAGGGCTCTCATCAACGATCGATGAAACGAGAGCTTTGAATGATTGGGGGCTGTTTTGGGATATTGGTAGTGTATTCAATTCACTGCGAACAATTTTAGCGTTTTGATGCCACTTTTCTTGATCCCATCGGCGCGGGTGATCGAGGTGCGTCAAAATTGGAAGAGCGATGCGCCCGACGTTATGACCGTCCGCGATAACACGACACGGAAACCAATAGTCCCACATTGGATCACCTATTCGAAACGCATGGTCCAATCGATTGCGTGGGATTTGAAAAAAAAGCCATCGTATCCGCCGCAAGCGGGAGGGAACGGCTTGCCCGTATTTGCGTCGATGTCTAACCTTTCGGCTAGAAGCAGACGGTCGCTAGTCTTTTCAATGAGCCGATCGATGAGAGACGGCAGGGCTATCAATCCGCAGTCCGAATTCACTATTCCACAGAGTTCCGTTGAAGAAGCCTCTGCGGCGCGAACCACGTCTCCAACGAAAGGTAGTCCTGCGTAGTCCAGTGCTCTGATCTCTATGGGCAGCCCTAAGCGCTCAAGTTCTTTGGCCTCTTCTTCCGGATTGAGAGAAATCACATGAAAGCCAGCGGCCTGCCAAGAGGTCAGGCATTCCATTAAATATGCTGGACCGACTTCGATTTGTCCGCGCTGTCTTTTCAACCGCGATGGAACAGATGTTACAATGGTCGCGCGATGAGGCATTGTGTGTGTCTACTCGATCTTAAATCTGGAAAATTCTGTGTCGGCCATTAGGTCACGATGGACGGGCAAAGACGGCGTCGAATTGGAGCATTTGTCCAGTAGCGTCGTTGGAAAACCCAGGTGTCATGCTCCATAATAGAAAACCTCTATTTGTAAGAAAGCTAAAAAATAATCATATAGTTGTTGGCCCTCGTAGAGGGGGACAGTCGAGAGCTCTAATTCTATGGCGAAAATATTCGATAGGCTGTGCTCTGCACCCGACAAAACTTCCGACTCATATCCTTGGGTATCGATTTTTAAGTAGGCTCTTTGTCCGGCGCGATAATATTTGCTGAAGATTGAATCAAAAGTTTTGAGTGGAACTTTTTCTATGTCTTTGTAAACCGATTGTGGTGCTGCGCTTGTGTGCGCGTCGAGTATCGGAAGAATGGAAGAGCTGTAGGAGTTTTTCGATACATTGATTTCGACCTCGCCTATGCGGGATCCGATTGCCACGCGATCATATACGACCCATTGCTCATCTTTCTGAGCGTTTGCAGTGAGAACAGCGTGTGCCTCCCTGAGGGGTTCGAACGAAATAATCTGCCCAGAGTAGCCCTCGCGGCGTGCGTTGACGGCGTATTGGCCGGTATTTGCTCCGACGTCAAATAACAGATCAATGTTGTGATGTGTCAGCGGTGATATACGGGCCGGGGGTACGTATGGGGTGTTCTGTAGCGCCCGTTTTTGACGCTTCAGCTCTTCGTACTTGGACCGCCTAACGAGAGTCACAGGGACGAGGAATTTGATTTTTTTGATCAGATTTTTCTCGCCCATTTTTTCCAATTCGCTAAAATTTTTTGTCTGGATGCCTGACGGCCAATTGTGATGGCGCACAAATTTATAATCGCATTGATCAGGCTCAATCAGTGGTGCATTATTCGCTCAGATTGGTACGACAAGTGTATTCGTGGTCGCAAGGCAGAACTTTAGCGTAGCGGTGCGATGCCGGCGAGGATGCTTTTTCTGTATTATGGTGGGCCCGCCAGGACTCGAACCTGGAACCAGGCGGTTATGAGCCGCCAGCTCTAACCGTTGAGCTACGAGCCCTTAGCCAAAGTCGCCCCCCTCTACACCATTTTGCCCGCCGTCCCGCAAGCGCCTCGCGCGGCCGCCCTTGTCAGTGCAGCTTCTGCAAATCGTAGATGCGCGCGTAGGCCGCGCCTTGTCCGATGAGATCGCGGTGGGTGCCGGTTTCGGCGATGCGCCCGTTGTCCAGCACGAGGATCTGGTCCGCGCCGACAACGGTCGCCAGCCGGTGGGCGATGACGATCGTCGTGCGGCCCTTGGAGAGCTTGTCCAGCGACTGGCGCAGCGCCAGTTCCGTTTCGCTGTCCAGCGCCGAGGTCGGCTCGTCGAGGAGCACGATCGGGGCGTCCTTGAGGAAGGCGCGGGCGATGGAGATGCGCTGGCGCTGGCCGCCGGACAGGCGCGAGCCGAGTTCGCCGACGGGGGTGTCGTAGCCGGCGGGCAGGCCGGCGATGAATTCGTGGATCTGGGCGTTCTTGGCGGCCGCGACGACGTCTTCCATGGTCCGTTCGGTCATGCCGGCGAGCAGGTTGTCCTTGATCGTGCCCTGGAAGAGGAAGGTGTCCTGGCTGACGAAGGAGATGTGCCGGCGCAGGCTGCGCAGGGATACGGCGCCGATGTCCTGGCCGTCGATGCGGATCGTGCCGGACGTCGGGTTCCAGAAGCGCTGGATGAGGCTGACCGTCGTTGACTTGCCGCTGCCCGAGAGGCCGACCAGCGCGGTCGTTTTGCCGCCGGGCGCGGTGAACGAGATGCCTTTCAGCACGTCGCCGGCGTCGCCGTAGCTGAATGTCACCTGCTCCAATTCGACCGTTCCGTCGCCGACCTGCAGCTCGGGCATGCCGGGTGGGTCGCGCTCGGTTGGCGGCAGGTCGAGGATCTCGTAGATCATGCTGGCGCCGGTGGCGCTGGCGATCATCTGGCCCTGGACGCGGGCGAGACGCCGCGCGGGTTCGGCCGCCATCAGCAACGCGGTGACGAAGGCGAAGAAGGACCCGGGCGGATTGCCGTCGGCGCTGAGGCGATAACCGGCATAGAAAATGACAAGCGCGACGGCGGCGCCAGAGAAAATTTCCATCAAGGGCGCGATGCTGGCCTGGATGGCGGTCATGCGGTTGCTCATGCGGCGAATTCCGTCGACCGAATGCGAAATGTTTTGCTCAAGCCGTTCTTCAAGCTGAAACGACTTGACGGTTTGCACGCCTTGCACGGTGTCACGGACGGTGGAGATCACGTCGGCGTTGGAGGTAAACGAGCTGCGGGCCACCGAATGGATCTTCTGCGTCAGCTTCTTCACGCTCAGGAAGGCCAAAGGGCCGACGGCGAAAACGATGAGGAACATCGTGAAGTCCTGGCTCAGCATGACGGCCAGAAGACCGATCAGGGTCATGGCATCGCGGCCGAGGCTGAGGGTGATCTGGTTGAGCAGATCGCGCATGGAGCCGACGTTAACCGTCATGCGCGTGATCAGGTCGCCGGAAGGATAGGTTTTGAAGAATTGAGCATCTTGCGTCAGTATCTGGCGATAGAGTTTCGCCTGTGTTTCGGCGACGATACGGTTACCGACGCGGCTCAAAACGACTTCGCCGGCATAGGTCGCCAGACCGCGGACGATGAAGATGACGACGATGGCCAGCGGGATCAGCAGCATCGCCGTCTGATCCTTGTCGACAAAGATTTTGTTGATCACGTCCTTCATGATCCACGCGGCGAAAGCCGTGCAGGCGCCGGCGAGGGACAAAAATCCGATCGCCATGGCATAGCGCGGCCAGAAGCGCGACCCGTCCTCGCGCAGGATACGCTTCAATATCGGCCAGAGGTCTTGCTTGTTTGCCGCCATTCCAAGCCCTTCATTCCGGGGTGCGGTTCCGGTTCCATACCCCGCAGCTCAGCCAGGAGCACACGGACCACAGTCCGCCGGGGAGTTCAAGGCGATGAATGGTCATTTTAGAGTTTGCGCGACCGGGCATCTTAGATTGCGCGACCGACACCCCTTCGGGGAGCCGGCCGGTCGCGGAAGGTTTTTGATTGCGCGACCGACACCCCTTCGGGGAGCCGGCCGGTCGCGGAAGGTTTTTTGATTGCGCGACCGACACCCCTTTCGGGGAGCCGGCCGGTCGCGGAAGGTTTTTGATTGCGCGACCGACACCCCTTCGGGGAGCCGGCCGGTCGCGCGGTCGTAAACGTCATGATTCGGCCGGGAAAATTCGCAAACTCGGCAAACTTGACGACAATTGGCACGCGCAAGGCAAGGATCTATCTCGATGACCGCATTCCGGTGCAGAATTCGTATGCTGTTTGTGGCTGTGACGGCGGCCATTGCTGTCACGCAACCCGCCACCGCCGAGGACTCACGTATGGACCGTAGCATTACCGTATCTGCAACCGGAACGGCCGCGGCCGTGCCCGACGCCGCACGTGTTCAAACGGGTGTGGTCACAGAAGGCAAGACGGCGCGGGAGGCGTTATCGGAAAACAACGCGGCGATGGAAAAGCTGGTGGCCGGTCTCAAGCAGAGCGGCATCGAGGCGAAAGACATTCAGACGTCGGGGTTCAACCTCAACCCGCGTTACACCAATCCGCGCGACGGACAGCCGCCCATCATCGACGGTTATCAGGCCTCGAACAGCGTCGAGGTGCGCGTTGGCAATCTGGATTCGCTGGGGGAAATCCTGGACAAGCTCGTATCGCTCGGCGCCAACCAGATGAACGGCATCACGTTTGAGGTCACCGCGGCCGAGACACTGCGTGATGAAGCCCGCAAGGCTGCCATCGCCAACGCGCGCAGGCGGGCGGAGCTTTATGCGGCGGCTGCGGGTGCGAAGGTCGGAAAAGTCATGGCGATCAATGAAGGTGGCGCGCCGGAGTCGCGGCCGTTTTTCAAGGCCGGGCGCGCGGCCGCCGCGATGGAGGCTGTGCCCATCGAGCGAGGCACCCAGTCTCTCGACGCCAATGTCACCGTGACGTGGGAACTCGAATAGAGTCTTCGCGTAACGAAGCGATCTCGACCGCTGACAGAAGAGGTTGCGCACCTGGCTGCGCCGTCCAATCGGCGTAGTTACGCATTTCGCCGGTCGTGCGCACGCGATGCAGCCGTTCCAGGTCGATCGTCGCGGTGACCCACGCCGGTTGGCTGAGCGGACCCTCGGCAAGGACACCCGTATCGGAGACGCCGTGTTCGGAGGGCACAAAAATTCCGGCGGAGCCTTCGTTGCGATCGACGGCGGGAGACCAGAGCGCATCGCCGACCGTGGGGCTCTGGACCGTAACGATGCTATTCTCGAGTGCGCGCGCCATGCATCCGGTGCGGACCCGGTGGAACCCTGAGACGCGTTCCGTGCACGAGGGCACGAGTACGACTTCGGCGCCGGCTTCGGACAAGGCGCGGCCGAGCAGCGGGAATTCGCTATCGTAGCAGATCAGGATTGCGATCTTGCCAAGGTACGTGTCGAAGACGCGGAGCGGCCCGCCACCCGAAATTCCCCAATTGCGCTCAAACGGCGTCATGACGATTTTTTCCTGCTCGCCGACGAGGCCGTGGGGCGTCACGAGTTGGGCCGCGTTGACGAAGCGGCCATCGGATTTGAGCACGGGGCCTGAGCCAACCAGAATGTGGACGTCGTTTTCGCGCGCAAGATCGAGATGGAACGCCACCCTTGAGGCAGCGAGTTCTGCAACGGTGTGCAGTGTTTTTTGCAGGTCGGAATAGACTTCCGGGCCGAAGCAGGCAGCCTGCTCGATCGCCGCATATTCGGGAAACACCAACAGACTGGCACCGGTCGCCGCGCCCTGTGCAACCCATGTCGACATGTTCTCTTCCCACGCATCGAGGCTGGACGGTTGCCCGATGGGGTATTGAGCGCTGGCAATTGTGAGCGGGGCGCGTGACAAAATCAAAGACCCTTCATCCAGAATTGCATGCGGTGGGTTGTTTCCAGAGGTTGATCGATATCTTTCCAGTCGTAGGTCGCGAAGATGTCGACCGGCGCATAGCCGCGTTTTGTCCAGAACCCATCGAGGGGCGCATAATCGGCCGGTTTCAGAGGGTGATCGTCGGGCCGGACGACGCGGCAGAAAGTCGAATGCGTAAAGCCGCCGAGAGCATGGGCCTGTGCTTCACGGCCATCAAAGAACGCATGGCCTAAGCCATAGCCGCGGTGACTTTTCAGGAGCACGCTCTCGCCGCAGTAGAAAATCTTCGCAATGTTGAAACCTGCCGCGCGGAACGGTTCGCCAAACTCGTCGGCGTGCTCGATCATTGGAGCGCCCGTGGATGCGCCGATCATCTCGTTGCCGTCATAGGCGGCGATGACGACGGCACCCTTGGCGGCGGCAAAGTTCGCCAGATATTTTTCTTCGTAGTCGAGTGTGCCGTCGTAGAGATAGGGCCAGTCGCGGAAGACGACAATGCGCAGCCGGGCAAGATCGGGCAGGATCGGTATGATCTCTGCCCCTGTCAGCGACCGGACGTCGAGTTTTTTCTTCTCCACCGCGGTCTCCCTAGGCTGACCATGTCTCAGCCGGCGACCTGCGTGATCCAGTCGGTCAGATTGTAGTACGTCGTGACGCGCGCAATCTTACCGTCGCGGATGGCAAAGAACGTGCCGGCCGGCAGAACATAAGTCTGGCCCTTGGCGGGGGGGAGGCCTTCGTCGGTGTTCTTATAGACACCGTGCACGTTGAACTCGGCCGAAGCGCGGGCGCCGTCCTTCGACACCATCACGACGATGTCCTTCAGTTCTTCCTTATAATTGTGGTCCATGCGTGCGTTAAACGCACGGAACTTTTCTTTGCTTTCGCGGCGCTCGCCCTGGTTGACGTCGTGGATGACATCCTCGGTCAGGAAGTCGAGCATGGTGTTCGTGTCGCCGCGGTTAAAGGCTGCGTAGTAGTCGCGGATGAGGGCGGCGGTGGCGGTGCGGGCGGCGCTCTCGGCGGACGTTTCGGTCATGGTTGCTCCAGGCGGTTCGGGATCGGGGACGGACGACTGCGGATTGAGGCCTGATTAGCAGGTTCGCCCTGCGAGACAAGACCCGGCTCTGCGGCCGGTGAACGCGGCGTTTGCAGGCGTCTCAGCTGCCGCATGGAACCGTTCGTCGGTTCCCGGCCGAAACTATATTGATTTGCATCACAGTCGGAGCCCGGGCTGAGGCGTTTAATCTTCTCCAATGTCAGTGAGGAGACGACAATGAAAATCAAAAAAGGCATGTGGGTCGTTGTTGCCGACGGCGCGCGGGGGCTCGTTCTCATCAACGAGGGCGATGCACTGGAGCCGGCGTTGAAGGTCGTCCGGGTTTACGAGCAGGACAACCCCAAGACCAGCGAGCAGGGCCGCGACCGGCCGGCGCGGTCCTTCCAGTCGTTCAGTGACAGCCGATCCGCCGTGGCCACGCCCGATCTGCATCGGCGCGCTGAGGATCGCTTTGTGGATCAGATCGTGGCCGATCTTGCGAAGGACGCATCGGCAGGACTGTTTGAAGAACTCGTCATCGTGGCGCCGCCGGTGGCTCTGGGGGAAATGCGCAAGGCCGCGCAAGGTCCGCTGGCAAAGAAGATCGTGGCGACGCTGGACAAGGACCTGACCGCGCACACGGTGCCGGACATTACCGCCGCCGTTGCCAAGGCACTCGAAGGCTGATTATTGCTGTTCCAGTTGACTTGTGGGTTGCGCTCCGGCTTTCGTCTTCGATTGCTGCTGTACGCGCTCCTCGTCACACGCTGCAAGGCGCACGAACGCTAAATTTTCATTGAGCTTTTCGGCAGGTGCGCACAATGGAACGGCGGCCTTGCGTGCGGCCTCAACAATCATGCGTGTCAGTTTTTCCGGAAAGCCGCCGTTATCGCTCAAGTATGCCTCGACATTCCACGCGGCATCTCGTCGACGAAGTTCTTCGGCAGCGGCCCGGGCAGCGGTCTCTTCGTTCAGCATCGCAGAGGCCATAGCCAGGAATGCAAAGTCCAAGGGGTTTGGATTGGGTACCAGTTTGACGAATTTTGCGGATTTTTCGAACGCGCCGCTGAAGAAGTAAACATAGCGAAAGCCTTGATTGTACCAAGCGGGATAGTTCGGATTGAGCCGCAGCGCACGTTCGGCAAGCCCAACAGCTCGTTCGACCTGACCAAGCTGCGGCAAATACCAGGCGATCAGAATTAGAACGTCGGCGTTGCTGGGCGCCAGGGCCTCGGCCCTGGCGAATTGTCGAAGCGCTTTATCTCCAAGCCCTTGGTAGGCGTAGGCATGGCCAAGAACCATTTGGGCCTCGCCGTCGTTTGGATCGAGCTGGACGGCGCTATTGGCAACGTCCACGAGGCGATTCACGTTCGCAGTCGCTTCGCCAATATTCAAGTCGAGTCTATATTCGTACACGTACGACAGGGCGACGTAGGCTCGGGCAAGCTGTGGATCTATTTCAAGTGCTTTCAGGAAGTGTCGCTCAGCGCGTTGCAGACCTTCCTCTGTGATGCCAACGGAGGCGCCGCCATGCTTGGCTTCGGTCCCAAGTAGGTAATGTTCATAGGCCGTCAGCACGCTGGGCGGTTTGCGCCGGACGATCGTTCGCTCTGCCTGGGCAACGGCGCCTTCATAACCCGTGAGAGTCGCAACGATTGAGTCCGTCACCGCGCTTTGAACTTCAAAAATATCGGCGACCGACCGGTTGTAGCGTGTCGACCACACGTTCTCGCCGGATCGGATGTCGATCAATCTTACCGTCACGCGAATCCGATTTCCGGTTGGTTGGATGCTCCCCTGAAGCACGTAGCGCACACCGAGGTCGCGACCTACGCTTCTAACGTCGGCCGTCTTGTTCCGATAAACCTCGGTCGAGTTGCGTGCGATGACGAGCAGGTCCTTGGACTGGGAGAGATCGGTTGTGATGTCCTCAGTCATACCGTCCGCAAGTCGGCGCCATGCTGGATCATCGCCAATGTTCTCGAACGGCATCACGGCCAATGATAGCCTTTCAGATCTTGGCATCATGGCTGGCGTTGGCTGTCGCCACAGGCTCCACCCCACCAATAAAAGAATTACTGCTGAGACAATCGCACTCGAAATCCCGATCGGACGATGCAACGTCGCAAGGCGCGGTGAAGGCTCTGGTTTTGCAGGCTCAGGTGCAGAAAGGCTCGGTCCGCTCTGATCTGTTGGAGGTGAGATAACCTCGATCTGCGGAACGTACGAGCCTTTAGGGATGTCGATGCGGACGGGATTACCCTGTCCTTCGGTGTCGTAGAATTCGCGCAGCTTGTCTCGCAGCCGGGCTGCCTCGACCCTGACGACCGGATCCGTCAGAGGGTCGAAAGATACAGGCTTGTCGAAAACTTCCACGCCAATCGAATAGCCTTTCAGTCTGTCGGCACGGCCTTCAAGCGCTTCAGTAACGATATAGTTGAGAAACCGCTGGCGGCGGTCGGACTGCTCGAACGGACCGCTTTTAACAATCCGAGCAAGTTCATTGCGGATCGTTGCGACCTCGCTTTCACTCCACCGGTGAGGAGAAGAAGCAGCCACGGGTCAACTCCGCCGAGTCAAATTTGCTTGGCCAGCGAGACTGTTGTGGCCGTTGCACACTGTTACATACTAGGCCAGACGGACGTCCGTTGTCATCCATGGCGCGTCGCCTCGAAGTCCTGTTCGGGCTTTGTCGACATGACCAATACTGGATCAACGAGGATCGTCATGAACCCCAAATCACTTGCGACTGTCGTGCTGGTGACCCTTGCCGGCTTGCCTGCCGTCCCCGCCAGAGCTGCTCAATCCATAAATGAAGGCGGTTCAATTGTGTGTGTGACCGACAGGTGGGATGAGAAGGAAATTGAGAAGGGACACAAGCTAGTTAATTCCGCCAACAGATGCGTGCTGGTTCCGGATGACAAGTCCATGCCGAAAGTTACGGAAACCTGCACCGGAAGATACGAGTACATGCCTGACGGCAGTTGGAAGAGCAGCGGCTCGTGCACCGACGCTCTTCCCGGCGGCGACAAGGTCTTTCTCGATTGGGAGGAGGGCTCTCATCTCAAGGAGTACCCCTACAGAAAAACGGGCGGCACCGGCAAATACAAGGGGGCCAGTGGCGGCGGGACCTACTTCTATGAAAATCTGACCGATACCCTTGCCGCCGGCTGGTACAAGGGAAAGTTGATATTGCCCTGACGCTCGCCCGCGCCCGCGGAACGCATCAGCGAATATTTCGGCGCGCGAAGCGTTTTTCGCACGCCGATCCGCGGTTCAGCGTTGTCTTGCGGTCGAAGTTGTGGTGTGCAGCAAACTTTCGAGAGCACGAAATCTGGTGCGAATCAGTTTGACTAAGTTTGTTCAACGGAGTGCCCGCTATGTTTGGCAAATCTTGTGAGGGTCTCTACGGCCCGCATGATGAATTCGGACCGGACAATCCTTCGGTTGACTTCTCGTTGGTCGCCGTAGCATTGGCCAGCTTCGCGGTTGCTATTATCCTTGGAGTGTCGTTGCCAGCCATAGTTTAAGCTTGACGGTTCGGGTTCCCAATCTTTGTGTTCCGGACGTCGGGCGCAAACCTGATTGGATCATTCTCGACGGTTCCGCCGCCACGTGGGGGTCACTCGTCCGTTGACACGACGTAGCGAAACAGTGAATTCGTGCGCTTTCAAAAGTGTGTCGTAACAGCAAGCAAGCGAGGAGCGCGACGTTCTCGCTATTCGATGTTTGGGTTTACTCCGCGTCGGTTTTCTAACCGCATTTGGCCGTTTTGGCAGAATGTCGGACGCCACTCGTTACGTCCCTAGTATGTGCAGAACGATGCGGCGGATGTGGGGGGCGGTGCGATGTTCAAACAGATAAATGCCTTGCCATGTGCCGAGCATCATTCGGCTTGCGTTGAACGGGATGCCGAGCGACGTCAGCGTCAGCGCCGCTTTGACATGGGCCGGCATGTCGTCGGGGCCTTCTGCCGTGTGGGTGAAGAGCTCATCGCCGGCTGGAACAAGTCGACGGAAAAACGCATTAAGATCGCGCCGGACGTCAGGGTCGGCATTTTCCTGGATCAAGAGGGATGCCGAGGTGTGGGCGCAAAAGACAGTGACGAGGCCGGTCGCTAACTCCGACAGCGCTACGCGCCGTTCGATCTCGTTCGTTAATTCGTAGAGCCCGGCCCCGCACGTTTTTACGGTGAATGTCTCGAGTTTTTGACGCATGCTGTTGCCCACACAATCCAAGTGGAACGAAGTTTTCCCATGAGCCGAGCATTCGTCAAGGAGGACACGGGTGAGGGGCTGGATACCCTGCCCGATCGTCCGATCTCCGAGCACCGCAATTTTGTGACTGCCGATGGGTTAGCTGCCATCGAGACGGAGGTCGCTCGGCTCAACCAAGCCTATGCCCAAGCGCAAACTTCGGCCGACCGGGCGCAGTTGCAAAAAGTTGCGCGCGATCTGCGCTATTGGTCCCAGCGACGTCAGTCGGCGGAGGTGATGCCGGAGCCGGGCGGGAGCGGGACGGTTCAATTCGGCTCGCGCGTGACGCTTGTCCGCGACGCTGGCCAGCGGGTTACCTATCGCATCGTGGGTGAAGACGAAGCCGATCCCGCGCAGGGCAGCATCTCGTTTGTCTCGCCGCTGGCGCGAGCGCTGATGGGCAAGGCGGAAGGCGACACCGTCCGGATGGGGCAGGCAGACGCCGAGATCGAAGCCATCCGATAAAAAGACGCCGGACGCTCTTGGCATCCGGCGCCGGAACTCAGCAGGGCCGAGATTGAATTCAATCCTTGGCGCGCTCGACATAGGAGCCGTCCGCCGTCATGACGACGACGCGGGTTCCGGCGCCGATATGCGAGGGAACCATGACGCGGGCGCCGTTCGAGAGCTTCGCGGTCTTGTAGGATGATGAGGCCGTCTGGCCCTTCACGACGGGTTCGGCTTCGACGATCTCGAGGGAAACGCGCTGCGGCAGTTCGATCGAAATCGGGTTGCCCTCGTGAAGGGATACCGAGCAGGTCATGCCTTCCTGCAACCACTGAGCCTGGTCGCCCAGCACGTCGCGCGAGACCGTGATCTGGTCGAAATTTTCCGGCTGCATGAAGTTGTAGCCCATCTCGTCTTCGTAGAGATAATTGTAATCTTTCTCGTCGAGGTAGGCGCGCTCGACCTGATCGGTGGTGCGGTAGCGTTCAACGATTTTGACGCCGTCGGCGATACGCCGTAATTCCAGATGGGTGACCGGCGTGCCTTTGCCGGGGTGAATGTTTTCAGCGTGCATGACGACAGCAAGCCTGCCGTCCAGATCGAGCACGTTGCCCTTGCGCACCGAGCTTGCGATAACCTTGGCCACGAGTGGTCTCCATCAAAGCCGCCCCGTCGGACGCGCCGGAACGGCGCGCGTAGCCAAAAGCCTCGAAGGGCGGGGTGGCGAGCGGGGATTTGTGCGCCTCTCATACTCTATTCGCGGTGAAAAGGCCAAGTGCGGCCGTTCGGCATGACGCCGCGCGCTGTCAAAGGCTGGAAAGTCTAGGAAATATGATCAGAAATTCTCCCTGGTGGAACCGTGACCGCCATGCCGACCGGCGCCCGTTCCTCATCGCGCGAGGCCGGATCAAGGCCGCGATCCGGGCCTGGTTTGAGAGTGAAGGGTTCATCGAAGTCGAACCGCAATGCCTGCAGGTGTCGCCCGGCAACGAAGCGCATTTGCACGCACTCGCCACCGATGTCGTCGGGCCGGATCTCTCGGTCAAGCGGCGGTATCTGCATACGTCGCCGGAGTTTGCCATGAAGAAGCTCTTGGCGGCGGGGGAGGAAAAGATCTTTGCGTTCACGCCCTGCTTTCGCAATCGCGAGCATGGACCTTTACACGCGACCGAGTTCACCATGCTCGAATGGTACCGGGTGGGCGCATCTTACGAAATGGTGATGGACGATGCCGCGCATCTGTTGCGGCTTGCTTGCGCGACGACTGGCCAACGGCTCGTCTCGTGGCGTGGTTCGGTTGCGGTGCCCAAGGGGGCGGCGGATCGGCTGACCGTGGCGGAAGCGTTTTCGCGGTTTGCGGGAATTGACCTACTGGCGACACTCACCGAGGGTGAACCGGACCGGGAGGCCTTGGCCGAGCAGGTCCGGTCGCAGGGTCTCAATGTGCGTCCAGACGACAGCTGGTCGGATCTGTTCGCGCGGGTTCTGGCGGCGAAGATCGAACCGAAGCTGGGCGTCGGACAGCCGCAACTGCTGACCGAGTATCCGGCCGTCGAGGCGGCCTTGGCGCGGCGGACAGATGCGGACAGGCGCGTTGCGGAGCGGTTCGAGCTCTATTGTTGCGGCATCGAGCTGGCCAACGGTTTTGGCGAACTAACCGACGCGGTACAGCAGCGCGCCAACCTTGAGAGCCAAATGGCTCTTAAAGAAGCGATCTATGCTGAACGGTATCCCATCGATGAGGATTTCCTGGCCGCGCTGGCCGAGATGCCGGCGGCATCGGGGTGCGCGCTCGGCTTCGATCGGCTGGTGATGCTCGCGGCTGGAGCAACGCATATCGAGCAGGTTTTATGGACGGGGGCCGCTTGAACTGCCCGCACATGAACTGCAGATGAATTTCCGTTTCAGACGTCATTCAGCCGATCGGGCGCAAATTCGGATCCTGGAGCCGGTGTACGGCTCTCGGAGGTTTATTCATGCGCGAGTTGCTTCGTTCGGGCGCCATTTTGCTGATGGGACTGATCGTCATCGGCGCCGGTATTTTCGTCGCGTTCCACCACGTGGCTCTGGGGTGAGGGTCCTCTTGGTCACATTAGCCCGATGCTGCGACTGATGCGGCTGACGATCAAACGGCGAACATGAAACACATCGCCCAGATGTCGACGATGTTATGTGCACTGGGTATCCGTGCACCGACCGATCCGGTCCCGGTGCAGCCCCGTGCCTCCGACTCTCTCGGTCAGCGTTCTAGACTGAAGAGTAACAGTCGTCTTGAGTCGCCGCTTACAACGGATTTGAGTTATCCCCGTTATCTACAGATTGTCGGCTGCAAGGATCGTTTCAGTGACCTTTGCCACGCTGAGAGTTGACTCAGTTTGATTCGTGGCGCTGATGTTAGCTTGCGGCTTTGGTCGCGGCCTTTTTTGTTCCTCGTTTTGCGGTTCTTCTCCCACTGTACCGTCTGCGTTTGTGTTCCCAGAATCTGTGGTTTTCACAGGCGCTACGATCGGTACAGGAGTCGACGGCATGAGCTCGCTTCGAGCCCTCTTCGTTAATGATGCCTCGCTGGCTGGCCACCACGGGTCCGCACTCGTCAGCAGGCGCGCGCGGGAGTTGGCGAGCGAAGCGGGTATCGAGTTGCAAACCGGATGCGACTGGCCATCGGTCGAAAAGATCCTGTCAAAGCACGCGGCGGATTTTGATTTGGTGATCGTGAACGGCGAAGGCTCGCTGCACGACGACACGAAAACAGCCAAGGCTATTGCGCGCATTGGTTTGTGGATGCAGCGCGAAGATGTCCCCGCCTACTTGATCAATACCAGCGAGGAAAACAACAGCGCCAGGGTTTACCGCGGCATCGCGCAGTTTCGAAAGGTCTTCGTTCGCGACAGCGCCAGCCAGAAATCGCTGAAGCGAGTCGGGATCGCTTCGCACGTTGTCCCGGACCTGACGTTGACTGCGGATCTGCCGCATGCGTCCGGGGGTGAGGATACATTCGTCACGGACTCATGCGAGGCGGACAAGACCGACGCGCTGTTGCGACTTGCAGCGCGTCGTAAAGCCCGCATGATTTCGCTGCGCGCCGCTCCTCCCGTACCTGTAGCCGGGTCGCTGGCCCGGCGCGTGAAGTTCGAGCTGAAACGGCTGGGTAGTCAGTTCATGCCGAGGGGGGCATACGCTTTGCGTTATGCTCACGCGCATCGATCAACGGATGCCTTTGTGAACGTTTTGGCCAGCCAAGCCGGCGGGGTGATTTCGGGCCGCTACCATGGTGTCTGTCTGGCAATGCGTATGCACCTGCCGTTCCTGGCCGTTGTAAGCAACACGTCCAAGAGTTCAGCACTCCTTGCCGACTGCGGGCTTTCACATCGGCTGATCGGGCTCAAAGAGCTGGAAGCGCAATCTGATCCTTTGAAAGTGCCGCCCTTTACGGATGAAGAGCTTCTGGCTCTCGATCTGTTTCTTGCATCCGCCGACCGGAAAGCGCGGCGTATGTTCCGTGCCATTGCGCTCGACGTTCTTGGGCACGAAGTCGACGCCGAACGGGCCGCACGGTCTGTTTTGGCTGCGTAGGCCTGCACGCTGGCGTCGATCGCTCGTTCACGCGCCACAACGTCTTGCCGTCAAAGGGTTCGCGTCCTAGGTAAGGGAACCGGAGACGTTCCCATTGAACCGCCCCCTATTCGAGCTGCCGAGCCGGTCGACGTTCAGGACCGCGGGCGCAAGCTTACGAGATGCTTTGACGCCGACCGTCCGCCTGGGCGTGACGGGCCTGTCGCGGGCCGGCAAAACCGTTTTTATCACGGCACTCGTGCGCAACTTGATGATCGGCGGGCGATTGCCGTTCTTTACCCCCGAGGCTGAAGGACGGCTGCGTGATTGCATTCTGGAGCCGCAGCCCGACGATGCCGTCCCCCGGTTCGATTATGAGGCGCATCTGGGTTCACTGGCCGGCGACCCCGCAGGCTGGCCAGACAGTACGCGGCGCATCTCGGAATTGCGCCTGACGCTCGGGTTCCGACCGCGCGATCTCATTCGCCGGTCGCTCGGCATCGACCGGCTGCATGTCGATATCGTCGACTATCCTGGCGAGTGGCTCATCGACCTAGCACTCATCGATCAGTCCTTCACGACCTGGTGCGCGGATGCCCTGCGCAAGGCGCGGGCCCCGTCGCGTGCCGCACTGTCCGAGGCGTGGCGCGCGTTCGCCGCGCAGGCCGCAGTGGCCGCCAACCCGGAACAGACGGCCATCGAAGGCGCGCGCCTGTTCACGGATTACCTTGCTGCCGCCAAGGCGTCCGAACATGGTGTGGGCGCATTGACGCCGGGTCGCTTCCTGATGCCGGGGGATCTGTCGGGCTCGCCGCTTTTGACATTCTTTCCGCTGGATCTTGTCGCCGTGCCGGGCGTGGCCAAATCCGCCCTTTTCCGGCTGCTCGAACGGCGCTTCGAAAGCTACAAGCGCGACGTCGTCAAGCCGTTCTTTCGCGATCATTTCCTGAAGCTCGACCGACAGGTCGTGTTGGTCGATGTGCTGGGCTCGCTGTCGCGGGGAGCGGAGAGTGTTGCCGATTTGGAAGATGCGCTGACAAGCGTCCTTGCCGCTTTTCGTCCCGGCATGAACTCGTGGCTGTCCAGCTTCTACGTCCGGCGCATCGACCGGGTGCTGTTCGCGGCCACGAAAGCCGATCATATCAGCCGAACCAGCCATGACCGTCTGGAAGCCATCCTGATGGCGCTGACGGCGCGTGCAGCGCAGCGGGTGACAAAGGCTGGCGGCGAGGTGCGCGTCATGGCGATTGCAGCGCTGCGCGCGACTCGCGAAGCCGAAGTTCGGCGCGGGTCGGAGACGTTGCCGTGCATCGCGGGAATTCCCATGCCCGGAGAGGTCGTGGCCGGTCAGACTTTCGACGGCCGGCGTGAAGCTGTCATTTTCCCCGGCGATCTGCCGGCCGATCCGCAGCAGGCACTCGCCCACCCTGGCCGGGAGCTCTCCGGTGCGGCCGCGACCTTCGTTCGGTTTCGACCGCCGCGTCTGGCTTCTCCGATCGGGTCGAGCGAACCGGCGCCGACGCCGCATATTCGCCTCGACCGGGCACTCGATTATCTGATCGGGGATTGGTTTCCATGACAGACCCGACGCAGCCCCCGTCACCGCCGCGTGGTCCGCAGGTCTTCGATGTCGGAGAGGCGACGATCGAAGCGACGTCGTCGTCGCGTGCCGATACTCGTGATCGCGCCTTGCCGGGAGATGTTCGGGTGCGTCCCACGGCGGAGGAAATTGGCCGTGGCATCCGCTGGGGGGCCATTCTGTTCTCCGCGATGGCCGGACTGGCGGGGCTTGCCGGCGGGCTCGCGTTCGGCCGTTTCGTTGCGGCGGCTTTCGAGCGGCAGGATTGGGTCGGCTGGTTGGCTTTCGGGTTAGGGATCGTGGCGCTGGTCGCTTCGTTCGTCCTGATCGTTCGGGAGATCGTTGGTCTTTTCCGATTACGGCGCCTGCAGGGTCTGAACGAGGCCGTTGCGACCGCGCTTGCCAAACAGGACGTGAAGGCTGAACAGAGCGCCGTTGCCGCACTGCAGCGGCTGCTTTCGAACCGCGCGGATTGTCAGTGGGGCTTGGCGCGGCTGGTCGAGCACGCGAGCGACGGCCGCGATCCGGGCGACCTTTTGCGTCTTGCTGACCGGGAAGTGATGGCGCCTCTCGATCTGCAGGCGCGGCGGCAGATCCTCAAATCGGCAAAGCGCGTGGCGACAGTCACGGCGATTTCCCCGATGGCGTGGATCGCCATGCTTTACGTCGCAGTCGAGAACCTCAAGATGCTGCGCACGCTGGCGGCGATATACGGCGGGCGGCCGGGGATGACGGGAACGCTCAACATCGCGCGCATGGTCATCGGCCATATCGTGGCAACCGGTGGCGTTGCGATGACCGACGATCTGCTCGGGCAGTTCCTTGGTCAGGATCTGTTGCGCCGGCTTAGTCGCAGGCTCGGGGAGGGCGCGTTCAACGGCGCGCTGACGGCGCGGATCGGAGTTGCGGCGCTGGGCGTGACGCGGCCGTTACCGTTTTTGGATGCTCCTGAAATCCGCGTGCGCGATCTCGTGCCGGAGATATTTCGCAAGATCAAAACCGTCGAGCCGCCATCGTCGAGTGGTCGGCAAGTGACGTAACGCATAGTCTGATCAAGCGGCGCGTGGAACATCCTCGGCCGGCGTCAGCGTCGGGGCGGCGGATGGTGCAGATGATTTTTGCGCGAACTGTTGCTGCCATTCGCGAGCCAATTCACGGGCACGAACAAGGATCGGCGGCGGTTCGCGATCATCCCATGTGCTGAGGAGGGCGGTCATCGCGGGTCCGGCCTGTTGTCCGGTCAGCCAATTCAAGGGTCCGGCCAGGATGAGACCGGCGACCACGGGCAGCATCCACAGCAAGAGGCCGGGCGAGACGATCCAGCAGATCGCGGCAATCACGGCGCCCGTGATCATGTGCAGGAGGTGAAAGCGCATGGCGAACTGGAAGGGTACGCTGCCGTCGTCGCGGCGCTGGGCTTTCCAGCCGCTGTCGATGCCGGAGAGGATCTGCACCACGGCCGACGTCTGCGTCATCATCAAGATCGGAGCGAGGAGCATGGAGAAAAAGGTTTCAACCAAGACAGCTGCCAATGCGCGTGGCAGGCCGAACAGTTCGCCCGCCGTTGCGGCACGTTTGACTTCGAGCGCAAGCCCCAACAGCTTTGGCAGCAGGACGACGGCCATGGTACCGAGGAAGAGGCGCATGGCTGCGCCCGGATCGATGACCGGCCAGATCGGGAACAGGGTTTTGCTGTCCTGAAAATAGCTCGGGATCAGCTGTTGGCTCTGCAGCGCCAGCACGATGCCTGTGATGAGCGACAGGGCCCAGATGGCGGATACGAGATATGCAAACGCACCCATCGACAGATGCACGCGGCCCATGGTGCTGAGCCCCTTGCGCGGGATTAATGCCATGTGCTGCAAGTTGCCCTGCGCCCAGCGGCGATCCCGCACGACGAGATCGATGAGCCCTGGCGGCATACCTTCATAGGAACCCTGAACGCTCGGCACCATGTGCACGCCCCAGCCGGCGCGCTGCAGCAGCGCCGCCTCCACGAAATCGTGGCTGAGGATCGGACCTCCGAATGGCTTGCGTCCGGTTAGGATCGGCAATCCAGCGGCGCTGGCGAAGGCCTCGGTTCGGATGATGGCGTTGTGGCCCCAGTAGTTGCCTTGGTCGCGATGCCAGCACGCGAGGCCTCCGGCAACGGCTGGACCGTAAACGTTGCAGGCGAACTGCTGCAGTCGCTGCAGCAGCGTGGTGCCGCCGGTCAGACGCGGGATCGATTGGATGAGCCCGGCGCGCGGGTCGCCCTCCATGGCGCGTGCGAGCCGAACGACCGCCTCGCCCGACATGACGCTGTCGCCGTCCAGAATGATGAAGTGATCGTATGCGCCGCCGAACCGTTCGACCCAGTCTTCGATATTACCGGCCTTCCTGGCCTTATTCTCGATGCGCCGTCGATAATAGATCGAAATGACGCCATCGAGCCGCTTGGCCAGCTGGCGATAGCAGGCTTCCTCAGCGTCACCCTCATCCGCGCCGCGCGTATCGGACAAAATGAAAACTTCGAACTGCTGCGCCTTGCCGAGGTGGATCAGTTCCTCAGCCATCGCAGCGATGGTGCCGGCGATCCTGTGCGGCTCTTCCTGATACACTGGAAAGAGAAGTGCCGTGCGGCTATGCAGTGGACCATTGGCCGGCGGGACATTGAGCGTGTCCGTTTGATCGCCGGCAAACAGCGGCAGAAATCCCATGGCGGCGCTGAGCGAGCCGAACGCGATCCAGCCGAACGTGATGGTCGACAGGACCAGGAAGACGAACTGGATCGGGGTGACAGCGACGAACGACAGAACGCCGTACAACTCGTAAGCGAAGGCCAGCGTCAACGACAATGCGCCGACGACGATGGCCGCGCGCGGGACCCACGAACCACGCTGCGTCGGGTCGAGGGTGAATGGGATTTTCTTTGTCAGGTCCTGCGCCGGCATGGCCAGCGGCGATTCGTCTGGCAGAAGTTCGGGGCTGCTCGCATCCTTGCGGGCCGCCGGCAAGGCAGCAACGGTTCTGGCCTGCGCTGGCGGCTCTACGTGTGCGTTGCGGACGGCGTCCACGAGACCTGGATTCGTCATTTCAGGCGGTCCACCGATAAAGCCATGTTTCGGATAGTGTCGCGTCGCCACGCTTCAACGCGAGACGCATCTCGCTGACATCGGCTCCCTCGGTTGCGAAGTTGAACGAGACCCGAACGCCGCCGATGCCTGGGTGCGGCTGGATCGCGGGAGCGTGCACGGTGCCGGCGCTGACGGACAGATCGAGAGCCGGCAGTTCGGTCAGTTGAGCTAACGCGGGGCCGGCGAAGTCGATCATGAAGCGAACCCAGTTTTCCTTTCGCATCGGGCCAACCACCGTGCGCACAACGCGTGCGCCAGGTGTCGGCAATGGACCGTTGGAACCCCAATGCAATCTGTATGAAAGCGGATAGGGCTTGCCGGGTTCCAAGGAATTTGCCGGTGTCCAGTACGCAACGATATTGTCGTGGATTTCTTCCTCGGAGGGAATTTCAATCAACTCGACGTAGCCGTCGCCCCAACTGCCGCGTGGCTCGACCCACAGGCTTGGCCGGCGTTCGAACCGCGCCGCCAGATCGTCGAAGGTGGCAAAGTCGCGATCGCGCTGCATCAGGCCGAAGCCGCGCGGGTTCTTATCGATGAAGGCGCTGGTCTGTAGGGTGCGCGGATTGGTGAGCGGACGCCAGATGCGCTCGCCGCGACCATTAAGGATGGCAAGCCCCTCACTGTTGTAAACGGCGGGTCTGAGGTCGCCGTTGATGCGGCTTTGCGCACGGCCTTTCAGAAACATGCTCGTCAGTGGCGCGAAGCCGACGTGCTTCAAGCTGCGGCGCGGATAAAGCACCGTATCGACCAGCATGACGGTGGTTTCGCCCTGGGCGATCGTGAAGCGATAGGCGCCGGTGACCGAGGGGCTGTCGAGCAACGCATGGACCACGACTTCGGCTCCGGCGGTGCGCGGTTTTTCGATCCAGAAGGCGCGAAAAATCGGAAATTCTTCTCCGGCGGGCTGGGCTGTATTAACGGCGAGGCCGCGGGCCGACAGGCCATAGGTCTGTCCGAGACCAACGGCGCGGAAGTAGCTGGCCCCTTGGAAAACGGCAAATTCATCGACCCGATCGGCACGACTGAGCGGGCCGGCGAGGCGGAAGCCTGAGAATGCATAAGGGGCGGCTTCAGGAGCGGCTGAAATGGTTTCGCCGAACGTGAACATGCGGCTGTCGGCTTGCAGGCGTCGCGCCTGTCCGTCTTCCACGACGCGGATTTCGACGGGCGTCTCATAGATCCAGCCGCGCGGCAGCAAATGAACCTCAACGCCGATCCGTTCCGACTGCCAGAGCGCCTGCTCGTTGCGGAAGCGGATGTCGCGGTACTGTTCCTGTTTGAGGGCGTTGAACGGTTCGGGCACATCGAGTGCCGGACGGGCGAAGTCCTTCGCCGCGAGGTCCTCGGCCAATTTAAGCACGTCTTTGGCTGCAAACGGCTCGGTGGGCGGCGGCGCATCCTGGGCGAGGGCTCGTTCGGGAGCCGATGCAAGCTGCGCCAGCGCCAGGACCGTGGCCCAAGCCGACCCGGTCAAAAGCAGCGCTCGGCGTGATGGTCCCTCGATTGGGTCAGTCATGCTGTCTGTCGGGTTGAATGCGAGAAGAGCGCGTAGGAGTAACCCGCTGCGATACCTGATGCCCGCCTAACTGGCGGACACCCTATCGCGTGGTATCCAGCTCTAAGACTTCGAAGTCTGGTCCCCTGGAAGTCGGGCCCCCCGGCGCAGGTGGAAATCATCAGCATCGGTCTGTTACCCGAAAATTGTGGCGACATTGCCGGACCGGTGAGGACCTACCGAGACAACGAATGCAGGTTCAACGGGTTCCGACGATGCTGCGGCGCAGCAAACTTACGGTAACTTGCACCGTTCAACAAGGCGGGCGGGGTTGTGCCGCGCAAAAAAAGATGGCGCACATCGTTAATGGGTTATTGCTAGTGGTGCTATGAACGGAAGCCTTGAGACAACGTCGGACACGTCAGTCGCTGGTCAAAAACGTGCAATGTGACAGTCGTTTGACGTGCTTATGATAGTGTTGCGCAAAGCGAATGCGCGCCCCAAACGGCAAGGTCGTATCGCATTGAAATGTCATTTTTCATCGGTAAATCATAGACTTATGGCCCAGAACATTCATCGTGACAATCGCGCAACATCACGGGCGGAATCCACAGCCGATTGGCAGTTTGGCGTTTAAACGGGCGGATCGATCTGCTTAGTATCCTGCCCTGAGCGGTGATTCGGAGCGAGGCTTTGACCGCTGGTCGAGATGAGCGTGTGGCGTCGGTTGCGTGAACTATGCAGCAGTAGCGTCAAGCGCCCGTTCTTAAAGTTAGTAGACGGGAGAAGGTAAATGAAGAAACACAACCTCTACGCACTGGTGGCGGCCGGCTTGCTCGCAAGCGGCATGTCGATTTCCAGCGCGTCGGCAGCGGACCTCGGGGGGAACTGCTGCGCGGATCTCGAGGAGCGCATTGCCGAACTCGAAGCCACCACCGCCCGCAAAGGCAACCGCAAGGTTTCGCTCACCGTATCCGGTTGGGTCGGTCAGCAGATCTCGTTCTGGGATGACGGCGTTGAATCCAACGCCTACGTCCACGACGTCGGCACGACGCTGGGCAGCCACGTCAAGTTCACGGGTTCGGCTCAGATCTCACCCGGCTGGTCGGCTGGTTACGTTCTGCAGATCGAAGCCATCGGTTCTGACGGTCTGACGACTTCGCAGACCGTACCCGATGGTCCGGCGGTTTTCGGCGGCGCCGGCGGCACGCAGGTGCTGCAGTCGTACTGGTTTGTGAAGTCTGACCAACTCGGCAAAGTGTCGGTCGGCTTGCAGTCGCAGGCCTCGGACAACACCGCAATCCTCGTCGACGGTTCGGGCTCGCTCGTCCCCGCCAACTGGGTCGCATACGACACCAACAGTTTTGCCGTTCGGAATACAGGAAATCTGAACCTCACCTGGGGCAACGCTCAGTCGTGCTACGGCGAGGGCGGCGCCTGGGGTGACTGCAACGGCCTACCGCAGAACTCAGTTCGCTATGACACGCCCACGTTTGGCGGGTTCTCGGCCAGCGCCTCTTGGGGCGAAGACGACTTCTGGGATGTGGCGCTTCGCTATGCCGGCGAATTCTCCGGCTTCAAGCTCGCGGCTGCGGCTGCCTATAACGAAGTTACGGATCAGCGCTACAACGGTGGCAGCAACGTTCCCGACCAGCAGTATTTTCAGGCTGGCGCTTTCTTGATGCACGTTCCGACGGGCCTGTTCGGTTTGGTCAACTACGGTTACCTCGAAACGGATGCGCTCGATGTGACCGGAACCAATTCTGATCTCGTGGCTAATGAAGCCGAGACTTGGTATGGCAAGATCGGCCTGCGCTCGCGCCTTTCGGCTCTTGGCCACACGGTGTTCTACGGCGAATACCTGAATGGTCAGGACGGCGGGTTCGGTGTCGACGACCTCGGCGATGCAGTTGCCGGCAACGACGTTGTCGTTCAGGCGACCGGTAGCGAACTTGAAGTGTGGGGCGTCGGTATCGTTCAGGAAGTCGACGCTGCTGCAATGTCGGTTTGGGTTAAGTATCGCCATCTCGAGGTTGACGGACTCGTAGACTCGACTGGAGCTGCGGTCGGTGGTGATGACTTCGATTATGTCGGCGTCGGCGGATTGATCAACTTCTAAGCTGATCAGTCACTACGAACTGAATTTGGAAAGGCCGCCCCTCACCGGGCGGCCTTTTTGCTGAGATGTTCGGAGAGGATTTCGGGGAGAGGATTTTGGGGTCAGACCCCCCAAATGGGGTCTGACCCCGCTGCTCCCGCTGCCGCTTCCAAATGGGGTCTGACCCCGCTGCCACGGCTCTGCTCCCTGCTGTGCCACCGACGGGTTCGCGCCTCTTCACCGTTGTCTGATGAAGGAGACCGTCCAGGCAGGTGGGGGATTGAAATGCCGAGGTTGCGCAGGATCGACTATCCAGGGGCGTGGCACCACGTCATGAATCGTGGCGTGGCTGGCGGCCGAATCTTCAATGATGAGATCGATCGGCAGCGGTATCTCGAATTTCTGGTTGAGGCCGCCGAACGGGCGGCAGTCGAATGTCATGCCTATTGCCTCATGGGCAATCACGTTCACCTCCTGCTGCAATCCACGACGGGCCGGCTGTCGGAGGCTATGCAGTGTGTTAGCGCCCGCTACACTCAGGCGTTCAATCGCCGCCATCGCCGCGACGGTCCACTTTTTCGAGGCCGGTATCGGTCGGTCCTCATCGAGAGCGATGCTCAGCTGTTTAGTACGCAAGGTTACATTCACGGCAATCCGGTGGTTGCTGGTCTGTGCCGCGCGGCGCCGATGTGGCCGTGGTCGAGTGCGCAGTTCTATTTTGGCGATCCCGCTCCGCCGCGTTGGCTATCAACTGCCGTCGTTTCCGAGATTTTGAAGGACCGTCTGGAGTGGGGTCAGGGAGTGGGGTTCGAATTGGGCGTGGGGTCAGCCCCCCCAAATGGGGTCTGACCCCTTTCTAGAACCTAGTTTGGCTTGGAGGAGCGTCTGGAGTATGGGGGCGTGGGGTCAGACCCCCCAAATGGGGTCTGACCCCTTTCTCCCGTTGACCCCTTTCTCCCGTTATCGAACGGCGTGAGAAATGCGCGCGCGAAAGGGGCCGGGAGGTGGACCGCAAACGCGGTCAGCAATCGATCGCGCGTTTGACCTCGAAGATTTCCATGATGCGGCAGCCGCGGTGCGGGCCGTCGCAGACAAAGGTCCACTGACCTTCCGTAAAGGTGTCGCACATCTTGACGCCTTTGATCAGAATCCAGTGGCCTTCCTTGCCCTTGTGAATGGCCAGGATGTAATGCGACCAGGCATTGCGCGGCTTTTGCATCCAGGTCCACACGCTGGGGCGCTTCTTGCGTTCCAGGTGCATGAAGCTTTCCTTCAGCGTCATCGCGTAGCCGTAGATCGCGAGCGCGGCCTCGACCTCGTCGGCGTAGGTGCCCTTGACGCGGTGTTTCAGGTCGGGCGGCAAGTCGCGGTAGGCGTTGATGGCGCGCTCGACCTTGCTCACGGGATAGCCCGTGACGGCAGATATGACGTAGGGGCCGCAGAATGCGACGCGGCCGGTGTCGTTGGTGACGTCATTGAGAGAGGACGTCAGCTTTCGGGTCGGTTCCAGGTCGTCCACGGCCGGCCTCGCGGGCAAATCATTAAGAAATGACCCACGGAGCTTCAACCGCAGTTGGTTGACAAAGTGTTAACGGCGCACTGGCGACCGGTTAGTCCTCCGACGTTGCGTTCGGCCGGCCGCGACCACCGCCAAGGACCGGCGTTGCCCGCATGGAGCGGCGTTCGGCTTTCACGGCCACCGGCTTCAAGGTTTCCACGGCGGCGAGAATGTCGGCGGCCTGCGGTGCGGACGGGCGCACCTTGACCTCCCGCACTGGGCGAACGCGGAACGGCAGAAATGGTCGGTTGAACATGGCGCTGTTGACTCCCCCGGCACGTGCGCCGCATGACTGGCGGCGACCGAGGAGGATCATAGCATACCGCATGTGGGCCCGGCGAAGGCGGAAAGCCGCCGATCGGCTCGCCGTTGCTGCATTCATGGCATTGGCTGCGCATTGACATGATCCCACCAAGTGCCGTTCGATTTGCGAACTCGCTTGCGCCGCGACCCGGCGAGTTTGACGGGCCGTCGGCCGCGAAGCCCCGCGTTTACTAAGGCGGCGCGGCAAAGTATGGATGAGTCGACCAAGCCGCACAGCGGCCGAGAGACAGAGGCAGCGCATGCGCTACGACGACAAAGATCAGGAAAGCAAGAACGTCGAGGATCGTCGTGGCCAGGGCGGCGGTTTTGGCGGCATGCCCGGTGGATTTCAGTTGCCGACCGGCGGACGCGGTGGGATGAGCCTGACGTCGCTCCTCATCATCGGCGCGATCATGCTGTTGTTCGGGATTAATCCGCTCGACATCCTGACCGGCGGGGGCGGTGCCAACTTCCCCAACATTCAGCTTCCCCAGCAAGAGACGACGCAACGTCCAAGCTCGGGGCCGAACATTCCGGGGCTTCCGGGAGAGGGCCGCACCACGACGGCCTCGAGCGATGAGATGAAAGTTTTCATCGGTCGCGTTCTGGCCGATACGGAGCAGGTCTGGAACAAAGTTTTCCAGAGCTTCGGCGAAAACTACAAGGAGCCGCAGCTCGTCATCTTCTCGGGGGGAACGCGGACGGCGTGCGGCGTCGGGCAGACGCAGATGGGGCCGTTCTATTGCCCGATCGATCAGAAGATCTACATCGACCTGGCTTTCTATGACGAGTTGAAGCGGCGCTTCAATGCACCGGGCGACTTTGCGCAGGCGTATGTCGTGGCGCATGAAGTCGGCCATCATGTGCAAACTTTGCTCGGCATTGCGGAGAAGGTTCAAGATTTAAAGCAGCGCATGAGCGAGCGGGAGTCGAACGCGCTACAGGTCCGTATGGAGTTGCAGGCCGATTGCCTTGCCGGGGTGTGGGCCAACTTAAATCATCAGCTCAATAACCGGTTGGAGCCGGGCGATATCGAGGAAGGTCTGCGGGCGGCGAACGCCATCGGCGACGACATGATCCAGAAGAAGACACAGGGTCACGTCGTGCCCGACGCGTTCACGCATGGCTCGGCCGAACAGCGCATGCGCTGGTTCACCAACGGCTACAAGTCGGGCAAGATGCAGGCCTGCGATACCTTCAACACCGACGATCTCTAAGCGCGTGCCGGTCGCGGCGGGTGGAACGCTCAGTCAGCCGGAGTTGACCCGACGGCGCAGGGTGTGGCTCGTGGTGGAGCTGACGCTGCTTTTCATTGCTGCCCCCCTCGCCATGGATTGGGCGGTGCACGAAGCGCGCATTCCACTCTTTATCGCTCTCATTCCGGTGCTCGTCGTGGTTGTCGGCATTCTCGCGATCGATCCCACGTTCGCGTTGAGTAAAGAGCTTGGGCGCGGCTTTGGCTGGCGGACGCTGCTATCCATTCTGGCGGTTTTCGCGGTCGGCGGCCTCGGGGTCTTCGCGTGGCTCAAGGACACGCATCCCGATTGGCTTTTCGAATTTCCCCGCAACCGTCCTGAGCTTTGGCTCCTTGTGGTGCTCGCCTATCCTTTTTTCTCGGTCGCCACGCAGGAGTTCGTCTACCGCACGTTTTATTTCCACCGATATGGGCCGTTGTTCGGCGATCGCCAGGGTCTGGCCATTGCTCTCAACGGACTTCTGTTCGGCTTCGGACATATCGTGATCGGGCAACCGTTCGCGGTCATCGCCACCGTGTTCGGCGGGTGCCTGTTTGCGGCGCGCTACGCGGAAACCCGATCGTTCTGGGCGGTGTTCCTAGAGCATACGATCTGGGGCGTGTTCATATTCACGATCGGGCTTGGCCGTTACTTCTTCACGGGCGTATCGAACGTCGGCTGAAGCAGCGGCTCCCTGTCTGTTGAGCCCGGTCGCGGGTTCGGCTAGAAAGCAATCCAATTCCAATCAGCGCGAACCCAGCAAAGAGGCGCCTTCCATGGCTGCGGCCCATCAGTACGTCTACCACATGCACAAGCTGTCCAAATCCTACCCGGGCGGCAAGCAGGTTTTGAAAGACATTTCGCTGTCGTTTCTGCCCGGCGCCAAGATCGGCGTGGTCGGTCTTAATGGTGCGGGCAAGTCGACGTTGTTGAAGATCATGGCCGGCACGACGGATGATTTCGTCGGTGAGGCGCGGGCCGCCGACGGCGTCAAGGTCGGCTATCTGCCGCAGGAGCCGGAACTCGATACGAGCAAGGACGTGCTCGGCAACGCCATGGAGGGCGTGGCGGAGAAGAAGGCGATCCTTGATCGATACAACGAAATCGCGGCGAACTACACCGACGAGACGGCCGACGAGATGACGGCGCTGCAGGATCAGATCGACGCCATGAACCTGTGGGATCTCGATACGCAGGTCGAGCAGGCACTCGATGCGTTGCGCTGTCCGCCGGGGGACGCGGC
>LNFM01000964.1_pt1 | contig 87677 bp, 84 predicted proteins | sample 596031 | NCBI WGS metagenome assembly LNFM01 (sample SAMN04254537, study PRJNA301005) | activated carbon metagenome | isolation source: dual media filters at the Ann Arbor, Michigan drinking water treatment plant | place: USA: Ann Arbor | reverse complement strand
ACATGCCCGAGGACCAGCGCCCGATCCCGTGGTCGAACATGATCTACTTCGGCGACGGGGAGACGGATGTTCCCTCCATGGCCTTGATGAAGAAGTCGGGGGGTGCTGCCTTCGCCGTCCACAACCCCGACCTGTCCCCGAAGATGTGCGAGGAGCTTTTCCGCGCCGGCCGCGTCGATTTCTACGCGGGTGCCGACTACCGGCGCGGGAGCGATTTGTTCAAACGGACGTGTTTGCTGGTGGATCGGATACTGGCGGATATTCGGGTAAGGGAAGAGGTTTGGGGGTTGGGGCACAGCTCGTGAGAGCTTGACGCGTGGCGGCCATGGACTTCGATTTCAGACATCTTGCCGGATACGAATATGTCTTCGGTGCGCTCGTGTTCGCTGCGGTGCTTTCGACCTACATGATCGGGCTGCATCTTTGGGATCGCATGCGCCGTCGCGGGATGGCGTGCCGATGGACGCGCGACACGGTTCAGCCGCACAGCGGTACGCTGCGATGGGTGTGCGCGACATGCGGCGAGACAGGTTACTCCAGTGGAAGACGGGCGCCGTTGACGTGCAAGAAGGGGCTGGGGGTTAGGGGGTTGTAACCGTCAATCGCGGCAGTAGACGGAAAAATTAAATGGCAGAGAACGACAAAAATAGATCGCACATTCTTTCGGATCACCGAAAGGTTGGCAAGCGATTCATACCCCCTTCCCGGCAATTTCTAAATCTCAAACTCGATACGTCATGGCTTAACCGAATTATGCCCGAACTTATTTGGATGGTTCCGATACATCATCACTATGAAGCGAGCCGTGCAATTGAGCTTTGCCTAGAGGTTGTTGCCGCAGCTCAACAAACATCCAATCAAGGCGACTCTGGAAGAAATTACACCTTTGTCAGCAGTTACAATGGTCTCAGCAAAGATAAGGCCAAAGAAGTAACTGAGATACTTCTAAATAGGGGCGCTCTTTCAGCGATAAGGGCGGCACTAGATCCACTATTCCGGCTCTACCCAGACTGCCCTATGAGTTTCTTGGCCTCAAAACAAGACTGCGTCGCGACCACTCAAGACATTAACTGGTTTGAACCGCTCCTCGAAGGCTTCTTTGACAGACGCTCACAGTCGTCAATGATCATTCAAGCTAACGTTGTTTATCATTCTAGCTCCCTTGGGAAGATAAAGTACTCGAAGGAAGTTGAACCACCCGACTTGGAGGCCATAGTAGCAGACTACAGCTCAGAGTCTGCGCGCAAGTCATCAGCGCAAGTAAGGGCAACTATCAATGCATTTGTTGGGCACTTATTCGATGAGCTCAATGACGAATGGCCAAAGTATTTTTGGCGAAGAAACCTCGACCTTGCCGAACGGTCTGCGCTAAAGATTGATCTTGATGACCTTAAAGACTACCCCAGCGAGAAACCGTGGACGTTCTTGCGGCAGTTTATTGAGAATGCCGCTGCCGGCCTTGTTGAACGCTGGAGACAATTGCCGAAAAATCTTTATGAACCGGAGGCTGTTGAGGTTATAGGGGCATTACTTGCGCGTCAGCTCTCTATCGCTCGGCGGCTGGCGAGCAATCCGGGTGTATGGGATTTTCATGTCGGGCCCATAATCTTGCGCTCAATGGTCGACACCCATATTTCGTTAGCTTGGTTATTGAAAGATCCACAATCACGGTCGCAGAAATTTATCTTGTACGGCCTTGGCCAAGAGAAGCTGCAGGTTGAGAAGCTGAAGGCTGGCGCACGATCAAATGATGACGCGGTTAAAATGATGATTGAGGCAAAGGAAGAATGGATTAATTCTCAGCAATATACATTTCTCACGATTGTTGATGTCGGCAGTTGGTCCGGGACATCTACTAGGTCCATGGCTGAGGAGGCGGGGCTTATGGAGCTATATGATCACGCTTACGTGCCTTGGAGCACATGCGCGCACAGCATGTGGAATCATATCGAACGATTCAATACGCAATATTCTAGCAATCCTTATCTTCGACACTTGAGAGAGCCAGACGACCTACATATGAAGCCTCAAATCGATGTTCTTCTCAATGCTGCGAAGTATCTGCAAAGATCTTACGATGCAGTCGATACGGCTTTCGCTCTCGATGTGAAGATCGAACCTCCGTGGGATTTTTTGATTGAAGCACTTAATGAAGGCGAGATGGATGAATAGGTATCTTCACAACTCGCTTCACATTTTTTCTTTCTTTCGAGCGCACTGTGTTTTGCGACGTTTTTGGGCTGGATGGATCCTCGGGCCAAGCCCGAGGATGACATTTGGGGGCTAACTACAACGTCGACGCGTTCCGAAGTTTGCTAAGCCGGTCCGAGAGGAATTGTAGAAAGTCGTCGTCGAACCCGCTGGCCTTTGCCAATTGCACTACGTCTGGACCCTTCGGGACCAGAACAGCCAACAATTTGTCTAAGTAGGCTAGATCGTAGTCCCGAAAAATCTTGTTCTTGTATGTGTAGTACTCCGTGTGGACGTTGTTGAGATACATGAGCACGATATGATGCGCGCGGTCACCAATGCCGGTGAACGGCTGCGCTGAGTGCATGAATGTCCAGAACAGATCGTGAGTTTCCTTATTGAGCATCGTGCTATGGAATGAGTCCCACCGCTCGTTAATCGATCGGGTGGCCTCGTTCTGTGAAAACTTTCGGCTCAGTCGATTGAGTACGAATGCGATGTACGCCGAGACGAGCAGCGACAGTAACGCGATTATCGCCGCCAACACGTCAGTCTCAAACTGCATCTTCCCAATAATGTCTTGCAGCATGGCTACCCCCTTTCCCCGCCAGCAAGCTAGTGGCTCCGGTCATCTTTGGAAACTTGTTTGGAGTGGCCTTGCTCAACACGCGCATCCCCACCGCTGTCATCCTCGGATTTATTCCGAGGATCTATGTGAACACTGGGTGGCTATGGGTGGCGGGCGCGGTGGGAGCAACAGGCGTTCGAGCGTGTTGCGCGATGGATCCTCGGGCCGAGCCCGAGGATGACATTTGGGTGCGTTGACCTAGCGGAGTTGAGCGGGGTTCGTCCCCTCTCCCCATCGTCTTCGTTGGGGAGAGGGTTAGGGTGAGGGGCAGCATCCGCACGGTGCGGGCATACCCGTGAAGCTTTTCAATGCGCGGCTGGAGTGGGTGTGTCTGCGATCGCGCAAGCATCTGCCCCTCACCCCCGGCCTTCGCCGGGGCAGGCCCAACCCTCTCCCCGTACGGCGCGAAGGCGCACCTACGGGAAGAGGGGGCAATCTTATCCCCGCTCCAACTACCCTCCCCTACACTTGCCCCCATCTCCGTCCCTCATTGAAGGGGGCGTCGCTTAAGAGGCGTCTTGTGACGTGGGGCGGGGTGCAGAGTCGCTGACGGAGGGGGACGCATCCCTCTCTCGGCGAGGCTCGGACCGGCCGCCTGCTGGAATGCAGTGCTGCGAAGAACGCGCTGAAACGCTGGTCGTATGCCACAAAGCCTGCGCGGGGCGGTCCTCGGGCCGCACCACTACCAACCCCAGCGGCGCGACCACCGCCCCGCCCCCTTCGCGTGGAGCACCGCGTCGGGCACCCGGAGATCCCTTGCCAATGACGCGTTCGACGAGCCCAAAACGTTGTAGATCCGAGACGGATGCGGTGACGGCGGGGAGCGGCGCAGCGCGGCGGCTCGCCAAGCGCACGAAGGCGATGACGTTGTGTGTCGGGCACGATTACCTCGGCACGTTGCGGGCGGCGCGGCGGCGGAAACACGCTGACAAGCAGACGCGGTTGATGAACGAATTGCGCGCGATGCTCTTGGAGATGAAGGCGGCGCTTGGACCGGAGGTCCATCGCGGGGGCGCGCGGGCACCGAGCGGACAAGCGCGCGGCCGGCGCCGCTAACGCATCAGCGCGCCGGTTCGGGACTGAGTTCGGGGTCCGGATCGGGTTCGGCTGTGGGGGCCGGGTCGTATTGGGCGACGGTGGCGGCGGCGATCGCGGCATCGGCGAAGTCGCTGCGGTCTTCGGGTGCGGGGGCGGCGCGTAGGTTCATGCGGCCGAGGATGAAGACGATCAGCACCAAGTGTACGCACGCTGTGAAGACGAACAGCATGGGCATGCCTGCCACCTGGCGCACGAGGGAGGCGATGAGCGGGCCGACGGCGGCGCCGATGCCGAAGATGAGCAGGAGGCCGGAGGAGACTTCGACGAATTGGTCGGGCCGCGCGTTGTCGTTGGCGTGCGCGACGGCAAGGGGATAGAGCGGGAATGCGCCCATGCCGAAGACGAAGCCGGCGAGGATCATCGTGTCGGGGCCGGTGTCGGGCAGCATCATGAGGGCGATGGCGGCGCCCAGCGCAATGGCGGTCGCGATGAGCATGACGAAGCGGCGGTCCATGCGATCTGAGACGCGGCCGAGCGGCCATTGGGCGATGGCGCCGCCCATGACGACCGCGCTCATGAAGAGGCCGATGCCCTGGGTGTCGAGGCCGGCGTCGGAGGCGAAGACGGGGCCCAGCGTCCAGAACGCGCCGTTGGCGAGGCCGACCGCGAAGCAGCCGGCGGTGCCAACGGGCGAAATGCGGGCCAGATCCTTCAGGCGCGGATGGACCTGGTGGACCATTTGCGGGTGCGCGGCGGCGGTGAAGGCGACGGGGAGGGCTGCGAATGAAACGAGGATCGAGGCGATGGCGAAGAGGATGAACGTGTTGGGGTCGGCAAAGCCGATCATGAGCTGGCCGAGCGTGATCACCGTCAGGTTGATGATGGTGTAGACCGAGAAGACGGTGCCGCGGACGCGATTGTCGGCGCGTTCGTTGATCCAGCTTTCGATGATGATGTAGAGGACGGCGAAGCAGTATCCCGTGGCGATGCGAAGGGCGAACCAGAGGACGGGTTCGACGAACATGGGATGGAGCAGCGCGATGCCGGAGGCGACCGACGTCATGGCGAGGTAGGCGCGGATGTGGCCGGCGCGGCGGACAAGCGTGGGGCCATTCAGACAGCCGGCGGTGAAGCCGAAGAAGTAGGCGGTGCCAAGAAGGCCCAGTTCGAAGGCGCGGAAGTTTTCCAGATTGGCGCGCACGGGGATCAGCGTGCCTTGCAGCCCGTTGCCCATCAGAAGAAGCGCGACGGAGAGCAGGAGGGCCGCCACGGGGGCAAGCGCTGCGGCGAGCGTCAACGGGGCGTCTTCCGCGGCGAGCGTCGCGGTGGCGTCGGGAGCATTTCGATTGTCGTGCAACAAGGGCCTCTTAATGCCGGCACGTTGGCTCAGGCTAATATGTCGGTCGCCGTCTGGACGTCAGTCAAAGTCGCGGCGGTTCAACGTTGCGAGTACGGCGCCCGTTCCGTCCTTCAGTGTCAGTACGGTGTGCGTGGCGCCGGCTGCCTTGGTGGCTTCGAGGAGCTGGAGGATTTTGCGTTCGGCTTCCATCTTGTCGGCTGAGCAGGCCATGCGGGTTGAGACCAGCGGTCCGAACGTCAGTTCGCCGCCAACGAACGAGTAGCTGCCGAAGAACCGGTTGCAGCCAGAAAAGCCGGCGACCTCCTTTTCGCGGAATTGGATGTAGGTGTCGCCCGCATCGGGAAAGCCCCACTCGGAGCCGTTGAGCGTTGATAGGGGATCGGCGGCGGCGGCGAGCGTGCTGGCGGCAGCGATGATGGCAAAGGATGCGATAAGCGCGCGCATGATTTTGTCCCCGGGGCGGATATCGGAGTCAGACTAGCGCATCATGGGGTCAAGTCAGAACGATGGCGTCGGAAAGAAAAGCCCCGGTTCGCGGGAGAGCGACCGGGGCAGTTTTGAAGGACCTGGAGTTTTATGCACTGCGTTTGTGATGGCACTGCTGCAAGCCGGCACTGCTGAAACGGAGCCGTGGCCGACCGGGGCTCAGCCCTCGACCAGGCGGCCTGAGATCAATTCGACACCAAGCGGTTTGGCGATTTCGGCCGGCAGGGATGCGCGGACCGGTTCGACCGACAGGCGATAGAGGTGCCACGTGGAATGGCCAATGATGGGGAGAAGCACCAGAAGCCCGAGGAACGCGGTCAGCACCGAGAGAACGACGATGAAACCGATGAAGAGCGCCCAGGCGATCATCGTAATGGGGTTCTTTTCGACGAGGCGGACGCTCGTCACCATGGCGGTGATGAAGTCGGTGTCGCGGTGATAGAGCATCGGGAAGGAGATGACCGTGACGGCAAAGACTGTGAAGCCGATCGCCGCGCCGGCGACGTTGCCCATTAGAAGAAAGAACCAGCCGGAGGGGCTGTCGAGCAGCTTGGAGAGGTAGCCAGTGTCGAAGGTGTTAATGCCGGCGAAGGCGAACGTGAGGACGGCGGCGATTTCGAGCCAGAAGATGAGGGCCAGAAAGGTGAGGAGCGCCATCCAGCCGAGATCGCGGCGGTGGTGCTCGCGCGAAAGTCCGGCCCAGACGGCGGCGGGCGTGACGGGTTCACCGCGCTCGCGCAGGTCGCTGACGGCGTAAAAGGCGCTGGCGGCGAAGGGCGCGACGAACGCGAAGCCCATGGCGAGGGGCCAGATCAGAAAGGGCAGGTCCATTTCGGAGAGGATGAAAAACATCAGCCAGCCGGCGGAGGCAAGTGCGAGGCCGATGGCAACGCCGTATGACGGGTAAGCGCGGAAATCGGAAATGCCGGCGACGACGGCCTCGTTCAGGTCGTCGAGCGTCACTTTGCGTATGTCCGGCCACTTATTCGTCGATGACATGCGTCGGGCTCCCCATCTGGACGTGTCAGCGCGCCGCAGTTCGTTGCGGTGCGACATCCAAGCGCAGGCATCCTAGAGTTTATTTGACGGCCGTCAAATCCCGCGAAAGTCGAATTCCCGGGAAAGGCGCTCAACTCCCTGTCGCTGATCAGACATTTTCTCGTCTCGCGGGCGTCAGCGGGCAGTATTGCCGGCGTCGACGGGGAGGCAGACGCCGGTGATCAGGGCCGCGTCGGGCGACAGCAGAAAGGCCACCGCGGCGGCGACATCGCGCGGTGTGGCCACCCGGCCGAGTGGAAGGGCTGCCGCCAACACTGCGATGCGGCGGGCTCTGTCCCCGGGGGATGCATCGGCTGCTAACATGGCCGTGTCGGTGTCGCCGGGGCAGACGGCGTTGATGCGGATGCGATCGCGCGCATGGTCGAGCGCCATGGAGCGCGTCAGTTGCACGACGGCGCCTTTGCTGGCCGCGTAGGCGACGGCGGCTTCCGCGCCGACGAGGCCCCAGTCGGAGGCGATGTTAACAATGGCGCCGCCGGTGCCCTGGCGTTGCATCTGGCGAACGGCCGAGCGCGAGAAGCGGAATACGGCGGTCGCGTTGGTCGCAATCGTGCGGTCCCAATCGGTGTCGCTGCACTGGGGCGCAGTGCCAGGGATAAGAACGCCGGCATTGTTCACCAACGCGTCAAGTCGGCCGAAATGGGTGATGGCGGTCGCAATGGTTTGTTCCGCAGCACCATCTTCGGTGACGTCGCTTTGGCAAAATACCGCCTCACCGCCGCTGGCAACGATTTGGTCGCGGATGCTGCAGCCGCGAACCTGATTGCGACCCGTGATGACAACCTTTGCACCGCGCGTAACGCATGTTTCGGCGATCGCAGCGCCGATCCCGGACGTGGCGCCCGTGATTGCAACCACGAGGTTATGAAGCATTCTCGTTATACTCCGGTTGCGATTGATCCGTAGTATGGACAATCACCTAAATTTGCCACTGTAGGGTTTTCTCTTGCAACCTTGTGCATGCGATCCTAGTTCAAGATCACACGGGGAAGTGTGTGTTCCTGCAAATCGAGGAGATGGGCATGAAGATCAAACTGGCCCTTGCGGCTGCGGCCATCCTGGGCGCATTCGCAATTACGGCACCGTCGAACGCTGCTCCGCTTGCCGGGGCTGGCGTGGCAACGCAAGCTGCCAAGGTCGATGCCAAGGCGACGGAAGAAGTCCGTCACCGCCGCTGGCACCGCCGCCACTGGCGGCACCGGCATTGGGGGCATCGGCGCCATTGGCGCCATCGCGGCTTCTACCGGCCGTACTACTACCGTCCGTATTACGGCAGCTACTACGGCGGCTATCCGTACTACGGTGGCTATCCGTATTACGGCGGCCGTCACTTCCGCCGCGGCGGCGTTTACTTCGGCTTCGGCTTCTAAGCCGCTGCTGCTTGGATGAAAACATTTGGGCCGGAGGATCACGATCCTCCGGCCCGTTGTTTTTTAGCGGCTCTAACCGGAGACGCTTACTTCTTATCGCCGGCTGCTTCGGCGGTGCCGTGCTTGGCCTTGATGCTGGCGATGCCGTCCTTGAAGATGCCGTCGATGACCTTGCGGGCTTCCTTGTCTTCGGCGCCATTGCTGTCGTAGGTCGCAGACCAGAGGACGTTGATTTCGTCGAGATCGTCATCGTCGGGGGCGACGGAGAACATGGCGGTATAGTTCTTCACTGGCAGCGGGCTTTCCGTGATCTCGTACTTGTAGCTCGTCGTCCCCTTCTCCAGCAGCTTCTCCTTGATGATGCCGCCATCCTTCAGCGTGAGCGTGCGCATTTCGGTGTCGCCGTCCTTGGAGGCTTCACACTTGGCAATCGCAGGGTGCCATTCGGAGATTGCGCACCAGCCGCCGATCTTTTCCCAAAGTGCCGTCCGTTCCGCTTCCGTTTTGGTTTCGTCGACGTTGATCTCGAGTTTCTTAGCCGAGACCAGCGACGCGGCACCGGCGGGCGCCATGGCCAGCCCAAATGCTGTACCGGCGACAATCGCGGTTGCGAGAACGTGCTTCATGTTTCACTCCCAGGGGGCTGCTTTCAGGCAGCGGTTAGGCCGGCAGCACCGGCTTCTTGTAACTATGTAACATTTGAGGCCGTGCTGCGGCAAGTCCAGCCGGGAGTTTCTAGCAATGGTTTGCATCCGTCTTGCCACCGCCGCCGACCTGCCGGTGCTCGCCGATCTTCTCGGCGAACTGTTCGCTCAGGAGCGGGAATTTTCTCCCGATCGTACGGCGCAGATGCGTGGGCTCGTTCTGCTGCTGGAGCGCGGCGATGCGGTGCGGATCATGGTGGCGGAATACGAATCCCGCGTGGTCGGCATGGGGATTCTGCATACGGGCGTGTCGACGTATCTGGGCGCGAAGGTCGGCATGCTCGAGGATGTGATCGTGACGGCTGCTCATCGCGGGGATGGGATCGGCCGGCGGTTGCTGGCGGGGATCATCGAGCAGGCGCGCGCGGACGGGTTGCAGCGGATCACGCTGTTGACGGATCACGACAACGTGGCCGGGCAGACGTTCTACGAAGGATTCGGCTTCACACGGTCGACCATGCTGCCGTACCGGCTCATGCTTGCGCAGTCGGCAACGGCCTAGCGCAGGGGGCCGTGATCGTCTTTGTCGTTGGGATCGCGCATGTCGCAGACGCCATCGTAGGGAAGCGTCATAACACCGACGCCCATCGAGACGCTGCCGAAGGTGAGCGCATTGAAAGCATAGAGCAGGAAAATCGCGACGAACGGGTGCTCTTCATCGACGAGGAGATCCTTCAGGCCGGCCAAATTGCTCCAGATCATCAGCGAAGCGACGATCACGCCGATGGCGAGTCCCGTCGCCAGATGAAGACCGAGGAAGCGGATCAAAGTGGGCATCTGAAACCCACCAGATTGAGCCGATCTGCCAGACGGCGCGTTGCGTTGACCCCGATTTTCCATAGGTCACCTGAGTTGCGCCCTGTCGCGACCGTAGTGTGGGCGCGCTTCACATGGCAATGTCCGAGTCGTCGCATTCGTTCCTTGCGCAGGCCTATTCGTGCAGAAAGAAAAAATGATCGTGACCGGCATTCGAATGTCCAACGCCCTCGCCGGACTGCTGTTGGCCGCCTGTTCGAGTGCGCCGGCACCCGTAGCCGTTCCGCCTTTAGACTTGCCTACGCAGGACGCCGCGACGCGGACCATGCCCGTCGTTGCGGGACGCCCGGCCCGGGTCTTCGTGTTCGCGGGGTGGGATGCGGCGTGTGCGTCGACGGCCGCGCCGCAGGTGACAGTGGCGACCGCGCCTGTGCAAGGCGAGGTGTCGTTCCGGCCCGGTCAATCAACGTCCATCGCGGCGTCGGCGGGTGGCACGTGCGCCGGCCGAACGGTGACCGGCACCGGTGTGTATTACACCGCACGGGTGGGGGCCAGGGGGACGGACCGGTTTGCTGTCGAGGCGAAACTCGCCTCGGGCGAAACGAACAGGCGCGTGTTCGAGGTGACGATCGCAGAGTAGCGCAACCGGGATCAAATCTTGCGCGGTTCGGGATCGCCGGCGGTGACGCGATAGGCGTAGCTCGTCTCGGATCTGACGGACGCAGTATCGGGCAGGATCGCACTCGGCGTGATGCGCTTGGCGGTGACGTCGAAGGATTCCTCCGTGACGTCGCAGACGACATAGCCGTGATGGCGGGAATCGAGATCGACGATGGTGCGCGCGTTGCCGCCGCCGGGTGCGGCCCAGGGTTCGAGATTGCGCAGGAACGAGGAGATTGCCGTGGTCGTGAATTCGGGGGCGATGCAGGCGGAGTTTTGATCCTTCCAATCCTTCAGAACACGCGTGACGAAGTGGGAATGCACATCGCCCGACAGAACGATGGGATTCTTGGCGCGGTGCTTCTCCATGAGATCGACAACGCGCTGGCGGGCGACAGTGTAACCGCCCCAGCCATCGGTCCAGATCATGGTTTCGGTGCGCGGTTCTTTCCAATTGCAGTCGGCGCGGCTGTCGATGGCGGCCATCATCACGCCTTGGGCGAGGACGTTCCAGACGGCCTTGGACGTGTCGAACTGGCGTTCCAGCCAGCGCGACTGCTCGCGGCCCAGCATCTCGCGCGCGGTGCCATCGGCGCCGATCATGGATTCGATCTCAGGGCATTCGCCGAGCGACAGTGTGCGGGCGTTGCCGCGCAGGCCCTTCGCGCAGGCTTGATCGGAGCGGTACTGGCGTTCGTCGAGCATGTTGAGGCGCAAGAGATTGCCGAAGTCAAAGCTGCGGTAAAGCTGACGGCGCTTGGCGACGACGGGCAGGACAGAGAGCCGCACCGGCATGTTTTCAAAGTAGGCGCGGTACGCGGCGATGCGGGTGGCGACGAAGTCTTCCGCTTCGCGGACTTCGGAAAAATCGGCGGCGTAATCGTTCTCCACCTCGTGATCGTCCCACGTCACGATGAAGGGGCAGGTGCGGTGGGCGTGTTGCAAGCGCGGGTCGGATTTATACTCGGCATAGCGGCGGCGGAACTGGGACAGTGTTTTGACTTTGGCCGTGCGGTCATACTTCAGGAAGCGGGCGCGCTTCTGGCCCTCGGAGAGGTTTTCACAGCCGGGGCGGCGCGCGGGCGGCGGCGCGTCGAAGCGGTAGAATTCGTCGTAGGTCTTTTCATAGATGTAGTCGCCGAGGTGGACGATGAACGCGGGTTCGTCGCGGGCCATCAATTCGTAGGCATGGGGAAAAGCGAATTCGTATTCAGCGCAGGAGCAGAACGCGAAGCGGAGATTGTCCGGCATGCTGCCGGCGGCGGGGGCCGTGCGCGTGACGCCTTCGGTTGCATAGTCGCCGAGGGTGAAGCGGTAGGCGTAGCGCGTGGCGGGTTGCAGTCCCGTTGCTTCGACGTGGACGGCATAGCCTTTCTCGGCGGACGCGATCGCATTGCCCTTGGCTGCAATGGGACGGCCGCTGCGTTCCAGATCACGGATTTCCCAGCCGACGGTGTAGGCGTCTTCCGCCAAGCCCCAGCGCTTGCCGTCTTCGAGATCGAGCGCGAGACGGCACCACAGCACGACGCCATCGGGCAAGGGATCGCCGGAGGCCGCGCCGAGCATCTGGAAGGGATCGCTCTTGACGCCAGCGCCCGTGGCTGCCAGCGAGCGGGCCGGGGCCACCATGCCGGCGGCTGCGGCAGCGAAGGCGCCATGCAGCAGCTCCCGCCGCGAGATGCGCGTGCGACCGGCTCCGAAATGACTTCCCGACATGCTTTTCCTGCTCAATTTCAGCGCGGCGCGGCGCCGGCCCGTCGCACGGACGTCGCAAACCCGATCGGCACTTTAACAAACGGCGTGCGGGTGCCATATAGCGGCCTCTTGCCGTGTTAGCTCCGGAGTTGCAACACCTGATGACGACGCCCCACCTGCCTGACGACATGCATACACCGGCTTACGTGCTCGATGTGGCGAGCTTGAAGCGCAATCTGGAGACGGCGGCGCGGCTCAAGGCCGAGACCGGCATCAAGATGCTCCTTGCCACCAAAGCCTGGGCCATGCCGGCGGCGTTTCCACTGATGCGCGATATACTCGACGGGACGACCGCATCGGGCGAGTACGAGGCGCGGATGGGGCGCGAAGAGTTCGGTAAAGAGGTGCACGTCTATGCGCCGGCGTACGGGCCGGGCGAGGTAGAGCGTCTCGTCACCATTGCCGACCACATCTATTTCAACTCACCGGGTCAACTTTCCAAGCATATGGCGACGGCGAAAGCGGCCGGGCGTCACGTCGGCGTGCGGATCAATCCCGGGTTCTCGATGGCGACGCTCGGGGGAAATTTGTACGACCCGTGCGCGCCGGGCTCGCGCTTTGGCACGACGAAGGCGGAGAGTGGCGGCATCCCGTGGGCCGAGATCGACATTTTGCACGCGCATGCTTTGTGCGAAGCGCGCGAAGAGGGCTCCGTGGGACTCATCAAACACGTGGCTGAACACTTTGCCGACGAGATCCGGCAGGTGAAGGCGGTCAACTTCGGCGGCGGGCATTTCATGAACCGGCCGGGCTACAAACTCGAGCCGTTGATCGCGGCGCTACAGGATTTTCGGAAGGCGTTCGGCGTCGAGGTCATTCTGGAACCCGGCGCGGGGCTCGTGGTCAACACTGGCTGGCTTGTGGCCACCGTGCTCGATCTGCATCGCAACGAGAAAGACATTGCCATTCTCGACACGTCGGCCTCAACGCACATGCCGGATGTGCTGGAAGTGCCCTACACTCCGATCATCATCGGGGCGAAGAAGGCGGGCGTGCTGGCGCACACCTATATTCTCGGCGGTAAGACCTGCATGACTGGCGACGTGATCGGCGAATACTCGTTCGCGGAGCCGCTAAAAGTGGGCGACCGGCTGATCTTCACCGACATGATGCAGTATTCGTTCGTGAAGAACACGACCTTCAACGGAACACCGCTGCCTGATCTCTCTATGCTGCATGAAGACGGGCGCTACGAAGTGCTGCGCTCGTATGGCTACGACGAATTCCGGCGGCGGCTTGGCTAAGCATCGTCTGGGCTAAACGACGCCATCGAGGAATTGCAGCAGGCGGGCGGCGGTTTCTTCGGGGAACTGCTCGGGGAAGAAGTGGCCGCCCGGCAGCGTCGCGAACTGCGGTCTGGCGAGACGCTTTTCCCATTCGGCTTCCATGTCGAACAGCTGGTGCATGAGGCCCTTCGTTCCCCAGAACGCCAAGGCGGGGCATGATATCTTGCGGCTGTTATCCCCGGTGTCATGCGACAGATCTACAGTGATGGCGGCGCGGTAATCGGAACAGGAGCCGTGGATCATGGCCGGGTTGCGCCAAGCGGTGCGATAGGCTTGCAATTGCGCGGGGTCGAAGGCGTCGAGTGGCATCTTCCCCCAACTGATGAGGCAGAACTCGAAGAAATGATCGGGGTCGCGGCCGATAAGCGTTTCGGGGAACGGTTCGGGCTGGGCGAGAAAGTACCAGTGCCAGTAGGCGGCGGCGACTTTGTGCGTGGTGTCCATGAACATCGCGTAGGTGGGCACGATATCGAGCACGGCCAGCGAGAGAACGCGATCGGGTTCATCGAGCGCCATGCGATGGGCGACACGGCCGCCGCGGTCGTGGCCGATGACGTGGAATGTTTCGAAGCCGAGGGTTTGCATCAGAGCCACTTGATCGGCGGCCATGGTGCGGAAGGAATAGTTGCTGCGGTCGGGCGTGCAGATGGGTTTGGAGCTATCGCCATAGCCTCTAAGATCAGCGGCGACCACGGTGTAGCGTTCGGCCAAAAAGGGCGCGATGCGGGCCCACATGGCGTGCGTTTGCGGATAGCCGTGAAGCAGAAGCATGGGCGGACCGCTGCCGCCCATGACATAGGCGATCTCAACATCGCCAACGTTCGCCCGTCCGCGTGTGAAGCCCTGGAACATGCGGGACATCTCCGTGCTTCAGGTGGATTTGGCAGCATCGCGCTGGTCGGCGGCTTTCAAGATAGCCGGGATGAGGCCTGGAAACTTCTGTCCGATTTCATCGCAGCGCAACTGATTGATCACTTCGACGCCGCGGCGCTCGGAGCGGATGAGGCCGGCTTCGCGCAAAATTTGAAAGTGATGCGACTGGGTAGATTTGGCCATCTTTTCGGGTGCAGCGGCCGAGCAGTTCATGGCGCAGGTGCCCGCACCAATGCGGCGGATGATCTCCAGGCGCACGGGGTCAGCCAGGGCATAGAGGATGCCTTCCAAGGTCACGGATTCGATGAGCGGATGAAGAAACGGGCGTTGCATCGGTTGAATATACCCACGAAAAGTTGATAATTCAATAGTTCGCTATTCTTGAACTATGGGACCATCGGTGTATATTGGCCTGGTGACGGGGCCAGAGGGCCGCCGCCGCCCACCGGTGTCGGTGCGGCTCACATCATCTCAATGGAGTTTTCCATGTCCACGACCCTTGCAGGCAAAATCGCGCTCGTCACCGGTGCCAGCCGTGGGATCGGGCGGGCGATTGCCGAACGGCTCGCCTCGGATGGCGCCGTCGTCGGCGTTCACTACGGCCGCAACCCGCAGGCAGCCGACGAGGTCGTTGCTGCCATCAAAGCGAAGGGCGGGGATGCGTTCGCAGTAGGCGCCGAACTGACGGAGTCGGGTGCTGCGGCCAAACTCTTCGCGCAGGTCGATGCGGCACTCGCCAAGCGAGGCAAGAAGACCTTTGACGTTCTCGTCAACAACGCCGGCGTGGCGCCATTCGTCGCGTTCGCGGACACGACGGAAGAGCAGTTCGACTATGTGTTCGATGTGAACGTGAAGTCGCTGTTCTTCATCACGCAGGCTGCCATTCCACGCTTGAACGACGGCGGGCGGATCATCTCGACCACGTCGGTGGTGTCGCGATTGCCGTTCCCGGGTGTCGAGGTTTATTCGATGTCGAAGCCGCCCGTCGACAATCTAACCAAGGCGCTCGCAAAGAATTTGGGTGAGCGCAACATTACCGTCAACGCGGTGGCGCCGGGCGTGATCGAAACGGACATGACCGGCTTCGTAAAGAGCGATGAAGGCACGCAGCAGACGCTCAACATGCAGGCGCTAAAGAGGATCGGGCAGGCGCCCGAGATTGCCGATGTGGTCGCGTTCCTCGCCGGACCGGACGCGCGTTGGATTACCGGTCAAACGATTGAAGTTAGCGGCGGCACTGTCGTCACGCTGTAACCGTTCCCTGAGCGCGTTGTCCCTCCCCCGAGATGCGCTTGGGTTGCGCGGCGCCGGATCCCCTCCCCTCCGGCGCCGCCTTTTTTATGCGGCGGGTCGATCGATCAAGGCCATCGTCGTATCGAGCGTATCTGCTTCTTCGGCGGGTTTGTCCCAGCGAATGCGGTGGATGCGGGGAAACCGCATCGCGACGCCGGATTTATGCCGCGTGGAGGGCTGCACCGCATCGAAGGCGACTTCGAGGACGAGCTTGGGCGTCACCGCGCGGACGGGGCCGAAGGTTTCCGTCGTGTTGGCGCGGATGAAGCGGTCGAGGTCGCGCAACTCTACATCCGTGAAGCCGGAGTAGGCTTTGCCGACGGGGACCAGCTCGCGTTCGTTGGCGCCGGGGCGTGAGCGCCAGACGCCGAAAGTCAAATCGGAATAGAGCGACGAGCGTTTGCCGGAGCCGCGCTGCGCGTACATGAGCACGCAATCGAGCGTGAGGGCGGCGCGTTTCCATTTAAACCAGTGCCCTCTGGGGCGGCCGGCCAGATACGGACTTGTGCGGCGTTTCAGCATCAGGCCTTCGATGCCGGCTTCGCGGGCGCCGCGCCAGTGCTCTTCGAGTTCTGCAAACGTCGTGAATGGCACCAGCGCGCTCAGATCGGTGAGCAGCGGGCGTTCTTCGGCGTGCCAGAGTTCGAGACGATTGCGGCGGGCGTCGAAGGAGAGCGCGCGGTTATCCTCGCCCCTCGCAAATAAGAGATCATAGAGCCGCAGGTGCGCAGGACTTTCACGAAGCATCTTGGAGGTGACGGATTTGCGGTTGAGGCGCTGCTGGAGATCATTGAAGGGGGCGACGGCATTTTCGCGCACGACGAGCAATTCGCCATCGGCCACGACATCCGTGTGCGCGAAAGCGGAACGGATTTCGGGGAAGGCAGGCGAGATGTCGTCGCCGGTGCGGGAATACACGCGCACGTCGCCGGCCTTGGCGGACACCTGCACGCGGATGCCATCCCATTTCCATTCGGCGGCGAAGTCTTGCGGATCAAGGGATGGCCAGTCGGCGTCCTCGACGGGGTGGGCGAGCATGAGCGGGCGGAAGACGGGGACGCTGCCGGGGTCGGGCCGGTCGGCGTGGCCTGCCATCCATGCGAACAATTCGGTGTAGGGCGGTTTCAGCGCGTGCCAGACTTCTTCGATGGCCGAGACATCCTGGCCGCCGATTTCGGCGACGGCGGTTTTGGCAAGCCGTGCGGAGACGCCGACGCGGGGGGCGCCGCCGACGAGTTTCAGAAAGGCCCAGCGCTCGCGCACGTTGCAGCGGTCGAGCACGTTGGCGATGATGGCGGCGTGTTCGGCGGGCTTGGCGTTGAGGAGCCGATCCACGACTTCACTGATGCGCGGCGGCGTGACGGGACCGGCGGGTGTGGGCCAAAGCAGGGCGACGGTTTCGGCGGTGTCGCCGACGAAATCGCGGGACAGTTTGAACAGCACCGGATCGGTGCGCGCGGCCATCAGGTCGGAGAGGATGCGGCGGAAGCCGATGCGCAGCGGCAGTCCATCGGTGAGGGCGGCGAGCGCCCAGCCGCGATCGGGATCAGGCGCGTCGCGCAGATACGCCGTGAGCAACGCCAGTTTGCCGTTGCGGCTTTGCGTGGTGGAGAGGCTGTCGAGGGTGTCGGCGAAGGCGCGCATGGGGCTCTATTCCGCGTCGTCGTCGTAGCCGACGAGTGCGAGCGCCCGGGCGCGGCGTCCCATGAGGCTCAATTGATGGACAAGCGCGTCGTCGCGGCCGTGGGTGACCCAGACATCTTCCGCGCCGGTCTCGACGATGGTGTCGAGAAGTTCGGGCCAGTCGGCGTGATCGGAGACAATCAGCGGGAGTTCGACGCCGCGTTGACGGGCCCGGCCACGCACGCGCATCCAGCCCGACGCGAAGACGCGCACCGGATCCTCGCCCATGCGACGCGACCAGCGGTCCATGAGGGCGGAAGGCGGGCACATGACGAGCGCGCCTATCAGGTCCGCATCGGCTGCAGTGCTGGCGGGGCGGCAGTCGCCCAGATCGATCCCGAGGTTTTGATAAAGCGCCGTCAAGCCGACGAGCGCACCGTGCAGCCAAATCGGCGCGTCATAGCCTTCTGCGCGCAGCAGCGCGATCATGCGCTGGCATTTGCCGAGGCCGTAGACGCCGAGAAGATGGGTGCGCTCGGGATTGCGGGCGATGGATTGGATGAGGCGGCGGGCTTCGCTATCGGCGCGCTCATGGCGGAAGACGGGGAGCGCGAACGTGGCTTCGGTGACGAAGACATCGCAGGGCACGAGTTCGAATGGGCGGCAGGTGGGATCGGTGGCGCGCTTGTAGTCGCCGGAGACAACGGCGCGGCGGCCGTCGTATTCGAGCACGACCTGGGCGGAACCCAGGATATGTCCGGCGGGGACGAAGCGCACGCTGACGCCGTTAATGGTGTGCGTGTGGCCCAATGCGGCTGCTTGAAAGTCGCCGGCGCAGTTGGCGCCGTAGCGCACCTTCATGATGTCGACGGTTTCCGCCGTTGCCAGAACGTGCGCGTGGCCGGAGCGCGCGTGATCGGAATGGCCGTGCGTGATGAGCGCGCGATCAACGGGGCGGGGCGGATCGATATAAAAGTCGCCGGGCTCGCAGTAGAGACCGAGCGATGCGGGATAGAGCCAGGTTTCGACGGGGCGCATCAGAGAACTCGCACTGACGGCGAACATCCTTGGCCGCCAACAAGATCTAAACGCATCACGGCGGCATGAGGTTCAATCCGCGAGCCGCGACCAAACGAGATTTAAGCGATGATGTCGGGCAGGAGTTGATCTTCGATCGCGGTGATCTGATCCTTGATGGTCAACTTCTTTTTCTTGAGGCGGCGGATGTTGAGCTGGTCGTGGCCGCCGATGGCTTCGAGGGCGACGATTTCCTCGTCCAGCGTGCGGTGTTCGTTCCGCAGCCGCACGAGTTCTTCCCGCAACTCCCCTTCGTTGTGTCGCACCATGTGCCTCTTCGCACTTGCTCAGGCCGTGCCGACGTCTGCGGCTGCCCCCCGCGGCGCGTTTTACGCTTCTTTCCCAATTCTGCAACAGCTTAGCGGCCGGGAGCCCGGATTTCCGGCCTTTGCGGCGGTTCGAGGGCGGCGGGCGCGCGCTGGACATCCAATCGTAGATATTGATGCAAATGCGAACACATCCGCTTGAATTTAACGGTCACGATCACATTTTCATGAATGAGAATTGGTGATCGCTGTGCACCTTTTACAACGCACCCATTCTCTGGCATGATTTGAAGTCTCAACGATCGAAGGAGGAATAAATGGCGTTATCCGCACATCTCCACGAACTCGCAGAGAAGCACCGGCAGCTCGACCGCCGGATTTCAGAGGAGATGTCCAGGCCCGGGTCCGACGATGTCGTCATCCGGCGGATGAAGCAGCAGAAGCTGAAGATCAAAGAAGAGATCGACAGACTGTCCGCCGCCTCTCGCCATTGAGGCTCTTTGAAGCCGGCTCCGCCAAGGAGTCGGCTTTTGATTTTTTGCGACACCGGCTTGCCGCACGCTTTGCGTTGTTGGCAGCATGGTGTCGCTCATTCCAACACAGCAGCGGCTGACATGAATAAGCCCGCCGGATGGACCGGCGGGCTTCGTTCGTTAGCGGCTTGCCGCTTTAGCGATTAGAGATCGCCTTCGCGCTCGGGCGTGCCGTCATCGCCGGCGGGGCCGCCGCCGGGACCACCGCGTTCGCCATCTGGGCCACCATCACGTCCGCGCTTTTCCCAGCGCTCGTGATGCTTGCCCCACTTGCCGCGCTTACCCATGCCGATTTCGGAGACGGCTTTCTTCTGCGCATCGTCGAGCGTGGCATATAGCTTCTCGGCGGCGGGACGTACGATCTTCACGCCTTCGAGTGCGGCGGCGAGTTGGGCTTCGGTATCAGCCAAACGCGCGGTGATTTCCTTGGGCGCGGGCCGTTCCGGCTTGGCGCCGTCAGCGGCCGGTTCGGGCTTCGGCGGGCAGGCGGCGGCGACCTTTTCGGCAGCCGACTTCACAGCGGTCTTCAATTCCTCAAAGGCCGGCTTCTGGGCGTCGGTGGGGTTCACCTTATACTGGAGGCGGACCATCATCAGGTCGGCCTTTTCAGCCGCGTTGCCGCGGCACAAGGGCCCGGCGAGGCCCATCATCCCATGCGGGCCACCCCAACCGTGGTGGCCCTTGTGGTGGCCGCCGCCGTGGCGGTGAGCGATCGCGGCGGCGGAGCCGAGCGTTAGGATCACTGCAGCGCCTGCGAGGATTTTTCCGTTACGTGTCATTGGGTTCTCCATGTCCAATGCGGGGAGCTCAGCACCGAGGGCTGGTGCCGGGCGGACGCCAGCACGCCGCGTCATTCATTCGAACGCGGGAGAGGGGAAAACCCGTCGCAGATTTTTTGGGGGAGGGCTTCCGTCAGGCATCCTTGGCCAGATCGCGCAGGCGGAACTTCTGGATCTTGCCGGTGGCTGTCTTGGGCAACTCGGTGAACACTACGTGGCGGGGGGCTTTGAAGCGGGCGAGGTGCTCGAGACACCACGCCACGAGCTCTTCTTTGGTCGCGGAGGCGCCGGCCTTAAGTTCGATGAATGCGCATGGCGTCTCGCCCCACTTTTCATCGGGCTTGGCGACCACAGCGCAGGCGGCGACAGCGGGATGCTTATAGAGCACGTCTTCGACTTCGATCGATGAGATATTCTCGCCGCCGGAAATGATGACATCCTTGGAGCGGTCTTTGAGTTGGATGTAGCCATCGGGATGGAGAACGCCGAGGTCGCCGGAATGGAACCACCCGCCAGCAAAGGCTTCTGCAGTCGCTTCGGGGTTCTTGAGATAGCCCTTCATCACGATGTTCCCGCGGAACATAACTTCGCCCATCGTCTCGCCATCGGCGGGAACGCGCGTCATGGTTTCAGGGTCCATTACCGTCAGGTCTTCCAGCGCGACGTAGCGCACACCCTGGCGAATACGCTTCTTGGCTTTGACCTCTTCTTCAAGCGCGTGCCACTCGGTGTTCCATTCGTTGATGGTCGCGGGGCCGTAGGTTTCGGTGAGACCGTAAAGGTGGGTGAGATCGAAGCCTGCGGCGATCATGGCGTCGAGGACGGCTTGTGGCGGGGGGGCGGCGGCGTGGTTGAAGGAGACGCGGTGTGAAATGTGCCGCTTTTCTTCGGGTTTCGCGCCAAGCAGCGTCGACATGACGATCGGCGCGCCGGAGATATTCGTGACCTTGTGCTCGACGATGGCGTCGTACATCGCTTTGGCGCGGACCCAGCGCAGGCAGACATGCGTGCCAGCTACCATGGCCATCGACCAGGTGAAACACCAGCCGTTGCAGTGGAACATGGGCAGCGTCCACAGGTACACGGGATGGCGGCCCATGCCGGTGGCGATGGTGTTGGCGTAGCACATGAGGGCGGCGCCGCGATGATGGTAGACGACGCCCTTCGGGTTGCCTGTGGTGCCGGAGGTGTAATTGAGCGAGATCGCTGCCCACTCGTCGGCGGGCATGCGCCATTTGAATTCAGGATCGGAGTTTTGAATGAGCGTCTCGTAGTCGAGTTGCGAGAGCGGCTTGCCGTCTTGGGGAAACTCCAGATCATGATAGTCGATGATAATTGGACGGACTTTGGCGAGCGCCAAGGCGTCGGCCATGACGCTCGAGAACTCGCGGTCGGTGATGAGGACCTTGGTTTCAGCATGGTCGAGCTGGAAGGCGAGGATCGGCGCATCGAGGCGCGTGTTCAGCGAATGCAAGACCGCTCCCAGCATTGGCACGGCGTAATGGGCTTCCAGCATCGGCGGCGTGTTGGACAGCATGACCGAGACAGTATCGCCAGGACCGATCTGGAGGCGCGCCAGGGCGGAGGCGAGACGGCGGCTACGGGCGTAGAAGTCCTTCCACGAATAGCGCAGCGAGCCGTGGATGACGGCGGTGTGGTTAGGATAGACGGCCGCGGCACGTTCCAGGAATGTGAGAGGGGTCAGCGGCTGATGGTTGGCCGGGTTCTTGTCGAGGTTCTGATCGTAGGGGGACAGTGTCATCTGGCGCTGCGCAACCTGCTCGAGTTCAATATATGACGGACGCTAGACAATTGCCGTGCCGAGATCAAACGGGCTGCGCGGCGCGAGACGGGGCCGCCGTCCGGCAGGGGCTATCCCCACCCCGCTTCGGGATCTGGCTCGAATTGCTTAGACATTGCGAACGGACGGTGTAGTCTTAAGTGGGTGCGCGTGAGAATTCCTGGGAGGAGGATATGACTGAACCTCGTCTGGAAGGCCTCGCCTTGTGGGTTTTGGTGATGCTGCTGTTTGCTCTCACCATCATGCTCGAGCTTACAATTTTCGAGAAGTAGAGCTGGCGATTCGGGCTGGGCGCTGCCCCAGCCGGCTACGGCGCCCCTGGTGCCCGGTTTTCTTTTGCCACAATTAAAAAATGTGCCGTTTCAACACCTGGCGCGGCGGTTCGCGCCGTTGCGTCTTTGCCGCCGGCTGAGGCACTTTTGTCCCGTCATGGCGCCGGTCCGCAGGCGCGATGTGGGCTGCCTCCGCCCAATTCGGGGGATGCTCCCCTTCGCCGTCCGGCCCCGCCGCCGGACACCCCTTCGCATTCCGGAAACGAACCCGCATGTCCAAATCTCCGCAACCGCCCCAGCAGCTCTTACACCTCGTCTTCGGCGGCGAACTCGATTCGCTCGATGGCGTGACCTTCCGCGATCTCGCTCACCTCGATATCGTCGGCATCTATCCCAACTATGCGGAGGCGCATGCGGCGTGGAAGGCCGCGGCGCAGAAGTCGGTCGACAACGCGCTGATGCGCTACTTCGTGGTGCATCTTCACCGGCTGCTCGATCCGGCGCACCCGGCCGGTTGAGGTCACTCGCGGCCCAGGATGCCATCGACGACGCGGTTGGCCCAGCCGCGGCTGCGGAAAGAGCGCTTGAGCTCTACCGGGTCGTAGTGGTTATCGATCCAGGTGAACAGGTCGATGGGATCGCTGGCGGCGTGGGCGAGGTAGCGATCGAAGAAGGCGTCGAGGACGCCCGTATCGGCGTGGCGGATGTGACCGAAGCGCAGGCTCAACTGGCGCTTGGCCTCTTCGACCGGGACCTTTTCGACGAGATGCAGATAGAGCGCGCTGGCTAGTCCGGCCCGGTCGGCGCCGGATTTGCAATGGAGCAACACGGGGTGTTCAATGCGCGCGAAGAGGTCGCGCAGCCCATGTAATTCTGCCTTCGAGGGCGCGTCGCGGCTGCGGACGCAGTAATCGACATATGTGAGGCCGAGGCGCTCGCAGGCGGCCCGTTCGGCGCGCGCGGTCGGTTTGCTGCCATTGCCGCGCAAGTTGATGACTGTCCGGACGCCGAGCGCTTTTACCGTTTTCAACTGATACGGCAGCGGCTGGGCTGCCCGCCAAGCGCGTGACGATAGTCTGTGGCGATTTGGAAACAAGACGCGCACGAACAGGTGATCGATAAGCAACATATCGGCATAGTTGGCCATGGGTGCCGCGAAACGGCGCAGGGGTTCCGGAGCGGTCTCGGCGATCCGAGACCTCGCATTCGTGGCGCTGCGGCGGAGCGCCCGTTTTATTCCCTTGATCCTGTTGGATGGCATATTCGGGTCGACTATCCCGGCTTGGTCACGATTGCTGGCGGATGTCTGCGCACCCCACGGCGGGGTAGAACAAGCATTGGCACGAATGACCGCCGCCGCTGCGGTCGATAACTGCCCATGGGCCTCTGATTGGGGTTGATATTCGGTGCTCTAACCTGAGACAAGAGGGGATCGCGGCGCGCCCGTCTACGGCGCGCTCCTTGTTCGATGATTGCCATGTGGGATCAGTCTGTTCCCATAGGCGGGCCGGGACGCATAGCTTCTATGGCACATTCGCCTCCCGACACGGTGAGCGCTGGACGATTGGCTGGGCGGCAACTGGCACGGCTGGTGCGGCTGGTTTACCGCACGTCGGATGTGATTGCGGAACCCGCTGGTATCATCGACCGGCTACGGTCGGACCATCCGTGCATCGTCGGTCTCTGGCACGGCCAATTCATGATGGCGTCGATGCACCGGCCGGATGTTCCGGTGGCGGCAATGGTTGCTCGTCATGGCGATGCGGAATTTATCGGCTCCACAATGGCCAACCTCGGCGTCGAACTCGTGCGCGGAGCTGGCGCGGGGGGACGCAAGAAGGATCGCGGCGGTGCCAGTGCGTTGCGCGGAGCACTACAGTGTCTGGCGGATGGTAAGTCGTTCGTCATGACGGCGGATGTTCCACCCGGACCGGCGCGGCGTTGCGGTGATGGCATCATCACGCTGGCGCGGATGAGCGGTCGCCCGATTGTGCCGCTGGCGGTGGCGAGTTCACGGTTTACAACGTTTGATACTTGGAGCCGGCTGACGATCAATTTGCCGTTCTCAAAACTGGCCTATGTTTATGGCGAACCGATCTTCGTGCCGCGCGCGGCGAGTGCGGCGGAGCTGGAAGCGATCCGTTTGCATGTCGAGGGCGAACTCCAACGGGTGACGCGGCGGGCGTATGATCTCGCCGGGGCCGATCTCGCGCTGGCGACGCCGCGCTCGGCAGATCCGACCATTCCACCACCGAAACTGGGTGCAACGCTGCGTTCGTATCGCGGCCTGACGCGCGCACTGGCACCGCTGGCTCCGGCCGGCCTTGCGCGACGTGCGGGACGGGGCAAGGAAGATCGCGCGCGGCAATCCGAGCGTCTGGGACGGCCGGATGCGGCGCGCCCTGCCGGTCCGTTGGCGTGGGTCCATGCGGCGAGTGTTGGCGAACTCAACGCCGTGCTGCCACTCATCGCGCGCATGGAAACAGCGCGCCCCGACATGCATGTTCTCGTCACGACGGGGACGGTGACATCGGCCAACATCGCGGCCAGCCGGTTGGGACCGCGTGCGCTTCACCAGTACGCGCCCATCGACACTCCACAAGCCGTCAGCGGCTTTCTCGATCACTGGCGGCCGGATCTTGCGGTGTTCACCGAGAGCGAAGTCTGGCCCAATCTGATCATGGCCACGTCCGAGCGGGGTATTCCCATCACCCTCGTCAATGCTCGCATGTCATGGCGCAGTTTTAAGCGTTGGCGTTGGCAGCGAGGGATAGCGAAGCAATTGTTCGGGCGGTTCGATCTGGTGCTCGCTCAGAATGCGGGACTGGCACGCCAGTTCGCCTATCTGGGCGCACCGCGAACAGTGGCTGCGGGCAACCTGAAAATCGACGCGCCGGCCCCGCCCGTCGACGCTGTGGCGTTGGCGCGGATGCGTTCACTTATCGGGGCGCGGCCGGTGTGGGTGGCGGCCAGCACACACGAGGGCGAGGAGCGTATTATCTCCGAGGCGCACCGCATCATGCGCGCGCGGTTGCCGGATCTGTTGACCATCATCGCGCCACGGCATCCGGAACGGGGCCCGCTGCTGGCGGCAGAGTTAGACGGCGGGGGATTGCGCGTTGCTTTGCGCTCGGCCGGGCAAGATCCGGCGCCAGACACAGACCTTTATCTGGCGGATACGATCGGGGAATTGGGTCTCTTCTATTCGCTCAGCCAAACGGTCTTGCTCGGCGGATCGTTGGTGGCGCGCGGTGGGCAGAACCCCATCGAGGCGATTCGGTTGGGATGCGCCGTGATGAGCGGGCCAAGCCGGCATAACTTTGCGGATATTTACGGCGGCCTTGAAGGGGCTGGCGCGGTTGTTGGCGTGACCGGGGCCAACGATCTGGCCGAGGCCGCAACGCGGTTGATCACCGACGCGGCCGCACGCTCGGCGGCGTGCCGTGCGGGCGAGGCGGCGTTGGTGGGGATGAGTGGTGCGCTCGAGCAGACCGTTGCCGCGCTCTTGCCGCTGCTGCCCGTGGCTCCGGCGGCGGCAGCCCTTTCGGCGGCCTCCGCTGGCACGGACGCCGAACCCGAAGCCCGCGAAGACGCGCCCGTGCAAGGTCTCCGACGTGCCGTTTCGTGAGCCGTCGTGGTGGAATGAACCGCAGCCCGGTTTTGCTGCACGGGCGCTGGCACCGGCCGCATGGGTCTATGGCCGGTTGGCTGCCCGGCGCATGGCGCAGGGCCCCCGATATTCGGCGGCGCTGCCGGTTTTGTGCATCGGTAATTTCACGGCGGGCGGGACGGGCAAGACGCCGCTCGCGATGTGGATCGCCGGGCAATTGACGGCGCAGAATTTGTCGCCGGTTTTCCTGACGCGCGGATATGGCTCCGCCGTGCGCGCGCCCACGCTGGTCGATCGGGAGCGTCATGGCGCGGCGGACGTGGGGGACGAGGCGTTGCTGCTGGCGCGGGCGGCGCGTGTGATGGTTTCGCCGGACCGCGTGGCGGGCGTGAAGGCACTGGCTGGTCACGGGATTGCGGGCGACGTGATCCTCATGGACGACGGACTGCAAAATCCGGGGCTTTCGAAAGATCTGACCATTGCCGTCGTGGACGGTGCGCGGGCGTTTGGCAACGGTGGTGTCATTCCATCCGGTCCGCTTAGGGCGCCGCTTCCTGTGCAGCTGGCGAAGACTGATATCGTCGTGGTGAACGGGCGGCGCGAGGATCGGGACCGGATTGCTGCGCAGATTGCGCCATGGTTTTCGGGGCCGGTTCTCTCGGCGGGGCCGGAACCAGCCGGCGACACATCATGGCTGCAGGGGCAGCGCGTACTGGCCTTTGCGGGGATTGGAAATCCGCAGCGCTTTTTCCGGCTGCTAGAGCAATTGGGTGCGACGCTGGCGGGCGAGCGGCGGTTTGCCGATCATCACGCCTTCACCGATGCGGAAGCCGCGCGGTTGATGGCTGAGGCCGACAAACTCGGCGCGATGCTTGTGACGACGGAGAAGGATTTCGTGCGCCTTGGGCGGACAGGCGCGCAGGCGGACTTGAGGCGGGCTGCACGAACGTTGCCGATTGCGCTTCGTTTGCGCGGAGATGATGGGGCGGTCTTGATGGCGCGGATCACTGGCGCACTAAACAAGAGACACAGTTGACGATTGCTTAGTTGCCCGGATGTGTTTCGAGATAGCGCTTCATGGAGATTTCCGGCGTGGCGTAGGCTTCCTGGCGCTCGACGCTCCAGTAGCGCAGGTTGGCCAATTCAATGCGTGCGCCGGACACCGCGCAGCGGACGTAGTCACCGGCCGAAAGCACCTGGAATTCGCCGGCCAGATACCGGATGCGGGCTTCTGTGCCGCCGCCAAACAATCGCTCAAGCCTGTTCATTGCCGATCCTTCCCCGAACGCCGGGGCCCATGCGTTTCGTTTGGTATGTCTAGAGGGCTTGGTGCGCCGCGGCAAGACAGGTGGCCGGTTGACTTGACGGGGCCACGCCAACGGGCGGTCTAGAGGAGCGAGCCTTGCGGCGGCGTGCCGCGCTTCTTGCGCGCAGCTGGGGGCAAGGGGCGGGGTGACGCGGGGGCGCTCGCGCCGACATCTCGGCTTGGAGGGCCGCCGGTCACTTCCACTGGGGTGCGGCCATCGGCGAATTCAACTTCGAGCGGCTGTCCCGCGGTCAACGCTGCGGCGCGGCGGACCATGGCTCCGGTTTCGTCGCGAACGATGACGAAGCCGCGGGCGAGGACGCCCTGATAACTATAAGACGTGAGCAGCTTGGACTGGGCTTCGAGTGCGCGGCGCTTCTGATCGAGCCGGTTGGCGAGCGCTTCGATGCGCAGACGGCCGCCGACGCGTTCAAAACGTGTGCGGCGTTCTCCGGCGATGCGCGTCATCGCGGTGCGGGCGCGGGCGAAGCCGTCGGTCAGGCGGCGGTCGCGGCGTTCGACGAGATTGTGCAGGAGGCTCGGCGTCAGGCGGCCGGCGACCTTTGCTTGGCGCATGGCGTGCGCGCGGGTGTTGGCGAGGAGGGCGCGCGAGAGGCGCTGATCGACCGCATCGAAGCGCTGGCGCGGTAGGGCGGTGAGATCCTCGGGGCGGGGCAGGCCGCGCGCGGCGGCTTTCAGGTGCGTGCGTGTCGCTTCGAGCAGGCGGCGGCAGGCGATCCGCAGACGCTGGCTGCGGTCAGCAACGTCGGCCATCAGTTCGGAGTATTTCGGCACCGCCCATTCGGCCGCTTTGGTGGGCGTGGGCGCGCGGGCGTCGGCGACGAGATCGATCAGCGTCCAGTCGGTTTCGTGGCCGACGGCGGAGATGAGCGGGATGCGGCTCTCAGCGGCGGCGCGGACGACGACTTCCTCATTGAAGCCCCACAGGTCTTCCAGACTGCCGCCGCCGCGCGCGACGATGAGCACGTCGGGGCGTGGGACGGGGCCGCCTGGTACAAGCGCATTGAAGCCGCGAATGGCGGCGGCGACCTTGGCCGCGCTGCCTTCGCCTTGCACGGGGACGGGCCAGACGACCACGTGCGCGGGGAAGCGCTCTTCAAAGCCGTGCAGCATGTCGCGGATGACGGCGCCGGTGGGCGAGGTGACGATGCCGACGACGCGGGGCAGGAAGGGCAACGGCTTTTTGCGCTCTTCGTCGAAGAGCCCTTCGGCGGCGAACTTGCGCTTGCGCTCTTCGAGCAGCGCCATCAGCGCGCCGGCACCGGCAGGTTCGAGGGCTTCGATGACGATCTGATATTTGGAGGAACCCGGGAAGCACGACACCTTGCCGGTGACGATGACTTCCATGCCCTCCTCGGGCTTGATCTTGAGGCGGCCCCAGTTGCCCTTCCAGACGACGGCGTCGATCTTGGCCTTGTCGTCCTTCAGCGAGAAATAGCAGTGGCCGGAGGAGTGCGGGCCGCGATAGCCGGAGACTTCGCCGCGCAGGCGGATATGGCCGAAGCCGTCTTCCAGCGCGCGCTTGATGGCGTTGGAGAGGTCGCCGACGGAGTACTCCGGCGCGTTGCGTAAGGGCTGGGGCGTCAGATCGGCCACGAGTCGTTTTTCTCCTGCGGGTGGGGCGGACTATACCCAATGGTGGCCTGAGGCAATACGGGCGAAGGGAACTCTGCCCGGCAGGGTGCGTTTTTCCTCACACGTTTAAAATCTCATCACATGGGAGGCACTCATGAGACCCCCGGGCTGTGGACCGACCGGCTATTCCCTGCGTTGGACAGGGTTTGCGCTCATCGCCGGATCGTTTGTGGCGGCGGCAGCTTTCGCGCAGACGGCGCCGAGCAGCACCGATCCGCAGGTCGCCTACAACAACCATTGCCGCACCTGCCATTCGGCGGAACCGGGCGATAACCGGCTCGGGCCGTCGCTGCACGGGGTGATCGGTCGCAAGGCCGGCAGCGTTGAGGGGTATTCCTATTCGCCGGGTTTCAAGACGACTGATCTGGTGTGGGACGACGGCAATATGGACAAATTCATTGAAAACCCGAACAGCGTCTTTCCCGGCAGCAACATGGCGACGTTCGCGGGGCTGTCGGACGAGAGCCAGCGCAAGGCTATTATCGATTATCTGAAGACGCTTAAGTAGCTTCAATCAATAAGGCGCCCGTCGACGATGCGGACGTGGCGGTCGGCGCGGGCGGCGAGCGCCAGATCGTGCGTGACCATAACGACGGAGCGCTTGGTCTCGTCGACCAATTGGCGCAAGACCGCCAGCACCTGCTCGCTGGAGGCGCTATCCAGGTTGCCTGTCGGCTCGTCGGCGAGGATCACCTGCGGTTCGTTGGCGAGCGCGCGGGCGATGGCAACGCGTTGGCGTTGTCCGCCTGACAGTTGACCGGGGAGTTTGTGGGCGTGGGCTTCCAACCCTAGCGATGTCAAAAGTTTCATCGCGCGGTCTTTCATGGCGCGTTCGCTCCGTTCTCCCAGCGCGCGCATGGGAAGCATCACGTTTGTCAGGGCCGAAAACTCAACCAGCAAGAAGTGAAACTGAAAGACGAAGCCCAAGAGCTTGAGGCGCAGGCGGGCGCGTTCTGTTTCGCTGTCAGCAGGAACCGGGCGGCCCTGCATCAGGACCTGGCCAGACGTGGGAACGTCCAAAAGGCCGAGAAGATAGAGCAGAGAACTTTTGCCCGATCCGGACGGACCGGTGATGGCGACGAACTCGCCCGGCTCGATTTTCATGCTGATATCGCGCACGAGTGTCGTCTCAACGCCGTCGCCGATTGTTTTGGTGACGTGGCGCAATTCGATCAGCGGCGTTGTCACGGGAAGCTGGATCGTCATGAAGCGCCCCGGATGATTTCGACGGGGTGGACGCTGGCGGCTTTGCGGGCGGGGAGATAGCCGGCGATTGCGGATGCGGTGAGCGCGACGAGGCCGGCCAACGCATAATGCACCGGGCTGTAATACATCGGCAGGCGCGTGGCATCCATGAACGGGCTCTTGAATTCCAGTGTGCCAAGCGCTTGGCAGAGCGCGAAGCCCAAGACCCATCCAAGCAGCGTGCCGGCAATACCGATGATGAGGGCTTCGAGGAGGAAGATCGATCGCACGGTGCCTTCGGTGAAACCCAGCGACTTGAGGATCGCGATGTCGCGGGTCTTCTCGTGCGTGATGGTGGAGATGATATTGTAGGTCCCAAAGGAGGCGACGAGCAGGATCGCGCCGACCACCGTGTACATGATGAAATTACGGATCTCGAGCGCGGAGAGGAGGTCTTCGTTGGCCTCCTGCCACGACACCGATTTATAGCCGGTCTGGGCTTCGATGCGTCCGGCGATGTCTCTTGCTGCCATGATGTCGGCGACGCGGATGCGCATGGCGTTCACGATGCCCGTCTGACCCGCGAGGATCTGCGCGGTTTTGATGAGCGTGAAGGCCTGCGTTTCATCGGTCTGGCTGATGCCGGAATGGAGCAGGGCGACGACCGTACACGTGAGAACGCGGCCCGTGCTCGAGACGACCGCGATCGTGTTGCCCACGCGGGCGCCGATTTTTTCCGCCAGCCGGTCGCCCAGAATGATGGCGTTGGATGAGCGGTAGAGGTCCCGCAGCGTTCCATCGCGTAATTGCTCGGGCAATTTGGAGACGGCGGCTTCGCGTTTGGGGTCGATGCCGGTGACATTGGCGGCGGTGTCGCGGCTGGCGTAGCGGATGACGGCGCGGGCCTGGACGGAGGGGGCCACCGCGCCGTCGAGCCAGCTGTCGAGGGAGGCGATGATCGCGTAGGGATTCTTGATGCCGGGGCGCGTCGCCATGGTGCTGAGGCCGGAAATGGCGACCACTTGGTAGTGATCTTCGGCGGGCTGGCGGGGCGGTTCGCGGCGCTCGTCGCTCATGGTGATATGGGGAAGTGCGTCAACCAATTGGGTGACGAAGTCGCGCTGCGAGCCCTCCATGAGGGCTGCCATCATGACCGAGAAGCCGACGCCCATGGCGACGCCCATTAGGCCGACAAGCGTTTGCCGGAGGCGGGAGCGGACGTGCGTGAGGGCGATGTCGAGGACGAGGTTCATGTCACTCTCGCAGCGGCCGCACGTTGTCGCCGTCGCTCAGACCCGCATGCGGCGGCGAGACGATCAGATCGCCCGGCGCAAGCGCACCTTTGACTTCGACGCGATCGGTGCCGCGAATGCCGACTTCGACCGCGACCTGGCGCACCTCACCGTCCTCGACCTTGAGGACGTGGTTGTTGGAGATTGCTTCGGCGGGGACGACGAGCGCGCCCTTGGCTTCGGCCACAACGATGTTGGCTTCCACGCTCATGCCGACTTTCAGCGGCGTGTCGCTGGGCAGCGCCAAGTGGACGCGGAAGGTTTTCGTCTCCGGATCGCCTTTGGGCGTGATGCGGTCGACCGTGGCGGGGAGCGGTGTACCGGTGTGGCCCTCGTGACGGAGCAGGACGCGCTGGCCAGTTGCCACCTTCAATATGTCGTCTTCGTTCACTTCGGCGATGATTTTGAGGGGGCTCGGTTCGCCGACCCAGAGCAGGGTGTCGCGTTCGCCGATGCCGGCGATCTCGCCGACTTCGCCGATGCGGCGCATGACGATGCCGTCGAGCGGCGACTTCAAAGCCAGATCGGATATACGGTCTTTCTGCATGGCGACGCGGGCTTCGTATTCGCGCACCTCGGTAAGCTTGTCGTCGAGCGTGACGCGGGAGACGGAGTTGCGTTTCACCAGTCCTTCCAGGCGGGCGGCATCTTCCTTGTAGCGGTTGAGACGCGATTCAAATTCACGCAGAACAGCTTGTTCTTCGTCGTCATCCAAGCGGACGACGACTTGGCCCTTTTTGACTTCTTCGCCTTCACATTTGCAGATCTCTTCGATGCGTTTGCGCGCAGGCGCTGTCACCTTCGCCCAGTTGACGGGTTCGACCACACCGGTGGCATAGACGACCTCGGCGGCGTCGCCCGTCGTGACCGCCACAACCTTGACCTCGGGACCGCGATCCCACCACCACCAGCCGACGATGAGCGCCAAGCCCAGCGCGACGAGCGTCAACAGGCGGCGCTCGGCGTGGGGCAGACGGCCGTGTGGGTCTTCGCCATCATCATCGTCATCGGGGTGAGAGAACCAGCCACGCAGAGCCTGGGGCCAGTCCGCCCACGTCTTCGCCATCGAAGAGGCGATGGTGTCGGGCATTGATAAGGCTCCTCACTTGGCGACTGTGCCGCCAATGTCACCCTGACAAACTTAGGACCACGGACCATGCTGGGCCGTGATCCTGGTCAACGTGCCTGAAATGGGGCCAAAAGATCAACCTCTTGACCTGGCTCTTGACCTGGCTCTTGACCCGGGCAGTTAACCGTAGCACTTCACGGGGCCATGAACGTCCTTTTGATCGGTTCGGGCGGCCGCGAACACGCGCTGGCGTGGACGCTGGTGAAAAGCCCTCTCCTTACATCGCTCTTATGCGCGCCGGGAAACCCCGGGATTGCGGAGTTTGCAACGTGCGTGGCGCTTGACGCTTCGGATCACGCCGCCGTTGTCGCCTTCTGCCGCGATAAAAATGTGTCGTTCGTCGTCGTCGGGCCCGAGGGGCCGCTCGTCGGTGGCCTGACGGACGCGCTCGCGGCTGCGGGGATCAAGCACTTTGGTCCGTCGAAGGCCGCGGCACAGCTCGAAGGCTCGAAGGGGTACACCAAGGACCTGTGCCGGGAGTTTGGCATTCCAACCGCGGCGTATGGCCGGTTCTCGGATGCCGATTCTGCGAAGGCTTATTTAGCTGCGCAGCGCTTTCCCATCGTCGTGAAGGCAGACGGGTTGGCGGCGGGCAAAGGCGTTGTGATCGCGGGCAGCCGTTCGGAAGCCGACGACGCGATCGATGCGTGCTTTGCTGGCGCGTTTGGCGCGGCGGGTGCGGAAGTGGTCGTGGAAGAGTTTCTCGAAGGGGAAGAGGCGAGCTTCTTTGCGTTGTGCGATGGCACGCACGTGCTCGCCATGGCGTCAGCGCAGGATCACAAGCGCGTCGGCGAAAACGATACCGGACCGAACACCGGTGGCATGGGCGCCTATTCGCCGGCACCGGTGATGACAAATGAGATGACCCGTCGGACGATGGACGAGATCGTGTGGCCGACGGTCAAAGCCATGGCCGCGCGGGGGACGCCGTTCAAGGGTGTGCTGTTCGCCGGTTTGATGATCACGGCCGAGGGGCCGAAGCTTATCGAATACAACGTGCGCTTCGGCGATCCGGAAACGCAGGTTTTGATGATGCGGCTGAAGTCGGATCTGCTGGCGGCAATGTTGGCGACGGCGGATGGCGTGCTGGACTCGTTCGATCTCCGATGGTCCGACGAGGCGGCGCTGACGGTTGTTTATGCGGCGGACGGTTATCCGGGGACGCCGTTGAAGGGCACGGAAATCCGTGGGCTCGATGCGGCGCGGGCGGTGGACGGCGTGCAGGTTTTCCATGCCGGCACGAAGGCGGTCGATGGGCGGATTGTTGCCGATGGCGGGCGCGTGCTGGCGGTGACTGCCACGGGCCGCACCGTTGCCGACGCTCAGGCGCGCGCCTATCAAGCGCTTGACCTCATCGAATGGCCGGGCGGCTTCTGCCGCCGCGACATCGGTTGGCGCGCCCTCGGGCGGGGGTGAGCCTCTGCGGCTAAACGCATAACCCTCCGGGAGAGCGGTGCCAGGCACCAAATTCGGTGCCTGGCACCGCCGCGCTCTGCAGTCTTACGCGTCCAGCAGCGCTTTGCATTCTTTGATGCAGGCGGTGCAGCTGTCCATGCAGGCTTTGCAGACGGCGTGTTTGTCGGCGTGCTTCTTGCACTCGGCTTCGCAGTCGGCGCAGACGTCCTTGCAGACGGCGGCGAGTTCCTTGAGGCGCTTGTTGTCGAGGGCGGCGAAGCGGACGAGGGCGGCGCACATCGGCATCATGGCCGACACGGTCTTCATGCAATCGGCCATGGCGGTATCGCCGGCCTTCATGAGGTCGATGCAGTGGGCGATGCAGACTTCGCCCTTGGCAATGCAGGCGGTGGCCGTATCGATGACGGCCTTGTGCTTGGTGCCGTGCATGGAATGATCCATGGCCGAGTGGTCCATCTTGGAATGGTCCATCGTCGAATGATCCATCTGGCTATGGTCCATCCCCTCGTGGCCATCGGCAGCGAGCGCGCGGCTGGCGCCGAGGGTGAGAGCGGCGGCGGCAAAGCCCAGAGCGGTGCGGCGGGAGAGCGGGGCGGAGATGTCCTTATTCGTCTGCATCGGTGTTCTCCTGTGTGGCGCTATTTACTTCTTATGTAATCATCTTACGCGCCCAATCGAGCCAAAGCGAGACGCGGGCTTCGGGGTGGGGCGACGTGATGAAGTCTGTGATCACCGCTACGCTGTCCGCGCCGGCTGCGATCACACCTGGGGCGCGCTCGGGCGTGATGCCGCCGATGGCGACCAGCGGCAAGGTGCCGATGCGGCGCTTCCAGGCGGTGATTTTGTCGAGGCCTTGCGGGGCCCACTTCATGACTTTCAGCTTGGTTTCGTAGATGGGTCCGAGTGCGACGTAATACGGATCGGCGGCGAGCGCGGTTTCCAGTTCGTCTTCGCTGTGGGTCGAGATGCCGATGCTGATGCCCGCCCGGCGAATGGCTGCCAGATCGGCGGCCGCCAGATCTTCCTGACCGAGATGGACGAGGGTGGCGCGGGCGTCGATAGCGGCTTGCCAGTCGTCATTGACGATGAGATCACAGCCGCGCGCGCGGCAGACGGCGACGGCCTCTTTGACTTGCGCGCGCACGTCCTCCTGCGGGGCATCCTTGATGCGCAGTTGCACGGTTTTAACGCCAAGCGGCACGAGCCGCTTCAGCCACGCGATATCGGGGACGATTGGATAGAACAGCGCGGGCGGCGGCGCGGTCATGGCTTCGGCGTCATGATTTCGAGGTCAGATCGAAGAAGGGCGTGCCGGCGACGGGCGTCGACGGGCTTGCCATGTCGCGCTGTTCCATAAGGCCGGACTCGTAGGCGGCGCGGCCCGCGTCGATGGCATTGGCGAAGGCTTCGGCCATGCGCACGGGATCGCCGGCCTTGGCGACGGCGGTGTTCAGGAGGCAGGCGTCGAAGCCCATTTCCATGGCTTGCGCGGCGTGGCTGGGCGCTCCGATACCGGCATCGATGACGAGCGGGATGCCGGGGAAATAGGCGCGCATGGTTTTGAGCGCATAGGGGTTGGCGAGGCCACGTCCGGTGCCAATCGGTGCGCCCCAAGGCATCAACACCTGACACCCGGCGGCAAGAAGCCTGTCCGCTGCTCCCAGATCTTCCGTCGTGTAGGGGAAAACGTCGAAGCCGTCCTTGGCCAGCACTTCGGCGGCTTCGACGAGGCCGAAGAGATCGGGCTGGAGCGTGTCGTCGTTGGCGATGACTTCGAGTTTGATCCACGACGTGTCGAACAACTCGCGCGCCATCTGCGCGGTGGTGATCGCTTCGCGCGCGGTGCGGCAGCCGGCCGTGTTGGGCAGCACCTTCACATCGAGCGCGCGGATCAGATCGAGGAAGCGTTCGCCCGTGCGGCCGCGCGCCTGTTCGCGGCGCAGCGACACGGTGACGATGCCGGCGCTGGAGGCTTTGACGGCATCGGCCATGATCTGGGGCGAGGGATAGAGTGCTGTCCCTAAGAGCAGCCGCGAGGGCAATTCCGCGCCATAGACCGTGAAGGGTCCGGTGCCGGGTTTCTGGCCGAGAAGATGTGGTTCGCGTGGGTTCATGGGCGCTATTTAAGCGCTCTTTGCCGCAATAGAAACACGCCTTGGGGAGAAAGATCGTCCGACACCGTCAGATCCCTTGACCGCTCCGCGGCCAGGGTGGTCTCGTCGGGTGGTTTTTTAAGCATCTCTACGCTTCGAGAGGGCCGCCGATGGCGCGCAAGATTGCCGTTCTGTTCGTTCATGGGATCTATAACAGCAGCGACAAGTTCCACGAGCCCATGCGGGAGCGGCTGGACAGGGCGCTGCCCAAGGCGCTGCGGCCCTTTGTGGACTACGAGGCGGCGAACTGGGCTCCGATCGTGCGGCGTCACCAATCCGCCTACATGGAGAAGTTGATCGGCAATCGACTGGTCGACGACAATGCCTATCGCTGGATGGCCTTGCAGGGGCTCGGCGACGCGGCGGCCTATCAGAAGACGCGGAACTGGCGCAACTCGGCCTACTACGAAATCCAGCACACCGTGCGCGCGGCCGTCGACCGGCTGGATCAGCGCGGCGATCCTGACCGCCCGCTCGTCTTCATCGGGCATTCGCTGGGCTGCCACATCCTGTCGACGTTCGCATGGGACACCTACACCATGCGGCGAATCATGCAGAACCGCGAGCAGGACGGCGATACGAAGATGCAGGAGTTCGCCGCCTACATGCGCGAGGGCTCGCCATTCCGGCGGCTGGAGACGCTCGCCGGGTTCGTCACCATGGGCTGTAACATGCCGCTGTTCACGTTCACGTTCGGGCCGGACAAGATCGTGCCGATCACGCAGGGGCGCACGCCGAACGATCATCCGGCGTTCCCCGGCGCGGGCCTGAACCCGAACGTAAAGGACAAGGCGCGGTGGCTGAACTTCTACAGCCGCAACGATCTCTTGGGATTTCCGCTGAAGCCTTTGAACGGGGCCTATGCCGCCGAGCCGCGGATTACCGACATTCCCGTCGTGTCGGAAGGGCGCTTAAAGCGCGTCCTGTGTTCGCCATTTCCTGCACTCGCCACATACGCCGCTCATACGGGCTACTGGACGCACGGGCGCGTCGTTCGCGACACGGCGGCGTTGCTCACCGACATCATCACTGCCGATGATCCCGCGCCTCCGCCGCGCCGCCTCTTCCGCCGCGGCGGTGCGCGGGTGGCGGAGACGGTGTGATACGCCTCAGTCCTCCGGCCAGCGGTAGAGGAAGGTGAGAAAGAAGAGCGCGACGTATATGGCAAGAAAGGCCAGTGCGCCGAGGCAGGCGGCGGCTTCGTATTGGGTGAGGCCGAGGGCTGGGACAGGGGCTGAGCCGAAGCCTGGAATTTCGGTCGCCGTTTTGCCGAGTTTGTTCCACGCACGTTCGGTGCCGAGCAGCAGTTCGTGGATGCCAACGGTCAAGGCCCCCATGAAGGCGAGGCCGAACGAGAATACGATGAAAGAGAGCGCGCGCAGAACGAGCGGGGCGCGCTTGAGGAACAGCCACAGACCGACGATGTAGGCGGAGACCATCCCGAACGAGACGGAGACGACCGACACGACGATATCGGTCAGCTCGTTGCGGACGGAGAGGATGTCGGCTTCAGTCATTTTGGCTCTCAAGGTACGGCGGACAGGAAGAGAAATACGCCGAGGATGACGAGATGCACGGCGCCCTGCAGGATCGTCGTGCGGCCCGTCGCCAGTGTCACTGTGCCGATGAACAATGAGAGCACCAAGAGCGCCATCTCTTCCGGGTCGAGGCCCAATTGAAGCGTCATGCCGGACATGAGCGCGAAGGCGCTGATAGCGGGAATCGTCAGGCCGATGGTGGCCATCGCGGAGCCCAGCGCGAGATTGAGGCTTGTCTGGAGGCGGTTGGCGGCGGCGGCGCGGACGGCGGCCATCCCTTCCGGCAGGAGAACGATGGATGCGATGACAACGCCGAGGAAGGCCTTGGGCAGGCCGGCGCTGGCGATGGCCGCTTCGAGGGCGGGCGACAGTGTCTTGGCGAGCAGGACCACAGCGGTGAGAGATACCAGCAAAAGAGCCATGCTCGCCGCCGTCGTGCGCACGCCCGGCGCGGCATGAATGGGGAGGTCTTCGCTCATATCGGCGAGGAAGTAGTCGCGGTGGCGGATGGTCTGTACGAACAAGAAGACGCCGTAGAGTACGAGGCAGGAAAGACTGACGAAGATGAGCTGTGAGGCGTTGTAGTTCGGCCCCGAGGTCGTCAGTGTGTAGTTCGGCAATACAAGGGTGATCGTGGCGAGTGTGCCGAGCACGCTCAGCGCGGAACTGGCTGCCGTGGTTTGAAACGTCTGCTCGCGGTGCTTTGCCCCACCGACCACGAGGCAGAGGCCGATGATGCCGTTCAAGACGATCATCACCGTGGCGAAGACGGTATCGCGAGTCAGGAATTCGCTGCCGGCGCTGGCGCCCATCAAGATCGAGATAATGAGGGCCACTTCGATCACGGTGACGGCGACGGCGAGCACGATGGAGCCGAATGGTTCGCCGACTTTCAGTGCGATGATTTCCGCATGGTGGACGGCGGCGAACACCGTGCCGCCGAGCAGGATGGCGGCGAGCGCCAGCACGATGCCGTTGTCGGCGGGGATGACGTGCGCGAATTTCAGCGCCAGCAGGACCACGGCGGCGATAGGGACGGCCCAGGTCCAGAGCGGAATTTTATCGACGTCGTGATGGACCGCCATGCGTGCGTCTTCCCTGCCCCAGAAAAAGTCCGGGCCGGATGATCCCCCCAGCCCGGCTCTTATCCAGCGTTGGCAGAGCGTGCCGTCAAGCAAAAGCTGCGCGTTGGCAAAAGCTGCGCGTTGGCAAACTCCGCGCGGCCGTTACGCCGGAGGACACACGGCGCCGGTGGCGGCCCAGGCTTTCATGAGGTCGCCGAAGGCTGCTTGCGTGCCCGGCACCGGTGTGCGGTTGCCGCCGGGGTTCCAGCCCCACCCGACGAGGGTGTCTTCGGCCATGTGGGTGACAATCTGCTCGAGCGTCTTGCCGCCGTTGCGCTTGGGATCTTTGATCTGTTCACAGATCTCTCCCAGCGACTTTCCTTCCCAGGCCATTTCGATCGGCGCCAGATGCCAGAGCGGGTGACCGGGGACGCCTGCGGGTTCGAAATTTTTGTCGCGGTGGCAGGTCATGCAGCGCATGGCGGTGGAGCCGAGATTGTCTTCGCCGCGCACCACCAGCTGCGCGTGGGGGTGCATGTCATTGCCTTGGAGGGGACGATTGCCGGCCGGATGGCAATTGATGCAGCGGGGATGCTGAATGACAGCGCCGGCTTCGCGAAAGAGCGCGACGGATTTTTCGGCCGGATCGGAAATGGAGTCGAACGCGGTGGCAGGTTTCAGCGTGCGCGCTTCTATCGGGGCGCCTGCATGCGATGCCGAGACGATGAACAGTCCGACGAGAAGCGGGCATACCAAAGCCGCTATGACAGCCACCAAACCCATGCGCATGTGATCTATCCCCATCAAACCTCTCCGCATGCAACGCATCCGGCCGGGGGTGGGTTCCTTCAGGAGGAGACCTGCGCACCGCTTCTGTGTGACGCCATCCTTTTTGTGTGGCCCACTTATCCCCGCCCCCACTTGCCTCCCCTACACTGCCCTCCATCCCCGTCCCTCACGAAAGGGGGCGTTGCTTAAGAGGCGTCTTGTGACGTGGGGCGGGGTGCAGAGTCGCTGACGGAAGTTCGCACCTTCTCTCGGTGAGGCTCGGACCGGCCACCTCTTGGAATAGAGGCTGCGAAGAACGCGCTGAAACGCCGGTCGTATGCCACAAAGCCTGCGCGGGGCGGTCCTCGGGCCGCACCACTAAAACAAACCTCAGCGGCGCGACCACCGCCCCGCCCCCTTCGCGGATAATGCGGAGGCGACATCGAAAAAGGAGAGCGCAGGAGGTCTCAAACAACCAGGCTTAGGGTTGTATAGATCGCGCGGCTCGTGAGCGGCGGTAGCTTCAAAATCGAGGATGCGGCGCAATGGGTCCCGGGCACAAGGCCCGGGATGACATCGTTGGGTGCCGCAAGACGCTGCTTAGGTCTTCACTTTGAAGAGGTCTTCCTGGTCGGACTTTTTGAGGTCCTTGATGTGCCAGGGGAGGCCCTGCTTGCCGATTTCGTCCATGAAGGGTTTGGAGGGAAGTTGCTCGACGTTGAACACGCCTTTGCCCTTCCATGCGCCCTTGAACATCATCATGGCGCCGACGACGGGCGGCACGCCAGTCGTGTAGGAGACCGCCTGCGCGCCGGTTTCCTTGAACGCCTGCTCGTGGTGGCAGACGTTATAGATCATCGTGATCTTCTTCTTGCCGTTCTTGGTGCCGCGGAAGATGCAGCCGATCGACGTCTTGCCGGTGTAGCCTTTGCCCAGCGACGACGGCGGCGGCAGAAGCTCCTTCAGGAACTCCATCGGAATGACGGGGTTGCCCTTGTACATGACGGGGTCGATGCGCGTCATGCCGACCGACTGGAGCACGTCGAGGTGCTTGATGTAGTTGTCGGAGAACGTCATCCAGAAGCGGATCTGCTTCAGGCCCTTGATGTTCTTCACAAGGCTTTCTTCTTCCTCGTGATAGATCAGGTAGGACTTGCGGGGCCCGACTTCCGGGTAGTCGATCATCGCGGAAATGGAGAGCGGATCGATTTCGATCCACTTGCCATCTTTCCAATATTTGCCGCGCTGCGTGACTTCGCGCAGGTTGATTTCGGGATTGAAGTTGGTGGCGAACGATTTGCCGTGGCTGCCATCGTTGCAGTCGATGATGTCGATGGTTTCGATTTCGTCGAACAGGAATTCCTGCGCATAGGCGCAGTAGATGTTCGACTGGCCGGGGTCGAAGCCGCAGCCGAGGACCGCCATGATGCCGGCGTCCTTATATTTCTTGTGATAGGGCCACTGGTATTTGTAGGTGAACTTCGCCTCATCGCGCGGTTCGTAGTTGGCGGTGTCCATGTAATGCACGCCGGCCTCAAGGCAGGCATCCATGATGGGCAGGTCCTGGTAGGGCAGCGCCATGTTGATCACGAGGTCGGGCTTGACCTTCTTCAACAGTTTGACGGTCTCCTTCACGTTGTCGGCGTCGACCTGAGAGATCTCGATCGGCGTCTTGCAGCGCTTGGCGACGGCTTCGCAGCTCGACAGACGGCGCGACGCCAGATGCACCTTCTTGAACACGTCGCGGTTCATCGCGCACTTCTGCGCCGTGACGGAGCCGGCGGCCCCGGCGCCAATGATGAGAACGCTGTCCAAGTTTTAAATCCTCCGATTGAAGAGACCGCCGCATCACGTGCAAAGGCACGCGCTCCAGCGATGTTGAACGCCAGAGCGTGCGCACTTAGGGCACTTGAATGTCAAATACAATATGATTTGGCTGCGCATGGCTCATACGCAGTCCGCGACCGCTCCGCCACTGGCCAACGCAGCCGGGCGTTATGGTCAGTCGCTGTCGGCGCCGCGGATGCCGCGGGTGGTGTAGATGACCCAAGCGCCGGCGAGGGCGGCGCTCATCAGTGCCCAGCCGACGAGGCCCTGGATGCCCCAGGTCCAAACGGAGAAAACCAGGATACCAATATAGCACAGCATGACGGCGAGTGCCTTGTCCTGCTCGCGGCGTTCCTGGCGCTCGGCGGCGGCTTGAGCGGGGGTCTTGATCTTGGCGACTGCGGCCGGGGCGGCGGTCGCCATTTCAAAGGTTTTTGGATCGTGCAGCATCTGGCGTTTTTTCCCAGTTGGACACGCCCGTCGATGCGGCCTGCCCTGTTCCCTCATGGGAGCCATCACCGTACCGCTCCCGGGCCTTTAACTGAGTGGAAGTCTGATCTAGCGCAACGTGCGACCTGTGCGACCAGTCGGCACGCAGGAACTCCCCGTAGCGCTTGTAAACCCGTAGAATATCCACTAGACCCGCCGCTTTCCTGCGGGAGCTGACCGAAAGAACAATGGCTAAAATCTCCCCCCTCGTCGGCATCATCATGGGTAGCCAGTCAGATTGGCCAACCCTGAAGGCGGCTGCCAACATGCTGGCCGACCTGGGCGTGCCCTATGAGGCCAAGATCGTTTCGGCCCACCGGACGCCGGACCGGCTCGCGGATTACGCCAAGTCGGCCAAGGGCCGGGGCTTACAGGTCATCATCGCCGGGGCGGGCGGGGCGGCCCATCTGCCGGGCATGGCCGCTTCCATGACCTCTCTGCCGGTGCTGGGCGTGCCGGTGCTGACCAAGACACTAAACGGCGTCGACAGCCTCTATTCCATCGTGCAGATGCCCGCCGGGATTCCCGTCGGAACGCTTGCCATCGGCGAGGCCGGGGCGACGAACGCGGGGCTGCTTGCGGCGCAGATCCTGGCGCTGAACGACGACGCACTGGCCGGGCGCATCGAGGCGTTCCGGGCCAAGCAGACCGCGTCCGTCGCCGAGACGCCCAAGGATGCGTGAGCGCTCGCCATGACCGCGCTGCCGCCCGGCTCCACCATCGGTATTTTAGGTTCCGGCCAGCTCGGGCGCATGCTGGCGCTTGCCGCTGCGCGGCTCGGGTTCAAGAGCCATATCTATTCGGACGTCGCCGGGCCGGCATTCGATGTGTGCGATCAGCACACGATCGCGCCCTATGACGATCACGCGGCGTTAAGCGCATTTGCGGCCGCCATTTCGGTTGCGACCTACGAATTCGAAAACATCCCGGTTGCGACGGTGGAGTTCCTCGACGCCATTGTGCCGGTGCGTCCAGGCGCCAAGGCGTTGGCGTGCGCGCAGGACCGCATTAACGAGAAGACGCTGGCGCGCGAATTGGGGGCGGAAACAGCGCCTTTTGCGCAGGTGGATAGCCGCGCGGATCTCGACCGGGTGTTGACGGAAATCGGCGTCCCGGCGGTGTTGAAGACGCGCCGTTTTGGCTACGACGGCAAGGGGCAGGCGAAAATTCTCGCGCTCGGCGATGCGGATTCTGCGTGGGCAGCCATGCGCGATCAGCCGTCGATCCTGGAAGGCTTTGTTACGTTCGACCGGGAAGTCTCGGTCGTGGCGGCGCGGTCGCTCGATGGCGCGTTCCGGGCGTTCGAGGTGACGGAGAACGAGCACCGCAATCACATTCTGCACCGGTCTGTCGCGCCGGCGCATATGGAGGCAGAGGCGGCCACGGAGGCGCTCGAGACCGCGCGGCGGATCGCAGCGGCACTGGATTATGTCGGCGTGTTCGCGATCGAATACTTCGTGGTGACCGCGGGTGGGCGTGAGCACGTCTATGTCAACGAGATGGCGCCGCGGGTGCACAACTCCGGACATTGGACGATGGATGGCGCCGAGACCTCGCAGTTCGAGCAGCATATTCGCGCCATTGCCGGCTGGCCGCTGGGGTCGACGCGCCTCAAGGCGGCCGGGGCGGAGATGATCAATCTCATCGGGGACGATATCCTGGCGTGGGAGCGGATCGCGGCGGAGCCTGGCGCGTTCCTCCATCACTACGGCAAGACCGACGTTCGGCCCGGGCGGAAGATGGGGCACGTCAACCGTTTGGTGGCGAAGGATGCGTAAGGCTCTCAGTTGTATGCGCCCGACAGGTGGTCGCGCCGGTGTTTATCCCCTGTGGAGCGATGGACAATTCGGATTTCCTTTGTTAAAAGCCGCCTCACGAAACACACCCGGGGCTGCTGGGCGAACAATCGCTCGCGGCGTCGGTTCTCGTTTTTCTTAACCAGATCAACCTGATACCAGCAGAGGTTCAGTCTCTTGCAAGTTCTCGTTCGCGACAACAACGTCGACCAGGCCCTCAAGGCGCTCAAGAAAAAGATGCAGCGCGAGGGTATTTTCCGCGAGATGAAGCTGCGGAACTATTTCGAAAAGCCCTCCGAAAAGAAGGCGCGTGAGAAGGCGGAAGCCGTTCGCCGCGCCCGCAAGCTGGCTCGCAAGAAGCTGCAGCGCGAAGGCCTGCTGCCGTCCAAGCCCGTCGTTGCGCGCGGCGGTCCGGGCGCTAAGGGTCCGGGCGGCGGTCGTCCGTCGGGTGGCGGCTTCGGTGGAAGCGGCGGCGGCTTTGGTGGAGGCGGCGGTAGCGGCGGATATGGCGGCGGCGGTTCGTCGTTCGGCGGCTGATCCAGCCTGACATTCAGTTTTTAAAGGGGCCGTGCGGGACAACTGCACGGCCTCTTTCTTATGCCCGCTGCTCTAGGGCGCGATAGCATTCGATCCGGCCGTGTTGGACGGGAATTGGGTGGCGAGCCAGGCGTAGATCGTATCGTAGGAGCCGAAGAGATAATGGTCGGAGTGGCCGGCGCCGGGGAACGTAGCGCGCTGGACGGGGCCCTTCAGGGCGGCGGCGACACCGGCGCTCATGCTAACCGGAATGATGTCGTCGGCCTCGCCGTGGACGATCAGCGTGGGTGCTGTGACCTTACCGGCGGATTTGAGCGTTTCATAGCGGTCGGTCATGAGCCAGCGGGCCGGCAAGTGGGGATAGTGAAGGAAAGCAAGGTCGACGATGGAGGTGTAGGGGGCATCGAGGATGAGGCCGGCCACGTCTTTTTCGGCTGCCACCTGCACCGCGATGCCGCTGCCGAGCGACTCGCCATAGAGCACGATCTGGGCTGCCGGGATGCCGCTGGCGCGCACGGCGTCATAGACTTCCTTGGCGTCGGAGACGTTGGCTTTTTCACTGGGCGACCCGCCGCTGCCGCCGAACCCGCGATAGGTCATCATCACGACGCCGTAGCCATGAGTCATGTATTTGCGGATGCGCTCAGAGCGGGTGACGAACGAGCCGCCGTTGCCGTGAAAATAGAGCAGCGTGGGGCGGCCTGGGTTAGCCGCGCCCCACCACGTCAGAATGCGCGTGCCATCGCGCATGACCAGTTCGCGTTCGTCCACATTAGAGAGGCCTGCCTCAGCGGGAGACGTTCGGCGCGTATCGGGCGCGTAAAGCAAACGCTGCTGGATGGCTTGCGCGCCGAAGTGGACGATAACGGCGAGGGCAAGAAGAAGTCCCAGACCTTTGAGTGCAATCATCATCGGAGGCTCGATCAATCCCGGGACTGCCGGGTTATCGCGACCTGTGACGGGCGTTGCAATCCGCAAAACCGCACGGGGACCGGAGCCGCCGTTTCAGCGCAGGCCTTCGGCAAGTACGGGAGGCGGCGGCGGCGTGAAGCCAGCGGGTTCGGCGATGTTCTCCTCGGACGGGTCATCGAAGCAGGCGAGCAGACGCTGCGACCGCAGGGGACCCGGCAGGTGGCCGAAGGCCGATCCGCGGCTCACCGCGATGTAGGGGGAAAACGATTCCACGTCGGCGCGCGTCAGCGAGCCATCCTTGCGGCCGACCTTGATGGCGTAGCAGTCGGCTTCGTTCTCGCTTGTCTGCGTCGGATAGAACACGTGTCCCAGGATGTGATGCGCACACTCGTGGTTGAAGAAGAAGACCTGCAATTTGTCGGGCAGCGTGTCGAGGCGCCGTTTGTTCAGGGTGATGATTGGCATGCGGTTGACAATGCGGGCGTGGGCGACATCGCCCAGATTATCCATCTGAATGGAGCGAACCGTCTGGCCGCGAAAGTCGCGGCAAGTGAGTTCCTGCCCACCGAGGTGGATGCGCGCCTGAAGACCGCCCGATGTATTGGCGTGGGCTGCCCCGAGAACTCCGAGACCGCATAGTGCCGCCAGAGACAACAGGACCCGCCGGGTGGCCCACTGCATGCACATCTCCCTCGCTGGAGGCCGAAGAACGGCCACTTCGCTCAGACGCTGACATGAGGCTAACGCGGATTCCCCCGGGCGTGGATCAAAAAATATGTCAGCCTTATTGCGGTGTGAAACTTGGCCGTGGATGTCGACCTAACAAAACAATTTACCGGGCCACGAAAGGTTCCGCCAAAAAACAGGCCCCGCCGGTCGGGCGAGGCCTATCTTGTTTGTCAGGACCGCTAGGGGGTCAGCCGTGCGCCAGGGCCTTGGCGATTTCTTCGGTGACTTTCTTGGCGTCGCCGAGAACCATCACGGTGTTGTCGCGATAGAACACCGGATTGTCGATGCCAGCGTAACCCGAGGCGAGCGAGCGCTTGTTGAAGAAGACGGTGGATGCCTTCCACACCTGCAGCACGGGCATGCCGTAGATGGGCGAGGTTTTGTCGTCTTCGGCGGCGGGGTTTACGACGTCGTTGGCGCCGATGACGTAGACGGCGTCGGCCTGCGCGAACTCAGAGTTAATGTCTTCCAGTTCGAAGACTTCGTCGTAGGGGACGTTGGCTTCGGCGAGCAGCACGTTCATGTGGCCCGGCATACGGCCGGCCACGGGATGAATGGCGTACTTCACCTCGACGCCGGCCTTCTTCAGCTGGTCGCCCATTTCGCGCAGCGCGTGCTGGGCCTGGGCCACCGCCATGCCGTAGCCGGGGACGATGATGACCTTGGAGGCGTTCTTCAGGACGTAGGAGGCGTCCTCGGCCGAGCCGAGCTTGACCGGCTTCTGCTCGCCACCGCCCGCACCCGCTGCCGCCGTTTCGCCGCCGAAGCCGCCCGCGATGACGGAGAGGAACTGGCGGTTCATGCCTTTACACATGATGTAGGACAGGATGGCGCCCGAGGAGCCGACAAGCGCGCCAGTGATGATGAGCGCGATGTTGGAGAGCGTGAAGCCGATGCCAGCGGCCGCCCAGCCGGAGTAGGAGTTCAACATCGAGACGACGACGGGCATGTCGGCGCCGCCGATGGGAATGATGATGAGAACACCAAACAGCAGGCTCGCGGCGACGATCAGCCAGAAGAGCCAGGACGAACCGCCCGACTGCATGAACCAGTAGATCAGAGCGATGATGAAGATGCCGAGCGCGGCGTTGATGAGGTGGCGCATGGGCAGGATGATGGGCTTGCCCGACATCTTGCCCGAGAGTTTGGCGAACGCGATGACGGAGCCGGTGAAGGTGATGGCGCCGATGGCGACGCCGAGGGCCATTTCAAAAAGGCTGGCGGCCTTGATGCCCATCGCGGGATCAGCGGGATTTTCGAGAATGCCGAATGCGGCGGGGGCGTAGAGCGCGCCGGCGGCAACGAACACGGCGGCGAGGCCGACGAGCGAGTGAAACGCCGCGACCAGTTCGGGCATCATGGTCATGGGGATTTCGCGCGCCGTTTTGGCGCCGATGAACCCGCCGATGCCGAGGCCCGCGAGGATCAGGATCCAGGAGATGAAGGAGGGCTGCGCCAGACCCAGTGTGGTCACGACGGCTATGGCCATGCCGATCATGCCGAACAGGTTGCCCTGCCGCGACGTTGCCGGGCTCGAAAGACCGCGCAGGGCGAGGATGAAAAGGACACCTGCTGCGAGGTAGAGGAGGGCTGCTAAATTCGCGGACATCGGCTCACTTCCGGAACGGTATCGGGTTTATCTGGGGACAAGAACAGGCGGGGCTCACTTCTTGGGAGCCGGTTCCTTCTTCTTGTACATGGCAAGCATGCGGTTGGTGACGAGGAAGCCACCGAAGATGTTGATCGACGCCATCACGAGCGCGAGGAACCCGAAGAGCTTGGCGAAGATGCTGTCGGCTTCGGTCAGGGCCACACCGACGGCGAGAAGCGCGCCGACGACGATCACCGAGGAGATCGCGTTGGTGACGCTCATCAGCGGCGTGTGCAGTGCGGGGGTGACCGACCAAACGACGTAATAGCCGACGAAGACGGCAATCACGAACACCATCAACTCATAGACAACGGGGCTCACCGTGTCGGGGCCGCCAGCTGCAAAGGCCGACGTGGGGGCTGCCGCAAAGAGCACGGCCATAGCCACAAGGTTTAGAATGGAACGCATCGTATCGTCTCCTGCCCGCGCGGGACGCGGGCGTTGAAAGCGTCAGTTTCCGGTGAGGTTAGGGTGAACGATCTTGCCGTCCTTGGCGACGAGCGTGCCTTTCACGATATCGTCGTCCCAATCGATCTTCAGCGCCTTTTCCTTCTTGTCGATGAGTACTTCGAGGAAGGCGAGGAGGTTTTTAGCGTAGAGGCTCGAGGCGTTGACCGCCACGGTGCCAGCCAGATTGATCGGTCCGGCGATGGTGACGCCGCCGACATCCACGGTCTGGCCGGGTACGGTCAGTTCGCAGTTGCCGCCGCGCTCGGCGGCAAGATCGACGATGACCGATCCCGGCTTCATGCTTTCCACCATCGCCTTGGTGATCAGGCGCGGGGCGGGGCGGCCGGGGATCAATGCCGTGGTGATGACGATGTCTTGGATTTTGATGTGGTTGGCGACGAGTTCGGCCTGCTTGGCCTGATACTCGGGCGACATGGGCTTGGCGTAGCCGGCAGCCGTCTGAGCCTGCTTGAACTCGTCATCCTCGACGGCGACAAACTTGGCGCCGAGCGATTGCACCTGTTCTTTCGTGGCCGGGCGGACGTCGGTCGCCGAGACGATGCCGCCGAGCCGGCGGGCGGTGGCGATGGCCTGGAGTCCGGCGACGCCGACACCCATGATGAAGATCTTGGCTGCGGGCACGGTGCCGGCCGCCGTCATCATCATCGGCAGCGCCTGACCGAACATCGAGGCCCCATCGACGACGGCCTTATAACCGGCGAGGTTGGCTTGCGAGGACAGGACGTCCATCGACTGCGCGCGGGTGATGCGCGGCATGAATTCCATCGAAAAGAGCGTGGCGCCACGCCCGGCTGCCGATTCGAGGCCCGGGCGATCGTTGAAGGGCTCGATCATTGCGGCAACGAGCGCGCCCGGCTTCAACGCTGCCAGTTCTTCCGGCGACGGGCGGCGGACCTTCAAGAGAATGTCAGCGCCATTGATCGCGGCGGCCGCACCGTCGACGATCTCGGCACCTTGCGCCTTCAGCATCTCATCGGAGAACCGCGAGCGCAGGCCGGCGCCCGACTGAACTTTCACTGCCGCGCCCAGCGCGACGAGCTTCTTGACCGTTTCCGGGGACACGGCGACGCGCGGTTCGTCCGGCCCCTCCGCAGTAACAGCAATCGTGATCATGGAGATTCCCGAATGCGCAACGCGGCCGGAGCCGCGTCACCGATTTATAAGAGGACGCAGGAGGTGATCGGCGATGCCGTTTCGGCACCGCCGCCGTCGTGGAACGTTCCGCTCTTTGGAGAGGGAACGCCGCTGGCCGTTAGACCAGGAAGTAATACATGCCGCCAAGCAACAGAACGAGAAGGACAATGCCGACCTTCGAATAGCGCAGGAAGGCGTTATAGGTGTCGTTGTGCTGGTTATAGTCCATGGCCGGGTGGCCCTTTGACGTATCGACGCTCATTGAGGTCTTCCCCTCCCTCGCATTATTTTGGGCGTTGCTGGGCCCGGAGACCCTGTGCGTTACCTAACCTAGCCCCCGAAGCGCCGCAAGCGTGCCGCATTCGCCCATCGCTCGTCTTTTAGGCGACGGCAGGCGGACGCACCCTGCTTTGGGTCGATTGGGGATGTGCCTCACGGAATGCTTAACGGTGCAGGGACCCGTGTCGGATGATGTGACAGATGACCCTCGGCTTTTGACAGCGGGTCTGCTGGCGGCGGCCATCGTATCAGCGACAGCCTCATTGCTGGCTTATTGGGCTGGCAGGAGGCTCGGGTTCGTGCATCGCCTTCATTCGAAACGGGATTTTTGCAATGCAGCAAACCAAGTGGCGGTCGCGCCTTGCTCCCGCAATCCTCCTTCTGGCGCTTGCCGGACTTCTGCGGCCCCCCGGTGAGGCGCTGGCGCTGGAGCCCGATCCCGGCGAGGAAAAAGCGATCAAAACCTGCGAGCGGCGGCTGTGCACCATGGTTCTCGGCCGCCAGCCGACCGGACCGGACCTGGCCTGCAACGTTGGCAAGACGTGGGACCGGGATACTTTGAAGAAGGGCGAAAGCTCGTCCGTTTCCTGGGGATTCGGAGATGCGCGCTGTACGGTGGATTTGAAACTCAGCCGGGCTGATCTCGTCGGCGCGCTGACGGCGTCCAAGTACACCGTGGTTATCCCCGAGCATGAAGTGCGCTGTATCGTCGAGCAGGACGGTAAGGCCCGGCCGGTCGTCGCCAGGCTGGCGCCGAAGCTGAAATTCAAGGACGGGAAGGCGGACAAGATCTGGCTCAATCTCGGCGACGTGTCCGGTCCGACGGCGGTGAAGGCGACTGTGAACTTGGCCGCCAGCCTGGAAGACACGCTCGGCATCTTCCATCGCAGCATGTTGAAGTCGGTGAACCGGTTCCTGCATACCAAGTGCGGTGAGCGCTATCACGCCGATGGCCGGCCGAAGGATGATCCCGAGGCGACGACGAAGACGGCGGATAAGCCTGAGAAGCCGGCCAAGGCTCCCGTCGCGAAAGCGAATGCCGTGAAGTCTGCGCCGGCGGAGACAGGCACGACAGTGTCTAAAGGGACCAGCGGGGCAAACGCCGTAGCGGCCGACGCGAAATGAAGCGCGGCGGGCCTCTGGCGCTGACGTTTGTGTTTGCCGTTGCTTCTCATCCTGCATTTGCAGGTGCGCCCGCCGCGGCGCTTTCGGAGGATTGTTTTGCCGAAGTCGAGACCGGCACGGGGCCCGATATCGCGTGTCTCTTCCGGTTGCAGCCATCGGCCGCCGAGCGAGCGGAGTTGGAGACGGGGTCGCGGGGTTATGTGAAAGACTTCGCGTGCCGGATGACCGTGCGGATTGCACGGGCGGAAATCGACAAAGCGCTGGCTGCCGTCGACTATGCGTTCAAAAGTCCGGAGCAGCCCGTCGTGTGTACGATCACGACGTACAAGAGCACGTTCGATGTGACGGGGACGTTTGCGCCGGAGGTCACGTTCAAAAACGGCGTGGCGGTGTCGGCGACGCCGGGGCTCGGGAACATCAAAGGCATCACGCGCGTGATCTCGTGGCCTGTCGTGCAATTCGTCAACCGCTGGCCATCCGTGCGGGAGGGCATGCTCACGATCGTCAACGCTTACAAAACGCACAAGGCGAAGGGCGGGGCGAAGCCGAAGACGTGACGGCGTTATGTGGGTAGCGGCACGCCGGCTTCGGCGAAGACCTGTTTTTGGCGGGCGCTGACCGCTTCGAGGTCGAAGTCTTGGATGGTTTCGTTGAAGAGGCGGTACCAGTTCTGTTTGGCGGCGAGGTGCAAGAAGACGCCACCGAGGCCGATGGCGGCGCGGTCCATGAAGACGAATTCGCGCGGGACAGTGACCGGGCCTTTTTCCTTGAGGATTTTGTGCACGGCGAAGGCTTCGCGGCGGCCGTATTCGCCGGGCTTGGTGTCGTCGGCGATGGTGCGTTCGCGATCGTCGAGCAGTGGGCCATAGATAAAGCGCGCCCACATGATCATGGCGTCGATCAGTTCATGGGTGAGTCCGCGGAAGCCCCAGCGCTCAAAGGCTGCAACGATGCGCGGGCGATCGTCGGACAGCAGGCCCTTGTAGAGTTCGATGACGCCTTCGACAAAGGCGACGGGGAAGGTGCGGATGCAGCCGTAGTCCAGCAGGTTGAGGCCGGCGGGGCGGCCGTTTTCGCTGAAGACGGTGTAGTTGCCCAGGTGCGGATCGCCGTGAATGACGCCGTGGTGGGAGAAGGGATACCACCAAGCGCGGAACATGGCTTGCGCGATGCGGTTGCGGTCGTCGAGGCTGTCGTCCTTGTGCGAAAGGAGCGGACGGCCGTCGAGCCAGGACATGGTGAGGAGGCGGCCGGTGGAGAGACCTGCGTTGATCTTTGGCACGCGGATGATGGCGTCGTTTTCGAAAATGAGGCCGTAGAGCCGAGTGTGTTTGGCTTCCAGCGTGTAGTCGAGTTCTTCGCGCAGGCGGGCGCCGATTTCTTTGAGGATCTCGGTGGTGTCGACGGCGCTGTCGAAGCGGGCGTGGAGGGCGAAGACGACCTTCAACTGCGTGAGGTCGGCTTCGACGGCGGATTGCATGTCGGGATATTGGAGTTTGCAGGCGAGCGCGCGGCCGTCGAGAGATGTGGCGCGGTGGACTTGCCCCAGGGAGGCCGAGGCGGTCGATTGATCTTCGAAGGTGGCGAAGCGGCTGCGCCAATCGGGGCCGAGCTCGGCCTGCATGCGGCGGCGGACGAAGGCGGGGCCCATGGGGGGGGCCTGAGACTGGAGCTGGGACAGTTCGCGGGCGTATTCGGGGGGTAAAGCTTCCGGAATCGTGGAGAGGAGCTGCGCCACCTTCATGAGCGGACCTTTGAGGCCGCCGAGTGCGGCGGCCAGTTCGGCGGCCTGGGCGCGGTCGTTGCCTTCCATGCCGAACAGGCGCTGGCCGGCGACCTTGGCGGCGACCGTGCCGACGTTGGTGCCGACTTTCATGTAGCGCGCGGCGCGGGCGGAGAAGCGGTTGTCTTCGTTGGACATGGACGTGGGTGTGCCTTCGGTGATTCTACAGGCTGTTTACGTCGTCGGGCGCCCGCTAGACCGCAACCTGGGTACCTACCTCCACTGCGCGGTCCATGGGAATGCGGAAATAGACGGTGGCATCTTCGGCGGAGCGGGCAAGTGCGAGAAAGAGGCGCTGCTGCCAACGGGGCAGGCCCGACTCGTGGGCGAGGCGGAGGGAGCGGCGGGAGAGGAAGAAGGATGTGTTGCCGACTTCAAGGTTCAGATCCTTGCGGCGGCAGGTCTCGAAGATCTTCGGGACGTTGGGTGTTTCCATGAAGCCGTAGTGGGCGGTGACTTTCGTGAAAAGCGGATCGGTGCGGTCGATCTCGACACGCTCGTGGCGCTGAACGCGGGGGACCGCTTCAGTCTTGATGGTCAGGATGATGTTGCGCTCGTGGAGCACGCGGTTGTGTTTGAGGTTGTGCATGAGACAGGTTGGAGCGAGGCCGGCATCGGCGGAGAGGAAGACCGCGGTGCCGGGGACGCGGACCGGTGGTTTGGCCGTGAGCTTGCGCGTGAGCCACGCCAGATCGGTATCTTCGCGGCGGATTTTTTTGGAAAGCAGGTCGTAGCCGCGCACCCAGGTCCACATGATGACGAACAGAACGGCGGCCATGAGGAGCGGCAGCCAGCCGCCTTCCATCACCTTCAAGATGTTGGCGGTGAAGAAGGCCTGCTCGATCAGCAGCAGAGGGACCACGACGCCGGCAGCGGCCCAAAGCGGCCACTTCCAGACGCGCCAGAAGACGAAGAAGGCCATGACTGATGTGATCAGCATGTCGGCGGTGACGGCCACGCCGTAGGCGGCGGCCAGATTGCTCGAGGTCTTGAACAGCGCGACTACGAACACGACGCCGGCAAACAAAAGCCAGTTCACTTGCGGCAGGTAGATTTGCCCCGCCATCTCTTCCGATGTGTGCCGCACGGTGAGGCGAGGTAGGAACCCCAGTTGCACCGCTTGCTGGGTCAGCGAGAAAGCGCCAGTGATGACGGCCTGGCTGGCGATGATCGTGGCGAGGGTGGCGAGGATAACGATCGGCAGCAACGCCCATTCGGGATAGAGGCGGAAGAAGGGATTTTCGATCAGATCCGGGTGGGCGAGGACGAGGGCGCCTTGGCCGAAGTAGTTGAGCAGCAGTGCGGGGAAAACAAAGAAGAGCCATGCATATTGGATCGGGCGGCGGCCAAAGTGGCCGAGATCGGCGTAGAGCGCTTCAGCGCCGGTGACCGCCAGAAAGACAAGCCCAAGGATCGTCAAACCGAGAATGCCATTCGAAGCGACGAGCACGACGCCGTGGTGGGGGCTTAGGGCATTCACGATGGCCCAGTCATCGGCGATGTGGATGACTCCGCCGGCGGCCATGGCGAGGAACCAGACGGCGGTGATGGGTCCGAAGAACTTGGCAACGCGCGCGGTGCCGTGGGACTGGACGGCGAACAGCCCCACGATGATCACGAGTGAGAGCGGGATGATCCAGTCGTCGAAGACAGGAGAGACCAGTTTCAATCCTTCGACGGCCGAGAGCACGGAGATGGCGGGCGTAATCACCGCGTCGCCGTAAAAGAATGACGCGCCCGCCAAGCCCAGCACAAACAGGAGAGGCGCGCTGCGTTTGGCGGCTTTCTGGCCCAGCGCCATAAGAGCAAATGTGCCACCTTCGCCGTTGTTGTCGGCGCGTAGCACGAGGAGAACGTATTTGAGGGTGACGATGAGGATCAGCGCCCAGGTGATCAGGGACAGCACGCCCAGGACGGCGGCGCGGCCTTCAAGTCCACCGGATTTCGCGGCGACGACGGCTTCGCGAAAGGCGTAAAGGGGCGAGGTGCCGATATCCCCGTATACCACTCCGATCGAGCCGATGAGGAGGGCTGCGAATTTGGGGTTGGGGGTCGAACCGGGGGCTTGAGAGCCGGCGATGTCGGCCGAAGCGTCGATCTTGGCCATGGCGTGTCCTAATGCTTACCTGCTGCGGTGCAACATTGGGGCGGCGGCGTACGCCTGCGCCTTGCCGCGCGGAAGGTGTCAATTATTATTACAGAGCAAATAAATAGGATTGACTTGGCCAGGACCGCTGCCGATCCGCCGCGCCGTTAACGCATCAGCTTGCTTAAAGATCCGCGCTCAATTTTCGCTGAAAACAGGGGCGTCCGGGATCAGGAAGAGAATGCCGCCGCTGCGGATGCCGACGGGTTCGGTATCGACGGCGAGGTTCAGGAGTTCGTGGGTCAAGGCGCGCGTGACCAGAGCTTCCAGGCGGCCGCGAACGCGCAAATAAGGTTTTATCGCGCCGGTTTTTTCATCCACGGCAAAGCGCAGCGGATGGGCGGGGCCGCATGGCACCACGTCATCGACATTGGTGCGAAAGACCAATTCCTGATGGGGGGGATGGCCGGTCAGTTCCATTTCGACGGCGAGGAAGGGCGCATCGGCGACCGCGACGTCAACGCGTTCGTCGGGCGTGACGAGGTATGTCTTCCCGTCCACGTCTTTGCGGAGCACGCTGGCAAACAGTCGGACCAAGGCAGGCCGGTTGATGGGTGATCCGCGGTAACACCATGTGCCGTCGGCTTTGATTTCCAGGCCGATATCGCCGCAATAGGGCGGGTTCCATGTTTCGACCGGCGGATGTCCCTTTCCGCTGCCTTGCTGCAGCATTGCGGCGAGGTTGCCAAGCCGGTTGGCGGCGTCATTTCCTTGATTATTTTCAGCCATTCTGCGGTGCGTCCTCGTGCGCTTATTTTCGGGTAAAATGACAACCGGTTACACAGGTTTAACTTGACCGGAACGGGTCCCGGACAGCCACTATCCGCAGGCTTCGAGGGGCTCAACCGGCATCCCTATACGCCGCGCCCCGCGTGTGTAACGGTACGACAGCCGCAAGGCTTGCGACAGGTCAATTGCCCGTTCGGGCCATATGAGTGCCCCCCGGGCTATGGAGCTTCAATGACAGTCCTGACTTCGACGGATGAGAGCATCGTACCGCGCCTTGAGGCTGCCGCGCATCAGGTCCAGCGCGCCCACAAGGCTGCAGCCGGGGTGATCTACGGCCAAGACGTGGTTATCGAACGCACTCTTATCACGCTGCTGTCGGGCGGACACGCGCTGCTGATCGGCGTGCCGGGTCTCGCCAAGACGCTGCTCGTCGATACGCTCGGCAAAGTGCTGGGGCTTGACGCCAAACGCATCCAGTTCACACCCGACCTCATGCCCTCCGACATCATCGGCGCGGAAGTGCTGGAGGAAAGCGCCACCAAGTCGCGTTCGTTCCGGTTCATCAAGGGTCCGATCTTCACCCAGCTTCTGATGGCGGACGAAATCAACCGCGCTTCGCCCAAGACGCAGTCGGCGCTGTTGCAGGCCATGCAGGAACACCACGTGACGGTCGCTGGGCAGCGGCACGACATCCCGACCCCCTTCCACGTGCTGGCCACGCAGAACCCGCTGGAGCAGGAGGGCACCTATCCGCTGCCAGAAGCTCAGCTCGACCGGTTCCTCTTGCAGATCGACGTGACCTATCCGGATCTCGCAGCTGAACGGCGGATGCTCTACTCGACGACCGGCACGGAAGAGCGCCGTCTCGAAACGGTGTTGACGGGTCCGGACTTGATGTCGATTCAGCGGCTCGTGCGTCAAATCCCGGTCCCGGACAAAGTTGTGGAGGCGATCCTTACGCTCGTGCGCTCGGCGCGTCCTGGCACAGGCGCTGATACGGAAGTCGACCGGTATGTCGCTTGGGGTCCGGGGCCGCGCGCCAGCCAATCGTTGATGCTGGCCGTGCGCGCCAAGGCGCTGATCGACGGGCGGCTTGCGCCTTCAATCGACGACGTGGTGGCGCTGGCGGAGCCGATCCTGAAACACCGCATGGCGCTGAAGTTTGCCGCGCGCGCGGACAACCAAGACCTCTCCGGCATCATTGCGCGGCTGGCCGCGAAGGCCGGATAACGGAACCGATGGCCACAGTCGCTGAAAATTGGTCTGCAGCGGACGCCTCGGACGGGAACGCGCATTCGCTGGACCGGCTGCAGGAGAGCGCGCATGCGCTGGCCGAGCGGCTGCCCGACCTCTTGATCGATGCGAAGCGGATTTCGCAAACGGTGGCGCATGGCATCCACGGGCGGCGGCGCTCAGGGCCGGGCGAGACGTTTTGGCAATTCCGAAACTATGAAGGTACCGACAGTGCGCAGTTGATCGACTGGCGGCGTTCGGCATCGTCGGATCATGTCTATGTGCGCGAGCGCGAATGGGAAGCGGCGCACACCGTTTGGATGTGGTCGGACTTGTCGGCGTCGATGGACTTCAAGAGCCACCTTTCGAGCGTGACGAAGCGGGACCGGGCCGTTGTTCTCATGCTGGCGGCGGCGGAACTTTTGGTGCGCGGCGGCGAGCGTATCGGTCTGATGGCAATGTCGCAGCCTTCGGGCAGCCGCAAAATCGCGAACGTTCTGGCCGAGGCGATCATCAGCAATATCTCGTCGCCGTTGATCTCGAAGAGCCGGCCGCCACAGCAGCAGATCCCGCGGCATGCGGAAGTACTGCTGTTTGGAGATTTCCTGGCGCCGGTACCGGCGATCCGGGAACGCATTGAGGAGCTGGCCGCGCTCGGTGCGCGCGGACATCTGGTGCAGGTGTTCGATCCAGCTGAGGAGACGTTGCCCTACGATGGGCGGGCGGAATTTTCCAACGCGTCTGGTCGCGAGCGCTATTTGGCCGACCGCGTGGAGACGCTGCGCGTTGAATATCAAAAGCGGCTTGCTGATCACCGGGCGCAGATCGAAGATTTCACACACCGGCTCGGCTGGTCGTTCCTGGTTCATCATACGGACCGGCCGGCGACGGAACCGCTGCTCACGCTCGTGATGCGGCTTGCCGGTGAAATGGGCGCGGTCTATCGCGCCGAGACGCCCGCGGAGGCCGTGTGATGGGTCTTGGCGCACTGGCGTTTCTCAACCCCTGGCTGCTGACGGCGTTGCTGACGCTGCCGCTGATTTATTGGCTGTTGCGTACGGTGCCGCCGCGTCCGCGTCAGATCGAGTTTCCGCCGACGCGCATTCTCGTCGGCATCGAAAACAAAGAGAAGACGCCGGCGAAAACGCCGTGGTGGCTGCTGCTGATCCGGTTGCTGGCGGCGGCCTTCGTGATTTTTGCTTTGGCCGAGCCGGTGCTGAACCCGCAGGCGCAGTCGCCGGTCAAAGGGACCGGGCCGGTGGTGATCGCGGTCGATAACGGCTGGGCGTCGGCCGGGGCGTGGGATCAACGTCTGGCGATGGTGGAGCGGCTGATCGACGAGGCCGAGAGCGAAAGCCGGCCGGTCGCCGTGTTTGGAACGGCCGCTTCGACAAAAGCACCCGTGATCAAGCTGGAAGCACCCGTCGATGCGCGGGCGACCGCAGCCGCCCTGCAGCCGCAGCCGTTCGCGCCGGATCGGACGGGACTGGTGGCCGCGCTGGAGACGGCGCTGACAACCGCGAATGCAACGGCGGCGAGCGTCGTCTGGCTGGCGGATGGTATCGATCACGACGGCAAGGGTGGTTCGTTTGCCGAGGCGCTATCCAAAGCGAAGGGTGATGGCCGATTCTCGGTGGTCGATGTGTCGGCGGGCGGGGAACCTTTGGGTCTTTCGGCGTCTGTTGGTGCGGACGGCAAACTGACCGCGCGCATTGTTCGTGCGACGGGCGGTTTGCGCGAAGGCACCGTCTATGCCTATTCGGCGCGGGGGCAACGTTTGGGCGAAGCCGCTTTCAAGCTTGGCGCTGGCGAGACCGCAACGACGGCTGCGATCGAGATGCCGCTGGAGTTGCGCAATCAGGTGACGCGGCTCGAGATTGCCGGGTCGCGATCAGCGGGTAGCGTGAGCCTGCTCGATCAGCGCTCGCAGTGGCAGCGCGTGGGGCTGATCAGCGGCGAGGCGCAGGAGAAGGCCCAGCCGTTGCTGGCGCCGCTCTATTATATTCAGCGCGCCGTGCAGCCGTTCTCGGAGTTGATCCTGCCGAAGGAGAAGAACCTGGCGTCGGGCATCAAGACGATCATTGATGACCGGGCGAGCCTGATGATGCTGGCCGACATCGGAACCGTCTCGGGCGAGGCTGCGGAACAGGTGAGCCAGTGGGTCGAAAAGGGCGGGGTGCTCGTGCGCTTTGCCGGACCGCGTCTGGAAAAGGGCGGCGACGATCTTTTGCCGGTGGGATTGCGGGCCGGCGGGCGTTCGCTGGGCGGTGCGCTGTCGTGGTCGACGCCGCAGCCGCTGGCGGCCTTCGATGAAGAGAGCATCTTTGCCGGGCTGACGATCCCCGCCGACGTTTCGATCAAGCGGCAGGTGCTGGCGGATCCGGCGCTGCTGACGCCGGAGGTCAAGGTCTGGGCGCGGTTGAACGATGGGACGCCACTGGTGACCGCGACGCGCAAGGGCGACGGCTATCTCGTGCTGTTCCATGTGACGGCGAACTCGGACTGGTCGAACCTGCCGATGTCGGGTCTATTCGTCGAGATGCTGCGGCGGATTACGGAACTTGGCACGATGACGGCGGCGCCGAGTGCTGGTGAAGAGGGCAGCTCGGTCGCCGACACGGGTGCTGGGGCTGCCGTTCCAGAGACGTTGGCTCCGACGCAGACGCTGGATGGGTTTGGTGTGCTCAAGCCGCCGCCGCCCACCGCGCAGCCGCTGAAGCGGGCGACGGCTGACAAAACAAAAGCAAGCCTCGATCATCCGCCGGGGTACTATGGTGCCGGTGCCGCCCCGCGCGCGATCAATGCGGTGACGGCGCAAACAGTTTTGGCGCCGCTGCCGGCCCCGCCGGCTGGGACCGAACGTATCGGCTACGACCAGGAAGGCACGACGAATTTGAAACCGGCGCTCTTGACGGCAGCCTTGGCGCTGCTCTTTGCCGACGTTCTGGCCGTACTCTTACTGATGGGTGGCCTCAGGGTACTGATGCGTCCTGCGGCGCAGACTGCGGCGGTGGTGCTGGCTGTGATGGCGTTTGCGCCCGTGCGGGCCGATGCGCAGGATTTCGATTTGCCGAGCCGGTTCAATTTCCCTGGGCGTGCTCAGCCGACGGCGCCGAATGTGACGGTGCCGGCCGAGGTCGCGCCGGCGGACAAGCCTTCGGTGGAGGCGACGTCGAATGTGACATTCGGTTATGTGCTGACGGGCGATCCGAGTGTGGATCAGGTGAGCAAGCAGGGCTTATCCGGCTTGATGAAGGTGTTGCGGGCGCGGACGGCGGTGGAGCCAGGCGAGCCGCGGGGCGTTGACATCGTCGCCGATGAAATCGCGTTTTATCCGGTTCTCTATTGGCCGGTGCTGGACAGTGCGGAGGAGTTGCCGGAAGCGGCACTCGCCAAGATCGACGCGTTCATGAAGCAGGGCGGGCTGATCATTTTCGATACGCGCGACTATGGCAGCGGGTTGCCGACGGGCATGGCGATGGCGGGCGAGCGGGGGCCTGCATTGCAGCGGCTCATCGGCAAGCTCGACATTCCACGTCTCGAACCTGTTCCCGACGATCATGTGCTGACGAAGTCGTTCTATCTCTTGCAGTCGTTTCCCGGACGTTGGGACGGCGGACAACTGTGGGTCGAAGCGCAGGAGCGCAGCGAGGACGGCGCGGAAGGTGACACAAATCGCGCGCGGCAGGCGGACGGCGTGTCGTCGATCATGATCACGCCGAACGATTTCGCCTCAGCCTGGGCGCTGGATGAGAGTGGCACTCCGCTTTATCCGGTCGTTCCCGGCGGCGAACGCCAGCGTGAAATGGCGCTGAGGACGGGCGTCAACATTGTGATGCATGCGCTGACCGGCAACTACAAAGCCGATCAGGTGCACGTGCCGGCGCTTCTTGAGCGGCTGGGGCAGTAAGGGCAGACGCATGAATTGGTCGATCGATTTCGCACCGCTGATCCCCGAACCCTGGCTGTGGGTCGCGGCGGCGATCGCGGCTGTGCTGTGCGTTCTACTACTGGTGCGGCGCAGCCGGGGCGCTGCGTTGCGGGCGATTGCGCTGGCAGCCGTGATCGCGGCGCTCGCCAATCCGACGCTCAGGCAAGAAGACCGGGAACGGCTCGCCAACATCGCACTCGTCGTGATCGACGAGAGCACCAGCCAGTCGATCGACAAGCGGCCGGAGCAGGCGGCGGCGATCCGCGCGGAGGTGGAGAAGAAGCTCGGCGCCATTCCCGATCTCGATGTGAAGTATGTAACGGCGGCGCGGCCGAGTGAGACGGCGACACGGGGTACGAACCTCTTTGCCGATCTCAATGTGGCACTTGGCGATATTCCACCGGACCGGATCGCGGGCGTGATCATGGTGACCGATGGGCAGGTTCACGACGTGCCACAGAAGGCGGCCGCGCTCGGATTCGATGCGCCGGTGCACACGCTGCTCACCGGGCGTCCGAATGAATTCGATCGTCGCATCGAAGTGGTGAAGGCGCCGAAGTACGGTCTCGTCGGACAGTCGCGCGATGTGGAATTGCGCGCGATCGAGACGGGGCGGGCGGGCAAGCCCGGCGATCTCGTTTCGCTGAAGATCCGGCGCGACGGGCAGCCGGATGAATTGCGCAGTGTCGAGGTGGGGCAGATCGTGCGCATCCCGATGGAGTTTCCGCATGCGGGGGCGAACATCCTGGAAGCGGAACTCGAGACGGCGCCGGGGGAACTGACGCCGGTCAACAACAAGGCGGTGATTGCGGCGGAGGGCGTGCGCGAGAACTTGCGCGTGCTCTTGGTGTCGGGCGAACCGCACGCTGGTGAGCGGACATGGCGCAACCTCTTGAAGTCGGATGCGTCGGTCGATCTGGTCCACTTCACGATTTTGCGGCCGCCGGAAAAGCAGGATGGGACGCCGATCAATCAACTGTCGCTGATCGCGTTTCCGACGCGCGAGTTGTTTCTGGAGAAGATCCGCGATTTCGACCTGATCATTTTCGACCGGTACGAGCATCGCGGCATTCTGCAGCTCAGCTATTACGACAACATCGCGCGTTACGTTGAGGGTCATGGCGGCGCGTTGCTGATCGCGGCAGGCGATGATTTTGCGGGTGCGACGTCGCTTTACCGGACGCCGTTGGCGCCGGTGCTGCCGGCACAACCGACGGGGCGCGTGTTCGAGGAGCCATTCAAAGCGTCGATTACGGAAGACGGGGCGAAGCATCCCGTGACGCGCGGATTGCCGGGCGCGGGCGTGGACGGAAAGCCGCCGACCTGGGGCCGTTGGTTCCGGCAGGCAGAGGTGAAATCCGCGCGTGGCACATCGGTAATGGCCGGCGCACAGGACAGTCCTCTGCTGCTGTTGGAAAAGCGTGGCAAGGGGCGCGTGGCGCTCCTCACGTCCGATCATGCCTGGCTTTGGGCGCGCGGGTTCGAGGGCGGCGGACCGCACTCGGATCTGCTGCGGCGGCTGTCGCACTGGTTGATGAAGGAGCCGGAGCTTGAAGAAGAGCGGCTGATCGCATCCGCCAAGGGGCTCAAGGTGACGCTGGAGCGGCGCTCCATGGGGACAACGGTGGCTCCGGCGCAACTCACCGCTGCCGATGGTACGGCGACCGAGGTCAAGCTCGAGCCGGCGGGACCCGGCATTTGGCGTGGAACCGCGGATGTTAAGCTGCCCGGTCTTTATAAGGCGTCCAACGAGGGCCCCGAGGGTCCGCTGACAGCTGTGGTGCATGCGGGAACGGAAGACCCGCGCGAGATGAGCGATGTCACGGCGACCGATAAGGTTATGCAAACGCTGGCCTCCCAGACGGGCGGCGGGGTGTTCTGGACGGGCTCCGGCGCGTCCGCTGACGTGGATGTGCCGCGCATCAGCATGCTCGCTACTGCGAAAGTGTTTTCCGGATCTGGATGGATGGCGCTCCGGGACCGTGAAGCCTACGTGACCCGGGGGGTTAAGATTTTTCCCTTGTTTACCGGGATCTTGGCGCTGGCCGCCTTGCTTGCCTTGCTGTCGCTGGCCTGGTGGCGTGAGGGCCGATAGCCACAATTGGAACGAAAATTAAGCAACAGCGTTCGCCTATAAGTATGATGGCGCGCCGCCCACGGCTGTTATTCACTGGCGATCACAAGGTTTTTACGATTACACTTGCAGAATCTTCTGCGCTGCAAAAAATGGCAGCAATGTGCGACGCGACATCGCATCGCACAATAAAGAGCAGAGAAGCTGGGGGCCTAGACATGCACTACTACGCATACGAGCTCGCGCACGCTATCGCCCGCCCACTGCGGTTTGGGGCGGAGGCGCTCAAGTACAGCGTAGAAAGCCCTTTCAATCCCTTCTCGGCGACACCGTTCAACCGCTCCATAGCGGCGGCTTGTGAAGTTTTTGAGAACGTAACGCGGCGCTATGGCAAGCCTCACTTCGGTTTGAAGGAAACGAAGATCAACGGTATCGCCGTGCCGGTCAGCGAAGAGATCGTCAGCGTCAAGCCGTTCTGCAATCTCATCCACTTCAAGCGCCAGTTCGGCGACGGCGTGCCGGCGCCGGCACACGATCCCAAGGTTCTCATCGTTGCGCCAATGTCGGGCCATTACGCAACGCTGCTGCGCGGAACGGTTGCCGCCATGCTGCCGGAGCATGAAGTCTACATCACCGATTGGGCCGACGCGCGCGAAGTGCCGCTGTTCGAAGGCCGGTTCGATCTCGACAGCTTCATCGATTATCTGATCGAGTTCGTGCACACGCTTGGACCCGACACGCACATGATCGCGGTCTGCCAGCCGGCCGTGCCGGCGCTGGCGGCAACGGCCATCATGGCTGCCAACGATGATCCGGTGCAACTTTCATCGCTTACGCTGATGGGCGGGCCGATCGACACGCGCCGCAATCCGACGGCCGTCAACGAACTGGCCGCGAAGAAGTCCATCACGTGGTTCGAAAACAACGTCACGTCGTTCGTGCCGCCGCCGCACGCGGGCGCCATGCGCCGCGTCTATCCGGGCTTCATGCAGCTGACCGGGTTCATGACGATGAACCTCGAGCGGCACATGAATGCGCATGTCGACCTGTTCAACAATCTCGTTCAGGGCGACTGCGACAGCGTCAAGGGACACCAGGACTTCTACGAAGAATACCTGGCGGTCATGGACCTGACGGCCGAGTTCTATTTGCAGACCGTTGAGACGGTCTTTCAGGAGCATTCGCTGCCCGACGGGCGGATGATGCATCGCAATCAACTGGTCGATTGCTCGAAGATCCGGAAGACGGCGATTATCACCATCGAAGGCGAACGCGACGACATCTGCGGTCTTGGTCAAACGGAGGCTGCCCAGCTTCTGTGCACGAATGTACCGGATGACGAGCGGTTCCACTACGTGCAGCCCGGCGTCGGCCACTACGGCGTTTTCAACGGCACGCGGTGGCGCACGGAAATCCAGCCGCGCCTGCGCCAGATGATCCGTTCGGTCGAACGCAAGCGCAAGGTGGGCACCGCCGTCGAGGTGAAGCCGTACATCGGCGGATGGCCGCTGACGCCGGACCGGCCGGCCAACCTGTTGTTGAACGGCGCGGCCGAATAATCCGCTCCGCCTCTTCATAAATTCCCCGACGACATATCCCCGGCCGCGTTTTGGTCCGGTCTGCGAACCGTCATGCGACTCGGGCTATCCCTTCTGAATGGATGGCCGGTTTCGACGGCCGCTGACACTCAAGGGACGGCGCGATGTCTTTGCTTTTTTCCATCGTTTACGCGGCGCACGCGAATGGGACTCACCACAAGCTGGCGCTTGACGCGCTTCGCACCTTGCCGCGCGCGGATGCGGAACCCTGGCGGCGCGTTTTCCTAAAGTATGCCGAGGTCTATATGACCGGCTCAAAGGCGCCCGATAACGAATTTAAAGACTTCAAGAACCACGTTCTGCATGTGCGCGACAATTACTGGGGCGGCGCGCCGGAGAAGGTCGCCAGCTGGTATGGCCACGTGGTCGAGGCGCTGCGGGAGAAAGATTTCGAGCGCGCGGTTTATGCTGCCGGCGTGCTCAGCCACTACTACACCGACCCAATTCACCCCTTCCACACTGGACAATTGGATGCCGAGTCGAGCGTGCATCGCGCGGTCGAGTGGAGCATCAATCGCTCCTACGACAGCTTACGCGCCGAGGGCGAAGCGAAACATCAGGACGGGCTGCCGTCGGTTCCGGCTGGCGGCGACTGGCTGCGAGCGATGGTGCTTGCGGGTGCGGATCGCGCCAACCCGCACTACGAGACGCTCATCACGCACTACGATCTTGCCCGGGGCGTGCGCGAGCCAACCGAGGGCCTGAACCCGATTTCGCGGGATGCCGTGGCGGGACTGCTGATTTATGCCGCGCACGGCTTCGCGTTGATCCTCGATCGCGCCATCACGGAGGCGGGTGTCGAACCGCCTGAGGTATCGCTGACGGCGGAGACGGTGTTGGCGACGCTCAAGGTGCCGGCGAAGTGGATCACGAAAAAGATTACCGACGCGGACACCCGGCGGCAGGTGCAGGCCATGTACGATGAGCTGATGGCGACCGGCCGGGTCGAGGCGACACTGCCCGAAGATGACCGGATGGTGCGCGATCTTCATGCCAGGGAAGTGCTGGCGCCGCGCGCCGCGGCCATGGCGGCGGAGCGGGCGAAGCGGCTTGCACCTCCGGTGGCGCCGAAAGAAACCAAGCCATCAGCCGTTGCGAGGCCCGCTGCGGTGGCGGGTCTGCGTGCACTGGATAAGGTTGCCTCGAAGCCGGCGGGCGAACAACCGGCTCCTATGTCCGCTGCTGTGCGTCCGCACATCGTGGTGTTGGCACCGCCGCAGCGGCAGCAGGGTCTTTCGAGTTTGGACGCGGCGCCGCGCTGTTATCTCCTGGAGACCGACGATCTGGAGCGCGCACCTTCGATTGGGCCGAAGTTGGCGGAGCGGCTGGCGCTCGGCGGCATTGTGAGCGTGAAGGACTTTCTCGACGCGGAGCCTGATGCGGTCGTGTCGCTGCTCGGCGGGGGGCGGATCGATGCGGCGATCGTTGAGCGCTGGAAGGCGGAAGCGCGGCTTGTTCTGCGCGTGCCCGGATTGCGCGGCACGCATGCGCAATTGCTCGCGGGGGCCGGTTACGACACGGCGGAGAAGCTCGCCAAGGCCGATCCCGTCGCGTTGTCAGCGGCTGTGTTGACCTTTGCGACTTCGCCGATGGGCACTCGCATTTTACGAAACGGGGATACGCCCGACATCGAAGCGATCACGCGTTGGGTCCAGAGTGCGCAGCAGGCTCTGGCCGCTTAGGCACCAGGGTGATGGGGCCCCCCTGATCACCGGCGCGGCACTTGCGCCACACATCGCGTGCGTTCACGACGTCATCTCGATTTTGCCCCACTCTCTCCCCAGTCGACTGATTAGTCGGCAGTAACGGCGGATGCTTAGCGTCCGGCCGCTCGGCAGCGGGGGCTCCGACGACTATTTTTCGTGATGGTTGTGATTGCGAGGGTTCAACAATGACCACGATGGAAGCGGTTCGGGACCGCATTCTTTCTCACAGTCTCGGGCTTGTCAGTGCACGGGGCCTCTCGGCTTTGTCGATCGGCGATCTGGCGCGGGATATGGAACTCTCGCGCAGCGCTCTGCTGGCACACTTTGCGGATCGGGACGCACTACAGATTGGCGTGATCGAGAAGGCAGCGACACTTTTCGTGCATGACGTGGTGGAGGCGGCGACTTCAACTGCAGCGGGCGAGGCGCGTCTTCGGGCTCTTTTTGGACGCTGGCTGGCTTGGTCGCGGTCACCGCGTCTCACCGGCGGTTGCCCGTTCGTCCATGCGAGTGCGGAGAGCGATGCGTTGCCTCCGGGCGTGCGCGACAAGCTGGAAGACTTCATGACTGGGTGGTCGGACGCGTTGAAGGCGTCGATCGACGATGCCAAAGCGGCCGGTCAACTGGCCGCCGATACGGATGCCGGCCAACTCGTATTCGAACTCTATGGTCTCTATCTCAGCCATCATTTCTGGCACTGGTCGATGAAAGACCGGATGGCGCAAGAGCGGACGCAGCGGGCGTTCGAGCGGCTGTTGGCGGCGAGCCGCGGGTGATCCTACGCGTTTCAAGCCCTTGCGCCGGATGCGGCGCCGGGCCAAAGTAGTGACGTTCCGAGGGGCGCCGGTTGGCCGGCTGAGATTGCGCGATCGAGCGCGAGCACCCTTCGAACCTGATCCGGGTCATGCCGGCGAAGGGACGGACGCATGTTCCTGGCTATCAGCCGGGGCTCCTCCTTCAATGGCGTGATGAAACGCGAATGCGCGGCCCTTAGTGCGCGCGGGAGACGAGCCATGAACAAGCCGACGCGGCCTGCCGATCTTTCTTTGCCCACGGTGACGACGGGGCCAATCAGTGCTTCGCGCAAGGTCTATACGGCGCCGGAGGGGCATCCCGATATCGCCGTTCCGCTGCGCGAGATCGCGCTTACCGATCCGAATGAACCGGTGTTTCGCGTTTATGATCCGTCGGGGCCTTACACCGATTCTTCCGTTGCGATCGACGTGGCGAAGGGTTTGCCGCGATCGCGGGCGGCGTGGGTTGTCGAGCGGGGTGGCGTCGAGGCGTATCAGGGCCGCGAGGTGAAGCCGGAGGACAACGGGCATGTGTCGGGCGCGCATGCGGCGCGGGTGTTTCCGGTGGTGAATGCACCGCTAAGAGCACACACAGGCCGGCCGGTGACGCAACTGGAATTCGCGCGCGCGGGGATCATCACGAAGGAAATGATCTACGTGGCGCATCGCGAGAATGTAGGGCGGCAGCGGGTTCTGGAGCGCGCGGAGGCCGCGCTTGCCGATGGCGAGAGTTTCGGGGCGGCTATACCGCCTCACATCACGCCGGAGTTTGTGCGCGAGGAGATTGCGCGTGGGCGGGCGATCATTCCGGCCAACATCAATCACCCCGAACTCGAGCCGATGATCATCGGCCGCAACTTCCTGGTGAAGATCAACGCGAATATCGGGAATTCGGCGGTGTCTTCTTCGGTGGAAGAGGAGGTCGAGAAGATGGTGTGGGCGATCCGCTGGGGGGCGGATACGGTCATGGATCTGTCGACGGGGCGGAACATTCATACGACGCGCGAGTGGATCCTACGCAATGCGCCGGTACCGATCGGGACGGTGCCGATCTATCAGGCGCTAGAGAAGTGCGGCGGCGATCCGGTCAAACTGACGTGGGAACTCTATCGCGACACGCTGATCGAACAGTGCGAGCAGGGCGTCGATTATTTTACAATTCATGCGGGCGTGCGGCTGGCCTACGTGCCGCTGACGGCGACCCGGGTGACGGGGATTGTTTCGCGGGGCGGGTCGATCATGGCGAAGTGGTGCCTGGCGCATCACAAAGAGAGCTTCCTGTACGAGCGGTTCGACGAGATTTGCGACATCATGCGGGCGTATGACGTGTCATTCTCGCTCGGCGATGGTTTGCGGCCGGGATCGATCGCGGATGCCAACGACCGGGCGCAGTTTGCGGAACTCGAGACGCTCGGCGAATTGACCAAGACCGCGTGGGCGAAGGGCTGTCAGGTCATGATCGAAGGGCCGGGTCATGTGCCGATGCACAAGATCAAGGTCAATATGGACAAGCAATTGCGTGAGTGCGGTGAAGCGCCGTTCTATACGCTGGGGCCGCTGACGACGGACATTGCACCGGGGTACGACCACATCACGTCGGGGATCGGGGCGGCGATGATCGGGTGGTTTGGGACGTCGATGCTCTGCTACGTGACGCCGAAGGAGCACCTGGGGCTGCCGAACCGGGACGATGTGAAGACCGGCGTCATCACGTACAAAATCGCGGCACACGCGGCGGACTTGGCGAAAGGGCATCCGGCGGCGCAGTTACGCGATGACGCGCTGTCGCGGGCACGGTTCGATTTCCGCTGGGAGGATCAGTTCAATCTCGGGCTCGATCCAGATACGGCGCGGGCCTATCACGACGAGACGCTGCCGAAGGAGGCGCACAAGGTGGCGCACTTCTGCTCCATGTGCGGGCCGAAGTTCTGCTCGATGAAGATCACGCAGGACGTCCGCGACTATGCGGCGAAGCTCAATGAGCAAGCGCAGGGGATGGCGGACATGAGCGAGAAGTTTCGCGAGATGGGCGGTCAGGTTTACGTGCGGGAGAGCGGGGGCGGTTAAGGGTGCCCTGACGGGGGCGTGGCGTCAGAAAGGCACAGTTGAAAACAATCCTGTGGCTGTCGTTTCCGCCATATTGGCGCCGCCGATGCAGACGCATAACACTGACGAACCGACTAGGGTTCGGCCCTAGGTTCATCGTCTGATGCCAAGCTGAAGCGCACCCATGCTCGAACCGCCCGCGCTCCGTGCGCGCCCTCGCGACCCTCGTGTCGACTTCTTCCGCGGTTTGGCGCTGATCTTTATTTTTATCGACCATATCCCTGATAATACATGGGCTTATGGGACACTGAAGAACTTCGGGTTCGCGGATGCGAGCGAGGTTTTCGTGCTTCTGTCGGGGTATTCGGCGGCACTCGCTTATGGGCTCGGCAGCGATCGCGGGCCGCTTAAGCCGTCGTTTTACCGGGCGTTCAAACGGGCGGGGCGAATCTATCTCTGGCACATCGCCATTCTCATTGCGTCGGCCATCATCCTGTATGCCGCCGCCCACGCGTTCCGCGACCCGGCTTACGTCCACAATATGTTTCTGCAGCGGCTGGGAGACGATCCAGCCGGGGCGGCGTTTGGGGTGCTGTCGCTCACCTACCAACCCAACCAGATGAACATCCTTCCGCTTTACGTGGTGCTGATGCTCTGGTTTCCGGTGATGCTGATGCTCTTCCGGCGGGGCGTCGTGCTGACGCTGACGGTCTCGGCCGGCATTTGGGCGGTGGCCAATTACTTCAAGATCAATCTGCCGATGAACACGCCGGGCGAGGGCTGGTTCTTCAATCCGTTTGCCTGGCAGCTTTTGTTCACAACCGGGGCGGCGGCGGCGATGCTGGGGCGCAGTCACGAGTTGACCAAGAAGTCCGCGCTGCTGGCCATGGCGATCTTCTACATCTCGTTCTCGTTTCTGTATGCGGCGCCGTGGGTGCCGATCGGCTGGCTGCCGGATCGTCCGCTGCTGCCGCCCGATCTGATCGGCACGGTGAGCAAGCCGGATCTTTCGGCGTGGCGGTTCCTGCACGTGTTGGCGCTGGCTTATCTTGCCGGATCGCTGATTCCAGGATCGGCGGCGTGGCTGCAACGGCCGGTGGCGCGCGCGATCTCGCTGTGTGGGCGGCATGCGCTGGAGATTTTCGCGCTTGGCACTATTTTGTCTTTTGCTGCGTGGATCGTCTTGCGCCAGATGGGCACGTCAATGGCGCTGGAGTTTGCCGTATCAGCCCTCGGCGTGGCGGCGATGGCCTATGCGGCCCGCATTCTGACCGTTCGAAAGGCCAGCCAATCCGTGCCCACCACAGTGCCCGGCTAATCAAAGACCAGTGACGCCCACCACGTTGCGGGCGTGGACGGCTTCGTAGTCTGGATAATAGATCAACGTTCCATCATTGAGATCGGCGGCGATAAGGTCGCGCAGGGGGGGGGCGGGGCTTTGGGTGCCGGATGCCATGTCGATCAAGGCGCGGACATAGCGAGCGGTGGCGGGTATTAGTCCCGGCCCATAGCCGCCCGATGCAATGCGCTCTGGGCAACCGTGATTGGGCAAGATGCGCTTTGGGTATAGTGCCGCGAGGCGCTCGAGTTCGGGAACATGACGGGTGAGGTTTGCGGGTTCGGCCACGTACGTGACGGTATCTTCCAGTGTATCGCCCGCCAGGAGAAGCCGGCTCGCGGGAAGCCAGAGTACGACACCGTCATCGCTGTGAATGTCGTAGTGCCGGAGTTCGACATCGATGGCGCCGATTTTCAGCGTGAGCTGATCCTCGAACGTCCGCGTTGGCATCACAAGCGGGGCGATGGCGGGCGGGCCATCGTACGTTCCCGCTTCGATTGCGGCCTGGTTGTCTCTCATGTGAGCGGCTGTTCGAGCGCAGGACACAATTTCGCAATCGGCGAATACGGCGTTGCCGGCGATGTGATCGAGATGCCAGTGGCTGAGAACGACAGTGAACCGGCGCACGCCGCGGGCAGTGAGGGTGGCGCGGATGGTTTGAGCGTGGGTAATCGAGACGTGCGTATCGTAGACTAGGCACTCTTCTCCATCGACGATCGCGTAACTGGCAATGCCGAGGGACAGGGCACCGTCATCGACCCAATTGTCACCCGCCGCGAAGCGGTAGCCGGGGATGCGGCCGTCGTAGAATGCGAGCACGTTGGGATGGGGCTGAAAGATGCGCAGATGGGGGAGCATGCTTCTCTCTCCGCGCGGGGCGCGATGCGGACAGGGTAGAGAACAACTGCACCGCGTCAACCACTCCAGACGGGTTGCTGCGTGACTTTACGCGGCCTCTTTTCAAGCGAGAGCGAATGTGCGAGCTTTCAGTTATCGTTCAACAACTGGAAGGAGGTGATCCGATGTCGAGTGGGATCTTGAAGGCTGCGATGTTGGGGTCGCATAGGCTTTCTTCGGAACACCTTCCGCTGATAGCCTGATGGTCCGCGACGCCGGCGGGCCGATGCCCCCGGAACTTCGCGCCGGTCTCACGGGGCCGCTCGGAAACGAGCGGCCCTTTGTGTTTTTGTCTCATCTTGCCACATCGCAAATGCACTCTGCCGTGTTACGGGCGGCATAGGCTGGGGGCGGCAAACGCGCTAGAACGCGAACATGACGCATCGCGATTTCCTCTATCGGCTGGCTGGAACCTTGGCTGCGGGACTTCTTCTGGCAGGGGCCATGCGGCTCGGCCTCGGGGCGCGGTGGTTCGATTTCTACGGCTGGGCTACGGTTCTGTTGGCGACGGCTGTGGCGGTGACGGTTCTGCTCTGGCGGAGACTTCCGCTGGTGGGCGCGAGCCGTTGGTGGAGCCTCTTGGCCGGTGTGCCGGCCGTCGTCGGCGCTGTCATCCAAATCGGATTTTGGGTGATGTTTTTCCGCACCGGCGGGAGCAACCCCACGCTCGGGGTGGCGCGGGAGATGGTGCTGCCAACGTTGGATGCGGCTCTGCCGTTTATAATCGCGATTTGGCTGGCTATTTCAGCCGGGCTGATAACCAAGGCAGGTCGGCCCGGAGCGGGGGCATAGGACCGTGTTCGGATTCCTTAACGACACAGGAAGGAGCCATGCCGTTCACGCTCCTCGACATATTTTCAACAACGCCTCATGATGCTGGTCTAGGAGAGGGCGTTATCCTACCAATTTGAGGGAGTATATATCCGTGTTCAGTCGTGGTCCCGGTTCCGACGGTACTCAGCCCAAACCTCCCTCCATGCCGGCTATGAGCCCCGCTCCCGCGGCGGCACCAGTGGCGCGCCCGGCCGGGTCGCCGTTCGACAGAGCGGCCGGTGGCAACGGAACGTCAGTGATTGGCACCGATCTCACGATTATGGGTGAGAAGATCACGATCATTTCGCAGAACAAGCTGACCATCGACGGGGATGTCCATGGCGACATCCATGGCCGTCAGGTCGTCATCGGCGAAGAAGGCTCGGTGATCGGCACCGTGAACGCGGAGGCCATCGAAGTGCGCGGCGGCGTCAAGGGAGCAATCAGGGCGGCCACGGTCACGCTGCATCCGACCGCGCAGGTGGAAGGCGACATCACACATCAGACGCTGGCCATTTCCGAAGGCGCGCAGTTCGACGGGCGCGTGCGGCGGGCTAAGGACGCGGCGGATTTGAAACCCAATCTCGACGTTTCCGGTTTCGAGACGATCCGGATGCAGGCCCTGACCAACGGAAGCTAAGTCTCCATGGCTTCGACGAACAGATCAGGCTCCGGGACCTCGCGGTACCGGAGCCTTGTTTTTTCCAGGACGGCGCCCGAGGCCAAACCGGTCGTTCTGCTGACGGGCTTCGGGCCCTTTCCCGGTGTGGAGCGCAATGCGTCGGCGGACCTTGCGCAGACGCTGGCGCGGATGGGGACCGGGCGGTACGAAAATGTACGTTTTATCGCCGATATTCTGCCGGTCGACTGGCGGCATGCGCCTGTGCGGATCGGCGCGTTGATCGGCCAATATCGCCCGGCGGTCTCGTTGCACTTCGGCGTCTCGGCACGGGCAACCGGCTTCGTCATCGAGGCCCATGCCTATAACGCGGCGATTACAATGCCGGACGAAGGCGGGCACACCGCGGAAACGTCCTATCTCATCTCCGGCGACCGGCCACGGCGTTCGGCGACCCTTCCCGTGCGCCGCATCGTTGGGGATTTGCGTGCCGCTGGATTCCCAGCGGAGCTGTCGTCTGATCCCGGCCGCTATCTCTGCAACGCCGTGCTTTATCATTCTCTCCGGCACGCGACGCGGACGGCGCCGCGGCAGCGCGCCGGATTCATCCACATTCCTGCCACACTCGAAAGCGGCGTCGGTGGTGAGACGTCGTTAATCAGCTGGCCTGATGCAATCGCAGGCGGACTGCGGTTGATCGAGACATGCCTCATGCCATTGCGCCGCAGGGAAAGCGTCTTATCTTAAGTTTCATCCGGCTGGGTTCCTTCGGTTTGCGCGTCCCCGGTTGCAGTCTTTGCAGGAGTTTTGCGCACCATGTCGCCCGCTCAGCGCCGCCGCGCGGCCCATCAGTACCGCCGGAGCACGTCCATGTTCGCCACCATCGTCATGTCGGCCGGAATTATCATGGCGTTGACCGGAGCGGTGGGGGCGTGGCGGGGCATCCTCACGCAGTCGTGGCCAACGGTTGAGGCGACGCTCATCACCAACGCGCTGGAGACGGCGACGGGTACACGCGCGATTCCGATGACCGATCGGCTGCGTGGTGGGATCAAGGAAACGGTGGAGACCGAACAGTTGGCCCTGACCTATCGCTACACGGTGGATGGCGTGCCGTTCGAAGGGCACAAGCTGGAGCCGTGGGATTTCGGGTTGCCGGGGCAGGCGAAGATGAAGGCGGTGGCGGCGCTTGGCTCGGGGGCCAAGCATACGGTTTCGTATGATCCTCAAGACCCCAGGCGCGCCTATCTGAAGGCCGGACCAAGCACCACGTCTCTGACGTTGCTGACGATCGGCGGGGTATTAATGGCGGTGGGGTTTTTCATCGGACGGGTGCAGCGCCGCGCGTAACGTCACGCGGCGCTGCTATCCAGCGATTTACTCGGCTGCCTGGCCTTCGAGGAAGGCGTGGGCATCTTCCTGGCGCTCGAAGATGTGGGGCGCGAGGCCGCGCTTGGACAGCGCTTCCTGCATCTTCAGACGCATGAAGGCGGACGTCGTGTAGCGCGTGGTCGTCAGGTAGTGATCGTCCATCATGTATTGGATCATCTCGGCGTAGTCGTCGTAGAGATCCTCGGCGATGCGGCAGCCGTCATGGTTGACGACCGAGTTGACACGGCGGCCGGCGGCGACGCATGCGGCGACCAGCGTCTTGCGGAGGTCGTCGATGTCGCTCTTCTTGCGGACGCTCCAGCCTTCGAGGTTGACGAAGAGGATGTTGCGGTCGCTGTCGTAGCTGACGCGTTCCGAGAGCTTGAGGTTCAAGAGTTCGGACAAGAGTTCCATCGGCTCGTCGACGAAGATGCGGCGATCCATGGGCATCGGCTTGTTGATGATGGGCTTGAAGTCCATGTGGGCGAGAATGTGCTTCTCGATATCAATGCCGGGGGCGACTTCGATCAATTCCAGACCGCCGGGGGTGAGCTGGAACACGCAGCGCTCGGTGACGTAGATGACGGGTTGCGACTTGCGACTGGCGTAGGGGCCGGAGAAGGTGATCTGCTCGACGTTGTTGACGAACTTGCGGGCGCGGCCTTCTTTCACGATCTTAAGCTTGCCGTAGTGGATTTCAACTTCCAGGCCGCCGGCGGTGAAGGTGCCGGCGAAGACGACGGCGCGGGCGTTTTGCGAGATGTCGATGAAGCCGCCGCAGCCGTTCAGGCGGCCGCCGAACTTCGACGTATTGACGTTGCCGAACTGGTCGCATTCGGCCATGCCGAGGCAGGTCAGGTCGAGACCGCGGCCGTGGTAGAAGTCGAACATCTGGTTTTGGTCGATGATGGCATGCGCGTTGGCGGAGGCGCCGAAGCTTGATCCGCCCGCCAGAACGCCACCGATGGCACCGGCTTCGGTTGTCATCACAATGTAGGGCGTGACGCGCTCTTCTGCGGCCACTGCGGCGACACCGTCGGGCGCACCGACGCCGAGATTGATCACGCCGTTGGGTGGGAGTTCGAAAGCGGCGCGGCGGGCGATGATCTTGCGCTCGTCGAGATCCATTTTGGGCATGGCATCGACAGGGATGCGGATTTCGCCGGAGAGCGCCGGGTTATACATGACGCCGTAGTTCATGCGGTGCATCTCGGGCTCGGTGGCAACGACCACGCAATCGACGAGAATTCCGGGAACGCGCACGTCCTTGGGCTTGATTGAGCCCTGCTCGACGATGCGCTCAACCTGCGCAATGACAACGCCGCCGTTGTTGTGCGCAGCCATGGCCTGGGCGAGAACATCGAGGGTGAGGCACTCTTTTTCCATCGAGAGGTTGCCGGAGGGGTCGGCGCTGGTGGCGCGAATGAGCGCAACATCGATGGGCGTTGCCTTATAGAAAAGCCACTCTTCGCCTTCGACTTCGACGTGTTTAACGATGTCTTCGGTCGTCACCTCGTTAACCTTGCCGCCGCCGAGGCGGGGATCGACATAGGTGTGCAGGCCGACTTTGGTGAAGAGACCGGGTGAGCCGGCAGCGCAGGAGCGGTAGAGTTTGGAGATGACGCCCTGGGGAAGATTGTAGCCGGTGATTTTGTTTTCTTGGGCAGCTTGGGCGACTTTCGGCATGCGGCCGAAGTTGGCGGCGATGACGCGCGTGAGCAGACCTTCATGATGGAGGCGGCCGGTGCCGAGGCCCTTCGAGTCGCCAGCGCCGGCGCACATGATGAGCGTGCAAGCCTTGGGCGCTTTGGTTTCGACGTAGCGCTTTTCGAGCGCGGCATGGAGGGCTTCGGGAATACAACTTTGCACGAAGCCGGTGGTGCAGATGACATCGCCGTCCTTGATCAGGGCGATGGCCTGTTCGGCGGAAATGACTTTATTCTTCGCTCTGGCTTCCATGGATAAGGCGTCTCCCCGAGGTCATTATCCGGTCCGGGTCTTGATGCCCGGCCGCTGCCGTCTTGATCAATGAATGGATCATACTTTCGGCGAAGATACATAGCGGGAAGTCCCGGGTGGGTGTCCTACTCCCCTGGGTAGAACCTGCCTATCCGAAGGGCGCGGCGGTCGCGCGCAGCTCCGATTATGTGCGCTGCAGCATGGACCTTGGAGGCTGAGGGAATGGGAGACTTTGGCCTTAACCCAAAGATTGGCCGCATTCGCGCTCGATGGTGAGACCCGTTTGTTGTTCCGACCTTGGCTCGAACCTTGAGGAGGCGACCGCAGCCATGCATTCCCGTTTTGCAAAATCCCTGCTGTGCGCCGGTTTGGCGATGCTGGTGCAGGCGCCGGCCAGCCTAGCAACTTCGTTTCAGGATCTGGCCGGGACGTGGCGCGGCGTTGGACGGGTACAGTTGCTGTCCGGACAATCGGAGGCTTTGAGTTGCAAGGCCTACTTTACGGCGAAAGAAGACGGGAACGGTTTGGGCATCGCGCTTGCCTGCGCCAGTGCGTCGAACAAGATCGACCTCAGGGCCGCCTTGGCCCAGACGGGAGAGGCCATTTCGGGGTCTTGGGAGGAGCGATCGTTCAACTCGACGGGGTCGGTGGCCGGGACGTTTGGGAACGATCGGATCGACCTCACGATCGACGGCACGATCAAGGCGACCATGTCGATTACGCTCGAGGGTAAGAGCCAATTGATCTCGATTGCCACCGAGGGGCAGGGCTTCCGGTCGGTCGATCTGGAATTGGAGCGCAGCTAGGCGCGCGAGCGCGACTTGTAGGCGCTCAAGCGCGGCTGGCGGGACACGCTTTTCTGCGCAGAGTCATGGTATTGATGCGTCATGCTTCGCTGGATCGAATGGGTCCGGCCCTATGATCGATCCTGGAGATTCGTTATGCTCATGCGCCGTCCTCATGCCCTGATCCTCGCACTTGCCACGGGTCTCACGCTCGCCAGCCTCGCGCCGGCCGAGGCGGGGTTCAAGCGTGGCCGGGGATACAATGGCGTCGAGGAAGGTGGGGTCGTGGCGCACAGCCGCTATGGCAACGGCAGCGCGACGGGGCGGGTGCGCGAGGCCCGCAACGGGTTGCAGGTCCAGTTGCCCGGCGGGACGTGGGAATACTGCCGCGCCAGTTGCTCGGAAACGCTGCGCGTTGAGACCGTCGACAAGTTCGAGAACCACGGCGTGATGCAGGGCTACGGCACCGCCACCCAGGAATGCGGGATCTTCGGTTGCCTCGACCTCGGCGCCGGCTGGCGGGACTAACCTTTCAAGTCAGAAACGGATTGGAGCGGCGCTCGGCACCAATGGTGCTTGTGGGGCCGTGGCCGCAGATGAAGGCGAACTCGTCTCCGAGGGGGAAGAGTTTGGTCTTGATCGCATTGATCAGCGCATCGTGGTCGCCGTAGGGGAAATCGGTGCGGCCGATGGAGCCGCGGAAGATGACGTCGCCGGCGAGCATGAATTTCTGGCGCTTGTTGACGAACACGACGGAGCCCGGCGAGTGGCCGGGACAATGCAAGATATCGAACGTGTGACCGGCGACCGTGACGGTGTCACCCTCGTTCAACCAGAGATCGGGCGTGACGTTCTTAGCCGGAATGCCGTAGGCGGCGCCTTGTGTTTCCAGGTTGTCGAGCAGGATCTTATCGGCCTTGTGCGGGCCTTCAATTTTGACGCCGAGGCTTTTGCGCAGTTCATCCGCGCCGCCTGCGTGATCAATGTGGCCATGGGTGAGGAGGATCTTCTCGATCTTCAGGCCGAGTTCGGCAATGGCTGCCTGGATCTGGCCCAGATCGCCGCCGGGATCGACGACGGCGCCGGTTTTGGTGGCCTCGTCCCAGATCAGAGAGCAGTTCTGCTGGAAGGGCGTCACCGGAATGATTGCCGCCTTCAACCCCACAGTCGCATCAGCCCGTTCGTTCATTTGGCCTCCGGTCGGGCGCACTGCGCCACTCGTTTTCCCGTTAGGTAATGCGAACCGTGCTCCGGCGCGACAACTTTTGCTGCGAAACGGGTTTTACCGCCGCTTGGCCGGGAGAGGATGTAGCTGCGGGATGATGGCGGCGGCAAGTTGGAGGTGTTCAGAGATGACGCCGCGCAATTTGCCTATCTCCCCGGCAACTGCCCGTAACTTGGGCGCGGGGCCCTGCACGAGGATCACTTCCAGCGTCTTGTCTCCCGTGAGGTGGACATGCAGGGAGGAGATCACTTCATCGATGTAGCGCCGCTGGAGATCGGCTAGCCGTTGCTGCAAACCGCCGACGGTGTGATCGTAGAACAGGGTGATGGTGCCGACCATGACATCCTCGCCCTTGTCGCTCTTCGTTTCGACGAGCGCACGGTGGACGAAGTCGGCAACTGCTTGAGATCGGCTCTGAAATCCGCGTTCCGTGACCACTTGGTCCAGATCGGTGAGCAGGTCTTCCGAGAGCGATATGGTGATGCGGCTGACGGGTCCGCGCTTGATTGGCTTGGTGGCCGGCGCATTCGGGCGAACCTTCGCGGATAAGCGTTTCGACCGCGGGCTTTTCGCCGCCATGAGCATTCTTCCTTCATTTGGCACGGTCCGTGCGATGTCTCGACAGTATGACGAATTCCTGCAAGCGTCATACCGGGTTCGATGGAGGGAGGCACTCATGCTCTGGGCTGACAAGGCCTGGCCTGAAATTCCAGGCGTTTTGCTGGCCGTCAACGGCGCTGCCATTCTGCCGGTGGGGGCGACCGAGCAGCATGGGCCGCAGCTGGGCTGCGGGATGGATTTCGTGCTGGCGGACAAACTGTGCCGCAAGGTCTCCGATGAGACCGGCGTGCCGATGTTGCCGACGATGCCATACGGCTGCTCGATCGGACACAGCCGGCGCTGGCCGGGGACGATCGCGCTCGAACCGGCTGTGATGACCGCGCTTATCACGCAGATCGGGACGTGGGCTTATCATTCCGGCGTGCGGCGGCTGTTCATCGTCAACACGCATGTAACGAACTTCGCGCCGCTCCGGTGCGCGCTGGAAAATCTGCGCGCGACGTTCGATGATCTGATGGTGTGCGTGATCAACACCGGGCAGATGACACCGCGGGTGAAGGCCGTCCACTTCGCCGATGGCGACGACTGGCACGCAAACGATGCGGAAACCTCGCTCATGCTGGCGGTGGCGCCGGAAATCGTGCGCGAGGACGAGATCGCGGGCGCGGACGATCCGGACCGGACGGAGGGACTGGTGTTCTCGCACCCCGTCAATCGGACCAGCAAGAATGGCGTCACGGGATATCCCAGCCGCGCGACGAAGACCAAAGGCGAAGACCTATTCGCCATGATGGTCGAGGACCTGTCGGACATGGTCCGGCGCGGGATGAGCGAAACACCCCCGCTCGACGCCTCCTATCACACGCCGTTTTCCAGCACCTGATCACACGCCCAAAACCGGGGAACACGATGGCTCACGATCCCAAGCTCGATGCGCTGATGACGAATTTGAAGGCGCGCGGCGTCAAATATTGCATGGGCGCTTACGTGGATATTCACGGCTGCCAAAAGGGCAAAGTGGTGCCGATCGATCACCTGCACCACATGGCGGCGGGATCGGAACTTTATACGGGCTACGCGGTCGACGGAATGGGGCAGGCGCCCAACGACGATGAGTTCGCGTCGATCCCGGATTTCGACGCGCTGGTGCAATTGCCGTGGGAGCCGAAGGTCGCGTGGATGCCGGCGGATATTCATTTCAAGGGGCAGCCCTATCCGCTGTCGACGCGCGTTGCGTTGAAGAATGTGCAGGCGGAGGCAGCGAAGCTGGGGCTTGGTTTCAATCTCGGGATAGAGTGCGAGATCTTCGTTTTGAAGAAGATGCCGGATGGGTCGCTGGCGATCCCGAACCCGGACGATAAGCTGATCAAGCCTTGCTACGACATTCGCGGGTTCATGGGGAACTTCACCTGGCTCGACCGGATGGCGACGACGATCAACGATCTGGGGTGGGATCTCTATTCGTTCGATCACGAGGATGCGAACGGGCAGTACGAATTCGATTTCAACTATGCGGACGCGCTGACGACGTGCGACCGGTTCACGTTCTTCCGCATGATGGCGAAGCAATATGCCGAGGACCTGGGCTTGCTCGCGACGCTGATGCCGAAGCCGTATGCCAATCGGACGGGGAACGGGGCGCATTTCAACATGTCGCTCTATGACCTCGAAACGAAGGCGAACCTCTTCAAGTGCAAGCCGGAGGATGATCCGCGTGGGCTTGGTCTGACGCCGATGGGGTATCATTTCATTGGCGGCGTTCTACGGCATGGGCGGGCGCTGTGTGCGACGTTCGCGCCAACGGTCAACAGCTACAAGCGGCTCGTGCGGCGCGGCTCGATGGCGACGTTTTCGTGGGCGCCGGTGTTCAATTCTTACGGGTCCAACAACCGCACGAACTCGATCCGCGTGCCGATGGGCGGCGGGCGGTGCGAGAGCCGAAACGCGGATGGCGCCGTCAATCCGTATCTGGCGGCGACGCTGGCACTGGCGGCGGGATTGGAGGGCGTGCGCGAGAAGATCGATCCGGGCATGCCGAATGACGACAATCTCTATGAGATCAGCGAAGACGCGCGGCGGGCGCGGGGCATCGATTTCCTGCCGCAGAATTTGGACGAAGCGGTCGATGCGTTCGAGGCCGATCCGCTGGTCGAAAAGACGCTTGGGACGGCGCTGCGGGACGAATTCGTGCGCTACAAGCGCGAAGAGTGGCGCGAGTATCACCTCTCGATCTCGCCGTGGGAGATCGAGAGGTACAGTCACCTGTTCTAGGTTGCGTTCGTTCTACTCGCTGCCGGCGGCGGGGACGGAGACGAAGCTTTCGCGGGCGTGCTTGACGGCGGCCGGGTTGCGGTCGGTCGTGTAGTAGTCGCCCATCACCAGCACGTCCATGTCGGTGCGGTGGAAGCAGGAGATGGCCTGCTCGGGCGAGTTCACGACCGGCTCCTGCCGGTTGAAGCTCGTGTTCAAGATCACAGGGATGCCGGTGATCTTGGCGTATTCCTCGATGACGCCGTAGTAGCGCGGGTTGGCCGAACGCTCGATGGTTTGAATGCGGCCGGTGCCGTCGACGTGGGCGGCAGCGGGAATAAGCGCGAGCTTATCGGGGTGGATGCGCGGGGCAAGCGTCATGAAGGGGTCGGGCTGGGTGACCTCGAAAAATTCTTTCGAGCGCTCCAAGAGCACGACGGGGGCGAAGGGACGGAAAGCTTCGCGATGCTTGATCTTGGCGTTGATGAGATCCTTGATCTTGTTGTCGCGGGCGTCGGAGAGAATGGAGCGATTGCCCAACGCGCGCGGGCCCATTTCGGCGCGGCCCTGGAACCAGCCGACGATCTTTTGTTCGCTCAGATCTTTGGCGACCTTCTTCAACAGATCGGCTTCTTCGAACTTCTGATAGGTGAGCCCGGCTTTATCGAGGGCGGCTTTGATTTCCGCGTCGGTGAAGCCCTTGCCGTAGAAGGCGTGCGTCATCTCGAACGTGCGCGGGTTGCCGAGTGTCTGGTGCCAATGCCAGAGCGCGGAGCCCAACGGCGCACCGGTGTCGGAGGCGCAGGGGGGAACCCAGACGCGTTCGAACTTGGTGTCGCGCAGGATGCGGGCGTTGGCGACGCAGTTGAGGCCGACGCCGCCGGAGATGACGAGATTGCGCGAGGACTGGCGCTTTTCCATATCGCGGACGATGTGGAGGATGGTCTCCTCGATCACCGTTTGCAGGGCGTGCGCCATATCGCGGTGGTGATCGGTCAGCGGGTCCTTGCGCGAACGCGGGGGCCCGAAGGTTTCGTAGAACTTCCACTTGAAGGGACGGACGAGGCCGTGCGTGTCGAAGGAAATGTAATCGCGGTTGATGCGGAACTGGCCGTCGGGGCGCAATTCGATGAGGTCGCGCATCTTGTCGACGTAGGTCGGGCCACCACAGGCGGCGAGCGCCATAACGGTGCCTTCCTCGAAGACCTTGAAGCCGAGGTACTCGGTCACGCAGGTGTAGAGCATGCCGAGGCTGTCGAAGAAGTGGCTCTGCCAGACGCGTTCGAGCTTGGTGCCCTGGCCGATGTAGCCGGACGTGGACGTGTCGTCGCCGTAGCCGTCCATTACGAGGACAGCGGCTTCTTCGAAGGGGGAGACGTTGAAGACGGCGGCATGCGCATTGTGATGCGAGACCTGCACGATCTTGGGCACCTTGCGGTAGCCGTAGCGCTTGCCGAGGCCAAGCCAGAGGCGGAGCGGCAGGTTGACGATGGCGGAGGCCTGGACGCGGTGGGCGCCGGGGCGCAGGAGGTTGAGGCTTCCGGGGAGTTTGCCCGTGACGTTGTTGTAGAAGGTGGGGCGGAGACGGTCCATTTCCCACGGGGTCGTCAAAACGTCGATGTCGTCGAACGTCAAGCCGCTGTCGGCGAACAGGGCATCGAGGCATTGGGTGGGGAATTCGAGCGTGTGCTTCTGGCGGTTGAAGCGCTCTTCTTCCAGGATGTAGGCGGGCGCGCCGTTCTGGAGCAGCGCGAGGCCCGTGTCATGCGACTTGGTAACGATGCCTAGAATGTTCACGGCGATCCCGTCCGTTGCCCGTTTGAGAATCGACATCCGATACCGGGTTGAAGGCATTTGAACCAGACCGGACGCGCGGATGTCGCAGTGTGACGATTGGGTAGGCGTCACAGTCCATTGTTGAATTCCAGCCCGGGGCGTATCTGTCCACCCGAGAGCGGCAGTCACGTTAATTGTGTCTCGAGTTGCAGGTGGCAACACAGGCCGTGCGGCGGCTGACGACACGCGTGCGAGCGTGTAGCGTTGCAGACATTCGTTAAGATGTCCGGCGGGGACCATCCGGCATGGAACTGAGGGAAATGCGGTTTGCGACAATTGTCGGAACCGAGGTGAAGGTGAAGGTCAATTCGGCCGCCGAGGCGAAAGCGGCGATCAAGGAATTGCGCCATAAGAAGAAAGAGGTCGGCCTGTTGAAGCGGCGGGTGGCGGCCGAGTTGAAGCGGGCGCGATCACTTGAAGCCAAGGCGGAGAAGGCGGCCGCCCGCAGCCGTCGGCAGAAGGGATTTTTTGCCGCGCTCGGGCGGTTGTCGTCGGCGTTTTCGGACGACGATCATTCCGAGGACGTGCAGCGGCTGGAAAAGGATCTGGGCCATACGGAGGAGATCCTGCATAATATCGACAGCTGCATCATTCAGCTGGAAGGCAAGCTTCTGACGTGAAGCGCGTGCAGGCGGACCCCATGCGAGCCGACTCCATCTCTCTGACTGTCAACGGTGCGCCGCGCGAAACGCGGGCGGAGACGCTTGCGGAGTTTATTGCGGGTGAAGATTTCGGCGAGACGCGGGTGGCGACTGCGGTCAATGGCGCGTTCGTGCCGGCACGCGCGCGGGCCGAAAGGCTACTCGCAGCGGGCGACCGCGTCGAGATCTTGTCGGCACGGCAGGGCGGGTAAGACTTACTCGATATCCTCGACGACCGCGCCGGTGCCGCCCTTGATGCGGGCCGACAACGTCGCTTGAATGAAGGGATCGATGTCGCCGTCGAGCACATCGTCGGGTGCTGTGGACTGTTCGCCGGTGCGCAGGTCCTTCACGAGCTGGTAGGGCTGCAAGACATACGAGCGGATCTGGTGACCCCAGCCGATGTCCGTTTTTGCGGCCTGATCCGCAGATGCCTTCTCTTCGCGGCGCTTTAATTCCCGCTCGTACAGTTTGGCTTTCAAGCGCTTGAAGGCGACGTCTCTATTCTGATGCTGAGACCGGTGCTCCTGCGCAAAAATTACGATTCCCGACGGTTTATGGACGAGTCGGACGGCCGATTCGGTGCGGTTGACGTGCTGGCCGCCGGCACCGGAAGAGCGGGCGAACGAGATATCGACGTCGGAGGGATTAATATCGACATCGATCGTGTCATCGATGACGGGGAAGACCTGCACAGAGGCGAAACTCGTGTGGCGGCGCGCGTTGGAGTCGTAGGGCGAGATGCGCACGAGGCGGTGGACGCCTCCTTCGGTTTTCAGCAAGCCAAACGCATTCTCCCCTTCGATTTCGAGCGTTGCCGACTTGATGCCCGCTTCTTCGCCAGGGCTTTCGTCGATGAGCTTGACCTTGAAGCCGCGGCGTTCGGCCCAGCGCATGTACATGCGCAAGAGCATGGACGCCCAATCCTGGCTTTCGGTGCCGCCGGCGCCGGCATGGACTTCGAGGTAGGTATTCATGCCGTCGGCTTCGCCGGACAGCAAAGCTTCGACGCTGCGTTGCCGCACCTCATGATCGAGCTTGGCCAACAACGACTCCGCTTCGGCAACGGTTGCGTTATCGCCTTCCGCCTCGCCCATTTCGATGAGCGTGACGTTGTCGTCGAGTTCCTGCTGCATGCGCTTGAAATTCGTCAGCGATTTTTCCAGCGACTGGCGCTGGCGCATGACCTTTTGCGCTTCGGCGGGCTTCGACCAGATGGCCGGATCCTCGGCGCGCCGATTGAGTTCGCCTAGGCGTTCTTCCGCTTGGTCCGGGTCAAAGATACCTCCTCAGAAGCGCGAGCGCTTCTTGGATGCTATCGACGAGTTTTTGCGCTTCAGCGCGCATGGGGCATGCCTTTCAAATGACCTTCGGTCGGGAAGGGAGGGCGGGGAGTTGCCTCGCATATAGAGGCGCGTGCCGATCATGTAAACGCCGGGTGGGCGCGGCAGTCCGTTACGCCGCGGGATAAGTGGCGAGGGCGTTCAGCGTCACCAATCTGGCGGACGCGGTGGCGGGGGCGAGGGCGCATTGCCCGGGGGCGCGGACGTCGGCGCCCAGGCATCCGTGGTCGCGGAATAGCCACCGGATCCTGCCGAGCCGCCCGGGGGTGTGGCGCTGGAGGGCGCTGCCGTGTCGCTGACCTGGAAGCCGATGATCGAATAGGCGTCATCGGGTTCTTCAGTCGGCTTGAAAGCTTCCATGATGGCCTGCGCGTCGCCTGGTCCGGCCCGCAGACCTGTTTTCAGGTTGATGCGCACAAGTTTCAGCCCCGGCGGAACGCGGAAGGGGGCGGCCGGCTCATCAGCCATGGCGCGCTTCATGAAGTCGCCGAAAATGGGGGCTGCGACGCCGCCGCCAGTGCGGCCCTTGCCCATGGGGCGGGGCGTGTCGAAGCCGACGAAGACGCCGACGACCATGTCGGGCGTGTAGCCGACGAACCAGGCGTCGCGCTCTTCGTTGGTGGTTCCGGTTTTGCCGGCGATGGGCCGGTTCAAAGATTTCAAGACGGTTGCCGTGCCGCGCTGGACGACACCTTCCAGAATTGAGGTCATCTGATAGGCGCTGTGCGGGTCGATGATCTGCTTGCGATCATCGGGTATCTCGGGCTCGGGCTGCTCGCTCCAGGCCTCGGCCGTACAGCCGGTGCATTCGCGCGCGTCGTGTTTCCAGACAGAGCGGCCCCAGCGATCCTGGATGCGGTCGATGAGCGTGGCGCGTACTTGTTTGCCGCCGTTGGCGAGCATGCAATAGGCGGTGGCCATGCGCAGCAACGTCGTTTCGCCGGCACCCAGCGACATGGAGAGCACCGGGAGCAGATCATCGTAGATGCCGAAGCGCTTGGCGTATTCGGTGATGATCGGCATACCGACGTCCTGTGCGAGACGCACGGTCATCTGGTTGCGCGATTTCTCGATCCCGACGCGCAACGTGGTGGGCCCGAAGGATTTTTCCTTGTCGTAGTTCTCTGGCTTCCAGATGTCCTGGCCGGGGCCCTGCTCGATTTCGATGGGGGCGTCGAGGATGATGGACGTGGGCTTGTAGCCGTTGTCGAGGGCTGCGGCGTAGACGAAGGGCTTGAACGACGAGCCCGGCTGGCGTTTGGCCTGAATGACGCGGTCGAACTGGCTCATGGCGAAGGAGAAGCCGCCCGCCACGGCGAGGACGCGGCCGGTGTGCGGGTCCATCGCGACAAGGCCGCCGGCCACTTCGGGTATCTGCATCAACGACCAGACGCCATCCAGTTTGCGCGGGTCTTTGGGGGCGATGTAGATCACGTCGCCGGCAGCGAGAATGTCCGTGATCGCCTTCGGCGTCGCCTTTGTGGCGGGTACCTTGGCCCACTTCACTTCGGCCAGCGTAATCTCGACCGCTTCGCGATCCTTGGTCAGCGTGCCATCCTGCTGGCGCGAGGGACGCAGACCGACGACGGCTTTGTCCTTGCCGGCATCGAGCACGACACCCAGACGCCAGGGCAGGATATCGGAGGGGATATCGATGGCGCCGAGCGGCACGCCCCAATCGCCGGAAATGTCGATTTTGGCAACTGGGCCGCGCCAACCTTGGTCGCGGTCGTAACTGACGAGGCCATCGATCAACGCGAGGCGCGCCATTTCCTGCAGTCGCGGATCGAGCGTCGTGCGCACCGACAGGCCGCCGGCATAGAGCTTTTCTTCGCCGTACTGGGCATGCAGCGACCGGCGGACTTCTTCGGCGAAGTACTCGGCAGCAAAAATATGGGCGCCAGACTGGCGGAACTTCACTTCTAGAGGTTTGGCTTTGGCGGTGCCGGCCTCGTCGGACTTGATGAAGCCGTTGTCGGCCATCTGGTCGAGAATCCAATTGCGGCGCTCGACAGCTTTCTGGCGGTTGCGGAACGGATGATAGTTGTTGGGCGCCTTCGGCAAGGCGGCGAGGTAGGCCGCCTCTTCGAGCGTGAGATCCTTCAGCTCTTTATTGAAGTAGTTGAGCGAGGCGGCGGCCACGCCATAGGCGCCGATGCCGAGATAAATCTCGTTCAGATAGAGTTCGAGGATCTTATCCTTCGAGTAGGCGCGCTCGATGCGGATGGCGAGGATGGCTTCCTTGATCTTACGATCGAAGGTCCGGTCGCTCGTCAGCAAGAAGTTTTTGGCGACCTGCTGGGTGATGGTGGATGCGCCCTGGATGCCGCCGCGGCCGGTGGCTTTGGTTTCGATGTACTTGATGGCGGCGCGGGCGACGCCCTGCAAATCGATGCCGCCGTGCTCATAGAACCGGGCGTCTTCAGCCGAGAGGAAGGCGGCGATGACGCGCTTGGGGATCGTGTTGATGGGGACGAAGATGCGGCGCTCGCGGGCGTACTCGGCGATGAGCGATCCGTCGTGCGCGTGGATGCGCGTCATGACGGGCGGCTCGTAGCGCGCGAGGCTTTCGTAGTCGGGCAGATCCTTCGACGCTTCAAACAAAAGCCAGCCGACGGCAGCCGAGCCGGCCACGAATGCCACCACGAACAACCCGAAGCTCCAGCCAAGGAACGTCAGCAGCAGACTCTTGCGGCGCCGCTTTTTCTTGGGTGCGGCTGGGGGCGGGTAAACGGGAGGTCGCATGCGTTCCGGGATTGGCCGTTTGCGTCACTCTAGGCTGACACGCGGGCGATGGGGCCTAAGTCGTTCTGGCACTCAATTGTTTGGCTTGAATAGACGACTTGCCGCAACGCAGCAATGCCGGTGGTCCAGGTTGTCACCATAGCATGAATTGTGGCGTCACGTCGTCGGGGCCTTCGCGCGTGGGGCACAGGATATGCGTTCGTCCCTGCATAGTCCGTTGCTCCGTCAACGGGAGGCCGGGGAGCGCTTGGAGAAATAGGCATTGATGGCGTTGGCGATCGATTTTGCGACCTTTTCCTGCCAGTCCGCAGCCTGCATCTGGCGCGATTCTTCAGGATTGCTCACATAACCCAATTCAACCAGAACGGAGGGCGCGTGGGTCTGCCGCAGCACCTTGAAGGCGGCGGCCCGTTCGGGGTCGCGGGATAGTGAGATCTTGGACTTCAGGGAGCGGACGAGGGTGCGAGAGAATTCGGCGGAGAAGTTAGCCGTTTCGCGCTTCATGAGGTCGATGAGGATATTCTTCACGTCGTCATTCTCTTCGCCCTTGGCGACATCAAGACCGGCGATCAGATCGGATGCGTTTTCCTTCTCGGCTATGGCGCGGGCTTCGGCATCGGAGGCGCGTTCGGACAAGGTGTAGATGGTCGCGCCCTTGATGGACTGAGCGTAGGTCTGCTCGATGCTGTCGGCATGGATCGAGATGAACAAGTCGGCGCCGGCTTTACGCGAGATTTTGAGCCGGTCATTGAGCGAGATGAAGACGTCGCGGGCGCGGGTCATGACGATCTCATAGTTGCCCGTCTCGGACAGTTGCGCCTGAACACGCTTGGCCACGGCTAGCACAAGGTTTTTCTCCAATAGGTTGTCAGCTCCCACGGCGCCGGGATCGATGCCTCCGTGGCCGGGATCGATGACGATCACGGGTTTGGACTGAGAGGCTTTGGGCCCGGCGGCGGGGCGCGGTTCGCTAGCTGATTCAACCGGTGCGGAGGGGGTGCGGCCGCCGCCCGTGCCCTCACCGAAAGCTGCAGTGTCGGTGGGATTTAATTCAATCGTCAACACCACACCTGGGCCGGAGCGGGCCTTGGTCATGGCAGCTTTAGCGATGGCCACGGGGCCCGCCGTATCAAGCACCATACGGGCTTTGCCCTCATCGAACTGGCCGTAGCGAAATGCTGAGACGAGGCCGCGGGGGTCGCGGCCGGCGTCGGAGGGGAGTTTGAAGACGACGCCGGGAAGATCGACGATGACGCGATAAGGATTGGCGAGGGTGTAGATCTCGGTGGTGACACCCCGCGACAGGGTGAGTTGAATGAGCGTGCTTTGGCGGTCGCCTAGAACGTCGACGGCGGTGGCGTTCGAGAGCGATTGGCC
>LNFM01000788.1_pt1 | contig 87813 bp, 89 predicted proteins | sample 596031 | NCBI WGS metagenome assembly LNFM01 (sample SAMN04254537, study PRJNA301005) | activated carbon metagenome | isolation source: dual media filters at the Ann Arbor, Michigan drinking water treatment plant | place: USA: Ann Arbor | reverse complement strand
CTGCGTTCACATGCGTTCACTGCGCATGGTCTAGCCGTTGCTGAGAGATGATTCAGCGTGTTCGGCGATTCCGCCTCAACGCATCATGCTCTAGAGGTGGGCCGAATGGCAGGCGCTGTCCATCGCGAGTGCGAGCGGCAGACCCGCGCAGGCATCGTCGAATTGCGCAACCCCAGCCCTTGCGATGGCGGCGACCACTCCGCCGTCCTGGAGCCGCGGCGCATCGCTGAGAGAGCGCTGCCGGCGGTGATCCAGGAAGCCTGTGTCGAAGGAATTGTCGCTCGCCCGGCGGATGATGCCGTCAGCGCTAAGGGCATTAACGGTCCCAGCAAGAAGCAGTTCAGCCGCTTCAGTGCTCACAACCTGGGCGGCAATGCTTTCGGCGTAATCATTGAGTACGGCAAGAGCATAGGAATTTCGCTGGACTCTCGATGATTCATCTTGCATGAAAATCCAAATGTTTTAATGAAGTTATCACGATATATGGACCTTGTTATGGTATCTCTTCGCCTGTAATTTTATCAGCGATTGAAAGAGACGCGATAATGAAAATAAATGTTCTGCAAGACAAGTTGAAATCTCATGCCAAGGCGCCTATTGTTAAAAATTTAGGTTTCGTTCTGCCTCCGCTTGGTTCTTTAGTCGCCGGTAAGGCCATTGTTGTCTCCAATAATAGCAATTATTTTGCTGTCGAGCGGCATTTTTTCTACGAAATTATGCGATATCAAATTGAAAAAATACAATTTGATGAGGATTGGTATTTGAAAAATTATCCCGATGTAGGCGCCGCGATCAAATCGGGTACAGTGAAGCAGGCTTACCACCACTACACGCGGTTCGGTTATTTCGAGCATAGGTTGCCGCGTGACATCAAAGTCGATGAGAGCTGGTATTTGGATACTTACCCGGATGTACGGGAGGCGATCGCTCGCGGAAACTATAGTTCCGCGCAGGACCATTTCATGCTGTCGGGCTTCAGCGAAGGCAGGTTGCCTTTTATAGGGTTTGTACTATAGGCAAACCTCGGCTGATCAACATGATCGATGTTGCGCAGCGGGTTGATCGCAGGCTCAATCTGATCGCATCCGGCGTTGGTTCGCCTGGTACCGCGTCGGCTTGGTGACACGGTAGTTTGGTGACAGGCTATTCGGTCATCACATGAGGGGCTAGCCTTGAGCGACGAAATCGAACGGATATTGGCCGGTCTGAGTAAAGACGATGTCTCGTCTGATAAGACGTCGTTCGATCGCGATGCTTTCGACGAAGAAGCCTACCTGCGGCTTAATCCGGATGTCGCGCTATCCGTCCAATCCGGCGAAATGTTGTCTGGGTTTGATCACTTCCTTCGACATGGGCTCAAGGAAGGGCGACCCGTGCCGCTCGAGCAGGCAAACCGGCTTTTTCGTTCACCAGCCAGCCTTCCTGTTCTTCAAAGCTATGTCGCCAACAGCTGCGAAGCGCTCATTGCCTCGCAAGGTGGCGTCGTATTTGTCACTGGCTGGGTGGAGGATACACAATCACCCTTGGTGAACATCCGGGTCTCGGCGCCCGGCTGGCGTATTGTCTTCGACATGAGGTCGATTATCCGCTTGCGCCGGGTCGATGTTGAGGAGGCGCTGCAAAAGCCGGTGGCGCATGAATATGGCTTCTTGGGCTTGGTCTCAACAGGCGCTCAGATCGCTGATTTCGGCGAATGCACGATGGAGCTTTTCTTTGCGGACGGGACAGTTGTCGCTGACAAGCTTGGCTGCCGCGTTTCGACGGATGAGCAACTTCGCGACACTGCGCTGGCCATGCTCGCACATGCCGATTTCCTGGGAAGTCCGGCGGTGGAACGGGTCGGACGTCTCGCTGCGGGGCTTGGCTTTCAGTTCCTGAACTTCAACCGCCTGCTCACCGACCGCATGGTCAAAGATCCATATATCGAGCGTTTCGGCCCCCGGTTGCGGCCCAAGAAGGGCTCAATCGTGGTCTGCCTCTACGGCAAGGCTGAGTTTCAATTCCTGCAGAACGCCCTGTGCTGCGGCCTACCCGGAATTGACGATTACGAGTTTGTCTATGTCTCCAATAGCCCTGAGATAGGTGAGGCGCTGCTTCGGGAAGCGAAGATGGGCGCGAGGATTTATGGCTGCGACCAGACCGTGGTGCTGCTGCATGGCAATGCAGGGTTCGGCGCTGCCAACAACGTGGCGGTCAGGGCCTGCGAAAGCGATCGGATCGTCATTATGAACCCCGATGTCTTTCCAATGGATCTCGATTGGGCGGCGCAGCACAGCCAGTTGCTGGACGCGTTGCCGCAAGAGCGGACACGGATCTTCGGCATACCGCTTTATTATGACGACGGCTCCTTGATGCATGCCGGCATGCATTTCGCGACCGACCACCATGTCGCGAGCAAGGGAGGCGAGTTTCTCCGGCGGTCAATGGTGCGCGTCGAACATTACGGCAAGGGTGCACCGCCCGATCATGCGGCGCTGCTGCTCTCTCGCCCGGTTCCTGCCGTGACCGGCGCCTTCATCTCCGCTGAACGCTCATGGTATGAACGCCTGGGCGGCTTCACCGAAGATTTCGTGTTTGGCCATTATGAGGACGCTGACCTGTGCCTGAAGAGCCTGGTCGCAGGCACACCGGCATGGCTTCACCCCATCCGAATGTGGCACCTGGAAGGTAAGGGCTCGACCAGGCGTCCGCCACATGAAGGCGGCTCTGCGGTCAACCGTTGGTTGTTCAGCGAGCGCTGGGGTACTCTGGTAGCCCAATCCATCGAGGGACCTAACCCCGTTCATCCATTGTTGGCTGCACCATGACCCGCCCCTTGAAAGTTCTCCTTGTCAGCCTGTTCCACCCTGAACTGGTTCGTGGCGGCGCCCAGCAGATCTGCTACGAGTTGTTCGAGGGGCTGCGCGCTCAGCCGAATGTCGAGCCGGTGTTGCTGGCAGCCATCGAGCCGCGCTTCGCCGCCCTGTACAAGAGCGGCGCCAGGATCACTGGATTCGACAATCGCCCCGATGAATATCTTTTTCTGAGTCGTAATTATGACTTTCTCTGGCACCGAACCACCGATCCCCTCCTGGTTGAGGCTTACGTGGAATTTCTCGAGATGGTGCGGCCGGATGTGGTCCATTTTCACCATTTCTTGCTGTTTGGGGTCAATATGTTCGCGGTCACGCGGCGCGTGCTGCCGCATGCCAAGCTGATCTTCACCTTCCACGAGTTCCTCTCGATCTGCGCCGCCGATGGCCATATGGTTCGGCTGACCGATCGCACCCTGTGCACCCGCGCCTCGAACGTGCGTTGCCACCAATGCCTGCCGGACCGCGGGCCTGAGCAGTTTTTCATGCGCGAGTTGTGGATGAAGCGGCACCTTGCGGTGATGGACTGTTTCACGACCCCCAGTCGCTTCATGATCGAGCCCTATGTCACATGGGGGCTGGACCGCAGCCGCATTCGCCACGTCACGAATGGCCAACGCAACTATGGCGCTGGTCGGAAGGACGAAGCAATCCGCACCCGGCGCAACCGCTTCGGCTTTTTCGGCCAGTTGGTCGACAACAAGGGCGTCTGGCTGCTGCTTCAGGCTGCGCAATTGTTGCGTGCGGAGGGCTTCGAGGATTTTGTGGTGGAGATCAATGGCGACAATCTGATCTACGCATCAGAGGCGCGCCGCAACGAAATCGAGGCTGTTCTGGCCGCGGAGCTGGAACGGCCAATCGGTTCGCGCAACATCATCATGAACGGCGCGTACCATATGGCGGACCTGCCGGGGCGGATGGGCAGGGTTGATTGGTGCGTCGTGCCTTCGACCTGGTGGGAGATCTTCGGACTTGTTATCTCAGAGGCGGCGATGTTCGGCCGTCCCGTTATCGCCGCCGATGTGGGCGGGCCGCGGGAGCGCATCCGCCACGATATTGATGGGCTGCTCTTTACTTTGGGTGACGCCCGCGCGCTGGCGGAAACCATCCGTCGTGCGGTCACCGAGGATGGCCTTTGGCAAAGGCTTCACGACAACATTCGCGAACCAGCGGGACGCGATGTCATGGTTGAGGGTTTCATGGCGCTTTACAAGCCTGATACCGATCAGCCCTTCGTGGTGGAGCAGCCGGTCTCGGCTCCTGCCCCTGCCGTTGTCAGCGACGCCCCGCCCAAGACTTCGAAACGACGTCATGCCCGTTAAGGCCCGATCCCGACGGCCCCACCCTTGACCCCAAGCCCCCGCCGCGCCACCCCCGCCGCATGGACACCACCCGTTTCTTCCTCATCCGCCACGCCATCGTCACCCCCTCCGCGCGGACCATTCTCTATGGCAGCATGGATGTCGCGCTGTGCGAGATGGCCTTGCGTGAGGAGGCGGCGCTGTATCGCTGGCTCGCCGGCCGCCTGCCGCCCGGCGCGCGTTGGGTGACGTCGCAGCTCGCCCGCACCAAGGCCACGGCGGCGGCGATATTCGCCGGCGGCTACGCGGCCGCGCCGCTGGAGGAGGAGCCTGACCTGGCCGAGCAGCATCTGGGTGACTGGCAGGGCATCGTGCATGAGGCGCTGGTCGAGCGCCTGCGCCACCCCCCGCACCCCTTCTGGCCGCATGCCGCCGAAGAGGAGCCGCCGGGCGGCGAGAGCTTTTCCCAGGTGGTGGCCCGGGTTGGCCCGGTGCTGGAGCGTTACGCCGCGGCCCATGTCGGGGGCGATGTCGTGATCGTGGCGCATGGCGGCTCGATCCGCGCCGCGCTGGCGCATGCCATGGGCATCACGCCGCATCAGGCCTTGTTGTTCAGCGTCAAGAATCTGGGCCTGACCCGGCTGGAGAAGACGGGCGCGGATTGGCGGGTGGCGGCGGTGAATGAAGAGCCCTGGACGCTGCCGGCGTGAGGTTTTGCTTGATATGCTACGGTAAATAATCCCATATTCACCGTGCTACCCCTTGCCAGGGTGGTGAATCTGTCCGAACCGCTGGAATTGAAAGCACGCATTCGCGTCACTCCGCCGGCAGCACGCCGCGTGGCATGGCCCGCGCCTCCGGCGATTCCGCCCAGAGCTCGGGCTGCAACTCCTCCCGCCGGTTGGGAAAAGCCAGCGCGCAGGCCAGCGTCACCGCCGCCACGCCGGCCAGCACCAGCATCGACAAGCCCAGGCTGCCCGAGGCCGAGTGCAGCATGCCCACCAGCGGCGAGGCTGCGGCCGCCCCCAGAAACCCCACCGTGAAGCGGATGGAATAGAGCTTCGCCCGCAATTCCGGCGCCACGTAGCGCGCCGTCATCGTCTCATTCACCGTCACCTGGCCGAAGATGGCTGACGCCGCCACGGCCGAGAGGACCAGCACCGGCCAGCCATCGAGGAAGGAGAGCAGCAGAAGGCTCGGCACCAACACCAGGGCCAGCGGCATGAAGACCTGCTTGAGCGTCCGTCGGTCGATCATATGGCCGACCGTGTATTGGGTGATGCCGCCGCAGATGGTGGCCAGGAAGGCCAGCACGGCGACCACTGGCAGCAGCTCCGGCGCATTGGTCAGGCGTTCCTCCATCAGCTTGGGCAGCAGCAGGGTGAAGGCGTTGAACACCAGGCCCGAGACCATGGCGATGAGCATCAGCACCACCACCGCGCGGCGCACCAGCACCGGCGGAATCACCGGGAAGGGTTTGGTCCCCTTCACCTGGGAGGCATCGAAGGCAGGTTCCACGGCATAGAGCAGGCCGAGCGCGACGCAAAGCACTCCCGGCACGATGAAGGCCCATTGCCAGCCGAATTTCCAGGCGATGAGCCCGGTGCACAGCGGCGCCAGGGCCACGCCGAGATTGCCGAAGACGCCGTTGATGCCCACCGCGCGGCCCACCCTGGCACCGCCCGCCTCGACGATGATCGAGGTGCCGATGGGGTGATAGATGGCCGAGAACGCCCCCATCACCCCCAGCCAAAGCCCGAGCACCAGGGCCGATTGCGCCGTGCCCGCCATCGCCATGCCGGCACCGGCGCCGATGAAATAGGCCACCATCAGCGCCTTGCGCCCGAGCCTGGCCGCCAGCCAGCCCATCGGCAGGGCCAGCAGCCCGTAGGCCACGAACATCCCCGTGCCGATGGCGATGATCGGCCCGAAATCCCGGCCGAAGATCTCGGGCTGCTGCTGCACCATGGCCAAAGTGGCCGTGGCCAGGATCAAAAGCGAGTAATGCGTGAAGAGATGCGCCGCATTGATGAACACCACCTGACGCGTGACGGGCGAGAGCATGCCGGTTTCCTTCAGCGCGAACCAGTCTTCAGCCTGCGCCAGGGCGGCGCCGCCGCCAAGCCCTCAGCCGCGGCCGGCCCGGCAGGCCATGAGCGGCTGGATGCGCGTGCCGAACTGTTCCATCCCGATGAGGTAATCGTCGAAGGTCAGCATCACGCCGCGCAGGCCGGGGATTTCGGCCAGCTCGTCCAGCTGCCTCGCCACCGTCGCGTAGCTGCCGATCAACCGCAGCATATTGGTCGGCACCCGGTCCGAACGGACCATGCGGCCGACGGTGGAATGCGCCTCGGCCTTCACATCCGCCGCCGCCTGGCCGTCGCGCCAGGCCAGGGCCTCGTGGTCGGTGCCCTCGACATAATGGTCCCATTTGGCCATGGCGGCCTCGTCCGTCTCGTCGGCGATGATCATCATCAGCAGCATGGCGCGGCATTCGCGACCCGCCGCGGCATTGGCCGCCAGCAAGCGCTCGGTATGCGGCCGCACCTGGCTGACATCATTGATCCCGCCAGCAGAAATAAAATTGTAGTCGGCATATTCGGAGGCGAACTGCATGCCCCGGTTGCTCTGCCCGGCCGAGATGACCTCGATGCCCAGCGCTGGCCGGGGGCTGACCCGGCAATCCGTCATCTGGAAGAAATCGCCCTTCAGGTTGGACACGCCGGTCGCCCAGACATCCCGCATGATCTGCACATATTCGCCGCAGTAATCGTAGCGGCGGGCGAAATGCACCTCGCCCGGCCAGATGCCCATCTGTTCATACTCGGCCTTCTGCCAGCCCGAGACGATGTTCACGCCGAACCGCCCCGGCGCGATCGCATCGATGGTCACCGCCATACGCGCCAGCACCGCCGGCGGAATGGTCAGCACCGCCGCCGAGGCGAAGAGCTTTATGCGCGAGGTGATGGAGGCCAGCCCCGCCATCAGCGTAAAGCTCTCCAGGTTGTGGTCCCAATACTCCGAAGGGCCGCCGAAGCCGCGCAGCTTGATCATCGACAGCGCAAATTCGAAGTTATACTTCTCCGCCGCCAGCGTCACCGCGCGGTTGAGCTCGAAGGTCGGCATGTATTGCGGCGATGTCGTGGAGATCAGCCAGCCATTGTTCCCGATCGGCAGGAAGACACCCACATCCATCATGACATCCCTTTGCGTTGACCGGGCCAGCCTTGGCCTGGCGCGGCACCGCCGGCAAGTCGCGCGGCGGCCTGGAAATCGCCCGCGGCGGCCCGCTTTGGCGCGGGATTGGGCAGCTCAGCCTGCCAATTCGCGTGACCGCGCCGTGGCCGCGCCGATGGCACGGTCCATGCAATCCGGCCATTCCGCCATCAGCACCGCCAGGGCCCGCTCGGTGGTGCCCTTCGGGCTGGTGACGTTGCGTCGCAGCACCGCGGCATCTTCCAGGCTGGCCCCCAGCAGCGCGCCGCTGCCGGCCACCGTGCTGCGGGCCATGCGCCGCGCGAGCTCGGCCGGCAGGCCCTGGGCAATGGCCGCCGCCTCCATCACCTCGGCGAGCAGAAAGACATAGGCCGGACCACCGCCCGATACCGCCGTGACGGGATCGATCAGCCCCTCATCCTCGACCCAGGCAGCCTCGCCGATCGCAGTCAGCAACCGGTCCGTCAGCGCCCGCTGTTCGGCGGTCACGCCCGGGCCGGCGAATGCCACCGTGAAGCCCTGGCGAATGGCGGCCGGGGTATTGGGCATAGCCCGCACGATCCGCGCCGCGCCGCCCAATGCGCCCGCCATGCCGGCGATGTTGCGCCCGGCCATGATCGAGATGAAGACCGGTGCGCCGGCCACCAGCGGCGCCAGCAGGGGCAGGACATTCGGCGCTTCCTGCGGCTTGGTCGCCAGGATCACAGCGGCCGGCGCGAAGCCCGCCGGGATTTCGGCGATGGAGGGCACCACGCGCACCCGGCCGGCGACCTCCGCAGTGGCCGGCGCGTGGGGCTCCACCACGACGCTGTCCGCAGCCAGGCCCTGTTCCAGCCATCCCGCCAGCATGGCGCCACCCATCTTGCCGCAACCGATCAGCAGCAGGGGGGGCAGGTTCTGGGTCATGGCGTTCCTCTTGTGTCGGCGGCGCTCATGATAGGCCGAGGGCCGGGGGCATGGCCATGCCGGCCAATGCCTGAACACGACACCGCGCTGCGGAGGGACCGAGCCCGGCCACGGCCAAGCGCGCGGCTTGCAGCCATCAGGGAGATGACGGCCGCTCACATTGCGGTGAGAGGGGCATGCAGCCTTTGCAACCCTTGCCCCCGGGGCGGAATTCATGATGATCAGCTTCACGCAACCACCGGCCCGTTTCAGGGCCTGACAAGGAATTCGTCATGCTCCGCAAGCTTGCCCTGCCCGCCGCCCTTCTCGCCGCGCTGGCCACCACGGCCTGCACCAATCCCAATGACCCGACGCAGCGCGCGGCCGGCGGCGCGCTGATCGGTGCGGGCTCAGGTGCTGCGCTGGGCGCCATCGCCGGCGGCGGCCGCGGGGCCGCGATCGGTGCCGGCGTGGGCGCGCTGGTCGGTGGCGCCACCGGCGTGATCACCACGCCGCAGCAGCAGCCGCAGCAGCCGCAATACGCGCCGCGGAAGTGATCCGGCCGGACCGGCCATCGGGGAAAGGGGCCTGCGGGCCCCTTTTTCATGTCCGGTCGCGATGATTGTGGCGCCGCGCCATCATCGCCACGCCTTCGCCGCAGCCGCCTTCAACATACCTCGGCGGCGCCCTTCTGCCGCCGCTGCCGCCCGGCAATCTCTGTCTTGCACCAGCCCTCAGGAGGAACCCAGTGCAGACATCCCTCACCCGCCTTTCCCTCGCCACCGCCCTGCTGCTGGGCGCGGCTTTCCCGGTTCTGGCCCAGGGCGTCAGCTCCGCCCCCACCACGCCGGCCCCACGGCCGGCGGTGACCAGCGCCGCCCCCGCCGCCCCCGCGGCGCATGGTGCCGCGCAGGCCGCCCGCCCCGCGGTGCCGTCCACCCAGGTCACCAGGCCCGCCACGCCGGCGCTTCCCGGCGGTGCCGTCCAGAACCAGGCCCAGCGCCCCGCGCCTGCCGCCACCCCCGGCGGCACCAGCCAGGTGCAGAGCCCGACGCAGCCGGCCCCGGCGCGGGTCAACTGATCGACGTGACGTGACGTGCCCATCCCCGGCGGGTGTCACGCCGCCGGGGCCTTCCTCTCCCGGATCCTCAAACTGGCTTCGCGGCACCCGCCGCGGAGCCTTTTTTGCGTGGTTGACGTTCTGATCGCGCCCGCCGAGAAATATCCCAAACCAGGGAGACTATCCGGATGTCCAATGACCAGCTCATCGCCATCAAGCCGGAGGTGGCGGCCCATGCCCATGTCACGGCCGCGCGCCATGCGGTGATGTCGGCCGAGGCGCGGGACAATCCCGATGCCTTCTGGGCGCGCGAGGCCGAACGCATCGCCTGGATGAAGAAGCCGACCCGGATCAAGAACACGAGCTTCACCGGCAATGTGGACATCAAGTGGTTCGAGGACGGGATGCTGAATGCCTCGGTCTCCTGCCTCGACCGCCATGTCGAGGCCGGCCACGGCGCGCGCACCGCCATCATCTGGGAGGGCGATGAGCCCACCAGCGACAGCCACACCTCCTATGCCGAGCTGCTGGAGCGGGTCTGCAAGCTGGCCAATGCGATGAAGGCGTTGGGCATCAAGAAGGGCGATGTCGTCACCATCTACCTGCCGATGATCGTCGAGGCCGCGGTGGCCATGCTGGCCTGCGCGCGCATCGGCGCCATCCATTCCATCGTCTTCGGCGGTTTCTCGCCGGAAAGCCTGGCAAGCCGGATCCGCGATTGCGGCTCGGTGGCCCTGCTCACCGCCGATGAAGGCCGGCGCGGCGGCAAGCGCGTGCCGCTGAAGGCCAATGCCGATGAGGCGCTGCTGGAATGCCCGGGCGTGAAGCATGTGATCGTCGCCAAGAACACCGGCGCGCCGATCGATATGGTGCCGGGCCGCGACCATTGGTGGGACACGGTGACAGGCCACGCCGATGCGACCTGCCCGCCCGAGGCGATGAACGCCGAGGACCCGCTCTTCATCCTCTATACCTCGGGCTCCACCGGCAAGCCGAAGGGCGTGCTGCACACCACCGGCGGCTACATGGTCTGGGCGAGCTACACGCATGAGATGGTGTTCGACTACAAGCCGGGCGACATCTACTGGTGCACCGCCGATGTCGGCTGGGTGACCGGGCACAGCTATATCGTCTATGGCCCGCTGGCGAATGGTGCGACCACACTGATGTTCGAGGGCGTGCCGAATTTCCCGGATGTGAGCCGGATGTGGCAGGTCGTCGACAAGCACCAGGTCAATATCTTCTACACCGCCCCCACAGCCATCCGCGCCCTGATGCGCGAGGGTGAGGCGCCGGTGAAGAAGTGGCGGCGCTCCTCGCTCCGGCTGCTGGGCTCGGTGGGCGAGCCGATCAACCCCGAGGCCTGGCTCTGGTACTATCGCGTGGTGGGCGATGAGCGCTGCCCGATCGTCGATACCTGGTGGCAGACCGAGACCGGCGGGATCCTGATCTCGCCCCTGCCTGGTGCCGTGGCCCAGAAACCCGGCTCGGCCACGCTGCCGCTGCCCGGCGTGCTGCCGGGCCTCGTGGATGCGCAAGGCGTCGTGCTGGAGGGTGAGGCCGAGGGCAATCTGGTGCTGATGGACAGCTGGCCCGGGCAGATGCGCAGCGTCTATGGCGACCACAAGCGCTTCATCCAGACCTATTTCTCGGATTTCCCGGGCCGATATTTCACTGGCGATGGCGCGCGGCGGGATGCCGATGGCTATTACTGGATCACCGGGCGCGTCGATGACGTGATCAATGTCGCAGGCCATCGCATGGGCACGGCCGAGGTGGAATCCGCCCTGGTGGCGCACCCCAAGGTGGCAGAGGCCGCGGTGGTGGGCATGCCGCATGACCTGAAGGGCCAGGGCATCTACTGCTACGTGACGCTGAACACCGGCGAGGAGCCAAGCGACGGGCTGCGGAAAGAGCTGGTGGCCTGGGTGCGCAAGGAGATCGGGCCGATCGCCACGCCCGACGCGATCCAATGGGCGCCTGGCCTGCCCAAGACGCGCTCCGGAAAAATCATGCGGCGGATACTCCGGAAAATCGCGGCCAATGAGACGGACAGCCTGGGCGATACCTCGACGCTGGCGGATCCGGGCGTGGTGACGGAGCTGGTGGCGAACCGGGTGGGCTGACCGCGGATGGCCCTGGCGGCGATCGCCAATTTCGACCTGGTATCCTTCACCAATTCCCTGGTGAGCCTGGGGACAGCCTTCCTGCTGGGTGCCGCCATCGGCATCGAGCGGCAGTGGCGCCAGCGCACCGCCGGGCTGCGGACCAATGTGCTGGTGGCGGTGGGGGCGGCGGCCTTTGTCGATATCGGCCTGCGGCTGACCGGCGCCGACGGCGCGGTGCGGGTGCTGGCCTATGTCGTCTCTGGTGTGGGGTTCCTGGGCGCGGGCGCCATCATGAAGGAGGGCGTGAACATCCGCGGGTTGAACACCGCCGCCACGCTGTGGGGCTCGGCCGCGGTGGGGGGTGCGGCGGGGGCTGATCTGATCGCGGAATCGGGGCTGGTCGCGCTTTGCGTGTTGGCCGCGAACACCATGCTGCGGCCGGTGGTGGATGGCATCAACCGCCAGCCGCTCAGCGAGGCCAGCACCGAGGCGACCTATGAGGTCCGATTGACAGCGCGGCCGGAGGCGATGATGGCGCTGCGCGAGCGGCTGGAGGATCTGCTCGATGGGCAGAACTACGCGGTGCGCGACGGCCGCACCGAGGAGCGCGGCGAGGAGACGGTGGAGCTGATCCTGACACTGGCCGGTACCAGCGCCGAGGCGGCGGAGCTGGACGCGGTGGTGGCGGCCATCGCCGGCAGCCCCGATGTGGTCCACGCGACCTGGGCCATGCGCACCAGCGATTAGGCCGCGTTCGCCCTGGGTGGAGCTTCGCTGGGCCCGGCAATTGACCATGCTGCGTTCACATGCGTTCACTGCGCATGGTCTAGCCGTCGCTGAGAGATGATTCAGCGTGTTCGGCGATTCCGCCTCAACGCATCATTCTCTAGGGAATGAGCACCGTGCTGCCCGTGGTTTTGCGGGCTTCGAGGTCGCGATGCGCCTGGGCCGCGTCCTTCAGCGGATAGCGCTGGTTCACGTTGATCTTCACCGCGCCCGATAGCACCACCTCGAAGAGGCTCGCCGCGCAGGCCGACAGGTCGGCATGGGTGGCGGTATAGGTGTTCAGCGTGGGGCGGACGACATAGAGGCTGCCCTTGGTGGCCAGGATGCCGATATCGAAGGGCGCGACCGGGCCCGAGGCATTGCCGTAGCTCACCAGCATGCCGCGCGGCGCCAGGCTGTCGAGCGAGGGCATGAAGGTGTCGCGACCCACGCTGTCGTAGCTGACGGGCACGCCGGCGCCGTTGGTGATGCGCTTGACCGCGGCCGGCAGGTCTTCGCTGGTCAGCACGACGTGATCGGCGCCATGGGCCTTCGCAAGGGCCGCCTTGTCCGGCGTGGAGACGGTGCCGATGACGGTGCAGCCGAGATGCTTGGCCCATTGGCACAGGATAAGGCCCACGCCGCCTGCGGCGGCATGCACCAGGATGGTCTGGCCGGACTTCACCGGATAGGTGCTGTGCAGCAGGTACTGCGCCGTCATGCCCTGGAGCATCATGGCGGCCGCGGTCTCGCTGGAGATGCCGTCGGGGATCTTCACCAGCCGGTCGGCCTTCAGGCAGCGGCTCTGCGCATAGGCGCCGATGGGGCCTGAGGCATAGGCGACGCGGTCACCGACGGCCACCTCGGTCACGCCCTCGCCCAGCGCATCGACCACGCCCGCACCTTCCATGCCGATGATCGCCGGCAGGGCGGGCGCCTTGTAGAGGCCGGTGCGGAAATAGACGTCGATATAGTTGAGACCCACGGCCTCCTGCCGGATGCGGGCCTCGCCCGGCTTGGGCTCGGGGCGGGGCAGTTCCTCCCAGATCATGGTCTCGGGGCCGCCATATTCATGGATACGAATGGCAAAGGTCATGCTTGGAGATCCCGGCTTTCGAGGTCGAGGAGAAAACGTTTCGTATCTGCACCATCAAGGCCGGAATAGCCACCGATGGAACCATCGGCGCCCACCACGCGGTGGCAGGGGATGATGATGGGGATGGGATTCCTCCCATTCGCCTGGCCCACGGCGCGCGGGCCTGAGGCGAGCGCACGCGCGATGTCGCCATAGGAGCGGGTTTCGCCGGGCGGGATCCGTTGCAGCTCGGCCCAGACGCGACGCTGGTAGGGTGTGCCGTGCGGTGCCAGCGGGATCTGGAAATGCCGGCGCTTGCCGTCGAAGTAGTCCTGCAGCTGGCCGGCCGCGTCGCGCAGCAGGGGCGTGGGCTGTTGCTCCGCCACCCGGCCCCAGTCGAGGGAGACGAGGGCGCCGTCTTCCTCCGAGAGGGTGAGGTCGCCCAGGGGGGTGCGAAGCGAGAGTTGCGGCATTTATTTCGGTGTGTTTCGAGCGGTGATGCAGCACCGGGAGGGGTGAGGCGTCAAGCCGGGTCTCGCTTGCCGTTCCGGGTGGTGGCGGTGGCGCAACACAGCCCCTGGCGGGGCGTTTCGGCGGGCGCTAGATCAGGGCGAACCGGAGCGCTCCCGCATGCAAGACCCGCCGCAATTCTACGACGCCCATATCTTCGTCTGCACCAATCGCCGGCCCGATGGGCACAAGCGCGGCAGTTGCGCGGCCTCGGGCAGTGAGGATCTGCGCGACTACATGAAGTCCCGCGCCAAGGAGCTCGCGATCCCGAACATCCGGGTGAACATGGCGGGCTGCATGGAGCGTTGCGAGTTCGGCCCGGCGCTGGTGATCTATCCCGAAGGCGTCTGGTACCGGCCGCAGAGCCGCGCCGATATCGATGAAATTCTGGACGCGCATGTCCAGAAGGGCGGCCGGGTGGAAAGGCTGATGCTGACGGAGAAGGACCGCGTCTAGCCGCACCATTTTCGCGCTCGCCTCCGGCGCGGGGCGGGCGGCGGTGGCGGTGCTGCGGATATCCGGGCCGGAGACTGGCGCGCTGCTGGATGGGCTGTGCCGCCGGCCGGCGGCGCGGATGGCGAGCCTGCGCCGGCTGCGGCATGCCGGCGTGGTGCTGGACCAGGCGCTGGTGCTCTGGTTCCCCGGCCCTGCCAGCTACACCGGCGAGGACTCGGCCGAGCTACACCTGCATGGCGGGCCGGCCGTGGTGGCGGCGGTGGCTGATGCGCTGGTCGCGCTGGGTGCCCGGCCGGCCGAGCCCGGGGAATTCACCCGCCGCGCCTTCGTCCATGGCAAGCTGGATCTGACGGCGGCCGAGGGTGTCGCCGACCTGATCGAGGCGGAGACCGAGGCGCAACGGCGCCAGGCGCTGCGGCAGCTCGAAGGCGGGCTGGCCGGGCGGTATCAGGGCTGGGCCAGCCGGCTGGCGCGACTTCTGGCCCGGCAGGAAACTTTCATCGAGTTCGAGGATGAGGATCTGCCGGAGGGGCTGGATGCCGCCGTGGTGCGGGATGCCGCCGAACTTCGCGCGGAATTGGCCGCCGAGATCACTGGCGCCGCCCGGGGCGAGGCGCTGCGGGAAGGGCTGCGCATCGCCATCCTGGGCGCGCCCAATGCCGGCAAGTCCTCGCTGCTGAACACGCTGGCGGGGCGCGAGGCGGCCATCGTGTCGCCCCAGGCCGGCACCACGCGCGATGTGGTGGAGGCCAGGATGGTCATCGCTGGCGTGCCGGTGGTGCTGGCCGATACCGCCGGGCTGCGCGAGACAGGCGATGCCATCGAGGCTGAGGGCGTGCGCCGCGCCCGGGCGCAGGGCGAGGCAGCCGAACTGGTGCTGGCCGTCTTCGCCGCAGACATGCCGCCCGATGTCGAAACCCTGGCGCTGCTGGAGGGCGGTGCGCTGGCCGTGGTGAACAAGGCCGATCTGGCGGCGCCCGCCCTGCCCGGGCTGGCCGTGTCCGCCCGCACGGGCGCCGGGCTGCCCGCGCTGCGGACGGCGCTGGAGGCGGCGGTGCGCGCCCGTGCCGGGCTGAGCGACGTGGCCGGCCTGACCCGCCCACGCCATCGCGCCGCGCTAGCCGATACCATCGCGGCGTTGGACGCCCTGCCCGATGCCGGCTTGCCGGAGTTGCGTGCCGAGGCGTTGCGCTCCGCCATGCGCGCCCTGGGCCGGCTGACCGGCGCCGTGGGGGTCGAGGCGATCCTGGACCTGGTGTTTTCCGAGTTCTGCATCGGCAAGTAAGCGCGTATACGCCGCGCCATGAACGAGACGATTTTCGATGTGGTGGTGGTGGGTGGCGGCCATGCCGGTTGCGAGGCGGCGGCGGCCGCGGCGCGCTGTGGCGCCCGCACGCTGCTGCTAACCCATAAGCTGGACACCATCGGCGAGATGTCCTGCAACCCCGCCATCGGTGGCATCGGCAAGGGGCATCTGGTGCGCGAGGTGGACGCGCTGGATGGCATCATGGGGCGCGCGGCGGATGCCGCGGGCATCCATTTCAAGCTGCTGAACCGCAGCAAGGGGCCGGCGGTGCGAGGCCCCCGGGCGCAGGCCGACCGCAAGCTGTACCGTGCCGCGGTGCAGGCGCTGCTGGCCGAAACGCCGGGGCTGACCATCATGGCCGAGGCGGTGGAGGGGCTGTTGCCCGGCGCGCGCGGCGTGCTGGGGGCCTCCGGCCGGGAATACCGGGCGGGGGCGGTGGTGATTACCACCGGCACCTTCTTGCGCGGTGTGATCCATATTGGCCATGAGCGGCATGCGGCGGGGCGGGTGGGCGATGCGCCGGCGGTGGGGCTGGCTTTGGCGCTGGAAGCGCTCGGTCTGCCCATGGCGCGGCTGAAGACCGGCACGCCGCCCCGGCTGGATGGCAGGACCATCGACTGGGCGGCGCTGGAATCGCAGCCTGGCGATGCCGAGCCGGAACCGCTGTCCTGGATGACGCAGCGCATCACCAACCCGCAGGTCGCCTGCGGAATCACCTATACTTCCGAGGCGATGCACGCGCTGATCCGCGCCAATCTGGGCGAGAGCGCGGTCTATGGCGGCCGGATTGAGGGTGTTGGGCCGCGCTATTGTCCCTCCATCGAAGACAAGATCGTCCGCTTCGCCGACAAGCCGCGGCACCAGGTGTTTCTGGAGCCCGAGGGGCTGGATGACCCGACGGTCTACCCCAATGGCATCTCCACCAGCCTGCCGGCGGAGATTCAGGCGCTGATGGTGGCGGCGATGCCCGGGCTGGAGCGCGCGGTGATCCTGCGCCCCGGCTATGCGATCGAATACGATCATGTCGACCCGCGGGCACTACGCCCAACGCTGGAGCTGCGCGACCTCCCCGGCCTGTTCCTGGCTGGGCAGATCAACGGCACCACTGGCTATGAGGAGGCGGCGGCACAGGGCCTGATGGCCGGGCTGAACGCCGCCCAGCGCGCATCAGGCGCGGAGCCGGACCGGGTGCTGCGGCGCGACGAGGCCTATGCCGGCGTCATGCTGGATGACCTGACCCTACAGGGCGTGAGCGAGCCCTACCGCATGCTGACGGCGCGCAGCGAATACCGGCTGCGGCTGCGGGCGGACAATGCCGGGCTACGGTTGTCGCAGAAGGGCTTGGCCTGGGGCTGCATCGGGCGTGAGCGGGCGTCGGCGTTCTCACGGTTCGCCATCGCGGTGGCCGATGCGCTGGCCCGCGCGAGGGCGGAGGGCGCGACGCCCGCTGTCTACCGCGCCGCCGGCGCGCCGGTGAACCTGGATGGCCGCTGGCGCTGCGTTCTGGATGTGCTGGCCCTGCCCGCGATGCGGCCCAAAGTGATCGACACGATGTTCCCCTGGCTGCGCAACCTCGCCCCTGCGGTACGGGCGCAGGTGGAGGCCGAGGCGCTTTACGGCCCCTACCTGGAACGGCAGGATGCCGAGTTGCAGATGCTGTCGCGCGAGGAGGAGTTGGCCATTCCCGATGGGATCGATTTCGCAGCCATCGCCGGCCTCTCGCGCGAGATGCAGGCCCGGCTGGCCGAGGCCCGGCCCGCCACCCTGGGTGGTGCCACTCGCCTGCCCGGCATCACGCCCGCGGCCGTGGCGGCACTCGCCGTGCATCTGCGTCGGGCTTGAACGGTGTGTTTCACGTGAAACACCCCTGCCCACCGAGGTTCGATGTTTCACGTGAAACACGGGCCGGGCTTGAGGCCTATCTCTCGCTGCTGGCGCGCTGGAATGCCCGCATCAACCTCGTCGGTCCCTCATCGCCCGAGACATGGTGGGAGCGGCATGTCGAGGATGGTTTGCAATTGGCCTCCCTGCTGCCCGATGGTGATCGGCCGATCGCCGATCTGGGCAGCGGAGCCGGCCTGCCCGGATTGATCCTGGCGGCTTGCGTGTCGCGCCCCATCCATCTGGTGGAGGCTGACCAGCGCAAATGCGCCTTCCTGCGTGAGGCGGCGCGGGAGATGGGGTTGGGCCATGTCACCATCCATGCCCAGCGAATCGAGGCCGCCAGGCTGCCTCCGCTCGCCGTCGTCACCGCCCGCGCCCTGGCGCCGCTGACGGTTTTGCTGGCCCATGCGCACCGAATTCTGGCCCCGGATGGCGTCATGATCTTTCCGAAGGGCCGCACTGCCGAAGCCGAGTTGACCGCGGCCGCCGCCCACTGGCACATGCAGGTGGAGCGCTTCACAAGCCGCACCGAAGCCGATGCCACCATCCTCCGTATCCGAGAATTGCGCCCTGTCGCCGACTGAACCACCCACCCCGCGCATCCTCGCCCTCGCCAACCAAAAAGGCGGCGTCGGCAAGACCACGACCGCGGTGAACCTCGCCGCCGCCCTGGCTGCCCGCTTTCGCATCCTGCTCATCGATCTCGACCCGCAGGGCAATGCCTCCACGGGCCTGGGCGTTGACCGCGCGACACGGCGCACCGGCACCTATGCGATGCTGGTGGAAGGCCGCGGGATTGCGGAGGTGGCGCGTCCCACCAGCATCCCCAATCTCCACATCATCCCGGCCGACCCTGACTTGGCCGGAGGCGAGCTGGAGCTCGTTGACCTCGAAGGTCGCGAGCACCGCCTGCGTCGCGCGCTGGAGGGCCTGGCGGGGTATGACTGGGTGCTGCTGGATTGCCCACCCTCGCTTGGCCTGCTCACCCTCAACGCGCTCGTGGCGGCGGACAGCGTGCTGGTGCCCCTGCAGGCTGAGTTCTACGCTCTGGAGGGAGTCTCCCAGATCACGCAGACGATCGACCGGGTGAAGCGCGCCCTCAACCCACGCTTGGCGCTGGAGGGCATCGCACTCACCATGGTGGACCGCCGCAATAACCTCTCCGAGGCGGTGGCCAATGATGTCCGCCAGCATTTCGGCGCCAAGGTGTTCGACACCGAGATCCCGCGCAATGTCCGCGTCTCCGAGGCCCCCTCGCACGGCCTGCCTGTCACCATCTATGATATTCGCTCACCCGGCGCCCAGGCCTATGTGGCCCTGGCGGCCGAGCTGTTGCGACGGAACCGCGCATGACCAAGCCACCCCGCCTCGGCAAGGGCCTCTCCGCATTGCTGGGCGATGTGGCGGCCGCCGCCACGAATGAGGGCGCCCGCACCCTGCCTGTCACTGCGCTCGAGCCAGGCCCCTTTCAGGCCCGCGGCCCGATGGATGCGGATGCGCTGGAGGAGCTCGCCAGCTCCATTCGTCGCCATGGCGTGCTGCAGCCCATCCTGGTGCGCCCGCGGCCGCAATCGCCGGGCCGCTATGAGATCATCGGCGGCGAGCGCCGCTGGCGTGCCGCCCAGGCCGCGCATCTGCATGAAGTGCCCGTGGTCGTGCGTGATTTTGACGACCGCGAGGCGATGGCCGCGGGTCTTGTCGAGAACCTCCAGCGCGAAGACCTCAACGCGCTCGAGGAGGCAGAGGGCTATCACCGCCTGATCGATCAGTTCGGCCTGACCCAGCAGGCGCTGAGCGAGGCCATCGGCAAATCCCGCCCGCATATCGCCAATACACTGCGGCTGCTGGGCCTGCCGGAGCGGGTGCGCGACCTGCTGCGCGACGGCGCGCTGACGGCCGGCCATGCCCGCGCCGTGCTGGCGGCGCGCGACCCGGTGGCACTGGCGCTGCAGGTCGTGGACCGCGGCCTGAATGTCCGCCAGGCCGAGGCGCTGGCCAATGCCAGGCCCCCGACCGCCCCCGACCGCGCGGTTGATCCCGAAACCCGGGCGCTGGAGCGCGAATTGTCCCAGCATCTCGGCCTTCAGGTCGCCGTGCAGCACAATGGCCGGGCGGGGCAGGTGGTGATCAGGTATCGCAACCTGGACCAGCTGGATGGGCTGATCCGGCTGCTGAAAACTTAATTCGCGACGCGGAAATCCGCCTCGGTCTTCGCCCGCACCTCGTCGAGCGTCACGCCCGGGGCCATCTCGATCAGCGCCATGCCCGCATCGCCGCGCCGGTCGATGCTGAAGACGCCCAGCTCCGAGATCACCATATCCACCACCCGCGCGCCGGTCAGGGGCAGGTTGCATTCGCGCAGCAGCTTGGGCTTGCCGCCGGCGGTGTGCTCCATCAGCACCACCACCCGCTTCACGCCGGCCACGAGGTCCATCGCGCCGCCCATGCCCTTCACCATCTTGCCCGGGATCATCCAGTTCGCGAGATCGCCGTTCTGCGCCACCTGCAGCGCGCCCAGGATCGACAGGTCGATATGCCCGCCGCGGATCATGGCGAAGCTGTCGGCACTGGAGAAAATGCTGGTCGTCGGCAACATCGTCACCGTCTGCTTGCCGGCGTTGATGATATCGGCATCCTCCTCGCCCTCATGCGGGAAGGGGCCGATGCCGAGCATGCCGTTCTCGCTCTGCAACTGCACCGACACGCCGGCGGGGATATGGTTCGCCACCAGGGTGGGAATGCCGATGCCCAGGTTCACATAGAACCCGTCATCAAGCTCACGCGCCGCGCGGGCGGCCATTTCGTCGCGATTCCAGGCCATGGGGTTCTCCTTACGCCGCGCGGGGCGTGGTGGTGCGGTTTTCGATCCGCTTTTCGAAATCAGCCGGGCACTGGATGAGGCGTTTGACGAAGACGCCGGGGGTGATGACGTGGTCGGGGTCGATCTCGCCGGGCTGCACCAGATGTTCCACCTGCGCGACCGTCATCCTGGCCGCGGTGGCCATCATCGGATTGAAATTCCGCGCGGTGCGGCGATAGACGAGGTTGCCCTCGGTATCGCCCTTCCAGGCATGCACCACGGCGAGGTCGGCCAGAATTCCGCGCTCCATGACATAGATTTCCCCATCAAACACCTGGGTGGGCTTGCCCTCAGCCACCTTGGTGCCGACGCCGGTCTTGGTGAAGAAGGCGGGGATGCCGGCGCCGCCGGCGCGGATGCGCTCCGCCAGCGTGCCTTGCGGGTTGAACTCGATCTCCAATTCGCCGGCGAGAAACTGCCGGGCGAATTCCGCGTTCTCCCCAACATAGCTCGCGATCATCTTGCGGATCTGCCGGCTGCGCAAAAGCTTGCCCAGTCCGACATCATCGATACCGGCATTGTTGGAGACGACGGTGAGGTCCTTCACCCCCGATTCCAGAATGGCGTCGATCAGCAGCGATGGAATCCCGCACAGGCCGAAGCCGCCGGAATGGATCACCATGCCATCACGCAACTGCCCGGCCAGCGCCGCCGTCGCGTCAGGATATACCTTGCCCATTCCCCGGCCTCCTCAAGCTGTTTCGCGCTGCAACCTAGCGATGCGACTTCTGCCGGGGAAGGGGTTGCGTGCTTGCCTTCTGGGGTCTAAGAGCGCGTCTCCCCGGGGGGCCATAGCTCAGTTGGTAGAGCGCTTGAATGGCATTCAAGAGGTCGGCGGTTCGATTCCGCCTGGCTCCACCAGGTCCTGGCGCTTCCAGGCATACTCCGAATGACCGGCGGGAAACTGCCGCACCGATTTCCGCTTATGGCCGGCGCTACGGTCGCGTTGGGCGCAGGCCTGCTCGGCGCGGCCACCATGGCGGTCTCCAAGGGAATTCTCCTGGGCTGGTGCGCCGGCGCCGCCACCTATCTCGCCCTCGCCCTGCATGCGGGATTCACCATGTCACCCCCGCAGGTCCGCATCCTTGCCGCCGCGATCGATGAGGGGCGCGATACCGTGCTCGCCGCCACGCTGGCCGCGACCCTTGTCTCGCTCGGGGCGGTGGTGGTGGAGCTGGGCGGCAGCCGGGGCACGCCGGGGGCTTCGTTCTCCGCGCTGCTGGCGGGCGGCACCATCGCCTTGTCCTGGGCCTGTGTGCACGTTCTCTTCGCCCATCGCTACATGCATGAGCACGCGCTGCGCGGCGGGCTGGTCTTCCCTGGCGATGACGCGCCGGATTTCTGCGACTTCCTCTATCTCGCCTTCACCGTGGGCATGACGGCGCAGGTCTCCGACGTCACCACGGCTGCCGCCGCCATGCGCCGCCTGGTGCTGGTGCATGCGCTGGTCGCCTTCCTCTTCAACGCTGCCGTGCTGGCCGCCGCGGTGAACATCGCGGCAGGCCTGGCGGGATGAATCGCGAAACCTGGCGCCGCATCCTCTCGCCCTTCGTCACCATGGTGGCGGTGGTGGCCGTCATCCTCGACGTCACGATCTGGCAGTGGCTGACACGGTTCGGTCGCTGGCTCTCGCCATTCGCCATCTTCACCTGGCTGGAGCGGGTGGTTGAGCGGCTCAGCCCGAACTGGGTGGTGGCGATGTTCGTGGCACCCTTCGTGCCGCTTGTCCCGATCCTGAAGCTGGGGGAATTCTGGCTGATCGCGCATCACCATTACGTTTGGGCGGCGGTGATAATCGTCGGCATCAAGGTGATCGGGGCGGCCTTCGCCACCCGGGTCTTCGCCATCGCCAAGCCGAAGATGCTGCAGGTGCGCTGGTTCGCCTGGGCCTATGGCTGGGTGGTTTGGCTGCTCGAGCTCGGTCACCGCACGCTGGAGGCGATTCCCGCCTGGCGGGCCACCCGCGCCGCCGCGCAACGGGTCATGCAAGCCGCCCGCGCCGTTGTGGCGCGGCTTTGGCTCGGATTGAGGGGCTAACCCAACCCGGCCATCGCCCGCGCCGCCGCATCACGCGTCGCCACCAGCGCGGCCAGCGTGATACCCGCCTGCTTCACCGCCGGCGCATCGGCCGGGTCGGTGTCGCTCACCTGCTCCTGGGCGTCGGCGACGCCTTGCGCCAACTGCTCACCCATCTCGCCCAGGCGCTCCTTGATTTCGAAGGGATCAGCCTCCGGCACCGCCTGCCATTCGGCGACGATCCCCTCCACCTCGCGCGCCATGCGCAGCGGCACCACGCCCTTCACCGCCAGGGCCAGCAGCCGGGCAAGGGCGGCATCCACCGGCTTCACCGGCCGCGCGCGTTTTACGGCCATGGGCCTGTCCTTCTCGAAACGCCCCTGTTTAACGTGTTCGTGAATTGTTCTCAAGCCAATTCCACCGTCGCGGGCCATCATTCCGCCGTCACAAGACGGAAAGCCCCATGTCCGACATCACCCAACAGGCCGCCCAACAAGGTCTCGACAGTTTCATGGCCACCTTCGGCCGCGTGCCGCCCAATTTCTCCCTGCTGGCCGAGCATGCGCCGGCCGCCTTCGCCGGCTACGGCCTGATGCGCGCCCATGTCATGCGCGATCGGGAGGATGGCGGCGCGCTCGATCTCAAGACCAAGGAGCTGATTTTCTCGCTCCTCGACACCCTGGCCGGGCAGACCACGGGGGCGCGCAACCACGCCGTGGCCGCGATGAAGCTGGGCCTAACCCTGGAGGAACTGGCCGAGGGGCTGGTGCAGGTCCTCATGGTCGGCGGCATCACCACCTGGAATGTCACCGGCGCCGAGGTGATGCGCCACTGCGCCGAATTCGCCTCAACGCAGTGACGCCCAAAGCATGATCAGCGTACTGACCCCGCCCAGCGCGCTGCGCCCGGCATGCAGCCAGCCCCATCGCCCGATCAGGCGCCGCGCATCGGGCCCGGCGACGATGGGGTCGATCGCCATCAGCGCGTGGTTGGTCGGCATGATGCCGAACAGCGTATAGGGCCAGTTGGCCAGCAGCACGGCGCCGCCCAGCAGCCAGGGCCAGCCGCCGCCCAGCCACCACGCCATCACCGCCAGCACGAAGCCCAGTATCGCCAGCGAGGCCTGCATGGCGAAGCCCCGCTCATAGGCCGGTTTCCACTGCGTCAGCAGCGCCCGGTCATCCAGCAGCAGCCGCGCCGGCTCCTCGGCGATGTTTATATAGACAGCGGCCCCGGTGAACAGCGCCGCCACCACCAGGGCCGCCTGCCCGGCCATCATCAGCTCTGCCCCCGCCAGCCCGGGCCTACCCGCTTGCGCGCCGACCATTCGCGCCCCTGCTCGCCCAGGTTCAGCGCCAGCAGGCGATAGGCCGCGGTGAGGTGAAGCCGCGCATCCGACTTGTCGCGCAGGAGATGCGGCGCATAGCCGGCGGTGGTGTGCCGAACCTCGGCGACGGGGACGGTGTCGGGCATGGCTGCATCCTTTCCAGGCGAAATGGCTCCGGCGCGGAGCATGCGGCGCCGGCAGCCCGCTTGCCAGGCCGTGTCTCGAACCGCCATGCGTCGGTGCGGCCAACCCATCACCCGGCCGGCAGCATGTCGCCCTTCGCCGGCGCACGGCTCACCGCCGCCATGCCGCCCTGGTCGGCCTGACAGAGCCGCGCGACGATCCTGGCCGCCGCCTGGCCATCGCCATAGGGGTTGCTGCGCGGCCTGGGCATTCTCGCCCGGTCCAGCAGCGCCGCGGTTTCGGCCAGGATGCGCGCGGGGTCGGTCCCCACCAGCCGGGCGGTGCCGGCGGCCAAGGCCTCTGGCCGCTCGGTCACGTCGCGCATCACCAGCACCGGCTTGCCCAGCGAGGGCGCCTCCTCCTGGATGCCGCCGCTGTCGGTCAGCACGATCGCGGCCTGCATCAGCAGATGGGTGAAGGCGGCATAGCCCAGTGGCGGCAGAAGATGGACATGCGGCACGCCGCCCAGGATGCGCCGGGCCGGCGCCTGCACCGCGGGGTTGAGATGGACGGGATAGACCACCTCGACATCGCCGCGCGCCGCCAGCCGCGCCAGGGCGTGGCAGATCGCCTCGAAGGGTGCGCCGAAATTCTCCCGCCGGTGGCCGGTGACGAGGATGATGCGCCGGCCTGGGTCCAGCAGCGGCAGCGCCGCCTCCAGCCGCGCGGTCAGCCGGCGGTCGCGCAGGATGCGCGCGCGCATGGCCAGCACCGCATCCACCGCGGTATTGCCGGTCACCGCGATGCAGTCCGGCTCCACCCCCTCGCGCAGCAGGTTGTCGCGGGCCAGCGGGGTGGGGGCGAACATCAGGCTGGCCAGGCGGTCCACGACGACGCGGTTCATCTCCTCGGGCCAGGGCTGCGTCATGTCGTGGCTGCGCAACCCGGCTTCGACATGGCCCACGGGGATGCCGGCGTAGAAGCCGGCCATGGCGCCGGCCATGGCGGTCGTGGTGTCGCCATGCACCAGCAGCCAGTCGGGCCGGGTCCCGGCCAGGATGGGGCGCAGCCCCTCGAGCACGGCGGTGGTGATCCAGGTCAGGTCCTGGCCGGGGCGCATGATGTCGAGGTCGAAATCCGGCACGAGGTCGAATTCCGCCAGCGCGCCATCGAGCATGTCGCGATGCTGGCCGGTGACGCAGAGGATCGACCGCACCGCCGGCGCGGCCCGCAGCGCCAGCAGCACCGGCGCCATCTTGATGGCCTCGGGCCGCGTGCCGATCACGGTGAGGATCCGTTGCATACCACTACCATAGCGCGAATATGTTCCGAGAAAGCAACCTTTAGATTGCGATCGGCGCATTTTCGGTTGTGGTGATGTCCCTCAATGCGCCCCTGGATGGCTGGCTGCTATTCCGCCGGCCGGGTGAAGCCCAGGCGCTGCCAGGTCGGCATGGCCGCCGGGCCGGTGAGGAAGGCCAGCAGCGCCGCGGCCTGCGCATTGCCGGCGGCACGGCGCGTGATGGCGAAGGGATAGCTCACCGGCGGATGACTTCCCGCCGGGAAGCTGCCGATGACGCGCAGCGATGCCGCGCGCGCATCGGTGGCGTAGACGATGCCCAAAGGCGCCTCGCCCCGTTCCACCAGCAGCAGGGCGGCGCGCACATTGTCGGCCCGGGCGATGCGCGGGCCGATGGCCTGCCACTGCCCCATCCATTGCAGCGCGGCCTGGGCGTAACGGCCCACCGGCACATGCGCCGGGTCGCCAGTGGCCAGACGGCCCTGGCCCAGCAGCGCCGTCAGGTCGGTGCCGCGCGTCAGGGTCTGTGGCGCGATCGCGCTGCCCGGGGGCGCCACCAGCAACAGCGCATTGCCCAGCGGGCTGATGCGGCTTTCCGGAACGATCAGGCCACGTTCGGCGAGGTAATCCATCCAGGGCTCGTCGGCGCTCATGAACAGATCGGCCGGTGCGCCCTGTTCGATCTGCCGGGCCAGGGCCGAGGAGGCGGCGAAGGAGAGCCGCAATGGCGCCCCGCCGGTAGCGCGCCATTGCCCCTCCAGCGCCCGCAGCCCGTCCTGCAGGGAGGCGGCGGCGAAGATGGTCAGCGGCGTCGGTTGCGCGCGGGCCGGTGCCGCCCAAAGCAACAGCGCGGCGAGGAGGCTGGAACGACGGATCAAGTGCGTTTTTCCATGTGCATGAAGCGGGGCTGGCGCGTGGCCATGCCGCTAAAACATGCTGTCAGAAGCGTCTTGCGGAATGGAAGCGAAATCGCGCCGCGTCGGGCTGGCTCATGACACCGGTGAGGGCCGGCCCGCATTGGGGAGGAACAGCTGCTCGCCATTGATCCGGCAGCCGGCGATGGACTGGTGGCCGGGATCGGAGAGGATCCAGTCGATGAAGCGCTGGCCCTCCACCGCCTTCACATGCGGGTGGCGGGTGGGCTGACCGGCATCACGCCGGTTTGGTCGAACAGCCTGGCATCGCCCTCGACCAGGATTCGAAGGCTTTGGCGGTGGCGGAAGGCCAGACAGGTGCCGCAGTCGCTGAGGATATAGGCGTCCTGCGCCGCGGCGGTGTTCAGCGCGGGTGAAAATTCGCCGGCCAGCGCGTCGCCAGGGGCTCTGCGGCATGGCGGGAGAACCAGGGGGAGAAAGCCGGGTCCTCGCAGTAGAGGCTGTTCCAGCGCAACTGGAAATGGGTGAGTTCACGCCGGTGGCGCGGCAGCTCGGCGGGCGCGTCATCGGGCGAGCGGCTGGCGGATTCGTGGTGGATCAGCGTGGCGTGGGGCGTCCAGACGGTGGCGAAGCCCTGCTCCCCGCCGCGCAGGCAGAAATCGACGTCGTTATAGGCCACGGCGAAATGCGTGGCGTCGAAGCCGCCCAGCGCAGCCCAGCATGCCGCCGAGACCAGCATGCAGGCGCCGGTGACCGCGGAAAAATTCTGCCGGTGCCGCAGCCGGCCCTGGAGGCCGGGCGTGTCGCCCGGGCTGCCGGCATACCAGTGCCGGCAGGTGCCATTCGGGCCGATGATCACTCCGGCATGCTGGATGGTCCGGTCGGGATAGAGCAGCCGGGCGCCGACCACGCCGGTGCCGGGCAGGGTCAGGCAGGCCAGCATCTCGGTCAGCCAATCGGGCTCGATCACCTCGATGTCGTTGTTCAGCAGCAGCACCGGCCCCGGGGCGCCCAGCGCGCCGAGATTGACCAGGCGGGAGAAGTTGAACGGCCCCGGCGCCAGCAGATGGGTGATGGCGCCCGCGGCGGCATGGCGGCGCAGCAGGCGCAGCGCCGCCGGTTCGGTCGTGCCATTGTCGACCACCACGATGCGCAGCGCGCGATGCGCCGTGCCATGCAGCAGCCCGTCTAGGCAACGCTCGAGCATGGCGGATTGATCGCGCGACGGGATGATGATGGTGACCGGCGTATCCGGGTCCACCGCCGGCATGGCGGGGCTGGGCAGCGGCGGCGGCGCATCAGCCTCGGGGCGGCAGAAGGCGGGGAAGGCGATGTGGCGGATGGCGCGGGGCGGCAGCGCGGCGAGGGGCTGGTCCGCCACCGCGCGCCGCCGCAGCACGGCCTGGCCGATATAATCCAGCTCGCGCAGCAGCACCGGGTTGATGGCGGGTTTGCAGAGCATGGCGGTCTCGGCGCCGTTGGCGTCGCGCAGGGCTTCGTCGGTGTAGAAGGCCTGGGCCTCCGGCGCCGCGGCGATGGCGTCGCTGAACAGCGCCAGCGCATCGGGGTGGAGGATATGGCCCTCGGGCAGGGTGATCACCCAATCGGCCTCGGGTACGGTCTCGCCCGGGCGGCGGATGGCGATGGCGGCGGGTGGCGCCTGGCCCTGGTGCCGCAGGGCGAAGCCGGGCCGGGCATTCTCCCGCACCTGCTGGTAATCAGAGGCTTCCAGCGGCATGGCCATGCCGAAGCGGGCGGGCAGGAAGCTGGTCTGCGGCGTGGCATGGGCGAGGTGGACGCGCAGCCCGGGCGCGGCGCCGATGCGGATGCGGCGGATGGCCAGCGGGTCGATCACCACCAGGCGGCAGGGGCCGTCCGGATGCACCGGGCGCCACTCATTGCGCTGGAACCAGCCGCGGCCCTCATCGAGATGCACCGGGGGGGCCTGTCCCTCGGCCTCCAGCGTGATGCTCAGCGGGTGGGCGATAGCGGGCAGGTCGAGCACCAGGGGCTGTTCCTCCGGCCCCGGCGTGATGGCCTCGCCGCTGCGCAGCGCGGCCTCGGCGCGGGCGGGGCGCCTTTCGCCCGGGGGCTCGGGCAGCATGTGGTAGAGGCCGAGCGCGGTGTATTCCCGCCTTGCCTCCTCGGCCCAATGCGGGTCGTCCAGCAGGGCCTCGAAGCAGGCCATGCCGAGCAGGATCTTGCCGTTGTTCTTTGCGACATGGCCGAGCTGCAGTGTGCCCTCGCTCAGGCCCCGGGCGGAGGCATAGGCCAGGATCGCGTCGTGGATGGCGCCAGCCTCGCGCAGCGCATGGCCCAGCATGATGGCGGCGTGCAGGTCGCAGGGGTGGTCGATGAGGTGGAGGCGGTACTGCCAGGCGGCGGCGAGCCAGGCGCGGTCCGTGAAAGCGGCTCGGGCACGATCCAGAGGGTGGGGGCTGTCATCGCTCATGCGGCGGTAAAGCGGCGCGGTGGCCACGGCGTCAAGGCAGGCATTCCGCGCGGCGCTGGGGCGCTGCGGTCCCGCCGGGCGGCCAGGGATGAGACCAGCCTTACCAGGCGTTTCCGGGCGAGATCAGCAACGCCGTCACGGGTTTTGCGGGCAGTGTGGGCATCATTTCAACCTGGGATTGAGCGAAGGTCACGGTGCGTTGCTGAATGCAACCGAATGTCGTGCGCGTCACGAAACGATCACCGGTTTTCGGCCCCGGCGTCATCGGCACGTCATCGAAACTATCGCAAATTGAGGCACCGCGGTCATCCCGCGCAGCAATCTAAGGAAGCAAGCATGTCCGGCACAACTGGCCCCTCCTCCTCACTCACGCCCACGCTCGTCGCGGTCGAACCCAATGTCAGCTTCACCTCGATCATCTCGGCCGGCGACGCCGTTGCCGGCTCGGTCCGCACCGGTGGCGCGCCCTGGCGCTTCGTCGGCGTGCCCGACGGCCTGGGCGCCTTCGACAATGGCGACGGCACGGCGACCATCCTGGTCAACCACGAGATCGGCAACACCGCCGGCGTGGTTCGGGCGCATGGCTCGGTCGGCTCCTTCGTTAGCGCGCTGACGGTGAACAAGACCACGCTCGCGGTGACCGCGGCCCGTGACCTCGCCACCACCAACTTCTCCTGGGACGCGACGGCCAATGGCGGCAATGGCGGTTATGTCCAGCAGACCACCGCCTGGGCGCGGTTCTGCTCGGGCGACCTGCCGAACGTGCAGGCCTTTTTCGACGCCGCGACGGGCCTGGGCACCACCGAGCGCATCTACATGACCGGCGAGGAGACGGGTGCCGAGGGCCGTGGCTACGCCTTTGTCGTGACCGGCAGCGAAGCCGGCCGTGCCTATGAGCTGCCGCGCATGGGCAACCTCTCCTTCGAGAACATCGTCGCCTCGCCCAATTCCGGCGCCAGGACCGTCGCCATTTCGACCGACGACACCACCCCGGGCCAGGTCTATGTCTATGTCGGCGACAAGCAGGCGACCGGTTCGACCATCGACCGCGCCGGCCTGACCAATGGCCAGCTCTATGGCATCAATGCCGGCTTCACGCTGGAAACCAACGCCACCACGCCGCTGACCGGTAACTTCACCCTGGCCTCGCTGGGCAACGTCCAGCAGAACACCGGCGCGCAGCTTGAAACCGCCTCCGACGCCCTCGGCGTGACCGAATGGCTCCGCCCCGAGGACGGCGCCTGGGACACGCTGAACCCGAACCGTTTCTATTTCGTCACCACCAACAACGCGACCAGCCCGTCGCGCCTCTGGGCGCTGGACTTCACCGATGTACGGAACCCGACGCTGGGCGGCCGCTTCACCGCCCTGCTGGACGGCACTGAGGGCCAGGTGATGCTGGACAACCTGACGGTCGCCGCCGACGGCACCGTCTTCATGGTGGAAGACCCGGGCAACAACCCGCGCAGCGCCAAGACCTGGGCCTACCTGCCCGGCTCCGACCGGCTGGTCGAAGTGGCGGAACATGGCGCGCGCAACGGCAGCCCGACCACCGCCGCCACCGCGCCCTTCACCCAGGACGAGGAAGCCTCGGGCATCATCGACGTCACCACCATCTTCGGTGACGCCAACCGCCTGGCCTTCCTGGTCGATGACCAGCAGCACTACGCCTTCGGCGCGGCCGGCAGCGCCGACCGCACCGAGATCGTCGAAGGCGGCCAGTTGCTGCTGATGTATGTCGCACGGCCGCAGAATGGCGGCGCCGGCAGCGACAGGATCAGGGGCAGCTGGGGCGACGACCAGCTCAATGGCGACGCCGGCCGTGATCGCATGTGGGGTGGTGCGGGCAACGACGTCCTCCGGGGCGATGGCGGCAACGACATCATCGAGGGCGGCCGCGGCAGCGACTTCATCGATGGCGGCCTGGGCAATGACTGGGCCGTGCTGTCGGGCAACCGCGCCGCCTTCACCATCACGGTGAACAGCGATGGCAGCCGCTCCATGGTCAATGGCGCGAACCGCGAGACGTTGGTGGGCATCGAGCGCGTGAGATATGACGATGCCACGACCTTCTTCGACTATGCCGGCAATGCCGGCATCGTGCACCGCATGTACGACACCATGTTCAACCGCGTGGGCGATGCCCAGGGCATGGGGAACTGGGTGGAGACCGCGGATGCCGGCACGAGCGCGCAGGCCCTGGCCGCACGCTTCCTGATGGGCGCAGAGGCGGCGGGGCTGAACGCCCTGACCACCGGGCAGTACATCAGCGCGCTCTACACCAACGCGCTGGGCCGCACGGCTTCGGCCGGCGAGGTGACGTTCTGGACGGGCGTTGCGAACGGCGCCGGTGGCCGCGCCGAAGTGGCCTTCGGCATCAGCGAGAGCGCCGAGCATTTCGCCCTGCTCAACCCGGGCGCGGCCGGCCTGACCTTCGGCGTCCAGGCCTTCATCGACCTGGGCTGACAACGGAAAAGGGGGCCGCGAGGCCCCCGTCCACCGCAACGCAAAGGCGCGGCGCCGGTAGGGGTCGCGCCTTTGTCGTTTCAGTACATGTGCTGGCCGCCATTGATCGACAGGGTCGAGCCGGTGACGAAATCGGCGTCATCGGCGGTCAGGAAGACCACGCCGCGGGCGATATCCTCCGCCGTGCCGAGCCGGCCGCGCGGGATGCGGGCAATGATCTTTTCCAGCACATCGGGCGGCACCGCGCGCACCATTTCCGTGTCCACATAGCCCGGGGCAATGGCGTTCACGGTGATCTGGTTGCGCGCCCCTTCCTGCGCCAGGGCCTTGGTGAAGCCATGGATGCCCGATTTGGCGGCGGCGTAGTTCACCTGACCGAGCTGCCCGGCCTGGCCGTTGATCGAGCCGATGTTCACGATGCGGCCGAATTTGCGGCCGCTCATGCCATCCCACACCGCCTTGCAAGTGTTGTAGCAGCTGCCGAGGTTCGTATCGATCACGTCGTCCCACATCTGCCGCGTCAGCTTGCGCATCATCGCGTCGCGGGTGATGCCGGCATTGTTGACGAGGATATCGATCGGCCCGTGATCGGCTTCGATCTGGGCGATGGCGGTGGTGACGGCGGCGAAATCGCCGACATCGAATTTGTAGCAGGGGATGCCCGTGCGTTCTGTGAAGGCGGCGGCGGCGGCGTCATTGCCGGCATAGCTGGCCACCACCTTGCGACCGGCGGCCTGCAAAGCCTCGCTGATGGCGGCACCGATGCCGCGTTGCCCACCCGTGACCAAAGCCAAACGTGCCATATGTTTCCAACCCTCCCTCGATGGGCCTTGGGTGCCATGCATCGCGGTGCAGCATCAAGGGGCTATTTCCGCCGCAGCTTGAAGAGCGCCTGTTCGCCGAACAGATTTGCCAACCTGGCGGAGCGTCGCCAGGGCGATTTCAGCCCCTCATCATCCGCCGCCAGCCATTCCTCCACCACATAGCCGTCCTTCGCGCAGAGCTCGAAGAAGTCGCGGATGGTGCAGGGGTGGATGTTGGGGGTTTCGTACCAGCCGCGGTCCCAGGTCTTGGTCATCGGCATGCGGCCGGACAGCAGCAACTGCATGCGCACCGCCCAATGGCCGAAATTGGGGAAGGAGACGATGGCGTGCTGGCCGATGCGCAGCATCTGGCGCAGCACCTCGCGCGGCTTTTCCACCGCCTGCAGCGTGCGGGAGAGGATGACGAAATCGAAGGCGCCATCGGGGTAGAAGGCCAGGTCATTGTCGGCATCGCCATGGATGACGGCCTGGCCGGCGGCCACCGCGCGGGTGGCCTCGGCCATGTCGATCTCGATGCCGCGGGCATCGGCGTTCTTGGCCAGTGCCAGGTACTCCAGCAGCGCGCCATCGCCGCAGCCGATATCGAGCACGCGGGCACCGGGGGTGATCATCTCGGAGATCAGGCGCAGGTCGACTCGCATGTTTTTGGCGACGTATTGGATGGGAGTGTCGGGCATCAGACCCCCAAGGCCCTGGCGGCACCCGCCACAAACCCGCCCAGCGCCGCATGAAACTCCGGCTCGTCCAACAAAAAGGCGTCATGCCCCTTGTCCGACTTGATCTCGACAAAGCTCACCCGCGCCGCAGCCGCGTTCATCGCCCGCACCAGCGCCCGGCTCTCGCTCGTCGGGAACAGCCAGTCCGACGAAAAGCTGGCCACGAAGAACCGCGTGGGCGTGCGCAGGAAGGCCTGGCCCAGCGAGCCATGCTCGGCCGAGAGATCGAAATAATCCATCGCCCGGGTGATGGTCAGATAGGAATTCGCATCGAACCGCCGCACGAAGCTGGAGCCCTGGTAGCGCAGGTAGCTCTGCACCTCGAAGACATCCTCCAGGAACGTCACCGCATTCGCGCCGCGCAGCTTTCTGCCGAATTTGCGCGTCAGCGCCTCCTCCGACAGGTAGGTGATATGCGCCACCATCCGCGCCACCCCCAGCCCCTGGGCCGGGATGCGCCCGTGTTCCCAGTAGCGGCCGGAAAAGTAATCCGGGTCGGAATGGATCGCCGCGCGGCCGACCTCATGGAAGGCGATGTTCTGGGCCGAATGATGCGACGCACATGCAATCGGCGCCGCCGCGAAGACCGCTTCGGGAAAGGTCGCCGCCCATTCCAGCACCTGCATGCCGCCCATCGAGCCGCCGATCACCGCCAGCAGCCGCTCGATCCCAAAGCCGTCTACCAGCAATTTCTGCGCGCGGACCATGTCGCGGATGGTGATGGTCGGGAAATCCGTGCCCCAGACCGTGCCATCCGCCCGCTTCTCGCGCGGGCCGGTGCTGCCCATGCAGCCGCCGAGCACATTGGAACAGATGACAAAGAAGCGGTCAGTGTCCACCGGCAGGCCGGGGCCGATCAAATTGCCCCACCAGCCGGGCTTGCCGGTCAGCGGCTGGGTTTCCGCCACATACTGGTCCCCGGTCAGCGCATGGCAAACCATCACTGCGTTGCTGCGCGCGGCGTTCAGCCGCCCATAGGTCCGGTAGGCGACGGTCAATGGCGCCAGCTGGACGCCGCAATCCAGCATCAGCCCGTCGGCGAAGACGGCATGCTGGTGATCGACCTCGGGGAAGGGCTGGATGAGCGACATGGGATGAAACGCATAAGCCCAGCCCGCCGGGGCTTCAACCTTGCCCGCATGGCGGTTATTGCTGCTCCCCGATGAACACCCTCAGCGCCGTCCGGGCCCAGCTCGATGCCATCGACGATACCATGCACGACCTGCTGATGCAGCGGGCCGATATCGTGGCGTCGCTGGCGGCCAGCCGGGCCAAGGCCGGCAGCACTATCCTTCGCCCGGGGCGGGAGGCCGATATCCTGCGCCGGCTGCTGGCCCGCCACGCCGGCCCGCTGCCCCGCGCCGCCCTGGTTCGGCTGTGGCGGGAGCTGTTCGCCGCCTCCATCCAGCAGCAGGGCGGGTTTTCCGTGGCGGTCTATGCCCGCGACCCTGCCATGGCCCGGCTGGTGCCCGAGCATTTCGGCGCGCTGACCGCTTCGCGCACCCACTCCACCCCGTCGCGCGCGCTCGCCGCCGTCACCCGGGGCGAGGCGAGCGTGGCCGTCCTCCCCTTCCCCGAGGATGCCGATGCGCCGGAGATGGAATGGTGGCCGGCCTTGAACGCGCCGCAGCTCTCGGTGGTGGCCCGCCTGCCCTTCTTCACCGGGGGTGAGGCCGATGCGGATGCGCTGGTCGTGGCCCCCGGCGCGCCCGATCCCTCCTCCGATGATCTTTCGCTGCTGCTGCTGGAATCCGACAGCGAGCAGTCGCGCGGACAATTGCTGGCCAGCCTGAAATCCGCCGGCATCACCGCGCGGCTGGTGCTGGTGCGCCGCGCGCCCGGCATTTCCCGCTTCCTGATGGAGGCCGACGGGCTGATCATGCCCGATGATCCGCGCCTGGCCGCCCTGCCCTTCGACCGCGCCCGGATGCTGGGCGCCTATGCCGCGCCGCTGAGAGGTTTTGCCGGATGAATGCCATGCTGCCCCGCCCGACCATCCTGACCATCGAGCCCTATGCCCCGGGTGCGAGCAAGGTCGAGGGCGTGAACCGGATCACCAAGCTCAGCTCGAACGAGGGCGCCTTCGGGCCGCCGCCGGGGGCGATGGCGGCTTTCGTCGCCGCCGCCGCCGAGCTGCACCGCTACCCCGATGGCGGCTCGACCGAGCTGCGCGAGGCGATCGGCCGGCGCTTCGGCCTGGACCCCGCGCGAATCATCTGCGGCGCCGGCAGCGACGAAATCCTGCTCCACCTCATCATGAGCTATGGTGGCGAGGGGACGGAGCTGATCATGTCCGCCCATGGCTTCACCATGTATGACATCACCGGCCGCTATGCCGGCTGCCAGGTCATCAAGGTGCCCGAGCGTGACCTGAAGACGGATGTGGATGCGATGCTGGCGGCGGTGGGCCCGCGCACCCGCATGGTCTGCCTGGCCAACCCCAACAACCCCACCGGCTACCTGCTGCCGCAATCCGAAGTGGCCCGCCTGCGCGCCGGGCTGCGCGATGACATCATGCTGGTGCTGGACGCCGCATATGCCGAATACGTCACCGACCCCAGCTACGACGCCGGTGCGGCGATGGTGGACAGCGCCCCCAACACGGTGATGACCCGCACATTTTCAAAGATCTTCGGCCTGGGCGGGATGCGGGTGGGCTGGGGCTATTTCCCGGCGCATGTCGCCGACATCATCAACCGCATCCGCGGCCCCTTCAATGTGAACATCGCGGCGCAGGCCGCGGCGGTGGCGGCGCTGGCCGAGCCGGGTTGGGTGGAGAAAAGCATAGCCCACAATGCCGAATGGCGGGCGAAGCTGGCCTCGGCCCTGGAAGCGGCCGGGGTAAAAATCTGGCCGAGCGAGGGCAATTTCCTGCTCGCCGATTTCGCCACCGCCGGGCGTGCCAAGGCCGCCGATGCGGCGCTGAAGGCGCGCGGCGTGATCGTGCGCGGCATGGCCGGCTATGGCCTGCCGCATTGCCTGCGCATCACCGTGGGCACGGCCGAGGAATGCACACTGGTGGCGGATACCCTCAGCGCCTTCATGCATGCTGTTTGAACGCCTCTGCATCATCGGGCCTGGACTGATCGGTGGTTCGATAGCCCGCATGGCGCGGGCGAAGGGCGGCGTGGCCCGGCACCTCGTGACCTATGCCGCCACCCCGACGTCTCGTGCCCGCGTGCGCGAACTGGGTTTCGTCGATGAGGTGGCCGACACGATCGGCGAGGCGGTGCGCGGGGCGGATGGCGTGGTGCTGTGCATCCCCGTCGGCGCCTATGCCGCGGTGATGGCCGAGATCGCGCCGCATCTGGCACCCGGCTGCATCCTGACCGACGCCGGCTCCACCAAGGGTTCGGTGGTGCGTGACCTGCTCCCGCTATTGCCGGCCGGCGTGCATCTCGTGCCCGCCCACCCCATGGCCGGCACCGAGCATTCCGGCCCCGATGCCGGCTTCGCCACGCTGTTCGAGGGCCGCTACTGCATCATCACGCCACTCGATGGCGTGGCGCCCGAGGCGGTGGCCCGCGTGCGGGCGCTGTGGGAGGCCGCGGGCTCGCTGGTCGAAACCATGGATGTCGCCACCCATGACAAGGTGGTGGCCATGGTCTCCCACCTGCCGCATCTCATCGCCTTCACCATCTGCGGCACGGCCGATGACCTGGCCGAGGAAACGCGCGAGGCGGTGCTGAAATTCGCCGCCTCCGGCTTTCGTGACTTCACCCGCATCGCGGCGAGCGACGTGAACATGTGGCGCGACGTCTTCCTCAACAACCGCGAGGCGCTGCTGGAAATGCTGGCCCGCTTCACCGAGGACGCCCATGCCCTGGGCCGCGCGGTGCGCTACGGCGAGACGGAGTTCATCGAGGACAGGATCCGGCGCGGCCGGACCATCCGGCGGGGGCTGATCGAGCGCAAGCAGGCCTGAACCCCGCCGCGCCGCGCCTGTTCAGGTCAGGAACAGGAACATCAGGATCAGCAGCACCGCCACCGCGATGATCGAGTATTTCGTCGCGCTGGTGAAGCCGGCCCACAGACCCTGCCGCTCGGCCAGGATATCGGCGGACTTCACCTCGACGAATTCATAGCTGGCTTTTTCGGCCATGGGGCAACCCTTCCTCGTTCGCTGCCTGAATAGAAAGAGCGGCGGCCGGCGTCCAGTGACCTCTTTCGGTCGCAATCACCTGGGGCCAGGAACGCTGGGTGGCCAGCCGCAGGCCAATGCCGTGTCGGCGATGGGCAGGATGGGCCGCCCACCCGCGATCATCGCCAGGGCGGCGGGATAAAGGCTGTGCTCCCGCGCCAGCACCCGCGCGGCCAGCGCCGCCTCGTCATCGCCGGGCAGCACGGGCACCGCGGCCTGGGCGATGATCGGGCCTTCATCCACCCCCGGGCTCACCCAATGCACCGTGCAGCCATGCAGCCGCACCCCCGCCGCCAGCGCCCTGGCATGGGTGTCCAGCCCCGGGAAGCTGGGCAGCAGGCTGGGGTGGATGTTGATCATGCGGCCCTGCCAACCCGCGACGAAACCCTCGGTCAGCACGCGCATGAAGCCCGCCAGCGCCACCAGCTCCACATCATGGGCCGCCAGCACCTGGTCCAGCTCGGCCTCGAAATCCTCCCGCCTGCGGCCGCGGCTGGGGATGATGGCGGTCGGCACGCCGCGGGCGAGGCCCAGGCCCGCGGCATCGGCGCGGTTGCTCACGACCAGCACCGGCCGGGCGGGGTAGCCCGGTGCGGCCATGGCAGCCAGCAGCGCCACCATATTGCTGCCGCGACCGGAGATCAGGATCGCCGTCCTCACAGCGCCAGCGGCTTTTCCATCACCACGGCACGCGTCCCTGGCTGCAATGCACCGATGCACATGGCGGTCTCGCCCAGCCCGGCCAGCATGGCCAGCGCCATGTCCACATCCCCCGGCGCCACCACCAGCACCATCCCGATGCCGCAGTTGAAGACGCGCAGCATTTCCTCGGTCGCGATGTCGCCGGTGCGCGCCAGCCAGGAGAAGACCGGCGGCGCGGTCCAGGCGGAACCATCGACCACCGCCGTCAGCCCCTCGGACAGCACGCGCGGCAGGTTGCCGGGCAGGCCGCCGCCGGTGATGTGGGCCGCGGCCTTCAGCAGGCCCTTGTGGTGCAGCGCGAGCAGGGATTTCACGTAGATCCGCGTCGGCGTCAGCAGCGCCGCGCCGATCGTGCCGGGGGAAAACGGGCAGGGAGCGTCAAGGCCCAGGCCGCTCGCCGCCAGCACCCGCCGGGCCAGCGAAAAACCGTTGGAATGCACGCCGGTGCTGGCCAGGCCGAGCAGCACGTCGCCGGCCTGCAGATCGGGCCGGGGCAGCAACGCGCCGCGCTCGGCGGCCCCCACCGCGAAGCCGGCCAGATCGTAGTCGCCGGCGTGGTACATGCCCGGCATTTCCGCCGTCTCGCCGCCCACCAGGGCGCAGCCGGCCTGGCGGCAGCCCTCGGCGATGCCGGCCACAACGGCCGCGGCCTGGCCGACATCCAGCGCGCCGGTCGCGAAATAATCCAGGAAGAACAGCGGCGTGGCGCCCTGCACCACCAGATCGTTCACGCACATCGCGACGAGGTCGATGCCCACCGTATCATGCACCCCGGCATCGATGGCCAGCCGCAATTTCGTGCCCACGCCATCGGTGGAGCTGACCAGCACAGGGTCGGAAAATCCCGCCGCCTTGAGGTCGAACAGCGCGCCGAAGCCGCCCAGGCCCCCCATCACCCCCGGCCGGTTGGTGGAGCGCGCCAGCGGCTTGATGCGATCGACCAGCGCATCGCCGGCCTCGATATCGACGCCCGCCTGCGCATAGGTCATGCCGATCTTGCTTGAACTGGTCAGGGCAACCTCCGATAGGGTATGGCAAGGGACGACCACGCCAGGATTCCACATGCCGATCCGGTCTTTTAGCCGCCTGTTTCGCCGCGCGATACCGCTGTGGCTGTCGCTGCCCTTGCTGCTGCTCGCCATGCCCTTGGCCGCGCAGGAGAACTCATTGCGGCAGACCGGCATCGTGGTGGACGCCACCGCGGCGGACGCCGTGCAGGCCCGCGACCGCGCCCTGGCGCAGGGGCGGCGCGACGCCTTCAACCGGCTGGCGGCGGCGACCGGCGCCGCGGCACCCCAGCTCAGCGATGCGCAGATCGAGGCCATGGTCGCCTCCATGATCATCGAGCAGGAGCGGGTGAGCTCCACCCGCTATTCCGGCCGCATCACCGTGGTCTTCGGCGGCGGCGTGCGCAGTGCGCTGGGGGGTGTGGCGGTGGGCGGCGGCGGGCCGGTGGTGACCAATCCGATGGCGGCGGCGATGGCTGGCCAGCCCGCCAGCAATTTCGTCGAGGCCAGCACCAGCTTCGGCAGCCTGGCGCAATGGCTGGCCATTCGCCGGCAGGTGCTGCGCGCAGGGCCGGTGGCCAGCCTGGACATCCTCGCCATTTCGACCGATGGCGCGCGGCTGCGCCTGGGCCTGCGGGTGCCGCCGGCCGAGGCGGTGAGCGCGCTCGCCTCCGGCGGCGTGGCACTGACGCCCCCCGGCGGCCCCGGCGACAGCTGGCGGGTGGGCCTTGGTGGCGGCTGATGGTCATGGCGCGGACCGGGTCCTCACCCTGCCCAACCTCATCACGCTGGCCCGGCTGCTTGCCGTGCCGGCGACGGTCTGGCTGATGCTGACCGCACGGCTCGATCTCGCCTTCATCGTCTTCCTTCTCGCCGGGCTTTCGGATGGGGTGGACGGGTTCCTGGCGCGGCGCTTCGGGCTGGAAAGCCGGCTGGGCGCGCTGCTCGACCCGATCGCCGACAAGGCGCTGCTCAGCGGCGTGATGGTGCTGCTCGCCTGGCTCGGGCTGTTGCCGGTGTGGCTGGCCGTGCTGGTGGTGGGGCGGGATGTGTTGATCAGCGGCGGTTATGGGCTGCTGTGGGGCCTCGGGCTGCGGCCGCCGATCCGGCCGCTGCTGATCTCCAAGCTGAACACGGCGGCGCAGATCGCCCTCGCCGCCACCGCGCTGTGCATGGGCGGCTTCGGCTGGCCGGGTGCGGCGGTGGTGGCCGGGCTGGGCTGGCTGGCGGCGGCCACCACAATCGCCTCGGGCATCGCCTATATGCCGGGCGCGCTGCGGCTGCTGGCGGGGCGGGCGTGAACGATATCGAGGAGGCGCCGCCGCCCGGCCGTGGGCTCATTCCCATCGGCCCGGCCATGGCCAGGCCGTGGCAGCGCCGTGCCATGCTGTTCGGCGTGGTGGCGGCGATCTTCGCCACCTTCTGGCTGTTCTCGGCCATTCTGACGCCCTTCGTGCTGGCCACCTGCGTGGCCTATTTCATGGACCCCGCGGCCAGCCGCATGGCGCGCGCCGGCGTGCCGCGCAGCCTGGCGGCGGCGCTGCTCTGCCTGCTGCTGATCCTGGTCGGGCTGCTGGGGCTGCTGCTGCTCTACCCGCTGATCCTGGCGCAGATCGGCGTGCTGCTGGCCCGCCTGCCTTCCTATGTCAGCACCGTGGGCAGCAATGTGCGCCAGCTCATGCTCGACCTGGAGGCGGCGGCGGGGCCGGAGGTGGTGGATGCCCGCCTGCGCGAGCTCGTGGTCTCCCAGGCCGGGCAGATGATGAGTTTCCTGGGCACTGCGGCGACGCGGCTGATCGGCGGCGGCGTGGCGCTGTTCAACGTCTTCACCCTGCTGGTGGTGACGCCGGTGGTGGCGTTCTATCTGTTGCGCGACTGGCCGGGCATCATGCGCCGGATCGAGGGCTGGCTGCCGCGGCGCAGCGCGCCCACCCTCATGCAGCTGGCGCATGAGACCGACCGTATCCTGGGCGCCTGGCTGCGCGGGCAATTGCTGTGTTGCCTGGCGCTGGGCCTGTTCTACGCCGTGGCGCTGACCGCGATCGGCCTGGAGCTGGGCGTGATGGTCGGGCTGTTCACCGGCGCACTGTCGCTGGTGCCCTATGTCGGCTCGCTGACCGGCTTCGTGGCGGCGCTGCTGCTGGCGGTGGGGCAATGGGGCACCTGGGGTGGTGCCGGGCTGGTGGTGGCGGTGTTCATGGCCGGGCAGATCCTGGAGGGCTACGTGCTCTACCCCCGGCTGCTGGGCGACAGGGTGGAGCTGCACCCCGTCTGGGTGATCTTCGCGTTGTTCGCCGGTGGCGTGGCGCTGGGGTTTCTGGGCGTGCTGCTGGCGGTGCCGATCGCGGCCGCCTTGGGGGTGCTGACGCGGTTCTGGCTGCGGCGCTACCTGGAAAGCCCGCTGTATCGGGACCCGCCGCGGCGGTGATAACGGGCTGGCATGTTTCGGTAAATCATCCCACGATCAACTGGCGTTCCGCTGTTTGACAACCCCATCCCGCAACCACCCCTAACCTTTCCGTCAGGGCGTTGAATTTGTCTGTTGGGGTGGACGGCCCCGTCGGCATCGCGATGTGCCAATGTTTGGTTGTCGGAGACAAACAGAGAAACCGGCCAGCATGGAGAATAGGCTTATACCCATTGTCTCAACCACTGACCGTTGCCCGGTTTCGGGTCGTGACGGAGGCCCACAGAGGCCGTTTGTTCGTTCGGAACCCGCACGCGCAACCCATCTGGGTCAGCGGCCGCGTGCCGCTTCAACAGGCCGGATCCAGGACCGCAATCGCATCGATGTTCACAACATCCAGTTCCGAAAACCCTTGCAACTTAGGGACCTTCCACACATGGAATTCATAGAATGATCCACAGGCCCCGCGCATGACACCCCGCGCCGCCTGGCTCGCCCCCTTGGGCTTCGAGGCCGATCTGGCCGAGGAACTCCGCCGCGGCGGCGTCAGCGTCACCTGGCATGGCCGCCTCGCCCTCTCGGAACAGCCGCCCTGCCACGCCGCCTGGGCGCTGGAATGCTGGACGGCGCCGGTGCTGCTCCCTGCGCCCTCGGTGAAAGCCGGCGCCGACGCGCTGCGCGCCATCCAGCGCAACTGGGCCTTGCTCCCCACGGAACACCACCGCCGCGCTGCCCTCATCGAAGCCCGGCTGCCGCCGGTGAAGGCCCGGCCCCTGACCTTCCCCGAGCCCGCCCCCACCGGCCATCTCGGCGGCTGGACCATGCTGGATGCCGGCACCATCCTCGCCTCCCCCACCAAGACCAGCCCCTTCGTCAATGGCGAACCCCGCTTCGTCGAGGACCGCGAGGGTCCACCCTCGCGCGCCTATCTGAAATTGTGGGAAGGCCTGACCCGCCTCGACCGCTTCCCCGCCCCGGGCGAGACCTGCCTCGATCTCGGCGCCTCCCCTGGCGGCTGGACCTGGGTGCTGGCGAAGCTGGGGGCCACGGTGACGGCGGTCGACAAGGCGCCGCTGGACGCCGCCATCGCGGCCATGCCCGGGGTGAGTTGGCGCGGCGAAAGCGCCTTCGGCCTGGCGCCCGAGCCGGTGGATTGGCTGTTCTCCGACATCATCTGCTACCCCGCCCGGCTGCTGGGGCTGGTCGAGCGCTGGATGGCGGCGGCGCCACCCCGCGCCATCCTCTGCACCCTGAAATTCCAGGGCGAGACCGACCACGACACCGCCGAGAAATTCGCTGCCATCCCGGGCGGCACGGTCTTCCACGCCGCCCACAACAAGCACGAACTGACCTTCGCATGGTTGCCCCCCACCGAAGCCCAGGGCTAGACAGGACCATGCGCCATCCCCCTCGCATCGCCCCAAGCCTGCTCGCAGCCGATTTCTCCCGGCTGGCGGAGGAAGTGCGCGCGGTCGAGGCCGCCGGCGCGGATTGGCTCCATCTCGACATCATGGATGGGCATTTCGTCCCCAACATCTCCTTCGGCCCCGGGCTGATCAAGGCGTTGCGGCCGCACACGACGATGCCCTTCGACGTGCATCTCATGATCGCCCCGGCCGAACCCTACCTCGAAGCCTTCGCCCAGGCCGGCGCCGATATCATTTCGGTCCATCCCGAGGCCGGGCCGCATCTGCACCGCTCGTTGCAGACCATCCGGGGCCTGGGCAAGAAAAGCGGCGTGGTACTCAACCCTGCCACATCGGTGGCCGCGATCGAGAATGTGCTCGATCTGGTCGACCTCATCATGGTGATGACGGTCAATCCTGGCTTCGGCGGCCAGAGCTTCATCATGAGCCAATTGCCCAAGATCGCCGCCCTGCGGCGGATGATCGATGCCTCGGGCCATGACATCGCCCTGGAAATCGACGGTGGCGTGACCGCCGCCACCGCGCCACACTGCCTGGAAGCGGGGGCGGATACGCTGGTGGCCGGCACCGCGGTCTTCGGCGCGGCCGATTATTCCAAGGCGATCGCCGCGCTGAAACAGGGAGGGAAGACGCCATGCCAGACCTGATCCGCAATGCGAGGCGATGGATTTCCGGCCTGAAACCGGTGCGCGTGCCCGATGCGCCGTCGCGCTCCTTCAAGGACCTCTGGCCCGGCGAGGCCGCGCGCGGCGCCCGGCTGGTGGCCGGCGAACTCGACGTTCTGGGCACGCTGCGGCCGCTGGAGCCCGGCATGCCGGAACAGGCCGGCGTGGGCTGGGCACCGGGCGATGGCCCGCTGCTGTGGCGCGCCGGCGCACATGGCTTTGGTTGGCTGAGGGATTTACGCGCTCTGGGAACCGATGCGGCAAGGGTGCGCGCGCGTGACCTCGCGCATGACTGGCTGGCCAATGGTGCCGGGCAGGATCTGGCCCAGGCGCCGGAGGTGGCGGCGGCGCGAATTTCCGCCTGGCTCGGCCATTGGGATTTCCTGGCCGCTTCCGCCGATGATGGTTTTCGCCGCGCGCTGCTGACGCGGCTGGCCCAGGATGGCCGCGCCGTGGTGGCCGGCCTGCCAGCGGAGGCCGCGCATCGCGGCGCCCTGGTGGTGCTCAAGGCCGGCATCGCCGCCGCCGTGGCGCTGGAGGAGGAGGGCTGGCTGAACCGCGCCCTTCGCCTGCTGCCCGGCGAGCTGGAGCGGCAATTCTACCCCGATGGCGGCCATGTCGAGCGCAGCCCGGCGCAGCATCTGGCGGCGCTTCAGGACCTCATCGAGATCCGCAACCTGCTGCATGGCGCGGGCGCCAATACCCCCGCCCAGCTCGGCAGCGTGATCGAGCGCGCCTGCCAGGCGCTGCGCTTCTATCGCCACCAGGATGGCAGCCTGGCGCTGTTCAACGGCACGCGGGAGGAGCCGGCGACGCTGGTCGACCTTGTGCTGCATCACGGCCAGGCGCGCGGCCGCGCGCCGATGCTGCTGCAGGACACCGGCTTCCATCGCCTTCAGGGCAGCCGCACCCTGGTCATCGTCGATTGCGGCGCGCCGCCCGCCGGCCGCGCGCCGGACCTGACCACAGGCCTTCCCCGCGCCGGCGACCGGTTCTCGCATGCCGGCACAATGTCCTTCGAGCTCAGCGTCGGGCGAGACCGGTTGATCGTCAATTGCGGCGCCTCGCCAGCGGCCGAGCCGATCTGGCGCGATGCGCTGCGCGCCACCGCCGCCCATTCCACCCTGACGCTGGCCGATACCAACAGCAGTGAGCTGCGCGAGGAAGGATTGGGCCGCCGCCCCGAACGCGTGGTGGCCGAGCGGCAGGAGCAGGACCACGCGCATTGGCTGGAAATCACCCATGACGGCTGGCGCAAGCCGTTCGGCGCCGTCCATCGCCGCACCCTCTACCTCGCCGAGGGCGGCGATGATCTGCGTGGCGAGGATGTGGTCGAACTGCCCGGCGGCATGACCGAGACGCTGAGCTGGGTGGTGCGCTTTCACCTCCACCCGGCGGTGAGCGCCAGCCTGGTGGAGGATGATGGCGCGGTGCTGATGCGCCTGCCCAGCGGCCATGGCTGGAAGCTGCGGGCACGCGGCGCGCGTATCGGCCTCGAGGAAAGCGTCTATGCCGCCGCCGAGACCCGGCGCAGCCAGCAGGTCGTGCTCTATGCGGAGCCGGATGCCGAGGCGGTGCGCTGGGCGGTGAGCCGGGTGGTGGCGGGCGGCGCCGATGCGCCGGCCATCGAGGCTGGATAACGCGCCGCCCCCGTTTGCATTGCCCGTTCCGGCTTATTGGACCAGCAAGCAGTTCGGGCTTGCGATGGCACCGTAGACGCGCACCGTGGCATTCCTGTCCGCCTGCGCGGTGAGCTGACAGGCATTGCGGAACGCGCCATTGGCATGGCTGCGGATCGTGAACCGCACCTGCGTCATATTGCGCGAGACCTGGGCGCAGCGCTGGCTCGGCACCGTGACAACGTAGAGGATCTGGTTCCAGGCTCCACTGCCGCTGCGTTCCTCGATCTCGACAGCGGCGGACCAGGGCACGCCCTGCAAATCGACGCACATGAGAAACTGCTGGGCCCTTTGGCCATGTGCGGGCGGCGCCCAGCCCATGCCTGCCAGGGTAGAGACGACCAATGCGGTCGCCGTCAGAAATGTTTTTCGGATCATCGCGGTTCTCCTTCGCCGTGGTATCTAGCGGCGACGCCTGGAGGTTGGCCAATAGGCCCCTGCTATCGGCGCGATAGGAGCCGGTGCTGGCAGCCTGAACCCTACCCCGCCAACACCCCATGCTGCCGCAGAAAACTCAGCAGCGGTAGCATCGCCAACCCCAGGATGGTGCTGTGCTCACCCTCGATGCGGTGGAACAGATGCACCCCCAGACCCTCCAGCCGATAGGCGCCGACGGTGGCCAGCAATGCCTGGTCCTCAGCGGCGAGGTAGGCGGCGATGAAATCCTCCGAAAGCGGACGGACATGCAGCGTTGCCACAGCAACATTCTGCCAGACCCGCTGGCCGAAGCGCCAGGCGACGGTGCCGTTGACCAGCTGATGGGTGGCGCCGCTGAAAGCGCGCAGATGCGCCGCCGCCTCCTCCATATCGCGGGGCTTGTCGAACCAGCGATCGCCCATCACCAGCAGCTGGTCGCTGCCGATGACCAGCGCCTCGGGGTCTCGGCGGGCGATCTGGCGGGCCTTGGCATCGGCCAGCAGCACGGCGGCATCGCCGCCCCGCATGCCCTCGGCCTGGGCGGCCTGCTTCAGCGCGGCCTCATCCACCGCGGCGGGAATGGCCTGGTAGCGCAGCCCGGCGGCATCGAGCAGCGCCCGGCGGCTGGCCGAGGCGCTGGCCAGGATCAGCGGCGGTGCGGCGGCCTGGATCAATCGTGCGGTCCCAGAACGGCGGCGGCGGGGTCCTCGGGGGCATGGAGGGGTTCCTTGCCGCGCTTGAGGTGCCAGAGCTCGACCTGTTGCAGCACGGTGGCGGCGGTCTCCTCGATGCTGCGGCGCGTGACGTCGATCACCGGCCAGCCGCGGGCGGCGCAGAGCCGGCGCGAGGTCAGGATCTCGGCCTTCACCGCCTCGATATTCACGTAATCCGTCTCATCCATCCGCACGCCGCCGGAGCCGATGATCTTCAGGCGATGACGGCGGATGTCGATCAACGCGTTCACATCGATGGTCAGCCCCACCACCGGGCAGGGCGGGTTGTCGAGCTCCATCGGCAGGACCGCGCCCGGCACCAACGGGATGTTGGCGGCCTTCACGCCACGATTGGCGAGGTAGAAGCAGGTCGGCGTCTTGGACGAGCGCGAGACGCCCACCAGCACCACATCGGCATTGGCGATGCCCGCCACACCCTGGCCGTCATCATGGGCGAGGACGTAATGCATGGCGTCGATGCGGCGGAAATAATCCGCGTCCATCACATGCTGGGCGGCACGTTTGGACACCGCGCGGGTGCCGATCTCGTGCTGCAACAGGTTCACCACCGGGTCGAGCACCGATATGCAGGAGAGGCCAAGCCGGCCGCAGGTCTCCTCCAGCGCCATGCGCAGGCTCTGATCCACGAGGGTGAACAGCACCGGGCCGGGCTCATGCTCGATACCCTCGAGCACCCGGTCGAGATTGAGGCGCGAGCGCACCAGCGACCAGCGGTGGTGGATGACGTGATGCCCCTCGAAGCGCGACAGCGCGGCACGGGCGATGGAATTCAGGGTCTCGCCCGTGCTGTCGGAGACCAGATGGAGGTTGGTGGTGCGGTGGACCATTTCCGTTGAACTCCGGGGATGGCGCTGAGTTATGGGGATGGAATCGGCGGGCTCACCCCCTCGCGGTTGAATCGGGGATGGAATGCACATTGGAACAACTTGCCCGCCGCTGCCACCGCAATGGGTGGAAGCTGGGGACGAAGCCGCCAAGTCACGGTTTTGACACATGGATACGCCTTGGCCTCATCGGGATGGGATGGGGGTGAAGCCGGGGGTGAGCGGGGTTCCTCGCTATCCACAGGCCCTACTACAGACCACATCTTTCTTGAATCTTGTTTTATTGCGCATAGTGGGGGGAATGATCGCGAAACCCATTCTCACCGTCCTCTCCGGCCAGCCAGTCTGGCCCCCCCCCGTATGGATGATGCGCCAGGCCGGCCGTCATCTGCCGGAATACAAGGCGACCCGCGCGGAGGCTGGCAGCTTCCTCGCCCTCGTCACCAATCCGGAGCTGGCCGCCGAGGTCACGCTGCAACCGGTCAGGCGCTATGGCATGGATGGCGCCATCCTGTTCAGCGATATCCTGATGGTGCCCTGGGCGATGGGCCAGAAGCTCTGGATGGAGGATGGCGAGGGCCCAAGGCTCACGCCCATCACCGACCAGGCCGGCCTGGCCGCGCTGCGCCCGGGTGAGCTGCGCGATGCGGCCGCGCCCATCTTCGAGACCGTCGCCCGGGTGCGCGCAGCGCTCGATGAGGCGAATTCCAAAACCACGCTGATCGGCTTCGCCGGCTCCCCCTTCACCGTCGCCTGCTACATGGTCGAGGGCCGTGGCGGCAGCGATTTCGCCGCCGTCCGCCGGCTTGCCTATGCCGACCCGCAATTCTTTGCCCGGCTGATCCGGGTGCTGACCGATGCGACGGTGGACTATCTTCTGGCGCAGGTGGAAGCCGGCGCTGAGGCGCTGATGCTGTTCGATTCATGGTCTGGCCTTCTGGCGCCCAGCCAATTCCGACGCTGGGTGATCGACCCGACTGCCGCCATCCGTCGCGCCCTGGCCCAGGCCGCGCCGCATATCCCGGTGATCGGCTTTCCGCGCCTGGCAGGCCCCATGCTGGCGGATTATGCCAGCCGCACCGGCATGCAGGGCATCGGCATGGACACCGCGATGGACCCGCGTTGGGCCGCGGCCAATGTGGCGCCCGAGATGGCGTTGCAGGGCAATCTCGACCCGCTGGTGCTGATGACAGGCGGTATCGCGCTGGAAACCGAGGCGCGCACGCTGCTCTCGGCGATGCGCGGCCGGCCTTTCATCTTCAACCTGGGGCATGGGATCGAGAAGGAAACGCCCATCGACCACGTGACATCGCTGCTGCGTCTCGTGCGTGGGGGTTGAATCCCACGCCGGCATCGGTATCTCCCCAGGCATGACCCGCCCCAAAACAGCGGTTGTGCTGCTGAACCTGGGTGGCCCCGACAGCCCAGACGCCGTACAACCCTTCCTCACCAATCTGTTCTGCGATCCCGCCATTTTGCGGGTGCCGGGCTTCATCCGACCCTGGCTGGGCAAGTTCATTGCCAAACGGCGCACGCCTGCAGCGCAGGAAAACTACGCCATCCTGGGCGGCAAATCGCCGCTGTTGGAACTGACCATCGAGCAGGGCGAGACCCTCCAGGCGACACTGGCCGATGATCCGGACGTCGAATATCGCTGCTTCGTCGCGATGCGCTACTGGCATCCCTTTTCCGAGGAAACGGCGCGCGCGGTCCAGGAATGGGGCGCGGACCGGGTGATGCTGGTGCCGCTCTACCCGCATTTCTCCACCACCACGACCGGCAGCAGCATGACGGCCTGGGACGATGCCTGCCGCATGGTCGGCCTCGATATTCCGATGCAGACCTTGTGCTGTTGGCATTCCGATGAGGGTTTCGCCACCGCCACCGCGCGCATCGTGCGCGAGGCGTATGACAAGGCGCGGGCCGAGCTCGACCCGGTCATCCCACTGCGCGTGCTGTTCAGCGCCCATGGCCTGCCCGAGAGCATCATCAAGCGCGGCGACCCCTATCAGTGGCAGGTCGAGCGCACGGTGGACCGGATTGTCGAGCGGCTGGACATCCCGGGTCTCGACTGGGTGGTCTGCTACCAGTCCCGGGTGACGCCGCAGAAATGGATCGGCCCCGCCACCGATGCCGAGATCGAGCGCGCGGGGGCCGAGAAGGTAGCCCTGCTGATCTGCCCCATCGCCTTCGTCTCCGAACATTCCGAGACGCTGGTGGAGCTGGATGTGGAATACCGGGAGGAGGCCGATCATGTCGGCGTGCCCGGCTATTTCCGGGTGCCGGCGCAGAACAGCGACCAGGGTTTCATCGATGCCCTGGCCGGGCTGGTGCGCCGCACCGCGGCCTCGCCGCGAAGGCTGTGCAGCTTCGCCGGCGCACGGCAATGCCCCAAGGTGCACAAGGACTGCCCGCACGCGAAAGCCGCGGCGTGATCCCTGCCGCCGTCCTCTTCGATTGCGACGGCGTGCTGGCGGATACCGAGATGCTGGTGAACCAGCTGGTCGCCACCGAACTCTCCGCGCGGGGCTGGGTGATGGATGCCCATGCGGCGCGCCACGCCTTTCTGGGCATGGCCTGGCCGGATATGCGGCCGTTGGTGGAGGCGCGCACCGGCCCATTGCCGGAGGGCTGGGAGGAGGATTTCTCGCGCCGCATCACCCGCCTGCTGGAGGAGGAGACGATGCCAATTCCCGGCGCCATTGCCGCCCTGCATCAGGTCGCGGCCAGGCTGCCGGTGGCGGTTGCCTCCAATTCCTCGCGGCGCGAGCTGGCGATGAAGATGGAACGCCTGGCGCTGACCGAAGTGTTTGGTGCGAGGTGTTTCAGCTTCGAGGATGTCGACCGCCCCAAGCCCGCGCCGGACATCTATCTGGCCGCGGCGCTGGCCTGTGGCGCGGCGCCTGTGGATTGCGTGGTGGTGGAGGACAGCGTAACCGGGGTGCGCGCGGCCAGGGCAGCCGGCTGCCGCGTGCTGGGTTTCTGCCGCGACACCCCGGCCGACGTGCTGCAGCGCGCAGGCGCCATCCCGTTTGACCGGATGGAGGCACTGCCAGGGCTGCTTGGGCTCTGATAGCCTGCCCTGATGATCATTCGCACCATTCTGCTCAGCCTTGCCCTGCTGCTGCCCGCGGCGGCACAGGAGGCCTATCCGAGCCGCCCCGTGCAGCTCATCATTCCCTTTCCACCCGGCGGCAATACGGACCTGATGGCCCGCGCCCTGCAAGCCGAATTGTCCCGCGCGCTGGGGGTTTCAGTGGTGGGCGTCAATCGCGGCGGCGCGGCGGGGGCCATCGGCAATGCCGAGGTGTTTCGTGCTCGGCCTGATGGTTTGACCATCGGTATCTCGCCCAACAACGCCATCACCACGCAGCCCTATCTGCAGGCCACGCCGTACCAGGCCGACGGGTTCCGCTACATCTGCCAGTTCTATGACAATCCGCAGGTTGTCATCCTCGGCCGCAACGCGCCGTTCAATGATCTGGCCGGGATGATCGCCTTCGCCCGCACGGGGCGGGAGGCGCTGGTCTATGGCGCGCCCGGGCAGGGCAGCACGCAGCATATCCTCTTCGCGCAGCTGCTGCGCGCGGCGGGGGTGGATGGGTTGATGGTCTCCTATACCGGTGCGGGGCCGATGGCTGCGGCGGCGCTCAGCGGCACCATCATGGCCTTTGTCGAGGCCGCCAGCATTCCTGCCAGCACCGGCCTACAGGCGGTGGCGGTGCTGGGCGAGCGCCGCATGCCCGGCCTGCCGGAGGTGGCGACCAGCCGCGAGCTTGGCCTACCGATGAATGGCAGCACCTATGGCGGCCTGTTGGCACCGGCGGGCCTGCCCGATGCCATGGCCGCCGTGCTGGAACGCGGCTGCGAGGCCGCGGTGGCCAGCGAGGGTTTCCGCGCTGCCGCGGAGCGGCTGAACGCGGTGCCGAGCTTCCTGCCCGGTGCCGCCTTCCGTGAGAGATTTCTGGCCGAGGCGGCGGTGAACCGCGCGCTGTTGCAGGAACTGGGACTGTCGAACCGATGACGATCGAGCTGCTGTCACCCCTCTATCTCTGGGTGAAATCCTTCCATCTCATGGCGGTGATGGCCTGGATGGCGGGGCTGTTTTACCTGCCCAGGCTCTTCGTCTATCACACCCAGATCGCCCCGGGCGGCGAGGAGAGCGCGCGTTTCATAAAGATGGAGCGGCTGCTGCTGCGCGCCATCATGAACCCGGCGATGATCGCGACCTGGCTGCTCGGCCTGCTGCTCGTTCTGACTCCAGGCGTGGTGGATTGGACGAGTGGCTGGTGGCTGACGAAATTCGCTTCCGTTCTGGCGATGACGGGGTTTCACGGGATGCTGGGCAAGGCGCGGCGTGAATTCGCCGAGGAGAAGCGGGTGCGCAGCGAGCGCCACTGGCGGATCATGAATGAGGTTCCGACCCTGTTGATGATCATCATCGTCATCATGGTGATCGTGAAGCCGTTCTGATGGGTGCTGCCATCGCCGGCATCCTGGCCGCGCTGCTCAGCAGTGTCATCGAGGTGATGGTGATGGGCGGCATTCCGCCGATGTCGCGGCTGGACCCCGTGCTGTTCATCATTCTGGCGGTGGCGCCGGCGCTGGAGGAGGGCTGCAAGCGCGGCTTTGCGCGAGTCTTCTCGGCACCATGGGGGCTGGTGGGGCTGTATTTCGGCATCCTGGAGGGGGCGGGCAAGCTGATCGGGCTGGAGGAAGGCTCTGGCCTGGGCTTTGTTATCTCGGTGATGTTTCATTGGGGGTTGGGGCGGCATGCCCAGGCGGGGCGATGGCCGTTGCTGGTCGCGATCGGCGCGCATCTCACCTATAATCTTGTCGCCGTCGGCCTCCAGTTGTTGATGGGTGATGCCTCGGCATTGGTGATGCTGGCGGTTTCGGGATTGATGCTATGGGCATCTTTTCAGCGTCGGGTTGACGTGCGGCATGGCGTTCCCTAGGTAATGGTTCGTGGCCGGTGTCCACCCGCCGCCTTACCCTTCTCGCCCCGCGGCTATTGCTGTTCAAACAGCCCCCTCCTGAGCCGCGACGCGAATCAACGCCGGAAATTCCTCGCGCGATGCATCTCTCCGAACTCAAGGCCAAAGGCCCTACCGAACTTCTCTCCTTTGCCGAGGAGGTGGGCGTCGAGAACGCCTCCACCCTGCGCAAGCAGGACATGATGTTCGCCATCCTCAAGACGCTGGCCGATAATGACCAGGCGATCCATGGCGATGGCACCCTCGAAATCCTGCCCGATGGCTTTGGTTATCTGCGCAGCCCGCAGGCGAATTTTTTGCCTGGCCCCGATGACATCTATGTCTCCCCGGCGCAGGTCCGGCGCTTCGCGCTGCGCACCGGCGATACGGTGGAGGGGCAGATCCGCGCGCCAAAAGATGGCGAGCGGTATTTCGCCATGCTCAAGGTCAATTCGATCAATTTCGAGCCGCCCGAGGCGCTGCGGCACCGCATCAACTTCGACAACCTCACGCCGCTCTACCCCACCCGTCGTCTCAAGATGGAAAACGATACGGTCGAGAGTGTCGGCAAGGGGCCGCAGAAGGACAATACGCATCGGGTGATCGACCTGATCGCGCCGATCGGCATGGGGCAGCGCGCGCTGATCGTCGCGCCGCCACGGACCGGCAAGACGGTGATGCTGCAGAACATCGCCAAGGCGATTTCCGCGAACCACCCGGAAGTCTTCCTCATGGTGCTGCTGATCGACGAGCGGCCGGAGGAAGTGACGGATATGGCGCGCACGGTGCGCGGCGAGGTCGTGGCCAGCACTTTCGATGAGCCGGCGACGCGGCACGTGCAAGTGACGGAGATGGTGCTGGAGAAAGCCAAGCGGTTGGTGGAGCACAAGCGGGATGTGGTGATTCTGCTGGATTCGATCACCCGCCTGGGCCGGGCCTACAACTCGGTGGTGCCGTCCTCGGGCAAGGTGCTGACGGGTGGTGTGGACGCGAATGCGCTGCAACGGCCGAAGCGGTTTTTTGGCGCGGCGCGCAATATCGAGGAGGGTGGTTCGCTGACCATTATTGCGACAGCGCTGATCGATACCGGTAGCCGCATGGACGAAGTGATCTTCGAGGAGTTCAAGGGCACCGGCAACAGTGAGATCATCCTGGACCGCAAGCTGTCCGATAAGCGGGTCTTCCCGGCCATCGACATCACCAAGAGCGGCACCCGCAAGGAAGAGCTGCTGGTCGACCGTGGTACGCTGAGCAAGATGTGGGTCCTGCGCCGCATCCTGAACCCGATGGGCACCCAGGATTCGATGGAATTCCTGCTGGACAAGCTGAAATACAGCAAGACGAACAACGATTTCTTCGACGCGATGAACACCTGAATCGGGTTCCAAGGGCCTTTCGGCCTTTGGTGGGGGAGCGCGAGGGGGCAAAGCCCTCTCGCAAAGCCAACATCTGGCGTATTCTCCCCCGATGGAGATCGGCTTTTACCACCTCACCCGCAGCACATTGGAGCAGGCCCTGCCCAAGCTCCTGGCGCGCGTGCTGGCCATTCCCGCCCGCGCCATGGTGCTGAGCGGCAGCCCGGAGCGGCTGGAGGTGCTGGACACCGCACTCTGGGCCGCCGCCGAATGGCTGCCGCATGGCACGCCGGCCACCGGTGACGCCGCGTTGCAACCAATCTGGCTGACGACGGAGGATACGGCCCCACCCAATGACGCCGCTCACCTCTTCCTGGTCGAGGGCGCCGAGAGCGCGTATCTCGACCGCTTCCACCGCGGTTTCGACCTGTTCGACGGCAATGACGGGGATGCGCTACAAGCCGCCCGCGTCCGATGGCGGCGCGCCAAGGAGGCAGGGCATGCCCTCACCTATTGGCAACAGAGCGAAAAAGGTTGGGAACGCAAGGCATGAAGGCATTGCGCCGTATTCTGCTGGTGTTGGTGCTAGGCATCGCCACGCTGTGGCTGGGCGCCAGTGCGGGGCTGGCCATGCTGCTGCCAGCGGGCTGGGTGGTTGCGAACTGGCCGCTGAGCGTGCCCGGCCTGGCGGCGAATTCGCCCGAGGGTGCGCTGGTGCGCTGGAGCCCCTGGGAATGGCGCGTGCTGCGCGTCACCGGAACCAACATCACCCCACGCGGCAGCCGGCTTGGCGTCATCACCGCGCTGGATGCCGAGCTGGAGGGGGTCGGTATGCCGCCCTTTGCCGAGGGGTCGCTGAATATCCGTGGGCTTTCGGTGGTCTGGGGGCCGCTGCGCTTCTCCGGCACGGGGGCGCTGGAACGCGATGATCTCGGCGGGCTGCAAGGCGTGGTGCGGGGCCGGATGGAGGGCTATGCCGAGCTGGCCTCGCTGCTGTCGCGCGGCGGGCTTGCCGCTGCTGGGCCGAGCATCGCCGCGGGGCGCGACATTCAATTGCCGGTCAGCCTGCGCGATGGGCAGTTGACGGTGGGCTTCGTACCACTGTTGACCTTGCGGTAGGGCTCCGGCCCTAACCCGCGGCTTCGAGCAACCCCTCGCGCCGCAGCCGCTCCATGAAGTCCAGCGCACCCTCGCCCAGCTCCGCGGCGCTGGCACCATCGGTCAGCGGCTCCAGCCATTCCGCCTCATGCGGGGCGAGCGGAATTTCGCCGCAGGTCCAGTGCAGGCTCGCCTGGCCATCTGGTGCGATGGCGACGTGGTGGTGCATGCCATCGGCCAGCCGCATGCGCGCATCCCCCGCCAGCGCATCCAGGAACAGCCCGCGCGCCGGCAGCGGCTGGCGGTCACGGGCGAGCTGGTCGAGCAGGATCATCGACAATCGCTCGGCATGGGCGGCGGAGGACAGTCCGCGCAGCTTCGCCGCCAACCCCTCCAGCAGCCCGGCCAGCGCCTCGGGCTCGGCCAGGCGCCAGGTGGGGACAGCCTCGCGGAGCGGGGTATTGTCCACCTCGTCGCTGTCGATGAGGCTGCGCAGGGCCTGGGCCCAGCTTGGCTCCAGCAGGCCCACGGTGATGTGCAGCGAAGGCTCGCCGGGTTCGGTCGCCGCGTCATGCATCACGCCGCGCGGGATATAGAGCGCGTCGCCGGGCTCCATCATCACCACATGCGGCTCGCCCACCGGCGGCATATTGCCGGGCCAGGGGGTGCGGCGGGTGGGGTTTTCCACCGCCTGCCCGTCCCAAACCCGCCAGCGCTTGCGGCCGGAGACCTGCAGCACCAGCACGTCATGGGTGTCGAAATGGGTGCGGAAACCCTGCGCCTTGGGCGGTGTCAGGTAGATGTTGGTCTGGCAGCCATGCAGGAAGAGCTTTTCCAGGCCACGGCAAAACCGGCCGAGCGGCGGATGCGTCTCATGGAACTGGCTGGCCACCAGCGAGGCGCCGGCATCGAAGCGACGCAACAGGCGCGGCAGGTCCACCCGGCCATCGGGCAGGGTGAATTCATGTTCGGGCACGCCGGCGCTGCCCTCGCGGCTGTCATCGGCCATGGCGATGCGCGGGCTGCGGGCCCCGTCGGTGCGCAGATAGGCATCGAGCACGGCGATGCTCAGCAGATCGGCGTAGCGCGGCACGCCGCCGCCGGAGAAATGCCGCCATTCCGTACCCTCACGCAGCGCGAGCACGGTTTCCAGCGACAGGTCGCCAAAGGCACGCGAGAAGGCGTCCTCCATGATGGAAGTCTCGGCCGCGTTCTGCTGGGCCAGCGACTCAAGCATGCGCGGCGTCTCCTGGTGCTGGCGTCAGTAGCCGCGGCGGCCGCGGCCCGGGCCGTCACTGGGGTCGCTGTCGGTCACGCCGCGGGAACCGCCACGGCCACGGCCGGGACCGTCATTGGGGTCACGGTCGGTGATGCCGGTGCCGCGATAGCCGCCGCGGCCGCGGCCGGGACCGTCATTGGGATCACGGTCGGTGATACCCGTGCCGCTGGTGCGCGAGACGCCGCGGCCGCGGCCGGGGCCATCACTGGGGTCACTGTCGGTAATGCCGGTGCCGCGATTGCCGCCGCGACCACGGCCGGGGCCGTCATTGGGATCACGGTCGGTGATGCCGGTGCCGCTGGGCTGCACATAGACGGGCTGGGTGGGCACGCAGCCCGCGGCACCCAGGGTGACGGCACCGAGGGCGCCGAGTTTCACGACCAGCCGACGGCGGCCGAGTTTTTCATTGTTGTCGTTGTCCATTGGCTTCCAACCCTTTCGAATTCTGGAGTGTAGGCATGCCGCCCGGGCAAGCTCAACGGCTGTGAATGCGCCGGGTCGGTGTGGCCGAAGCGGCACTGCACCGGCGATGCCCGGCATCAGCGGCTGCGGCCGCGGCCCACGCCGTTGCTCGGGTCACGGTCCGTCACACGCTGGGCCTGGGCCTCGCCCCCCGCGCCCGCACCGGCCATGGCAGCACCACGGCTGATGACCAGACGACGGGACAGCAGCGCCTTGACGATCTGTCTTTCCGGCGTTTCCCCGGATACAGCTCAATCCTTTCATGCCCATAAGCGATGAAGTTTTGAATCGCACGAATTCGTTACGTAAGCGTTTACAGGAAGAAATCGTTGTTGCGGCGCGGCGAACAGGCCGGCCGGCACCCCCCCACAGCACCACCTGCGCGCGACTTGCCCGGACCCGTCCGCTTGGGCATAAGCGCGGCAACCCTTGCCGCAGGAACATCATGTCCGAGACCGCGCCCGCCCCGAATGCCGCCACCGGCCCGCTCCTGCCGCCGCTCTATTCCTCGCTCGAGCCGCTGACCGCGCAGCGCCACGGCGATGTGCGGGTGCGCGAGGCCGGCTACGCCTTCGCCGCCGGCATCTCGGCCATTCCGCTCGCGACCGAGGAATTCGCCGTCGCCAGCCGGCATTACCCCATCGTCTTCACCGCCCAGGCGCCGCATATGCCGGTGGTGATCATGGGCCTGCAGAATGACACCAACACCCATGTCGGCGCCGATGGCGCCTGGGAGGCGGGCAAGTACATTCCCGCCTATCTCCGCCGCTTCCCCTTCTTCCTCGTCCGGGTGGCCGAGGGCAGCGACGAGCTGGCCCTGTGCATGGACAGCCGTGCGCCGCAGATCAGCACCACCGAGGGCGAGGCGCTGTTCGGCGCCGATGGCAAGCCCACGCCCATGCTCGACCGTGCCTTCACCTTCTGCCGCAGCCTGGAAGCGGCCATGCAGAAGACCCGCGCAATGACCGATATGCTGTCCGGCTTGAACCTGTTGCAGCCTGCCGCCGTGCAATTCGAGCAGAACGGCAAGCCCACCAAGATCGACGGTTTCCATGCGGTCCAGCGCGAGGCCTTTGCCGCCCTCGCCCCGGAAAAGCTGGCCGAGCTGCGCGACAATGGCGCGCTGGAGCTGGTCTACGCCCATCTCATTTCGGTCGGTGGCCTGCCGGAGCTGGCGGCCCGCCTGACCGGCGCAGCGCCCGCGCAGACGGTCTGAACCGCGCCCCTTGCACCGACGGCCATAACGGACCACGTTGGTCCGTAAAGCATCAATCGAGGGTCGCAGAGACACATGTTCATCGAAACCGAAGGCACGCCCAACCCCGCCACGCTGAAGTTCCTGCCGGGGCGTGACGTGATGGGCCCGCGCGGCACTGCCGATTTCATTTCGGCCGAGGCCGCGGTGCGCAGCCCGCTCGCCACCCGCATTTTTGCCCTGCCCGGCGTGGCGCGGGTGTTCCTGGGTGGCGAGTTCATCACCGTCACCAAGACCGATGCCGCGGATTGGGCAGCGCTGCGCCCCTCCGTGCTCTCCGCCGTGATGGCGCATTACGTCGCCGGCCTGCCGGTGATCGAGGGCGACGAGGATCTGGAGGCCGAGGACACCGACCCCGCCGATGCCGAGATCGTCGCCACCATCAAGGAGCTTCTCGACACTCGGGTGCGCCCCGCGGTGGCCGGCGATGGCGGTGACATCGTCTTCCGCGGCTTTCGCGACGGCGTGGTGAAGCTGCGCATGCAGGGCGCCTGCTCGGGCTGCCCCTCCTCGCGCGCCACGCTGAAGCATGGCGTGGAGAACATGCTGCGCCACTACGTTCCCGAAGTGCTGGGCGTGGAGCAGGTGGAGGCGTAACGCCTCTTCCCTCCGCCGCGCTGCGCTGCAATATGAGCACAGGGAAAGCCAGCCACCGGGCCCACTAGCCGGCACGGAGGCCTGACTGCGCGTTTTGCTCGTCGATGCCCTGCCCGAAAGGGCCGCGGAGGTGCGCCTGGGGCTTGAAGCCGCGGGATGCGTTGTCGTGGGCGTGGCACCGGACGCCGCTGGGCTGACGGCGCTGGTCCGCGCATCTCAGGCCGATATCATTGTCTGCGACATCGACGATCCCTCGCGCGATGCTCTGGAATCGATGCGTGCGCTGAATCGTGACGAGCCGCGGCCTGTGGTGCTCTTCGCCGAGAAGGGCGCGCCGGAGCAGATCGCCATGGCCCTGGCGGCCGGTGTGGCGGCCTATGTCGTCGAGGGCCTGTCACCCGCCCGCGTCCGCCCGGTGCTGGAGGTGGCGAGCCTGCAGTTCAAGGCCTATCAGGGCCTGCGCGCCGAGCTGGAGCGCGCCCGCGCCAGCCTGGCCCAGCGCGAGGCGGTGGAGCAGGCGAAAAAGCGCCTCATGGCCACCCATCGGCTGTCCGAACCGGAAGCGCATAAGCGCCTGCAACGCATGGCAATGGAGCGCGGCATGAAACTGGCCGATGTCGCCAACGCCGTTCTGGCGAAACTTTAGGCATCTCGCTCGATATCCAGCCGAATTCTGTCTGACCGACCGCGAAACGTGCATTATCCGGAAAATTCCCCCTGGATCGGTCAAAACTGCCGTGCTTTTAAGCGGGCCTTGGAGCCCGCAATGGCGCGGGAGGTTCTCCATCCCACTTCCAGCGGTCCAATGGCGGCCCGCCGACAGCGCCCCTCACGCCCGGGGTGCCCCGAAAGCCGCCAACCGTGCCAGACAGCACAGTTCTCCCCTATCCCACCGGTGGGCACCGCCGCGCGACGCGCCTCACCCGGCTGGGTTTCGTGCCCCTGGCCGATGCCGCGCCGCTGCTGGTGGCAGAGGCGCTGGGCCTGTTCGAGGCGGTGGGCCTGCATGTCGCGCTCAGCGCCGAGCCGGGCTGGGCCACGCTGCGGGACAAGCTGGCCTTCGGCGCGCTCGATGGCGCCCATCTGCTGGGGCCTCTGGCGCTGGCACTCGCCGCCGGGCTGGGCGGGGTGGAGGCGGACCTCACGATCGGCTGCGGCCTGGGTCGCAACGGCAATACCCTGACCCTGAAGCCCGAGCTGGCCCGGGCGCTGGCCGCGCATGGCCCGCAGGCGCTGCGCGGCAGCACGCTGGCCGTGGTCTATGCCTTCTCCTCGCACAACTACCTGCTGCGGCACTGGCTGGCCGAGGCCGGGCTGGACCCCGACCGCGATGTCCGCCTCACCGTCGTGCCGCCGCCGCAATGCCCGGCGCAGCTCGCCCAAGGGGCGATCGACGGGTTCTGCGCCGGCGAGCCCTGGGGCAGCCATGCCGTGGCGCTGGGCGCTGGCGAGGTGGTGCTGGGCACCGGGCATATCTGGCCCGACCATCCCGAAAAGATCCTGGCCTTTGGCGCGGCCTGGGCGGCCGACAACCCCGAAACCGCCATCCCCATCACCGCCGCCGTGCTGGCCGCCGCGCGCTGGCTGGATGAGCCGGCCAATCGCGCCGATGCCACCCGCATCCTGCACAAGCGCGCCTTCCCGCATCTCGCGCTGGAGACGGTGGCGGAGGCGTTTTCCGGCCCGGTCGCCCAGGCCCATCCCATGCAGTTCCGCGCCGCCACCTTCCACCATGCGGGTCAGGCCGCCTGGTGGCTGGGGCAGATGCAGCGCTGGGGCCACATGCCCGCCGATGCCGATCAGCCCCGGCTGCTGGCGCCCTGGAACAATTTCCTGTGGCGCGCCGCCGCGCGTCGCGTGAACGAACCCGAACCCACCACCATTCCCACGGAGCAACCCGCATGAACCGTCGCGACGCCATCCTTTCCACCACCGCCCTGCTGGCCGCAGCGCCGCGTGGTGTCTTCGCGCAAGGCTCGACCACGCCGGAAGTGCGCCGCGCCAAGCTCGGCTATATCGCGCTGACCGACAGCGCGCCGCTGATCATCGCCAAAGAAAAGGGCTTCTTCGCCAAGCATGGCATGCCCGATGTCGAGATCGACAAGCAGGCGAGCTGGGGGGCGACGCGCGACAATCTGGTCCTCGGCGGCGGCTCCGGCGGCATCGATGGCGCGCATCTGCTCACGCCCATGGCCTATCTCATTCACATGGGCCGCATCGTGCAGAACAACCAGCCCGTGCCGATGGCCATCGTCGCCCGGTTGAACACCAATGGTCAGGCGATCTCGGTGGCCGAGAAGCACAAGGCGCTGGGTGCGCGGCTGGATGCGGCGCCGCTGCGCCGCGCGCTCAACGCCGACAGCAAGGTCGCCATGACCTTCCGTGGCGGCACCCATGATTGCTGGATCCGCTACTGGCTGGCCGCCGCCAATATCGACCCGGACCGCGAGGTCTCCACCATCGTCGTGCCCCCGCCGCAGATGGTGGCGAACATGCGCGTGGGCACCATGGACGCCTTCTGCGTGGGCGAGCCATGGAACGCCCAGCTGGTCAACCAGCGCCTGGGCTACACCGCCTGCACCACCGGTGAGGTCTGGCGCGACCACCCGGAGAAATGCCTGGCCCTGCGCGCCGATTTCGTCGCCCAGAACCCACGCGCGACCGAGGCGCTGGTCGCCGCCGTGATCGAGGCCGCGCAATGGTGCGACGTCACCGCCAACAAGGCCGAGATGGCTGCCATCCTGGGCCGCCGCGCTTGGTTCAACGTGCCCGCCCCCGACATCCTGCCGCGCCTGCAGGGCATCGTTGACTACGGCGATGGCCGCACCGTCAACAATTACGACCTGGCGATGAAGTTCTGGCGCGACCATGCCAGCTACCCCTTCCAGAGCCACGACCTGTGGTTCCTGACCGAGAATATCCGCTGGGGCGTGCTGCCGCCCGACACCGACACCCGCGCCCTGGTCGCGGCGGTGAACCGCGAAGGCATCTGGCGCGCCGCGGCCGAACGCGCGGGGGTTGCGGCGTCGGCCACCCCGCGCGGCGTGTCGCGGGGCCCCGAAACCTTCTTCGATGGCAAGGTCTTCGACCCGGCCAACCCGGCCGCCTATCTCGCCTCGCTCGCCATCAAGCGCAGCCCCGGAGCCTGAAGCCATGAACGTCTCCACGAAGCCCGTGGTAGTTGCGTCCGCAACCATCACCGCGGTGGCACCGGCACCCCGCGCCCTGCCGCAGATCAACAAGCTGGCCGAGATCGCCAAGCAGGTCGTGCCGCCGCTGCTGGTGCTGGCCGTCTTCGTCGCGATCTGGGAAATCTGGGGCAACCAGCCCGGTGCCACCCTGCCTGCGCCCAGCACCGTCTGGGCGCAGAGCCGCGACCTGATCGTGGACCCCTTCTATGACCGGGGCGGGTTGGACAAGGGCCTGTTCTGGCACCTGCTGGCCAGCCTGCAGCGGGTGGCGCTGGGCTTCTTCCTCTCGGCGGTGGTCGGCGTGGGGGTGGGGTTGCTGATCGGCACCAGCCAATTCGCCATGCGCGGGCTGGACCCGATCTTCCAGGTGCTGCGCACGGTGCCGCCGCTGGCCTGGCTGCCGCTGTCGCTGGCGGCGTTCCGCGAGGCTCAGCCCTCGGCGATCTTCGTCATCTTCATCACCGCCGTCTGGCCGGTGATCATCAATACGGCGGTGGGCGTGCGCAACGTGCCGCAGGATTATCGCAATGTCGCCGCGGTGATCCGCCTGCGCGGGCCGGCCTTCTTCTGGAAGATCGTGCTGCCGGCGGCGGCACCCTACATCTTCACCGGGCTGCGCATCGGCATCGGCCTGTCCTGGCTCGCGATCATCGCGGCCGAGATGCTGATCGGCGGCGTGGGGATCGGCTTCTTCATCTGGGATGCGTGGAACAGCTCCAACCTCTCGGACATCATCGTGGCGCTGATCTATGTCGGGCTCGTGGGTTACGCGCTGGACCGCGTCGTGGCCTTCGCCGGCAACCTCGCCACCCGCGGTACACAGGCGAATTGACAGGCGCTGGTGGCTGCCGGGCCGTATGGCCCGCCGCCCTGAAACGGCCCCCCAGAAAAGGATTATCCGGATGTCCGCATTTCTTGAAATCTCCCGCCTGACCGTGGCCTTTCCCCGCGCCCCGGTGCCGGTCCTCAACGAGGTCGAGCTGCGTGTTGCCAAGGGCGAATACGTCGCCGTCATCGGCCATAGCGGCTGCGGCAAATCCACCATGCTGAACGTGGTGGCTGGCCTCCTGCCCGCCACACTCGGCGGCGTGCTGCTGGAAGGCCGCGAGGTCTCCGGCCCCGGCCCCGACCGCGCGGTGGTGTTCCAGAACCACAGCCTGCTGCCCTGGCTGACCTGCTACGAGAACATCAAGCTGGCCGTCGACCAGACGCTGTCGAAGGTGCTCAACCGGCGCGAGCGGCATGATTGGGTGATGGAACAGCTCGACCTCGTGCGCATGACGGCGGCGAAGGACAAGCGGCCGCACGAGATCTCGGGCGGCATGAAGCAGCGCATCGGCATCGCCCGCGCGCTGTCGATGCGCCCCAAAGTGCTGCTGCTGGACGAGCCCTTCGGCGCGCTCGATGCGCTCACCCGCGCCCATCTGCAGGACCAGGTGATGGACATCCATGCCCGCCTGGGCACCACCATCCTGATGATCACCCATGACGTGGATGAGGCGGTGCTGCTGTCGGACCGCATCGTGATGCTGACCAACGGCCCCAACGCCACGGTGGGCGAAATCCTCGAAGTGGATCTGCCGCGCCCGCGCGACCGTCTGGCCCTGGCCAATGATCCGCGTTTCATCAATGCCCGCGCGGCGGTGCTGGAATTCCTCCATGCTCGCCACGCCAACCCGGCGCTGGCCGCGGCGTGACGCGCGTTCTGGTCGTGGGGGCGGGGCCGGCTGGCACCCGTGCGGCGGTGCGCATTGCCGCGCGCATGCCGCAAGCCGCGGTGACGCTGGTGGGTGCCGAGGCGGCGCTGCCCTATGACCGGGTGGCACTGTCAAAACTGCTGGCCGGCGATATCGAGGTGCCGGGGCTGATCACCCATTCCGCCCGCGCGCTGCGTGAGGCCGGGGTCGCGTTCCGCCCCGCCACGCGCATCGCCGTGATCGACCGCGCCGCAAAACGCGCCGTCACCGCGGCGGGCGAGGCGCTGGACTACGATCATCTCATCCTGGCCACGGGCTCCCAGGCCATCCGGCTGCCGCTGCCCGGCGCCGACCTGCCGGGCGTGGTGGGCTATCGCGATCTCGCCGATGTCCGCGCCATGCTGCGCGCGGCCGAGAGCCGGGGCCAGGCTGTGGTGATCGGCGGCGGCCTGCTGGGGCTGGAAGCCGCCGCCGGCTTGGCCGCGCGCGGCATGGTGGTGACGGTGGTGCATGCCGTGGACTGGCCGATGGAACGCCAGCTCGATGCCCGGGCCGGGGCGCTGCTGGCGGCGCGCATGGGCGGCCGCGGCATCCGCTTCGCCATGCCCGCCAGCACGGTGGCGCTGGAGGGCCAGGGCCATGTCCAGGGCGTGCGGCTCAGCGATGGCCGGCTGCTGCCGGCACGGCTGGTGGTGATGGCCGTGGGCATCCGCCCCAACACCACCCTGGCGCGCGCGGCCGGGCTGGATGTGGGGCGGGGCATTCCGACCGATCGCGGCCTCTTCACCGCCGACCCTGCGGTGCAGGCGATCGGTGAATGCGCGGAGGTGGAGGGCCAGTGTATCGGCCTGGTCGCGCCCGCGCTGGAGCAGGCCGAGGCCGCCGCCGCTGCGTTGGCTGGCCAGGGTGCGGGCTGGTATCCCCGCGCCGACAGCGCGGCGCTGAAGGTCAGCGGCACCGCCGTCTGGTCGGCAGGGGATATCGCCTGCGCCGATGCCGAAATCCTCACGCTGCATGACGAGGGCGAGGATGTGTATCGCCGCCTCGTGGTCCGGCAGGACCGGCTGGTGGGCGCGGTGCTTTATGGCGACACCGCCGATAGCGGCTTCTATCTCGATCTCATCACACGCGCCCTGCCGCTGGGGCGCATGCGCGCCTCGCTGGCCTTCGGGCCGGAGCTGGCGGCATGAATTTCTCCGACGAGCAGCAGGAATATCTGAAGGGGTTCATGGCGGGGGTCGAAGCCCGCCGCGGCAAACCCGCGAGCGAGGGCAGCGCCCCCCCCGACGCCCTGCGCGCGGCGCAGGATGCAACCATCGCCGCGGGCGGCAAGCTCACACCGGAGGAACTGGCCAAGCGCGAAAGACACCCGCTCGACCGCTGGGATGAGCTGACCGCCAGGGCCGAGGCCGGCGCCTTCCCCAAGGGCACCGATGTGCTGATGACGAAGTATCACGGGCTGTTTTTCGTGGCGCCCGCGCAGAATTCCTTCATGACCAGGCTGCGGATTCCCGGTGGCATCCTGACCAGCCATCAGGCGCGCGGCGCGGCCGATATCGCGGCCGAACTGGGCGGCGGCTACCTCGACATCACCACCCGCGCCAACCTGCAGATCCGCGAGATTGCGGCCGAGAACGGCCCGCTGGTGGTGATGCGCCTGGGCGAGATCGGCCTGCTGCCGCGCGGCACCGGCGCGGACAATGTGCGCAACATCACGGCGAGCCCGACGGTGGGGATCGACGCCGCGGAGTGGATCGACACCCGCCCCCAGGTGCGCGCGCTGCACCACCACATCCTGACCACGCGCGACCTGGTTGGCCTGCCGCGCAAATTCAACATCGCGCTCGATGGTGGCGGCGCGGTGGCGGTGCTGGAGGAGACCAACGATGTTTCCCTGCGCGCCGCGCGCGCCGGGGATGGCACGGTGATGTATGCGCTGGGCCTGGGCGGCATCACCGGGCACCACGACTTTGCCCGGCAGACCGGCGTGGCGGTTGAACCGCACGAGGTGGTGCGCCTTTGCGACGCCATCCTGCGCGTCTTCATCGCCCATGGCGACCGCACGGATCGCAAGAAGGCGCGGCTGAAATACCTGCTGGACCGCTGGGGGTTCGAAAAATTTCTGGCCGAGGTGGAGAAGCTGCTTGGCCGCCCGCTGCCGCGCCCCAATGCGCTGGAGCTGGCGCCGCCCGGGAAAAAACACGGCCATGTCGGCGTGCATGCCCAAAAACAGCCGGGGCTGAGCTATGTCGGCGTGGTGACGCCGCTGGGCCGGCTGAGTGGGGAACAAATGCGCGGGCTGGCGGCGCTGGCCGACCGCCATGGTTCGGGTGAGCTGCGGCTGACCGTCTGGCAGAGCCTGATCATCCCCGATGTGGCCGAACCCGCGCCGCTGCTGGAAGGCATTGCCGCGCTGGGGCTGAGCCATGACGCCAGCCATTTGCGTGGCGGCCTTGTCGCCTGCACCGGCAATGCGGGGTGCAAATTCGCCGCCTCCAACACCAAGAAGCACGCGGCCGAGATCGCGGAATGGCTCGATGCGCGCATCACCCTGCCGGCGCCGATCAACATCCATCTCACGGGCTGCCATCATTCCTGCGCGCAGCATTATGTCGCCGATATCGGCCTGCTCGGCGCCAAGGTCGAGCGGGGCGAGGAGGAGGTGGAGGGCTACGACCTGCATGTCGGCGGCGGTGCCGGGCCGGAACAGAAGATCGGCCGTCTGATCCGCGGGAAGATCGCCGCGGACGCGCTGGCGCCGCTGCTGCTGAACCTGCTCTCCGCCTGGCTGCGCGACGCGCCGGAAGAGAGTTTCCAGGCCTTCACCGCGCGCCATGACGCGGCCGCGCTGAACGCCTTCGCCGATGCCGAGGGGATCCCCGCATGAACGCCATTTCGCCCATCGCGGTGGTTCCGGTCATCCCGGAATCCGCGCCCTTCTCGGCCGGGCAGCGGGCCTGGCTGAACGGTTTTTTCGCCGGGCTGTTTGGCGATGCGGCGGTGAACAGCACCCCCGTCGCCACCCCACCCGCCGAGGAGGACATGCCCTGGCACGACCCGGCGCTGGAGCTGGAGGAGCGCCTGGCCCTGGCCGAGGGGCGCCCGCCTGCGAGGCAACTCATGGCGGCGATGGCGCAGCTGGATTGCGGCCAGTGCGGCTACCTCTGCCAGAGCTATGCCGAGGCGCTGGCAGAGGGGCGCGAAAGCTCCGCCGGCCTCTGCGTGCCGGGCGGCAAGACCACCGCCCGCGCGCTGAAGGCGATGCTGGCCGCGGCGCCTGTCGTTGCCGCCGCAACGGCTACCCCGGCCGCGACACCCGCCAGCGAAATGGCGCCCGTGCTCTTCGCCGAAAAACTCACCCGCGAGGGCAGCCAGAAGGATGTGCGCCACATCCGCCTCGCCCTGACCCAGCCCTATGAGCCCGGCGACAGCCTGAGCGTGATGGCGCCCAACGACCCGGCGCTGGTGGAGGCTGTGCTGGCCGCCCTCGGCGCGCCGGAGTTGCGTGACACGCTGACGCACGAGCGCGACATCGCCAGGCCGCACGACACGCTGTTCGCGCTGCTGGCCGACCATGCGCAAGACCCCGCCGAGGCCGCCGCCCTGCGCGCCCTGGCCGATGGCGACGACAATGCCGAGCCCGCCGAGCCGGATGTGCTGGACCTGCTGGAGGCCTTCCCCTCCGCCCGCCCGCCGCTGGAGAAGCTGGTCGCGGCACTGCCACGGCTGAAGCCGCGCCTCTACTCCATCGCCTCCAGCCCGCGCGCGGTGCCCGGCGCTGTCGATCTCTGCGTGGGCGTGGTGCGGGCCGAGCGGCGCGGGCGGTGGCGTGACGGCGTGGCCTCCTGCCACCTCGCGCATCGCGCCGAGGCGGCGCTGCCGGTCTTCATCCAGCACAGCCATTTCCGCCTGCCCGCCAGTGCAGCGACGCCGGTCATCATGGTCGGCCCCGGCACCGGCATCGCGCCCTTCCGCGCCTTTCTGCAGCACCGCGCGCTGGGCGAGAATCCCGGCCGCAACTGGCTCTTCTTCGGTGACCAGCGCAGCGCCACGGATTTTCTGTTCCGCGAGGAGATTCTTGAGTGGCAGGAGGCCGGTGTGCTGGAGCGCCTGTCGCTGGCCTGGTCGCGCGATGGCGTCGAGAAAACCTATGTCCAGCATCGCATGGCGGAGGAGGCCGCGACGCTCTGGGCGTGGCTGCAGGCCGGCGCGCATTTTTATGTGTGTGGCGATGCGCTGCGCATGGCGAAGGACGTGGATGCGGCGCTGCGTGACATCGCCATGAGCCAGGGCGGCATGGACGCGGCCGGGGCCAAGGCGTGGCTCAACGGCCTGGTAAAGGCGAACCGGTATCAGCGGGACGTGTATTGAACTTGGACGGGCAGATTCACGCTCCGGCGCTTCGCACCTCCGCGATCGGGCCTGTGCACACAACCTGCCCCTATTGCGGCGTCGGCTGCGGCGTGCTCGCCAGCCCCGGCCAACCGGTGGCGGGCGACCCCGCGCACCCCGCCAATTTCGGCCGCCTGTGCAGCAAGGGCACCGCGCTGGGCGAAACCACCGCCGCCACCAACCGCCTCCTCCACCCCGAGGTGGATGGCAAGCGGGCGAGCTGGGACGCGGCGCTGGACGCGGTGGCCGAGGGCTTTGCCATTGCCCGCGCAACCAATGGGCCGGATGGCACCGCGCTCTACGTCTCCGGCCAGCTGCTGACCGAGGATTATTACGCCGCCAATAAATTCGCCAAGGGGTTCCTCGGGACCGCCAATATCGACAGCAATTCCAGGCTTTGCATGGCCTCTGCCGTGGCTGGCCACAAGCGCGCCTTCGACGAGGATATCGTGCCCTGCACCTATGCCGATCTGGAGGAGGCGGAGCTGATCGTGCTCGTCGGCTCCAATCTCGCCTGGTGCCACCCCGTGCTGTTCCAGCGCATCCAGGGCAAGCGGATCGTGGTGATTGATCCGCGCCGCACCGCGAGCTGCGAGGGTGCGGCGCTGCACCTGCCCATCCGCCCCGGCGCCGATGTGGCGCTGTTCAACGCGCTGCTGCGGCACCTGCACCAGGCCGGTTTCCGCAGCGACAGGCCGGGGCTGGGGCCGGCGCTGGCCGCTTCCGGCGGCGAGACCGGGCTGGACCCCACCGACATGGCGCGGTTCTTCGACTGGTTCGCCAGCACACAAAAAACCGTCACCCTGTTCAGCCAGGGCGCCAACCAATCCACCGCCGGCGCCGACAAGGCGAATGCCATCATCAATTGCCACATGCTGCATGGCAGCCTGGGCCGCGCGGGCGGCGGGCCCTTCAGCATCACCGGCCAGCCCAATGCGATGGGCGGGCGGGAGACCGGCGCGCTGGCCAATATGCTGGCCGGCCATCTGGAATGGGATTCGCCCGGCGAGGCCGAGGCCTTGGCCAGTTTCTGGAACACCAGCCACCTCGCCCCCCGCCCCGGCCTCAAGGCGGTGGAGATGTTTCGCGCCGCCGCTCAGGGGCGGATCGGCGCGCTCTGGGTCATGGCCACCAACCCTGCCGTCTCGCTGCCCGCCTCCGACGAGGTGCGGGCGGCGCTGGCCCGCATCCCCACCCTGGTGGCCAGCGATTGCGTGGCCGATTCGGACACGGTGCGCGCCGCGCGCATCCGCCTGCCTGCGCTGGGCTGGGGCGAGAAGGATGGCACCGTCACCAATAGCGAACGCGTCATCAGCCGCCAGCGCGCCTTTCTGCCGGCGCCGGGCGAGGCGCGGGCGGATTGGTGGATCATCGCCCAGGTGGCGCAGCGCCTGGGTTGGGGCGGGGCCTTCGCCTGGCCCAACGCCGCGGCGATCTTTCGTGAACACGCCGCCGTCACCGGGCTCGCAAGGCCTTCGTTGCGGCAATTCGACATCTCCGGCCTCGCCGATCTGACCGACACCGAATACGACGCCATGGCCCCCACGCGCTGGCCGGTCGCGCGCCGTGGCGATATCGGCGGCCGCATCACGCCGCCGGTGCAGCGCTTCGTCTCCACGCCCTTCCGGGCGCCGGCCAATGCGCCGGACGCGGCCCATCCCCTCACGCTCAACACCGGCCGCCTGCGGGACCAGTGGCACACCATGACGCGCACCGGCCCCGTGCCGCGGCTGATGGCACATAGTCCCGAGCCGCTGCTGCATGCCAACCCCGACGACGCCCCGGCGCCCGATGGCGCGCTGGTGCGCGTGGCCAGCCGCTGGGGTGCCGCCGTGCTGCGCCTGCGGCACGATCCGGTGCAGCGCCGCGGCGATGTCTTCGCCCCCATGCACTGGACCGACGTCTGGGCCGGTGCTGCCCGCATCAATGCGGCGGTGAACCCGGACACCGACCCTGTCAGCGGCCAGCCCGAGCTGAAGCACACCCCCGTCGCCCTCACCCCCTATGCCACGGATTGGCACGGCTTCGTGCTGCATCGGGTGAAACTCACCCCGGGCACGCCCTGGCAGGCCTTCATCCCGCTGGAGGATGGCGTCTGGCGGCATGAGCTGGCAGGGCAGGGTGCCGCACCCTTCGCCGCGCTGCGCGAGGCCTGCACTGAACACAACGCGACTTGGATCGTGCTGGAGGATGCCGCCACCGGCCTGCACCGCGCCGCACAGCTGCGCGATGGGCGACTGATATCGGTCATCTTCCTGGGCCCCGACCACGCGCTGCCGCCGCGCGAATGGCTGGCCACGCTCTTCGCGCTGCCGGCCATCGGCAGCGCGGCGCGGCGCACCCTGCTGGCCGGCCGTGCGGCCGATGGCCCGCCGCCCTCGCCCACCATCTGCATCTGCCACGGCGTCTCCCGGGCCAGCATCGAGGGTGCGATCCGGGCCGGCCATGCCGATATCGCATCGGTGGGCGGCGCCACGCGCGCGGGCACCGGCTGCGGTTCTTGTCGGCCGGAAATCGCCGCCCTATGTGCCGCGCTCCCGGTTCCGGAACCCGCCTGAATGCGCCACTACCCCGCCTTCCTGAAGCTCGATGGCCGAACGGTTCTGCTGCTGGGCAGCGGCGAGGTGGCGCAGCGCAAGGCGGAACCCCTTCGTCGCGCCGGCGCCATCATCCGCCAGGCCGATCTGTTCTCGCCGGAATTGCTGGATGGCATCGTGCTGGCACTGGGCGCCGATGCGGCGGAGGCGGAGCTGCATGCGCTGAGCGAGGCGGCGCAGGCCCGCGGCATCCCCGTGAACATCGTCGATCGGCCGGAACTCTGCAGTTTCATCTCGCCGGCGGTGATCGAGCGCGACGACATCACCGTCGCCGTCTCCACCTCAGGCGCGGCCCCGGTGCTGGCCCGCATGATCCGCCAGAAGATCGAGGCGGTGCTGCCGCCGCTGATCGGCCAGGTGGCGGCGCTGGGCCTGCGCTTCCAGGCCGCGGTGCGCGCCCGGCTGCCCGGCCTGCCGGCGCGGCGCGCCTTTCTCGAACGCGCCTTCACCGGCGCACCCGCCGAACTGGCACTGGCCGGGCGCCAGGCTGAGGCCGAGGCGGCCTTCGCCGCGATGCTGGCGGACAGCGACGCCCAACCCGCGGGCATGGTCCACCTGGTGGGCGCCGGCCCCGGTGCGGCCGACCTTCTCACGCTGCGCGCGCTGCGCCTGCTGGGCGAGGCCGACGTCATCGTGCATGACCGGCTGGTCGGCGACGCCGTGCTCGACATGGCGCGCCGCGACGCCGAGCGCATCTTCGTGGGCAAGGCCCGCGCCAACCATTGCATGAAGCAGCAGGATATCAACGCCTTGCTGGTGCGGCTGGCGCAGGAGGGAAGGCGCGTGGTGCGGCTGAAAGGCGGCGACCCCTTCGTCTTCGGCCGCGGTGGCGAGGAAGCCGCGGCACTGGCCCGCGCCGGCATCGCCCACGAAGTGGTCCCTGGCGTCACCGCCGCCCTGGCCTGCGCCGCCCAGGCCGGCATCCCCCTCACCCTGCGCGGCGTGGCCCGCACGCTCACCTTCGTCACCGGCCACACCCAGGACGGCAGGCTGGATCTGGATTTTGCGGCATTGGCCCGGCCCGGGCAGACCCTGGCGGTCTATATGGGCGTGGTCACGCTGCCGGCGCTGCACGAGGGTCTGACCCGCGCTGGCCTGCCCCCGGATACGCCCGCAGCGATGATCGAACGCGGCGGCACCCCACGGCAGCGCGTGCTGCGCGGCACCCTGGCCAGCGTCGCGGTCGAAGCGCCGGAATGGAGCGATGGCGGACCCGCCCTGCTGCTGCTGGGCGAGGCGGTGGCGATGACGGCGGGGGAGCGGGCGCTGGCCTACGCGGCTTAGCGGGGATGGGATGTCCCTGGAGAGGGCTCTGCCCTCTCCAGACCTCACCCGCAAAGGGCCGAAAGGCCCTTTGATCCCATGACTATGGAGTGGGGAGGGGAGGGGTCAGGGCTGGCCCTTCATCAAGGTCCCGACCATGAGACCCCTCCCCTCCCCACTCCATAAACTCAACGACGGTCAAGGGGCGGCTCGCCCCTTGCGGATGGGGTCTGGGGAAGGCAGGGCCTTCCCCAGGGGCAACACCCACCCCCGCTCAGTGGTGTCGCCACACCACGCTCTCCGGCGCCGCCTCGCGCGGGTCGGTCTGCAGCCATTCGCCATTGCCCATCGAGCGCCCGGTGAAGGCCAGGATGAAGCCCCAATGCGACACCACGACGGTGTGGGCCCAGTCTTCGCGCAACGCGATTTCGCTGCGGAAGCCATGGGCGCGCGCCATGATGGCGTGTTCCGGCTCTTCGATGCCAGGCCACCAGACATCCTCGATGCCGTCGAAGACGACGTGGGAGAATTCGCGCGCGACGATGCTGATGGGCCGGCCTACATCGCAGGTGAAGGCGTAGCGTTCCCGCACCTGGGGCGTGACATGGATGGGCAGGCCCAGGCGTTCGGCCAGGGGTGCCGCAGTTTGCAGGGCGCGGGTGTAGGGCGAGGCGATGATGCGGCGGATGTCCTGGCTGCCGAGGTTTTCCGCCGCCCTTGCGGCCTGTTCGTGGCCGAGGTCGGTCAGTTTCGGGTCGATGATACCGGGATCGACCCTGGTGCGGGTGAAATGCAGGTTGAATTCGCTCTGGCCATGGCGCAGCAGGATCACGCGTTCACCCTCGATTTGCTTTCGGGCGCCATACAGGGGTGGCGTGGAATGGTCCATGGTGGCGGAATGCGGCACTGAAAGATTGCGTCAGGGACATCCAGACATTGTAGACGCCTTCGTTGCACCCTAATTAGACGGCTCAGGAGTCATCACCACCATGCAAGGCAGCTTTCCTTTCGATCTCATCCTCTTCGGCATGGTGGCCGCATTCCTGGTGCTGCGCCTGCGCAGCGTGCTGGGCAAGCGCCAGGGGTTTGAGCGGCCGCCGGCCGATGCGCGCCCCGCCGGCCCGGTTGCCATGGGGCGTGAGGCGCCGCGCGCCACCCCCACCGCCACGGCTGTGGTCAGCCCGGCCGCGGCCCAGGCCGTCAGCCGCATCGGCGCGGTGGATACCAGCTTCGAACCCTCGGCTTTCCTTGGCGGTGCCGAGGGTGCCTTCCGCATGATCGTGGGCGCCTTCGCCGCCGGTGACCGTCAGACCCTGCGCGGCCTGCTCAGCGACGACACCTATGCCGGCTTCGAGCAGGCGATCACCGGGCGCGAGAATGCCGGTGAGACCCAGCGGACCGAAATCCGCGCCGTCAACACCGTCCTGATCGATGCGGCGGAGCTGCGCGGCATGGTGGCCGACATCACCGTGCGTTTCGTGACCGACCAGCTGAACATGACCACGGCGAAGAGCGGAGAGGTTGTCAGCGGCTCCGATGCGATCACCGAACTCACCGATCTCTGGACCTTCCAGCGCGACCTGTCGGACAAGGACCCGACCTGGCGTTTGGTGGCGACGCGCAGCCTCTGAATTCCGCGCCGTCTCGGCGCTGCTGTGGCTTTGCGCCGGCCCGGGCCTTGCCCAGCCGCTGGCGCTTGATGACTTGCCCGGCTGGGCCAGTGATGATGTCCATGAGGCACTGCCGGCACTGAGCCGCAGCTGCGAGCGTTGGGCCGGCATGCCGGCCGATGCCGCGCTGGGCGGCGAGGGGCCGGGGCGGCTGGTGGGGGATTGGGCGATGCCCTGCTCCGCGCTGGCTGGCCTGTTGCCTGGGAGGCCAGATGATCCGGACTGGCGGCTTCTGCTGCGCCGGACGCTCGCCCTGCATTTCGAGGCTTTCGACCATGGCGTCGGCACCCTCACAGGTTATTTCGAACCCGTGCTGCGCGGCAGCACCGCGCCCAGTGCCAACCATCCCGTCCCGCTGCATGCGCTGCCGCCGGAGCCCGGGCCGCATCCGCCGCGCGCCGCCATCGAGGCCGGTGCGTTGCGCGGCCGGGGGTTGGAACTGGTCTGGGTGGATGACGCGGTGGAGGCGTTCTTCCTGCATATCCAGGGCAGCGGCCGGGTGTTGCTCAGCGACGGAAGCGTGTTGCGGCTGGGCTATGCCGGGCAGAATGGCCACCCCTATTTCGCCATTGGCCGCCTGCTGATCCAGCGCGGCGAGATCGACCGCGCGGCGATGAGCATGCAGGCGATCCAGGCCTGGCTGCGCCGGGCCGGCCCGGAAGCTGCGGCCGACCTCATGCAGGCCAACCCATCCTATATCTTCTTCCGGCGGCTGGAGGGGTTGGCGCCGGGTGACGGCCCGCCGGGTTCCCTGGGTGCGCCGCTGACGCCGTTGCGCTCAGCGGCGGTGGATGTCACCCATGTCCCGCTCGGCGCGCCGGTATTCCTGGCGGGCGAGGGGGTCTTGCCGCGTCTCGTGGTGGCGCAGGACACCGGCGGCGCCATCCGTGGCCGCGGCCGCGCCGACCTGTTCTGGGGCTGGGGCGAGGCCGCGGGGCAGAGCGCCGGCGGCATGAACCAGCCGGCGCGGATGTTCGTGCTGCTGCCGCGGCAATCGTCGCCGCGGGATTGAGCCTGGCCTCAGGCCGCGACGACCATGCGTTTGCCACGCTTGTGCCGGGCGATCATGCCGCGCAGCAGCGACTTGATCGCGGCCTCATCCAGGTCGGGATGGCGGGCGAGGACCTCGGTCTCGTGCTTCTTGGCGGCGCCCAGCAGGTCGTTCACCACGGTCTCCCCGCGTGGGGTCATCTGGATGCGGACCACGCGGCGGTCGCGCGCATCCGGCAGGCGCTTGACAAGGCCGTCCCGGACCATGCGGTCGAGCAGCTTGGTCATGGTGGGCTGCTGCAGCAGGCAGGCATCGGCGAGGCCGCTGACCGTCTCGCCCGGGCTGCCCGACAGCGTTGCCAGCACGCGCCAGACCGGCACGGCGACACCGGCGCGGCGCAGGACGGTGTGGAACTCCGCGGAGACCACATGCGAGGCTCGCGCCAGGAGATACAACAGGTAGTCATCGATGAAGCGCGTCGATGTGGAGGCGATATTGTTCACAGCCTCAATCCCTTTTTCTGCTGGAGTTCAAAATCTCGTAAACGTGTCATACAAATTGATGATATACCGATTTTCGAATGATGCCACCGCCCGTATCGACGAAATGTCTAGGTGCCACAAGAAAATTTACGTGGGCGTTTCAATCGGAGCGATCGGTCCATTGGGCTTGCGAGCAAGCCCTGGCAGGCGTGATCATCCCTTCGTCAGTGTTTGAAAAAGCAAGTCAGGAACGGCAGAAACATGTTGGTCGAACGGATCGAGCCGCATTGGCTGGCGGCCTTCGCCACGGTGCTGCAGCAGTGCAAGCCCGCAGCGGAAGAGATGGTGTGCATTCTGGCAGAAACACAGTCTCGTGCAATAAATATTGATCTGGCGGAACTGGCCGCTCTCCAGGCCGGGTTGCGGCCCTTTCGCTGCGTGCTGCCCAGCCCGCCCGTCACCACCGCCGTGCCGCTGCGCTCCACCGGCGCATCGCGGGCGCTGGCCGGGCATCCGGCGGCGCTGGCCGCCATCAAGGCCTCGACCCTGGTGCTGGATCTGACGGTGGAAGGGCTGATGCATGCCCCCGAAACGCCGGAGATCCTGAAATCCGGCGCGCGCATCATGGTCGTCAGCAATGAGCATCCGGAGGCGCTGGCGCGGCTGGTGCCCTTGCCGGGCGATGATATCCCGGTGAAGGCGGCGGTGAAGCGGGCCCGGGCGGCGCAGGTCATGCACGTCACCTCCGCCGCCGGCACCGACCTGCATGTGAAGATGGCAGGCGCCACCACCGCTGGCGTCTGGGGTTGGACGGACCGGCCGGGCACTCTGGCGCATTGGCCGGGCGGCGTGGTGGTGAGCTTTCCCGCCGCGCATTCGGTGCATGGCCGGCTGGTGCTGGATGCGGGCGACATCAACCTCACCTTCAAGCGCTACCTCACCGCGCCGGTCGTGCTGACGCTGGAGGATGACCACATCACGACGATCGAGGGCGCGGGCGCCGATGCCGCGATGATGCGGCGATACCTCTCGGCATTCGACCGCAACGCCTACGCCGTCAGCCATGTCGGCTGGGGGTTGAACCCGCGCGCGCGCTACGAGGCGCTGAGCATGTATGGCCAGCGCGACATGCAGGGCACCGAGCTGCGCTGTGTCGCCGGCAATTTCCTGTTCTCGACCGGCGCCAATGAATTCGCCGGGCGCTTCACCGAGGGGCATTTCGACATCCCCGTCTTCAACACCACCATCGCGCTGGATGGCGAGGTGGTGGTGCGCGACGGGGTGGTGCTGTGAGCGCCTTTCTCGAATGGGGCGAAGGCCCGCCGGTGGTCTGCCTGCACGGCATCGGCGGTGCCGCGCATCTGTGGCAGGCGACGGCGGCGGGGCTTCCTGGCCGGCGCCTGCTGGCCTGGAACCAGCCGGGCTATGGCGGCACGCCGCTGCTGGAGCCGCTGAGTTTCCCCGCGCTGGCCGATGCCCTGGCGGCGCAGCTGGAGGCGCCGCAGGTCGATCTCGTCGGCCATTCCATGGGGGGCATGATCGCCATGGAGTTCTGTCTGCGCCACCCCGGGCGGGTGCGACGGCTGGTGCTCTACGCCACCACCCCGGCCTTTGGCGGGCGCGACCCTGGGTTTGCGCAGGCCTTCATGGCGGCGCGGCTGGGGCCGCTGGATCGGGGAAAAACCATGGCGGAATGCGCGGCCGCGCTGGCCGGCGGGATGTGCGGCCCCGGCGCCGACCCCGCGGCCGAACCCGCCATCATCGCCGCCATGGCCGAGGTGCCGGAGGCGAGCTACCGCGCCACCCTCGCCTGCCTGGCGACATTCGACCGGCGGGAGGCGATCGCCGGCATTGCCGCGCCCACCCTCTGCCTTGCCGGCTCGGTGGACAAGGCCGCCCCGGCGCGGACCATGGAACGCATGGCGCAGGGTATTCCGGGCGCGCGCCACCTGATGGTGGAGGGAGCAGGGCATATGATCCATCTCGAACAGCCCGGACAATTCCAGGCGGCATTGCAACAGTTCCTGGCATGAGCGCGCGGCTGCATTGGCTGGAGGCTGCGGGCAAACTCGACCCCTGGCGCCGGGTGATCGAGGCCGAGATCGCCGTGGGTTGGGAGGCCGCCGACCGCCGCACGCCCCTGCCCGAGATCGACCTGCTGGTGCAGCGCGTGCCGCAGGGCGGCATCCCGCATCTCGGCATGCTCGGCCGCGCCTATCGGCCGAATTGCTTCAGCCTCACGCTCGACCCCGACAACCCGAATTTCGCGGAGGCGCTGGCGGCCGGCGCGCTGCAGCGCCAGGTCACCCATGAGCTGGCGCATTGCCTGCGCTTCGCCGCCATCGGCTACAACCACAACCTCGGCGATTCGATGGTCAGCGAGGGGATTTGCGGCCATTTCACCCATGAATGCCTGGGCACGCCGCCCGAGGCCTGGGAAACCGCCCTGACCCCCCTGCAACAGGCCGAATGGCTTTTCCGCGCACGCGAGGCCGTGGAGGGGCCCTATCATCACGATGCCTGGTTCTTCGGCCGCGGCCCGGGTGCCCCACCAAGATGGACGGGGTACACGTTGGGTTTCATCCTGGTCGGCCGCTACCTCGCGGCCAATCCGGGCCTGACGGCCTCGGCCATCATGGGGCTGCATGCGGCGCGGCTGCTGCGCGATGCCTGGCTGGATAATCCTGCTGACATATGAAAATTCATTTTCTATGATGGCGGTCTGATTGCAGTGAGGCCAGCATGGATCACCCGCTCCCCACCACCATGTCCGACGCGCCGATCTTCGATCCGCGCGCCTTCCGGCTGACGCCGTTCGAAGCGGATCTGACCGCGCGTGCGAGAGAGTTCGGCGCCCGCGTGCTGGCGCCGCGCGCCGCGCGCTGGGACCGCGAGGCCAGCTTCCCCATCGACAATTATCGCGACATGCATGCCGAAGGCTGGCTGGGCGTGTGCATCCCCAAGGCGGAGGGTGGGCTTGGCGCCGATTTCCGGGCCTATTGCCTCGCCGCCGCCGAGTTGGGCCGGCATTGCGGCGCCACCGCGCTGACCTGGAACATGCATGTCTGCTCCACCCTCTGGACCGGGCTGCTGACCGATGATCTGGAGATGGACGCGGCCACCCGCGCCGAGCACCAGGCCCGCCGCGCCACCCATTACCGGCGCATCCTCGATGATGGCGCGATCTATTCGCAGCCCTTCTCCGAGGGCGGTGCAGCCGCGGCCGGCGCCGCCGCCTTCGGCACCACGGCAAAGCGGGTCGAGGGCGGCTACCTGGTCAATGGCAGGAAGATTTTTGCGTCCCTCTCCGGCCATGCCCATCAATACGGCATCCTCTGTACCGATATCACCGATGGCACCTCTTCGCGCCGCAACACGCTCTATCTGGCGGTGCCGGCCGATGCGCCGGGCGTCTCGGTCTCCGGGGAGTGGGACCCGCTGGGCATGCGCGGCACGGTCAGCCGCAACCTGCTGTTCTGTGATGTCTTCGTGCCGGAGGGCGCGGCCCTGATGCCGCCCGGGCTGTACTTCCAGGCCGCGACGCGCTGGCCGCATATGTTCCTGACGCTGTCGCCCACCTATATGGGACTGGCCCAGGCCGCCTTCGATTTCTGCGTGCGCTACCTGCGTGGCGAAACCCCCGGCACGCCGCCGGTCAAGCGCCGCATGTACCCCACCAAGCAGATCGCGGTCGCCGAAATGCGAGTCATGCTGGAACAGACCAAGGCGTTGTGGTTCCAAACCATCTCCGAAGCCGGACCGGACCCTTCGAAGGAGTCCATTCTCCGCGCGCTGGCCGCGCAGAACACGGTCATGGAAAACGCCAATGCCATCGCCACCCGTGCTGTGCGCACCTGCGGCGGCCAGGCCATGCTGAAGACACTTCCCCTGGAACGGATTTACCGCGACAGCCGCTGCGGTTCGCTCATGCTGCCCTGGACCGCGGAGCTCTGCGTCGACCGCATCGGGCGAGACACGCTGTATGAGCGTGGCGAAACCGATGAATGAAGGTGCATAACAGCGGCACAATGAGCACCGCGAAGATCATCGCCTTCCCCCAGCGCCCCGAGCGCAAGCCCCAGCCCGGCTCCCAGCAAGGCCCTGGCCCCGGCGCCGCGCCGGGCGAGGCCACGCTGTGGTCCGTCTTCGCCGAACGTTGCGAGCGCAACCCGCGCAAGCGGGCGGTGCGCGACGCCGATGGATCGATGACCTATGCCGAGCTGCTCGCGCTTGCAGCCCAGCTCAGTCGGATTTTCCTGCGCGAGGCCGAGCGCCAGCCCGCTTCCCGCACCATCGGCATGCTGGGCCAGAACAGCGCCGTCCACCTCGCCACCCTGCTGGGCTGCGCCCGGGCGGGCCTCGCCATGGTGCCGATCAACTGGCGCCTGGCCGAGGAGGAATGGTGCTGGCAGGCCCGCGCCGCCGGCATGGCCGCGGTGGTGGAGGGCTTCGGGACCCGCATGCCGGAGGGGTTCATGGTCGCCGAGGGCATCAGCGCCATCGGCCAATCCACCATCCGCATGCTGCCGCGTGAGCCGGTGACGGGCACCGAGCTGGGCCGCGCGGAGTTGCCGGTGCTGATCGGCTATACCTCCGGCACCACCGGCCGGCCCAAGGGCGCGATCCTGACCCAGGCCGCGCTGCTGGCCAATGCCACCAATGCCCAGGCGCTGTTCGAGATCACCCCCGATGACCGGGTGCTGACCATGCTGCCGATGTTCCATGTCGGTGGCCTGAACATCCAGACCCTGCCGGCGCTGCTGGCCGGCGCCGAGATCATCCTGCACCAGAAATTCGACGCCGAATCCTTCTTCGACGCGCTGGTGCAGCACCGCCCCACCCTGACCCTGCTGGTGCCCGCGGTGATGGCGGCGCTGGTCGCCCATCCGCGCTGGGCCAAGGCCGACCTCTCCTCGCTGCGCGCCGCCGGCGCCGGCTCCTCCATCGTGCCGCCGGCGCTGATCGAGGCGTTTCAGGCCCGCGGCGTGCCCATCCAGCAGGTCTATGGCAGCACCGAGACCGCGCCCATCGTCATCGCCCAGAGCCGGGAGGAGGCGCTGGCCTGGCCTGGTTCCATCGGCCGGCCGGCGGCGCTGTGCGCGGCCAGGATCGGCGCGATGGGCGAGATCCAGGTGAAGGGGCCCAACATCATGCAGGGCTACCTCGACAACCCCCAGGCCACCGCCGAGAGTTTTTCCGATGGCTGGTTCCGCACCGGCGATATCGGCCGGGTGGATGAGGATGGCCGCTTCTGGTTCACCGATCGCCTCAAGCACATCATCATCTCGGGTGGGGAGAACATTTCCCCAGCGGAGGTCGAGCGCGTGCTGGCCACCGCGCCCGGCGTGGTGGAATGCGCGGTGATCGGCAAGCCCGACAAGAAATGGGGTGAGGTGCCGCTGGCCGTGGTGGTGCCGGGCGAAGGCTTTGACCTGCATCACGTGCTGGACGTTTTCGAGGGCCAACTGGCGCGCTTCAAGCAGCCACGCGAGGTGGCGGTGGTGGCGGCCCTGCCGCGCACGGCGCTGGGGAAGGTGGATTTGCCGGCGTTGCGGGCGATGGTGCTGTCCGGGAGTTAATTCCTGGAATTTGCGCGAAAACTATCGCGCCAGGTCGGCGATCGCCACCGCCTCGGCCGACCAGGCGCCGGCGCGGGTGCAGGCCAGCGCGCCGGCGGCGTTCGCCCGGCGCAGCGCCTGCGGCCAGTCCAGCCCGGCCAGCAGGCTGGCGGCCAGGGCGCCGCACCAGGCATCGCCGGCGCCCACGGTGTCGGCCACTGTCACGGCGAAGCCCGGCGCGTGCAGGTGCAGGACGGGCCCGGCGACCTCGGCCCCCGCTTCGCCCAGGGTGCGGGCAACGATGCAGCCCATGGCGGCATGCAGCGCGGCGGCATCGGGCGCGCAGCCATGCAGGTTGGCGAGGAATTCCGCCTCGGGCTCGTTCACCACCAGGATGTCGGGCAGGGCCGGCAGGGGGCCGGCGGGGGCCAGGTTCAGGATGACCCGCATGCCCGCCGCACGGGCGCGGGCGATCAGGGCGGCGTTTTCCGCCGCCGGCACCTCCATCTGGAGGAGCAGGATGCCGCCGGGGTCCAGCGGCACCCGCGCGGCCTGGGCCAGGCGGTTGGCGCCGGAGGAGACCGCGATCTGGTTGCGGCCCTGGCCATCGACCATGACGACGGCGATGGCTGTGGGGGCGGCGACCTCTGCCAGGCCAGTGGCGCCCACGCCCGCCGCCGCCAGTGTGGCGCGCAGCATGGCGCCATGCGCATCGGCGCCGACCGCGCCGCAGAAGCGGGTGCGCGCGCCGGCACGGGCGGCGGCGAGGGCCTGGTTCAGCCCCTTGCCGCCGGGGATTGCCGGGCCGGCCTCGCCCAGCACCGTCTCGCCGGCGGCGGGAAGGTGGGGCAGCGCGAAGATGAGATCGGCATTGGCCGAGCCGAAGACGGTGACGCTCATGGCGTGAGCAGGCCCTCGGCCATGGCGCGGTCATACAGCGCCTCGATCATCGCGGCGAAGGGGCCGCCGAGGTCGATGGCGGGCTGCATGCGCTTCAGACTACGGGCGCGGGTGAGGCCGATTTCCGCCCAGGCCGGCGCGCCGCATTGCACCTGTTGGGCAAAACCCTGGAGGCGGTCGCAGCCCATGGCGAAGCGAGCGTCGGGGGTCTCTTGCGCCTCGAATTCCTGCCAGAGCGCGCGCAGGTTTTCCGCCATATCGGGCGGCAGGCGGCCGAAGATGCTTTTCGCCGCCGCCTCCTCGCGCTCGCTTTGGGTCAGCAGGCCGGCCTCGTCGAAGGCGAAAGTGTCGCCGGCCTCGATTTCGACCACGTCGTGCAGGGCGATCATGGTCAGCACCCGGGCCATGTCGGGGCGGGGGCTGACCTCGCGCTCCAGCAGCACGGCGATGAGGGCGACATGCCAGGCGTGTTCGGCGGCGTTTTCGGGCCGGCCGCCCTCGCCGGAGGCGACATCGCCCGCGCCGGAGGCGACATCAGCGGTTCGGGAGGCGCGGTGGACATGCTTCAACCGGTCGGTGAGGGCGATGAATTCGAGCAGGGCCCCCAGGCGCAGGTTCAGGCCGGCGCCACCGAGGTTATCCGGCGGCACGCCCGAGCGTCTCCATCAGCTCGCGCCATTCGCGCTTCGACAGCCCGCTGCCGGGTTGCTCGACCGCCTCCCCCGCCAGCATCCGCCGCACCACACCCAGCATCTGCGCCGAAAACGTCACCGCGCCCATGCGATAGTCGGAAAACGCCTCATAGCAATGCGGCACCCAGGCCTGCACCGTCTTCAGCATCGCCTCGGCATAGACGCGGATTTCGTACTGGGCATGGGCATCGGCGCGCAGGCTGAGGAAATGCAGCAGATTGTGCAGATCGGTCTTCCAGTACCATTGGGTATAGGTGTTGAGCGTGAGGTTCATCCGCGCCAGCTCCCGCGCCAGGCCGGAGCGGGCGACGTCCATCGGCGCGCCGGCCTCGTCCTCGTTCAGCATGTCCAGGTAGTTGTCATAGGTGCGGGTGGCGTCTTCCCGAAGCAACCGCAGCACGCGTTCGGCCTCGGCCCCCTCCAGCACATGGCCGCGGCCCTGGCGGTTGTCGCTGCTCTGCGCCGCCAGCTGGTCCGGCGCAGGGATATAGAATTCGCGGTCCAGCACCGAATAGCGCGCGGAATACTCGTTCACATTGGCCGTGCGGTGCCTGATCCACTGCCGCGCGATAAAAATCGGCAGCTTGATGTGGTACTTGATCTCGCACATTTCGAAGGGCGTGGAGTGCCGGTGGCGCATGAGGTAGCGGATCAGGCCGCGATCCTCATTGGCCGCCTTGGTGCCCCGGCCATAGCTGACGCGGGCGGCCTGCACCACCGCCGCGTCATCGCCCATATAGTCCACCACACGCACGAAACCGTGGTCGAGCACCGGGATGGCCTGGGCGAGCATGACTTCCAGCGCCGGCACCACCGGCCGCGCGGTGGGGGTGCGGTGGGCTGCGGCCTCGGCCACTTCGGCGAGCTGTTCAGGGGTCAATGCCATGGGGGCCTCCGTGGCATTGCGATACGGGCCCCCTCGCAACCGGGCAAGGGGTGCGCTATATATCGTGAGTCACTTCGGTGACTATGGCGATAAACGGTACGTGGAATAAGCGTTGCGGACCCGGGGGCAGTGCCCGGCGTCTCCATATTATTGATGAGGACTGTGCTGATTCTGAACGGCCGGGGCATTCGGCGGGAGAGAGTAGGCTCCCGGTCTGGTGTCTGGGTTGGGAGGGGCGGGACGGTTCCCGGCAGAGAGTTGTGGCTTCGGCCAGGAAATCTGCCGCACCATGGGGACGAAACAGTCTCGACGCGCGCGGTAAAGACGTGCCTTTTGCCCGGCATTGTACCGCCGTTATCGGGCTAAATCACAAGTGCCAATGATAACGTTCGCGAGAACGTGGCGCTCGCTGCCTAGAGATAGGTAAGCGCTGCCCGGGGGGAGCAGGGCAACAGAATCCCCCCACTTCTCAGGGCGCGACCCGGGCTTCCGGCAGGCCCGGCCGTCGCCGGATTGGCGCCAGCCCCGCCCAGGCCTATGCTCACGCCTTCAGGACAGCCCGATGACCGAAGAACCGACGCCCGACAGCCTCCTCCCCTATGAACGCTGGACCGAGAACGCACTCCGCATCGTGGTGCTGGACGCCCTCGAGCATGCCGGGCGTGAGGGCCTGCCGGGCGAGCACCATTTCTACATCTCCTTCCGCACCGACCATCCCGGCGTGTCCATCCCCGCCCATCTCAAGGCGCGCTACCCCACCGAGATCACCATCGTCCTGCAGCACCGCTTCTGGGATTTGAAGGTCGATCGGGAAAAGCCCGGCTTCGCCGTCGGTCTGAGCTTCGGCGGCGTGCCGGCGCAGCTGGTGGTGCCGCTCTCGGCCCTGACGGCGTTTCACGACCCGCATGTCCGCTTCGGCCTGCGTTTCGAGCCCGAGGCCGCCCAGGCCGCACCGGAACCCGAGCCCGCACCCGCACCCAGCGCGGAGGAGGCGCCGCCCGCGCAGCCCCAGGTCGTCAGCCTGGATGCCTTCCGCCGCAAGCGGGACTGAACGCCTCAACCTATTCCCGGCGCGCTCCGCTGCCGCGTATCCGGCCATTCCAGGCGTGCTCCGCTGCCGCGTATCCGGCTACTCCAGGCGCGCTCCGCTACCGCGGATCACGACCCCCCAACGCGCGTGTTCCTCGCGGATCATCGGCAGCATGCCCTCCAGCGGTACCGGTGGCAGCAGCTCGAAGCCCAGCTCGACCAGGCGACGCTGCACGGCGGGGTCGGCCATCAGCGCATCCGTCACCTCGCGCATGCGCGCGACCACCGGCGCGGGCGTGCCGGCCACGGTGGCGACGGCAAACCAGGTCGTCAGCTCGTATTGCGGAAACCCCAGCTCCTTCATCGTCGCCACATCGGGCAGGAAGGGCGAGCGCGTGGCCGAGGTCACCGCCAGCGGCCGCAGCGCGCCGCCGCGGATGCCCGTCAGCAGCGTCGAGATGTTGTAATAGGCGAAATCCACCTCGCCGGTCTGCGTGGCCAAAATCCCCTGCGGCGCCCCGCGATAGGGCACATGCACCAGCTCCACCCCCGCCTGCTGCGCCAGCAGCGCCGAGGAAAGGTGGTGCGTGGTGCCCACGCCCCCCGAGGAATAGGTCAGCGTGCCGGGCCGTGCGCGGGCCGCGGCCAGCAGCTCGTTCAGGGACTGAAACGGCGAATTCGCCCGCACCACCAGCGCGTTGGAAACCCCGGCGATGCGGCCGATGAAGGAAAAATCGCGAAACGGATCATAGGGCAGCGCGGCATAGAGATGCGGGTTGAAGGCCACCGAGGTCTGCCCGGCCAGCGCCACCGTATAGCCATCCGGCGCCGCGCGGGCGACCTGGCCGAGCGCCACGGTGCCATTGGCCGCCGGGCGATTCTCCACCGGCACCGGCACGCCCAGGCGCTGTGACCATTGCTCGGCCAGCAGCCGGGCCATGATGTCCACGCTGCTGCCGGCCGCCAGCGGCGCCACCATGGTGATGGCGCGGTTGGGCCAGGCGGGTTGCGCCAACGCAGCCAGGGGCAACGCCGCCAGCAGCGCCGCGCGGCGGCTCAGCGCAAGAGGTAGATCGGACTTGTCCATAACACACTCCCATCCTCGAAGGTGGCGCGCAGGTAGAGCGCATTGTCCTGGTCGGCCCGCAGCGGCACCTGCCGCTCGAAACGCATCGCACCCGAGGCATTCTCCGGCAGCAGGAAGGCCCGCATGCGACGGCCGAGGCCACCCGCCTCCCAGATCGCCTCGCCACGCAGCAGGTCGCGCAGCGGGATGGTGGCCTGGATCAGGTTGGTGGCGATGGTGAGCTGGCCGTCCAGGCTGGCCAGCTCGGCCTCCATGGCCTGGAAGCCGCCGGTGGTCACGCCCTCGAAGCGCAGCCGAGTGGCATCGGCGGCGAAGGGGTGGTCGAGATTGAATTTGTTGATCGGCCGCACGGCGGACCAGCTGGTGCCGGCGATGCTGATCTCGCCCTTCCACTCGGTTTCCCGCCCGCGGCCGCGATACTCGCTGCCCTCCCACACCACGCGAAGGCGCAGGCTGGGCGAACCCTGCGGGCGCAGCACCTCGACCAGCTCGTGCCGGTTGCGCAGCTCCACCCGCTCGATGGCCGATGCCGCCATGATCTCGGCGGTGAAGAGCGCGGTGTCATCGCCCACGCCGGCCAGGATGTCGCCCATCATGGCGGTGTTGGTCGTGCCGTCGGGCGCACCACCCAGCGCCGGATCGTCGATATGCAGGGCGGCGGGGGTCGCCAGGGTCACCCGCGCATCGGCATGCACCCGCGCGGCATTGGTGGTGGCATAGTGGTGGCGCCGGCGCAGCGCGTCGAAAATGCCGGCGCGGGTCAGTTCAGTGGCCAGCAGGCAGGTCAGCCCGCCATAGCTGCCGAATTGCGAACCGCCGGGATGCGAGGCGCCCTGGCGCCCTTTGTGCCCGTCCGAATTGGCGACGATGCCGACCCGCGCGCCGACATCGAAAGCGTCGGCCAGCAGCCAGTCGAAGGTGCCCCAGTCCGAATGCGTCTCCACCGCGCGTTCCAGCATGCGGTCATGGGCGAAATGCAGATTGGCGTAGCGGCCGCCAACATGGGGGACGCAAAGCACCGGCAGCCCCTCGGCCCGCAGGGCGGCATGGAGTTCGCGGGCGTCCAGCGCATCCGTCGCGTGGTCCGCCAGATCTTCCACCAGCGCGTGGCAGGAGCGGCGGATGGTGCGGCCCTCCGTCGGGAAGATCACGTTTCTGTCACCGCCCAAGGCCGTGTTGCCCGACCATTCATAGCCCGGCAGGAAGACGAAGCGCCCGGGCTGGTCGAATTCGGCGAAGGCGCGGTTGAAATCGGCCCAGCCCTCCGGGGTGATCTGGAAGTCATTGCCCTGGTGGCAGATGGCGTCCACGCCGGCCAGGTCGCGGGCATAGCGGGCCAGGGTGTCGATATGGCCGGTGCCCACCGTCTCGCCGGATTGGCCGTGGAGATCCGCCCAATAGGGGGTCAGGGGGGCTTCGCTTAGGCCGAGCTGGGGCGCCACGCGCATGGGGTTGGAGGGCGTGTCAGCCCACAGCACCACCGCGGCATGGCTGGCGGTGGTGGAGAGGCCGTCGATGCGATGCGCGCGCGCACCCGCTGGCCATTCAAAGCTTTCGGGCAGGCCGGTGATGGCCTGGCTGGCGCCGAGCTGATGCCGGCCGGCCGGCAATGGCGAAGGGTTGCCCCAGCGGTCATCGGCCCGCAGCAACAGCGAGAAAGTCTCCCCCGGCGCGCGGCGTGTCGGCAGGATGGCCAGCTTGCGCACCGGTGGCCCTGGCACCACCGGCACCCAGGGCTGGTTGGGCAGCAATGCCCAGTTGCAGGTGGCGAAGACGTCGGCCAGCGTCAGGAAGTGGAAGCGTTCCTCGCAATAGGTCTGCATCCTGAGCCCGGGCGAGCCCTGGCGCTGGTCGCCCAGCCGCACCGTGATGGTGTCGCCGGGGGCCAAAAAACCGCGCGCGACGGTGACAGTGAGGGTGCGCGACCAGGGGCGCATTGCCAGCTTGGGGTGGAATTCCAGGGTGAGGCGGGCGCCGTTCGAGGCCTCGGCGGTGACGAAATTGGGCGCCTTCGGGTCGGCGAATTGCGGCTTTCCGGTATCGCTGACCTGCCGCGTGCAGATGCGGATGCTGCCGGTGTCGTCCATGCCGAAGCGCCCGGCGGTGAAGACCAGGGTGAAGGCGGCGTAGGACCCGGCCTCCACCGGCCCATCGGGCGAGAGGCTGACGGTGCCGATCTCATCCGCGCGATAATCGGTGAAATGGGCGGTGTGGCCGGGATGGACGTTCGGAAGGTCGAGATGGGTGGGGCGTGACATGGGGCCGAGCGTGGCGCTGCTTGCGGAAACGGGCAAGCTTCAGGCGGCGTCCATGCCGAAGATATCGGCGGCGCCGAGCTCATGCGCTGCCAGCTCGGCGTTCGGATCATGCTCGCGAATGAGGCGGCGCAGCACCTGGCGCATCACCAGGCTGGGGCGGTCGAGGATCATATGCGCCTCCGCCCCCGGGTCGAGCGGGAAATCGGCCGGGCAGGATTCGAGGATCGCGCGGTCCTCGGCCGCCACCGAACGGTCGAAGGCGGCGATGGCCTCGCCCGGTGCATCAGCCTCGCTGTCCGAACGATAGACGAACTGGATGCGGCGGCAGCGCCGGTCATCGATGGGTGTGGCGAAGCCGCAAATCGCGTGCACCAGCCCGTTGGGATAGGTGAATTGCAGTTGGAAGGTGCCGGGCATGGTCCAGGTGATCTCGACCTGGCGCACGGTATGGCTCTCGGCGATGCGCAAATTGCGCTGCTGCGCCGAGCGGTTGGCCACCGGCAGGGCGCAGGTGAAGCGCACGTCGTTTTCCAGGGGCGTGACGTTCAGGCGCGGGGCGACGGGCTTTTCCTCCTCGCCGAAGGTGGCGCGGTGGACGAAGCTGACATGGCCGATATCGAGCGAGTTCTCCGCCACGCGGAGGAAATTGGCCTGCCAATCCTCGGCATACTCAAAAATCTGCCGAAATGCCGGGTCGGCGGCGCGGGGCAGCAGCGGGATGTCCTGCAACGGGTTCTCGTCCAGGCAGACCCAGGCGTAGCCATAGCGCCCCTGGCAGGCGAAAGGCCTGGCGGCGCTTCGGCTGCCCGGTTTCAATTCCGGCATCTGCGGCACGAAGAGGCAGGTGCCGGCGCCGGAAAACTGCCAGCCGTGATAGCCGCAGGCCAAAGCGCCATCGACGACGCGGCTATCCACCGAAAGCTTGGCCTGGCGATGCGGGCAGCGGTCGGCCAGGGCGGCGGGGGTGCCGTCGGCCTGCAGCCAGAGCACGATCTCCTGACCGAGCAGGGTGAAGGGCTGCGGGCCGGCGGCCAGTTCCCGCAATTCGATGATGGGGTACCAGAAGCGGCGAAAGACGGGGTGCTGCATGGCCTGCATGGCGGTGGTCCCTGGCGTGGCGGAGCATTAAGGGCGGCGGGCGGGGCGGGCGCCAGCGTGAATCGCGCCTGGAGTGGGCCGGCGGGGCAGTGCGCGCCCAGTGGGGAAGCAATGCGCGGGCCGGCCTGCCCGATGCGCCGGCAGCAGGCGCGGCTTGCCGGAATGGCGGGATGACGCGCCTGCCCTGGCAGGGTATTCCTCGACCAAATCATTGCCCGAGGCCGTCATGCCGCTCGACACACCCGCCCGCCCCGCCGGTTTCGCCTTCAGCACGGGTTTTCCGTTGGCTGAGGACACGACGCCCTACCGCAAGCTGGATATTCCCGGGGTTTCGACCATTCAGGTCGAGGGCAGGACGGTGCTGAAGGTGAAGCCCGAGGCGCTGGAGGCCCTGGCCCGCGAGGCCTGCCATGACGTCTCGCACCTGCTGCGGCCCGCGCATCTCGCGCAACTGGCAAAAATCCTGAAGGACCCGGAGGCCAGCGCGAATGACCGCTTCGTGGCGCTGGACCTGCTGAAGAACGCCAATATCGCCGCCGGCGGCGTGCTGCCGATGTGCCAGGACACCGGCACCGCCATCGTCTTCGGCAAGAAGGGCCAGCGCGTCTGGGTCGAGGGCG